>OLNQ01000370.1_pt1 | contig 49846 bp, 39 predicted proteins | sample 1672821 | NCBI WGS metagenome assembly OLNQ01 (sample SAMEA3136727, study PRJEB25190) | human gut metagenome | biome: human gut; feature: human-associated habitat; material: faeces | place: Austria | collected 2013 | reverse complement strand
ACCCGATCGGGCAGGTCTCTCAGCAGCTGACCATGGTGATGATGGCGCTCGCCGGTGCCTCCCGTATCTTCAAGCTGATGGATGAGCCCATCGAGGAAGACAAGGGCACCGTGACGCTCGTGAACGTGGAACTTGGCGAGGATGGCCGCACCATGACCGAAGTCGACCACGAGACCGGCCACTGGGCATGGAAGCGCGAGGTCGGCGACGACGGTACGAGGTCTCTGAAGGCCGCAGAAAAGCTCAAGGGCTCGGCCCGCGAGGTGGCGATGAAGGCCAAGGAGCAGGCGATCACCTCGCCCGACGGCCGACTGACCCTGCTGCGCGGCGACGTGCGCTTCACCAACGTGACCTTCGGCTACAACCCGGACAAGCCGGTGCTGCACGGCATCACCTGGTTCGCCAAGCCCGGCCAGAAGATCGCGCTCGTCGGCGCCACCGGTGCCGGCAAGACCACCGTGACCAACCTCATCAACCGGTTCTACGACATCCAGCACGGCCAGATCCTGTACGACGGCATCTCCGTGGCCGGCATCAAGAAGCCTGACCTGCGCAGGTCTTTGGGCATCGTGCTGCAGGACGTGAACCTGTTCACCGGCACCGTGATGGACAACATCCGTTACGGCCGCCTGAACGCCACCGATGAGGAATGCATCGAGGCCGCGCGTCTGGTCAATGCGGACAGCTTCATCCGCATGCTGCCCAAGGGCTACGACACAGTGCTCGAAGGCGACGGTTCCGGCCTGTCCCAGGGCCAGCGCCAGCTGATTTCCATTGCCCGTGCGGCGGTGGCCGATCCGCCCGCGCTGATCCTTGACGAGGCCACGTCCTCCATCGATACCCGTACCGAGGAGGTCGTGCAGGCCGGCATGGATAACCTGATGAAGGGCCGTACGGTCTTCGTCATCGCCCACCGCCTGTCCACCGTGCGCAATTCCGATGTGATCATGGTGCTCGACCACGGCAACATCATCGAGCGTGGTTCGCATGACGAGCTGATCGCGCAAAAGGGCGAGTACTACCAGCTGTACACCGGCGCGGTGGAACTGGAGTAGCCGGTACGCCTGCAAAAACCGCACCTCGATTATCGGGTTGAAGCAATTCTCATCCGGTGGTTGAGGTGCGGTTTTCTATGTTGAGAGCCGTGTGTTAGCGCAGGATTACGAATATTGGCGGTGAAAAGGGTACATTTGAATTGTTGTTTTGACGATGTATCGGCCGCAAGGAGGGGACTATGGCGTTCGTGACGTTGAAGGATGTCGCTCAACGTGCCGGTGTGTCGGCTGCTGCCGTCTCCCAAATACTTCACAATAAAGGCCGCTTTTCTAGCGATACGCGACAGTTGGTGCTGAAAACTGTTGAGGAAATGGGGTATGTGCCCGATCAACGTGCTCGCTCCATGCGCTCGTCGGATACTAAGACTGTTGGTTTGCTGGTTCCTGATTTGCGCAATCCGTATTTCGCCGATTTGGTCTCGTCAATGGAGGATGAGTTGTATGCCCGGGGCTATTCCACGCTGATTGGTACTTCAGCAGAAACAGTGGAACGCCAGGATGCGTTTATTGACAATCTGCTTGGGCAACGTATTGATGGTGCGATCGTGGTGCCGCAAGGTGTCAATTCGCCTGGTATGCAGTCGCTTATCGCGCGCGAGCTACCACTGGTGTTCGTGGATCGTTTGGTATCGGGAGTAAATTCGGTGCCATTCGTAGTGTCCGACCCATACCCAGGTGTTTGCGAGGCGGTTGCCGAACTTGTGCGCTTAGGGCATCGTCACATTGGATTTGTGTCACACTCGTCACTGGGCTCGTCCAATATAAATGAGCGTGAAGCGGCATTCCGTTCTGCTGTGGCACAGGTGACGCAGTTGGGGGAGGGAACTGCGGCGGTTGTCGACTGTGATTCTACATATGTTTCGCGCGAAGCAGGACTAAATGAACTTGTAAGAGCAGGTGTTACGGCGATTATTTGCGCTTACTCGCCTGACATGATCACGATGATTGGTTTGCTGCATGACCGCGGCATTGATATTGGTAGTGAAATGTCAGTGATTTCATTCGATGACATTGCCGTATTCCGTCTGCTGACTCCGCAAGTCGCGATTATTTCGCAGCAAGCTGAGGATATGGGTCGCCAGGGCGTGGATATGTTGCTCGACATGATTATAAATAATGATTGCAGTCGTGGTGAATCGCGCTATGTCCCGTCATCGTTTGTACTGCGTGATTCGGTTGGGGCTCCTATGTGGCGTGTTCCCTGATATTGCAGCGTTTATCAGGTGCATGAAGGCTGGGTTTATGCGCTGAACAGTGCTGACGTGCCGACATCGTTGACAACATTGGTAAAAGGTTATATCATAATTTTCATTAGTTGATTAAACGTTTTATCAATGGCGATGATCAACGATGATCGGTTTGGAGGAAACTCACAGAGGAGGTGAGCGGGCAATGTGCATATCGATTCAGCAAGACGCGCTGACAGCCGAACTGTACGTCAGCGTTCGCGACGCTGTGGGTTTCTACCATTACGACCGCGAAGACGCGCGTATGGCGCTGGATGGTGGGCTGTATTCCGTGGTTGCCTACGTTGATGGTCGGGTGGCCGGAATTGGTCGTGTGGTCGGCGATGGACGTATCGCATTCTTCATCAAAGATCTCGTGGTATTACCGCAATACCAAGGGGATGGAGTCGGTACGGCGGTGCTGCGCGCACTTATCACACGCATTCGAGAACACTGCTGCAACCATGCGTACATTGGCCTGATGGCAACACCTGGCAAGGAATCGTTCTACGAAGAGCATGGGTTCCTGCGCCGGCCGGCACCGGGTTATGGCAGCGGATTAGTCCAATTCGTTGATCCCGTTCCGCTCAGCGCAGCTGAATCCACCGCCACAAGCGGAATCAAGTAATCGGCTCGCCGAGCACTACGCATAACACGTATATCAACACACCGCGAAAGGAACCGAACAAGCAATGAAGCAGATCCCTCTGATTATCGACACTGACCCCGGCATCGATGACGCCGTCGCCATCGCACTGGCAGTGTTCAACCCGCGCTTCGACGTGCGGCTGATTACTACGGTTGCTGGCAATGTCAGCATTGAAGCGACAACGACGAACGCGCTCAAGCTGATGGCCTACTACGGTAAGGATGTACCGGTCGCTCGTGGCGCTGCTGAACCGCTGATCCGTCAGCTTGATGATGCAAGCGATATCCACGGTAAAACCGGTATGGAGGGATTCGATTTCCCTGAGCCCAAAACTGAACTTCTGCTGGATAAGCATGCTGTCGAAGCAATGCGCGACGAGATCATGGCTTCTGCTGAACCCGTCACCGTCATGCCAATCGGTCCGCTGACCAACATCGCACTGTTGCTAAAAACTTTTCCGGAAGTCAAGTCGCGTATTGAGCGTATTGTGCTCATGGGTGGTTCGGTCACTCGCGGCAACAAGGGTGTTATGGCCGAATTCAATATTTTCGTTGACCCTGAAGCCGCCAAGATTGTGCTCACTTCTGGTCTTGACATTACTATGGCCACACTGGACGCCGGCTTGGGAACTGTGATTCCGCCGGAGAAAACCGCTCAGCTTAAGGATATGGGCAAGGTCGGTCTGATGGCTCATGACCTGTTCCAGCGCTACCGCAAGCGCAGCTTCGGCACCGGTCTCAAAATGTATGACGCTTGCGCAGTCGCATGCTTGCTGGAGCCTGACCTATTCGACATGACTAAGGCATTTGTGGACGTAGAAATCGCTGGCGAACTCACTGCAGGGTGTACGGTCGTTGATCTTAAGGGCTACCTTAAGCGCGAACCGAATGCCACCGTCACCACCGGCGTTCACGCAGATCGATTCTGCGACTGGTTCATGGACGGCATCGCCCATTGTGCATAGTCCCTTGTCTCTTCGACGCCGCTAACACCGGCGCCCCTGAGCGCGTCAGTATTCGTGAATTCAACAACAGAGAATAAGAGAACAAAGAAAGGACCAGACCGATGGAACTGGTGATTATGTACCTCGTGGCAATTGCCGCGGTTGGCATTGTGGGCTTTATGCTCGTGAAGAAAATGGACATCAAGATTTCCCTGTTCCTCATCGGCATTGTGCTGATGTACATCGCATTGCTGATGGGCAAGGACATCTCATTCACCGACTTCGTTTCCAGTGGTGTCACTTGGCTTGATCCGTTCAAGGTTGTAGGCGATCAGTTCGTGAGCACGCTCACTTCTGCTGGCTTCATCATCCTCATCCTTGGTGGCTACACCGGCTACATGTCCCATATCGGAGCCAATGAAGTCACGGTAAGTGTGCTCGCCAAGCCGATTGCGCACATCAAGTCCCCGTATATACTCGTGCCGATTACCTTCTTGTTGGGCAACCTGTTGTCTCTGGTCATTCCGAGTGCTTCCAACCTGGCTATCATCCTTATGGCAACGCTGTACCCGGTGCTTCGCCAAGCTGGTATGAGCCTGCTGAGCGCAGCTGCAGTCATTGCCACTACTGCAACGATTATGCCGACCCCGCTTGGCTCCGACAATGTTGCCATCGCCGCTGAACTCGCTAAGACCGACATGTTCTCCGGCCTGACCGCCAGCGATTACGTCTTCCGTTATCACGTGCTCGTTTCCATCCCGACCTTGCTCGTCATGGCACTGGCACACTACTTCTGGCAGAAGTTCATGGACAAGCGCGCTGGCTCGGATTTGACCGACGGTGATGTTGACCTGGCTGAGGTTAAGGCTGTCGAAGGTAGCGCTCTCTACCGCACTGTGTATGCGATTTTGCCGCTGCTGCCGATCATCATGCTTCTCATCGTGTTCGCCATCACTTCCACCACCGGCGCAAAGATCGACCTGAGTGTTGAACTCGCTTCCATTCTCTCCTTCGTGATCGCCATTATCTGCGAGCTCATCCGCACTCGCAAGGGCAAGGAAACCCTCGCTGGCACCGAGTCCTTCTTCAAGGGCATGGGTGGCGCAATGCCGATTGTGGCACTGTTGGTCGCTGCTTCTGTGTTCGTCGTTGGTCTTAAGTCCATTGGTCTGATCACCGAACTGCAGAACGCAATGACCGGCCTGTCCGGCTCTGGTATGGGCTTCGTGCTGCCGCTTATCCTTGTCGGCCTCACTGCGCTCATCGTGCTACTCTCCGGTTCCGGTACCGCACTGTTCTTCGCGATGGTTCCGCTCATGGTTCCGCTGGCCGCTGCTGCTGGTATCAATGTGCTCGCTGTGTCCATCCCGATGGGTCTCGCTGGCAATCTGCTGCGCGCTGTCTCGCCGGTCTCCGCTGTGGTGATGATCGTCGCCGGCTCCATCAAGAAGAGCCCAATCGACATTGTGCGCCGTACCAGTGTGCCGATGATCGCTGGCGTAATCGTCATGTTCATCCTGTCCATGGCAATCTTCCTGCCGATGGGTGCGTGATGCTGATATAACCATCACAATCCGCTAGGCGTCAGTCGTCAGCAGAACATATCAATCGTGCAGACGATTTGGCCCCGAATACGTGCAATGCCCGGGATTTGACTTCAGACTCCGGGCATTTGCATACTCGCGCGATTGTGTTTCCATCGTGATTTTGCTGAAACGTAGAACAAGCGCAGAACATAGAAGACAGGCCGAAACAAGAAGGCCGAAAGGAAATGCATCATGTCAGCATCATGTCTTGACTTGCTCGACCACCTGCACGGCAGTGTGTCCGTGGTCGGATCAATGAATGTTGATTACACGGTCGTTACTGAGCGGTTGCCGAAACCGGGAGAGACCGTCAACGGTGGCCCGCTGACCTTATTGCCGGGAGGCAAGTCAGCGAATCAGGCATCGGCGGCTGCGCGAATTGGAGCGCAGGTGCGGATGTTTGGTGCAGTCGGGGAAGATACCAATGCGGATTTTCTGCTGGAGCATTTGCGCGATGCTGGTGTGGATACTTCGCATATCGCTGCCGTTGCAGGTCCCAGTGGCACTACGGTAATTACCGTGGACGCGAATGGCGAGAACACCATCGTATATTCGGCTGGTTCCAATGGTGAGGTATCTGTCGACTATGTGCAGCAGTCATCTGATGCATTGGTTGCCGCCGATGTACTGGGACTGTGTTTGGAAAGTCCGATGGAAACGGTCACGGCATGCGCTCGCCTCTGTCATGATGCCGGGCTCAAGGTATTGCTCAACGATTCGCCATTCGTTGCTGAACTACCCGCTGAACTTATCGAGGCTTCGGACATTCTGCTGGTCAATGAACATGAAATGGCACAGCTGCTGGACATCGCCGAGCCTGACGATGACGATTGGGATGGACTGGACTGGTCTGATGTGGCGCGGCAGATGCATGACTTCGGTTTTAATCAGGCGATAATTACGCTTGGCGGGGATGGGTCGGTAGTCATCGATGGTGATGATATCTATCGTATTGCGCCAGTTGCGGTTGAGGCCATCGACACTACCGGGTGCGGAGATGCCTTTATGGGCACGGTTCTGGCCGGGCTTGCCTCGGGTCATGCGTTGGCGGACAGCGCGCAGTTGGCCTCATACGTTTCCGCGTACGCCGCGACTGGGTTCGGCGCGCAAGCCTCTTATGGTACTGCCGCTCAGATTCGTGAGCGGTTTGGTACGAATTGATTACTGAGAAGTGTGGAGTATTGCCGGCCGTGAATTGGTGCAGACCTAACACGTCCATTTAGACGCTATGCAGTGTCGAATGTTCTCGGCGCGGATTTTACGAAGTATTGTCAGCAAATGCATCAAGGCAATGGCGGCGGTCTGGGCGGGACTACGGCCACGCATAACAGTATCGAGTACTCGAATGAGTCCTATGACGCGAAAACTCGGACCGTGACGATGCATGCCGTTATCGACTGGAGTGATCCGTACCGATTCGGGGATTCGACCGGCAGTTTTACTGCGCCGGACATCACCGTTGTCTTTGACAAGTCCGGGAAAATCCAGCGCATTGACTCCACGGTCGGGGGATTCCCGCCTGCCCGATAATTATCGGAGGGCCTGAAACATGCACGTTCTCATCAGCGCTGCGGATCGACGATGCTGCAACCATACGGCGTCATACCCGCATGACGTGAGTTACACTATGTAGTAAAGTTATTTACTGAAATACTGCGTATTGTTACGTACTGAGGCGTGGAAGGCTCAACTATGGTCACGATGAAGGAAATCGCACAGAAATCAGGCTTCTCGCAGGCCACGGTATCCCGGCTGCTCAATGGGGACCCGACATTGTCTGTCAAAGAGGAGACGCGACGTCGCATCATCGAGGTCAGCGAGCAGCTTGGCTACGCTACCGGATCACGCCGTATCGCATTGCCACGCCGTGTGGCCGTACTCGACAACGCCACCCGCGAGGAAGAACTGGCGGACGCCTATTTCGATGAACTACGGTCCGTGCTCGGCGACAATGCCAGAGCCCAGCACATGGAACTCACGTCGTTTTCCCATATCGACGATCTGATTGCCGACGCCGGTGATTTCGACGGCTTCATCTCCATCGGACCGTCCGTACTCTCTTCGGATAGACTGTTGAAGCTCCATCTGGTATTGCCCTATGGCGTATTCATCGACATCAATCCTGCGCCCAGCCTGTTCGATTCGGTACAGCCGGATCTGGGGCAGACCATCCTGGAGGCCTTGGACGTGCTGATGGCCTCCGGCAAGCGCCGCATCGGCTATATCGGCGGCGCCGGCTTCACGATGGGCCTGCACGAATACCCCGAAGACGGCCGTCTGACCGCATTCCGCAACTGGACCGAGCGTCTGGGGCTGGATACGGAAGGCCTGATTTACGCGCAAGGCGCGTTCACTGTGGACACCGGGCGCACTCTAGGGGAGGAAGCGGTTAACGATCATCGAGATGACATGCCGGATGCGTTCATCGTGGCTGCGGACTCGATTGCAGTCGGCGTACTGCAGGCGTTTACCGCTGCGGGAGTGCTGGTGCCGCGCGACACCAGCGTGATCAGCATCAACAACCAATCCATCGCCCAATACACCTCGCCGACGCTGACCAGTTACGATATCGACCAGAATGAGCTGGCCGATACTGCGATTACGATGCTTGCCGAGGCCATCTCCAGTCGGCGCACGCTGCACCACCATACCTTCATCTCCACCACCCTAGTGGTGCGTGACAGTTTCGTACCAGCACGATAAAGAAGCTCCCTCTGTGCGATAAAGAAGCTCCCTCGTCAGAGGGAGCTTCTTTATCGCTGTTAGAACAGTTCCAGATTCACGTCGAGCGTGTAGGCGCGATCGGCGGGCAGCTGGTACTGCTCATGGACGGGCGCGCCCCATGAATCGTCTCCGCCCACGCCCATTTGCGCGGCCAACAGGCGCAGGAACGTGTGACGGACCGGCGGCAACTCGTTCTGGTGGGTCGCCTCTTCCAGCATGAGCGAGCTGTACGGCAACAGGCTCGCCGCGAAATGTTCGCTGCCGGCCTGGCTGATACGCATGCCGTGTCCTTGGGCGTCAAGCACTTCGGCCCAACGCAAGTCTTCATGGTTGCCGGTCTCCTGCGGCACCAGATACGGTGCATTGTCTTCGGCCGCGGTGCGCTCGAAAATGCCGAGCTTGCCGCCGTGCAGACGGTCGTGATAGGTTTCCTCGGGGGCAAGGCCGTAGAAGCGCAGGTTCTCGTACTGCTTGGGAAGTGTCCATTCCAATCCGAATGCCGGCAGCGTCGGCGCATCGGTGGCACCGGCATATCGGGCGGTCAGATGTACACGTCCGCTGGCGGCATCCACCTCATAGCGCACGGCAACTTGGGTTTCGCCCGGTTCGGCCAACGTATGACGAATGCCGCCAACGGGCACCAACCTCGTTGACGGCATTCGTCTTTCCAGGACACCGCAATCGCGGATGCATGCCGTTTACGCGTTGAATACGTATTGGTCAAGGCGGCGCATGGCCTCCTTGACGCGGCTCAAGGGCAATGCGAGATTGACGCGGATGCTGTAGGGAGCCTGGAACATGCTGCCGTCCTGCCATGCGACGCCCACATCCCAGCCGCGTTTCTCCAACTCGGGCAGGCTCAGGCCGTAGCGTTCGCACCACTGCTCGCAGTCGAGCAGCAGCATGTAGGTGCCTTCCGGTTTGGCCAAACTCACTCCTTGGAAATGCTTGGTGATGTAGTCGTAGGCGTAATCGACGTTGCCGGTGAGCACCGCCTTCAGTTCGTCGAGCCACTCATGGCCTTCGGGCCGGTAGGCGCCGATCAGCGCGTGCATGGAAAGCACGTTCATGTCGTTGTAGTGGCATTTCGAGCTTTTGGCCACGATGCGGTCCCGGAGTGTGGGATTGTAGATGATGTGGTAGCTTCCCACCAGTCCGGCGAGATTGAAGGTCTTGCTGGGCGCGTAGAACGCCACGGTCCTGTTGCGTGCGTCCTCGCTGACCGATTGGGTGGGGATGTGCTGGTGGTTCCCCAGAGTCAAATCGGACCAAATCTCGTCGGAAATGACCACGCAATCGTTGGCCTTGTACACTTCCATGGCCTTCTCGATTTCCCAACGTTCCCACACGCGCCCGCAAGGATTGTGAGGGCTGCAGAACACGGCCACGTGGATGTGATGCTCCTTGAGCTTCCTGTCCATATCCTCGTAATCCATGTGCCATACGCCGCGCTCGTCCAGCGTGAGCGGACTGTGGACGATGCGGTAGCCGTTGTTTTCGATGCTCCGGGTGAACCCGATGTAGGTCGGGCTGTGCAGCAGCACGCCGTCGCCGGGGGCGGCGAACGCGGTCAGCGCACTGATCACACCGCCCAGGACCCCGTTCTCGTAGCCGATCGCCTCCCGGGTCAATCCGGTGACCCCGTTGCGCGTGGACTGCCAGTCGATGATGGAGCTGTAATAGTCGTCGGTGGGGGAGAAGTACCCGTAGGCGGGATGCTTCGCCCGTTCGATGATGGCCTGCGGGATCGTGGGCACGGTCGGGAAGTTCATGTCCGCCACCCACATGGGGATGACGTCGAAACCCTCGCGTGGCGGGTCCGGCGCGAATCCCGGGTCGGTGCCCAGTCCGTCGACCGCGATCGAATCCATGCCATGCCTGTTCATGATAGACGTGAAATCATACGTCATTGTCCGACAATCCTTTCTCGGTCCGTGGTGGCCGGTCCCAATCTAAATCGGGCTCCTGACGGTGCCGTGGCCGTGGGCGGCGATTTGACCGCGTGGCGTGTTACGATATGCACCGTTGTGAGGCAGTGATCCGTTATCAGCGGGGAGTCTTCGGAAGAAAAGCTTCATGACGGTCGATCGAACGTCGACGGCACGAAGCTGAGTAGAACCGACGGGATCGGCCCGTCACAGCCGAACACAAGCGGTCGCGAGTTTTCGCCGTCTTAGGATGGCCGGATGTGAGCGACAAGCGAGGTGGTACCGCGGTGGCGGTCGGCAGCCTGAGGGCATGCCGCTGATCATCGTCCTCGTAGGCGGGAATGGCCATGACGGCCGTTCCGGGCGGAACAAGGGTTCCGGCCGCGAGGACATCGCCGGCGCATATATGCCGCCGGTGTGGCGAACGGCCGTCTCAATCCCTGTTCTTCCCGTGAATGGTTCGCTATAGCCAGCTCCCGTAGGACCAGTGCAATGCGACATCGAGGAGAGCAATGGTGAGCGAAACCACCAATTCCCACGTGTATCCCAAGGCGAACGAGGGCGGCGAGACCGCCAGCGTCGCGCCGAACCCGAGTTTCCCCAACATGGAGGAAACCGTCCTGAAGTATTGGGACAAGGACGACACCTTCAACAAGTCCGTTGAACGCAACCCTTCCGGCGACCACAGCCAGAACGAATTCGTGTTCTTCGATGGCCCGCCGTTCGCCAATGGCCTGCCGCACTACGGCCACCTGCTGACCGGCTACGCCAAGGACGTGATCCCGCGCTACCAGACCATGAAGGGCCGCAAGGTCAACCGCGTGTTCGGCTGGGACACCCACGGCCTGCCCGCCGAGCTTGAGGCGCAGAAGGAGCTCGGCATCGACTCGGTCGACCAGATCGAGAAGATGGGCATCGACAAGTTCAATGACGCCTGCCGCGCCTCCGTGCTGAAGTACACGCACGAATGGCAGGATTACGTGCATCGTCAGGCCCGCTGGGTCGACTTCGAGCACGGGTACAAGACGCTGAACATCCCGTACATGGAGTCGGTGATGTGGGCGTTCAAGCAGCTGTACGAGAAGGGTCTGGCGTACCAGGGCTACCGCGTGCTGCCGTACTGCCCGAAGGATCAGACGCCGCTTTCGGCGCACGAGCTGCGCATGGACGCCGACGTGTATCAGGACCGTCAGGACACCACCGTGTCCGTGGCCGTGAAGCTGCGCGACGAGGAGGATGCCTACGCCGTCTTCTGGACCACCACTCCGTGGACCGTTCCGACCAACTTCGCCATCGTGGTCGGCGCCGACATCGACTACGTCGAGGTGCGTCCGACCGAAGGCAAGTTCGCTGGCAAGAAGTTCTACCTCGGCAAGCCGCTGCTTGGCTCCTACGAGAAGGAACTTGGCGAGAACTACGAGATCGTGCGCGAGCTTAAGGGCGCCGAAATGGAAGGCTGGCGTTACTACCCGGTCTTCCCGTACTTCGCAGGCGACGAGAACGCCGCCGAGGGCAAGGTGCCGGGGCCGGAAGGCTACCAGATCTTCACCGCCGACTACGTCGACACCGTTGAAGGTACCGGCCTGGTCCATCAGGCCCCCTACGGCGAGGACGATATGAACACGCTCAACGCCAAGGGCATCAAGAGCGTGGACGTGCTCGACGCGGGCTGCAAGTTCACGTCGCTGTGCCCGGATTACGAGGGCATGTACGTGTTCGACGCCAACAAGCCGATCCTGCGCAACCTGCGCGCCGGTGACGGCCCGCTGGCCCGCATCCCCGAAGAGCAGCGCGCCATCCTCTTCCAGGAGAAGAGCTACGTGCACTCCTACCCGCACTGCTGGCGTTGCGCCACCCCGCTGATCTACAAGCCGGTGAGCTCCTGGTTCGTGGCCGTCACCAAGATCAAGGACCGCCTGCTCGAACTCAACCAGCAGATCAACTGGATTCCGAACAACGTGAAGGACGGCCAGTTCGGCAAGTGGCTGGCGAACGCACGCGATTGGTCGATCTCCCGCAACCGTTTCTGGGGCTCTCCGATCCCGGTATGGGTTTCGGACGATCCGAAGTACCCGCGTGTGGACGTGTACGGTTCACTCGATGAGCTCAAGGCCGACTTCGGCGATTATCCGCGCGATCATGAGGGCAACATCAACATGCACCGCCCGTACATCGACGAGCTGACCCGCGTCAACCCGGACGATCCGACCGGCAAGAGCCACATGCACCGCATCAGCGACGTGATGGACTGCTGGTTCGAATCCGGTTCGATGAGCTTCGCCCAGTACCACTATCCGTTCGAAAACAAGGAAACCTTCGAACAGCACTTCCCGTGCGACTACATCGTGGAATACATCGGCCAGACCCGTGGCTGGTTCTACGTGCAGCACGTCATGGCCACCGCCCTGTTCGACAGGCCGGCGTTCAAGAACGTGATCTGCCACGGCATAGTGCTCGGCTCCGACGGACAGAAGATGTCGAAGCATCTGCGCAACTATCCGGACGTGAACGGCGTGTTCAACGACTTCGGCTCCGACGCCATGCGCTGGTTCCTCATGAGCTCGCCGATCCTGCGCGGCGGCAACCTTATCGTCACCGCCGATGGCATCCGCGACACCGTGCGCCAGGTCATGCTGCCGGTGTGGAGCTCCTACTACTTCTTCACCCTGTACGCGAACGCCGCCGGGTATGACGCGCGCAAGCTTCGCGCCGACGAAGTTGCATCGCTGCCGGAAATGGACCGTTACCTGCTGGCCCGTACCCACCGACTGGTCGAAAAGACCCAGTCCTCGCTGGACCAGTTCCTGATCTCCGATGCATGCGACGCCGTGTCCGACTTCATCGACATGATCACCAACTGGTACATCCGCAACAACCGCGACCGCTTCTGGAACGAGGACGCCAACGCGTTCAACACCTTGTACACCGTGCTTGAGGTGTTCATGCGCGTCCTTGCGCCGCTTGCCCCGATGGAAGCCGAATCCGTGTGGCGCGGCCTGACCGGAGGCGAATCCGTGCATCTGGCCGACTGGCCGTTCCTGGCCGACGAGAAGACCGGCGAAGCCACCGAACTTGGCCGCGTGCTCGTCGACGATCCGGCTTTGGTGAACGCCATGGAAAAGGTGCGCGAGGTCGTCTCCAGCACCCTGTCCATGCGTAAGGCGAAGCAGATCCGCGTGCGCCAGCCGCTGAGCAAGCTCACCGTGGTGGTGGAGGATACCGCCGCCGTGGCCGCGTACGACGAGATTCTGAAGTCCGAGCTCAACGTCAAGAACGTGGAGCTGTGCACGCTTGAGGATGCGGGCTCCCAGGGCCTGAAGATCATCCACGAGCTGCGCGTGAACGCCCGCGTTGCAGGCAAGCGCCTGCGCAAGGACGTGCAGTTCGCCATCAAGGCCTCCAAGTCCGGCGCATGGCATGTGGACGCTTCCGGCGCTCCGGTGTGCGAGACCCCGAACGGCGACATTACGCTGGAAGAGGGCGAGTACGAGCTGATCAACAGCGTGGAGGAACAGAACGCCGAAGAGGCCGCCAACTCCGTGTCCGCGGCCCTGCCGACCGGCGGTTTCGTGATCCTCGACACCGAGCTGAACGACGATCTGGTTGCCGAAGGCTACGCCCGCGACGTGATCCGCTCCGTGCAGGACGCCCGTAAGGCCGCCGGTCTCGAGGTCTCCGACCATATCGCGCTGAAGCTGACCGTCCCGGCCGGCGACGTGGCGAAGGTCGAGCAGTTCCGCGATCTCGTGTCCGCCGACACGCTCGCCGACTCGCTTGACGTTGTTGCCGGCGCCGAAGGCTCCGAGCCCGCCATCGAGGTTGCCAAGGCCTGATTTTGGTTGGGGTGAATCAGTTGGGCTGATTCCGCTTGGTCGATTCAACTAAGTCGACCGGATTGGCCGAATTGGTTGGTGCAATCCGGTTGGGATTGGGTTGGTTTGGCTGAATTGACCGGGTTGTGCGGATTTGGCTTGATTGGGCTGATTTCGTCTTGATGCGAAGGGGTCCTGCCGTTTAAACGGCAGGACCCCTTTCACGTCGTTGTCCCACCCTATATCCTTCAGTCTGTATTCCTTCAGTCCGTATTCCTTCAGTCTGTATTCCTTCAGTCTGTATTCCTTCAGTCCTAACCTTCGGCTTCTGGCTCGCTTTTCCGCATTTTGTTACCGTAACCTCCATGTCCGGGTAACAAAACATGGATGCGTATGCTGTTCCATGGTTTTGCGATCGATTTGTGATTATTCGACCGTGCGACTAGAGTAGCCTGTGGCTTTTCGGCTGGCTTTTACACCGGCTGGAAGATTTATACAGACTTGATTTGTGTCTGCCGTGTGCCTGCGACGTATTTACGTTGCGCTGGCACGTGCGCGGAAGCAGATCGCAAGCGAATGGTTCTCAGTACCATCCATGTGAGTCAAGCGCACATCTTTGAGAAGCAGTCGCGATGCCGGGAGTCGAGTTCGTCGGTTTCAACCGTCGTTCCCGTTCCCGGCTTTTTCTTTTCTGTATATTGTGTATGATTTTGCTGCTTTTACACTCATATAAGTGTAGTTGGCATATAACTTCTTATATAGTATTTATTTAATTTGGATTTTAAGGTATTTCCTGAACTTGCAATATTTGTGAATTGTGGTAGGGTGCATGTTGTGCGGGAATTTCGTTAAGCCTAGTATTGGCGAAACTTCTGTATTGGATAAAACGAAAGGAGGCATATGGGTAATGCGATAACGCTTATTCTTGCTATCGTCGTGCTTGTTCTTGTGAATAAATAGAACATGCATGGCGTTAGTGTGGGTGAAGGGCATAGATGTGTTTTCCGCCCATGAATAAGGACTTCATTGAGGAATTGTTTTTATTTGCTTCGGATTTAGATTCAAGCAATTCTTTTCCCTTGGCGGAAAAGACTTCTTTTCTGTGTTGGTGCGCGTGGCGTATCCGTCATGTGCACCAACACACCCTACACTGATATTTAACAATATGGACACGGTTGTTCGTATGGGAAAGAAAGGACGCTAGAATGCGTGCGCTTACTATTGAAGATTTGAATGCGGCTGCTCATGTTGGTGGAGCTGGCAGTTTGACGATGCGGCAGGAGCTGGAACCTGCAAGTGGTCCGGATGGTGTGATCGCACCTGCGAAGTATGTCGATGACCGAGGTAATGCGACATATATTTTTGCAAAACGCTATGAGGAAGATCAAGAAAAGCCGGTGAAGACGGTGATGATTGATTCCAAGGGTTCTTTTGCTAATCGTGCTGAGGAAACGACAACGGAAGCCATGCGGAATGGTGAGGGCGTTCTTTCAAAAATGCCTCGCATTGCGGTTCAGTATGATACCGATGCCGGAAAGGAAGTTGTCTATGATAATCAGCTTCCACATCGTGGCTTCGATGGCCATATTCGTGTCGGAAGTTATAAGGGTGAATCTACTTCCAAGGCGGAGGAATATGTGAAGGCGCGTAATTCGACTTTGGATAATCTGCTGCCGATTTTCGAACTTTCTCCGGAGACGGTCATTTTCGGTGGATGGGACTCCACTCGCAGTAAGAATCAGCTGAGGATTCCTTCTGTTATGGTTGGCGAAACATATGCCATTCTGGCTGAACAAGAAGAAGACCCTGTAATCCATCGTGCGGGCGGACGCATTGATCCAGTTGGGGCGAGCGTGATTGTATCTACCGAAGCTGACCGTCAGAAGATTGTTGGTGACAGTATTGACCTAAGCGACAAGACTAAAACAAGTTTCAAGAAATCGGGCAAGGGTTCGACCATCGGTTTGGGTGCCATTCCACCAAGTGCTAAAAAAGACGTTCTAGACGGTGTTTCTGTCCGGAAAGTCATCTCCACCCGTGTGCTGAGCTTCGCTACCGTGCGTACATTCCATTTCGGCAAGGGTGTTGAAGGGGATGCTGCGATTCGTGCATTAATTCTCGCTGTACTTCTGCGTGATATTGCCGGTTATGATGAGAATCCTTTCATCCGTGCGAATTGCTTCCTTGCGGAGACCGGCAAGCCGACTGTCATGTTGAACAAGCGCTATGGCGAGAAGGAGGAATTGGAACCTCTTACTGCTGGAATGGCTGAAAAACTTTTGGAAGAGGCTTACGCGCAGGCTCATGAAAAGGCGGGAATCACTTGGGAGGGGCAGGAATTCCTTGTGGAAGGTAATCCTGCGGTGCTTGCCAATGCTTCTGCTGAAGATGATGAAAAGGGAAACTGATATGGCTTTCGCGATATCGGCTTATTTTCCGCTTGGTTTTTATCAGGGCAGTGATTCTGGTGGCAGACCGGAAGAGTTTCCTTCACTTTGCCGCTTGTATTCTGCGCTTGTTTCGGTGGCATACTTGACTTTCGGTTTTGAACAGGTTGATGCCAATCGTAATCTGACGGACGATCAGATTCGAGAGGCTTTGAACTGGCTTGAGGATAATCCACCTCAGGGAATGCTGCTCCCACACGCTGTTAAAGCTGATAGCAGGGCTGTTGCCTATAGAAATAAAGGCAATGTCCAGAATAGAAAAAAACCGAAAGATAAAGTTTCATCTACTACAGCCCACATAGCCACTGCATATGAGCAGCATCCTGAATCTGGAAGATTGCTGACTTGGATATGGCATGAATGCCCCTCATCTACAGCGAGAATGGTGTTGAGCTGGCTTTGCAATGAAGTTCCTTATCTAGGCGAAGCTTGTTCTCCGGTGGAGCTGAATACTTATGACGATTATGTTCTTCCTTCTGGCGTCGATGAACAGTTATGGACACTTTCCCCCGATTCGGCATTAACGAATATTCGAAAGAGGGGAAAGCCTGTTGCTTACCCTAAAAAGGGGCGTCTTGATGATTTGAAGCAGGCTTTTGTGGCAGCGAATCCCAAACCGAAGGGTAAGAAAAACCTTACTGTTAGCGACAAAGAGGACGAGCAGAATTTCCTTAATGAGTATCCACTTGCTCAAACGGAAGGCAAAGCTAGGTATCTTTCTTCGGCTGCTCGGAAGCAGAGGGAAGTGCTTAAAGCTCCTTGGGTGATGGCTTTATACTTGGAAATCAATGCAATTGCATGCAATGGTGACATTAAAAATTCATCTGAATGGAAACCTCAGGAATCCGAATTTGTCAATTGGGCTGTGGCACTGCATCGTTTTCTAGTAAAGGAGTGGGGAATTGATCCATCGCCGGCTTTGGTGGGTAAATATGCTCCAGGCATAGCCAGACCGGCCAATAACGTGTCCATTCAGATTATTGATGCCGATTTCAAGCAGCGGTATAGTCAACAAATCCGAGACGATGTTGTGAAGTTGAATCCTGGTTTTCTTATTTTGATTCCTTCAGATATGTCTAAAGGCGACATTGGCAAGTTGCGCGATGTCTGTGCCGGAGCTGAAGGCAAATCGTTGTACTATGCTCCGGAAAAGTCGACTTTGCGTATCGGGAAAGTCACAACGGTTGATGCCGAGCATTTCTGGAAGCCAGTAGCGCCGGGAATGTGTCGATATTGGGCGGTCAGACCGATGGCCATCGCTGAGACACGCCCTATTCCTGACATAAAGTTGCATCGCAAATGGGGAGTCTATGAGGCTCTTTGTTTGTCGATTGGACATGTTTGGCGTTCGCAATATCCGCAATCGTCGGAAGGAAGTCGAGAGGAACGCTATTGGAACATTGTTGATGCGGTGAGCGCGAAGACCTCGCATTTCCGTATTTACAATTATCGTACCGTTCATCGTGCCAACATGACGGATTATGTGCATCGTGCGAACGGTTCCAACATTTTGCATGGTATGAATGCGTTGATTGCGATTTCTGATGTCGGTGAGTCTCTGGATTGTGCGGCTATGGCAATCGGTCAGAGTCGCCATTTGGGTGGAGGTTTCCTTGTGCCGGCGGATTTTGCCGTAAGCGTGTGTCAATCGGATGATGATTTCGAAAAGGGGATTCCAACATGGCTGAAATGAGTCTGGAGCAGCGGCAATACCTGACTGCTAAGTTCAAAGAATTCATCGCTGCGGTTCATTCAAGTCATGAATCGAATTTGCCTGTTCGTACACCTTATCAATGGCAGATTAGATTGATGCTGTATGTTGCAGAGCATGGGTATTGGCCTCGAAGTATTGGCGCTCCAACCGCTTCTGGGAAAACCAGTGTGATAGATATCCATGTGTTCCTTAATGCTATGGCAGGCCTTTCTCTCGTGGAAGGAAACGGTCTCTTCGATTTACCATTGCGAAACATTCCTCGTCGTTTGGCGCTTACGGTAAATCGTCGTTCATTGGTTGATGATCAATTTGATGAAGCTTGTGCGTTACAGGACAAAATGCAGATTGAGCATGTCGCCAATGACGGGCTTGACGTATATCGAGACGGTTTAAAACTTCGTGCAGCTATTAATGATGGAACTAAAAGCGATTCTGCGATTCCGCGGATGATTGCTGTTGAATTGCGAGGCAGTATCAGTCCGGACCGAGAGTGGCGCTATTATCCGCAGACCTGTGCTGTGATTTGTGCTACTCCTGACATGTTCGGAAGCCGCTTGCTGTTTCGTGGCTACGGCACTAGTCGTACCATGCGTTCTATGGAAGCTGGATTGCTTGCATACGACACAGTGTTGATTGTTGATGAAGCTCATCTGAGCCAGCAATTATTAAAAACCGCACAGCAAGTGGCACGTATCGAAAACATGGCTGATGCTCCGATTGCTCGACAAGTATCTCCTTTACAAGTTGTAGAAACGACTGCAACCCCAGTTTCTGAAGATACTGATAATGCGATTTCTGTCCTTGAATCTGATTTCACAACTGACGTTATGCTCGAAAAGCGTCTTAACCAGTCAAAACCAGTTGTTGTAACTTGTGATTTTGAGAAGTCGAAAGATGAGATAGATGCAATTGTTGAGCAGTGCCTTTCTCTGATTCACTCCAATATCGAGGCTGATGAATACAGCGATTCAGGTCCCCATGTTCTTGGATGCATTCTCAACACAGTTAAAAAAGCCAACCTCGTTGCTGACAAACTCGAAAAACTATGCAAAAAGAATGGCATCAAAAAGCCTATTGACGTTTATATCGGTCCAATGCGTGCATACGACAAAAGAAAAGTGGCCGATAAGCTGCATTCTCTTTCTGAGCTAAAACCAGATGAGGCTCCTTGCTGCATTATCGGCACACAGACTTTGGAAGTCGGCGTTGATATCGATTTTGCAAATATGGTGACTGAGATTGCTCCTGGATCTGCGTTGGTTCAACGTGCCGGCCGTGTGAATCGTCGTGGCTTGAGATCTGAAGGCCTTATCTACATATTTGGCGTTGATTTGCAGAAGCTTTCTGAAAAGAAGCAATCTGACGAGACTGTTCCTTACAAGCCTGAAGATATTATAAAGGCGCAGACTTGGCTAAATTCCTTGGAAGATGCAGAAACTGGAAAGCCGAGCATCAGCGCATGGTCCGTAGGAAAAACCATGGTACCTCGGGAAGATCCCGACAGACTTTTAATCCAGCGTTTGGAACTATGGGATGTTGAGAATCTATCTGTCACAGATGAGAATTTATGTGCCAACCTGTGTGGGGTTGATCTTCAACAGGGACGTGCGGACCTCAATCTATGGTTACGGGATGATCTTAATTCCAGTGGTCCTGACATTAATATCGTGGTGAGAAATTTGCCATGGAATGACATGTCGGCTATTCGAATTCTGGAAATGGCGCAGCCTGAGAATGACGAGTTATTCCCCGTTAGAAAATGGCGTGGACTTCAAGAGTTCTTTAAATGTTTGGAGAAGGAAGACAATAAGTCGCGAAGGAGAGGTGCTCGGGTCGAGGCTGACAATGAGCATGGTGGAAAAGATAAAATCGATTTTCCACATAGAGTATTCAGATATCGCGCCTCGGAACCTGAAGGTCATCGTGTGATATGCATGCATGTGCAAGATGCCGAGCATGCTGTGATCAAATCTGGCGACATACTTATCCTTGATGATTTTGAAAGAGTTTTCTCTACATTCACTGAGAATGTTGCGATTTTTGATCCAGAAGGTTCTTCTACGGTAGAGGATGTTTTTAACAAATGCGGCTCCTCTATCATGGTCATCAATGACATTTCGCTTAAGCCGAAAGAGATTGAAGCATTTCAGCATATTCAAAATATTGAAGAAATCTCTGGCGAGCACAATGCTGAAGTCCTTTCTGACAAAGTGCAAAACGACATGCAAGAGTCGTTAAGACTGATTCGTGCAGCTGCGGCAGCGGAGTCGACAAGTTCGGTGGAGTGCTCCTTGCTTTGTTTTGAACGAGAACATTCTTGTTTTGATGTTGATGGCAATGAGATTATCCGTGAAGTCAGATGGATCGTAAGCAGTGCTTCTGAAAATGCGCCAGATTCTGAATCTGATCAGGAAATCATAGTCTCTAGGAAAAAGACTCTTTTTCTAGGAGGAATATCGAATGATTCCAATCTTCGCAGGAAAGAAGGCCATCAAGATCATGTAGCTTGGCGTGCACAAGCGCTTGGTAAAGCTGTCGGGCTTGATGATACTTTGACCAATGATTTGCGTATTGCCGGTGAATATCATGATGAGGGCAAGAAAGACAGGCGTTTCCAGAGACTGCTTCGTAATGATCGCGAGGTGCAGGAAACGGAACTTTGGGCAAAGAGCCGGTACTTTATTTCGCATGCCAAAGAGCGGGGACTTCGTAACGAATATCGACTGCATGGTTGGCGTCATGAGCAACGTTCCGTTGCGGAATTCCTTCAAGCCAGCAAAACGAATGAACGGTTGCGAGATATGGAAGAAACCGACAAGCAGCTTGTCGCACGACTCATAGGCACATCACATGGCCACGGACGTGCATCTTTCCAGTATGGGACTGAATATCTGCTTCCTGTGGAGGGTGGTTCTTCCCGCGAAATGAATCCGGAATTGAATGTGCTTTCCGACCGATTGTTCGAAACCGGTGAGTGGGAGACCCTCATCGACCATACCAATCAAAGGTATGGTTTCTGGGGAGTTTCTTACCTTGAAGCTTTGCTTCGCGCTGCGGATATTACATGTTCGAAGGAGGGGCTGTGATGAGTGTTGTCATTTCTGCGGATGCGACCGACGCATTCTCGCATTTGCTTATGGTCGGTCTTGCATCCATTCTTGAAGATGCTAATCCTGATCGTGTTTGCCTATTTCGATGGCTGGATGATTTGCAGGCTTTTGAGATAAAGACGAATGATGATTTGGATATCGATCAAATATCGAAGGTTGTGAGTGAACATGCTAAGCGGTGGTCTCAATCTTTGCCGTTGACTTCTCAAGACGACTATACGGTTTCAAATGAATCCGACAAGCCAAGTGGGGCGTTCCATGCCACAATGTCACCGAGGCTAAGCAATTTGGGTGTTCCTTATGGCTGGGAAAAACTTCAAAGAAATCGAGAAGCTGCGGTTGACGCCATGGAAACATTCGGCGATTACCGTTACTTCGGCGCACTGGGGCAGCCTTCATACTGGTCAGGTGAGCAAACTAATCATAGTTTACGTTCTGATTTCGGGGCTTCTCGTTGGGAAATGGTGACGCGAAACAAAGGGCAAGAATTCATCGGAGGTCGTTTGTTTCCTTTGGCCCAAAAGGTTGCAGCACGACCCATCGAAAAAGTTCGGGATGGATTGCTTGGTACGACAATTGAGGATGAGGTTGGTGGCAATAAAGCATTTAGCCGTGCTGCCACGGGCCTTCACGCTCCATCGAAAACCGACAATGCGCGTGCATGGTGCGCATTGATTGGCGTTTCCGCCTTTCCGACGCGTGTTACGACTATTGGAAGCGAAATGTCTCGTGACAGTAGCGCGGCAATGTTCCAGATTAAAGGCCCAATTCGTTTCGCGATTCTTCCGTTGTTCGATCAATACTGGACAACTGCGAAATACCGTTCCGTTATACGTAGCGAAGCGCTTGCGCAATTCGGTATTCAGCAGGCTCGTTTCAGGGGAGACCAAGTAATGAGTGCGGCATCTGACTGGCTTGAAGAAAAAGGTGTTCCTGCCTGTTGCCTTTTCAATCAGTTCATGTCTGATAACAAAAGTGCTCCGGAACGATGGCTGGAGCCTGGTGAAATCATCCCAGTAAAACAAATGGAATAACAAGGAGAAAGCTATGGATGACGACCCTATTCCGATTAGCTTGGTTGCCAATTACATGTTCTGCCCGCGCAGAGCGTGGTTGGAAGCGGTAGGAGAAAAAGTCGATTCGGATCAAATCATGCGAGGAACATATGATCATCGCAAGGTTGACCGTACTGATGGCGCTCCTGATGCGGATTCGTATCAAGCCGTGAATATCAGGCATGAGGAATGGGGCGTCAGCGGCAAGCTGGATGCTGCAAAAATGACGGATAGCGGAATCGTTATTCGTGAATATAAAGCGACGCCTGTGAAGCGGGCGATGATAGTTACGCCCGCAATGCGTACACAGCTTGCTTTACAGGCTGCATGTCTTGAAAATATGGGTTTTCATGTAGCTGGTACTGAAATATTTTTCACCACGCACCATCGGCGGGTTGAAGTTGACCTTGACGAAGAGGATTATGAAAACGCGCATAAAGCGGTGGAAGAAACTCGAACGTTAATTAATTCGGAACAAGCTCCTGAGCCATTAGAGGACAGCGCTCGTTGTATGCGATGCTCACATGTAGGGATTTGTCTGCCGGAAGAACGCAAGTTATGTGCTGTCGCGCATCGAGTGATGGTTTCGTCTCCAGATAATCAAGTAACGCATCTTGCTACTCCTGGAGCAAAAGCCTTTACAAGATCCGGAAGAATGATTGTTCAGAAAAATGGCGAAGAACTTGCTTCTATTCCAATTGATACCATGCAAGGTTTGCAGATTTACGGCAATACCGATTTGTCAAGTGGGCTAATCCGTGAGTTGATGTGGCGTGATATTCCCATAGTTTGGTGCAGTGGAACAGGACGAATGTACGGATGGTCCATTCCCTCTTATGGACCAAACGGGGAGCAACGTGTTGACCAGCACGTAGCTTCCCATGAAGGACGGCTTGGTCTTGCACGTGAATTTATCGTCGCAAAAATACACAATCAATCTGTTTTGCTGCGACGGTCAGAATCGGACAATCCAGTATTGCCGCAACTGCGACATATTGAGAAACAGGTTGGAAATGCGAACCGTTGGCAGGACATACTTGGTCTCGAAGGAGAGTCTGCAGCGTTGTATTTCTCTCAATTCGAGCATCTTATTAAAACTGATCGTCAAGCTGAGTGGCCTTGGATTGCCCGTATGCGTAGACCCGCTCCAGACGCGTTGAATGCACTGCTTGATTTTACATACACATTATTGTTGTCGGATTGTGTGCGAGCTTTGATTTCCTGCGGTCTTGATCCGCATGCTGGTTTCTTGCATAGCAGCAAACGGAATAAACCGGCATTGGCTCTGGATTTGATGGAGGAATTCAGGGCTCCGATTGCAGATTCGGTAGTGCAAACAGTGATTAATAACGGTGAAATCAATGCATCTGGATTCTCGGATGCGCTTGGCTCCGTGCGCATGACAGATGAGACTCGGAAAACGGTGATCAAAGCATACGAACGAAGAATGGCTACGGAAATCATCCATCCGGTATTCAAATACAAAGCTTCTTGGCGAAGGACTATCGAAATTCAGGCCAGAATGATTTTGGGATATCTTGATGGGACGCAAACTGAATATCGCGGAATCAGAATTCGTTAAGGAGTGGGGCATGACGAATCAGAAACGTGGCTATCTGGTGGCATATGATATCAGCGATGATTGCTGCCGCTCACATGTTGCGAAAATTCTTCAACACTATGGAGAGCGATTGCAATATAGCGTCTTCTTACTGCGGGTACGTCCTTCGATGATGTTGGATGTCCGTATGCAGATAGAGAGGGAAATAGATGACTCAATCGATTCTGTTGTGTTCTGTTCTCTTGGAACCATTTCTCAAACGGAAGAGGGCTTGGATTTCTTGGGGCGCCGTGGATACGTCGATTTAGAGATACCGACAGTGATTTGAAGTTTTAGCCTAATGGTGATGTTGTTTGATAAGTAAAGAGTGTTTTGCTGTTTTTCAAGTGCGAGAGATGCATCATTGCTGCGACACACGGTGAGCGCTCGCACTTGAAAAATAGTTGTTTTGGAGCCAGTGAACTTATATTGCTTCTGTATTGCGATAGAAATGAAAGAGTCGCTCGCAAAAGCCTTTAGAATATGTGTCATTGCAAGGTCTTAGACTATGACTATTCCTGAGCATTCAAGCTCAGGACTTCATTGAGGAAAGTCAAGCGTTGTCTGGTCATTACTGCTCACGTTATTCCTGAGCATTCAAGCTCAGGACTTCATTGAGGAGAGAGGCTTGATGACGCGCAGGTCGGATATACGCATTCCTGAGCATTCAAGCTCAGGACTTCATTGAGGATTGGCGAAAATAGGCTTGATGGTCTTGAGAATGGTAGATTCCTGAGCATTCAAGCTCAGGACTTCATTGAGGAGGGCTGAATCGTTTCATCGCGCAGATTATGGAAACTATTCCTGAGCATTCAAGCTCAGGACTTCATTGAGGAATCCAAGGCGGCGAGGGCGTCTTCATCACCTCGACATTCCTGAGCATTCAAGCTCAGGACTTCATTGAGGAGTGACTGATCCAGAATTGCTTGAACCGTTTATGGCTCACATTCCTGAGCATTCAAGCTCAGGACTTCATTGAGGAGCGACACGCTGTTGCCTTTGTCGGACGAATGTGAAAATTCCTGAGCATTCAAGCTCAGGACTTCATTGAGGAACAAACGTTGTTGCAGAGGGCGTAGATAACAGTGGCGCATTCCTGAGCATTCAAGCTCAGGACTTCATTGAGGAGGAACCTATACCATACGAACAATTCCGGCATGGAACATTCCTGAGCATTCAAGCTCAGGACTTCATTGAGGAGCCCGCGCAACCGTCTGAAGGCGCATCGCGGTGCGTGATTCCTGAGCATTCAAGCTCAGGACTTCATTGAGGAGGTATCAACGGTTGGCGTTTTCCGGTGAACAATTCAAATTCCTGAGCATTCAAGCTCAGGACTTCATTGAGGATGTTGTCACGCGGGCACGCGCCGTTAATGGAAACGACATTCCTGAGCATTCAAGCTCAGGACTTCATTGAGGAAAAAGCGTTGTGCGAGGGCAATTCCACACTGCCAAATTCCTGAGCATTCAAGCTCAGGACTTCATTGAGGACGGCTTCTCGCCAATCGGGAACGCTTGGACGAGGAATTCCTGAGCATTCAAGCTCAGGACTTCATTGAGGACGGCGGCGCATGCTCAGGCAAAGAGTGCTGGCCGCAATTCCTGAGCATTCAAGCTCAGGACTTCATTGAGGACCTCGCCAAGACTAGACCAAAGCGTTGAAGCTAGACATTCCTGAGCATTCAAGCTCAGGACTTCATTGAGGATCCTGCGCTTCGGCGAGCCTGGCGAACTGCTTCACATTCCTGAGCATTCAAGCTCAGGACTTCATTGAGGAGAGTGGAGCGCTCCTGACAAGTGTCCGGTGGATGATATTCCTGAGCATTCAAGCTCAGGACTTCATTGAGGATTGACCACGAAATCGGCGGCGAGCTTACGTTCCACAAATTCCTGAGCATTCAAGCTCAGGACTTCATTGAGGAAACACAAACAAACAGACGACACACCCGAAAACAAATTCCTGAGCATTCAAGCTCAGGACTTCATTGAGGAATTGAGTTGCAGTCAACGTCGATAGCCTTGCCATATTCCTGAGCATTCAAGCTCAGGACTTCATTGAGGATGACCAACTGTTTGTCGGCGGTTTTCGCGAGATTCGAGATTCCTGAGCATTCAAGCTCAGGACTTCATTGAGGAACGGGCCCTCCTGCCGGCGTCGAGGCCTTTGAGCAATTCCTGAGCATTCAAGCTCAGGACTTCATTGAGGATGGAATTCCCCGATGGCGGAGAATTCGAGAGTCAGATATTCCTGAGCATTCAAGCTCAGGACTTCATTGAGGATCTTAAGAGCTTTGTCGACATGTCGATTGGCTTCCCGATTCCTGAGCATTCAAGCTCAGGACTTCATTGAGGACCCGGCGACATGCCAAGCGAAGTGCCGAACCAAAGATTCCTGAGTATTCAAACTCGGGATTTCATTGAGGAGCTATGGGCGAAGAAGCGCAACCGTCTCCAGTTTTTTAGATTAAAGCCAATATTCAGAGGTCTATCCAAAATCGCTGGATGATACTGTCTTCGTTCCGTCCCGTACCGTTCACGATTTCATTCTCCATCTTTCCACCATTGCTGATAATCGTCCGTCTTGATGCTTCATTGCTCTTGTGACAGGTAAGTAGAACACGTTGCTCGCCCTGCTCTTTGCAGATGGGCAGGAGTAAGGCGAGCATCGCTTTGGCATACCCTTTTTGACGTTCCGATGGCAAAATGCTATACCCAATATTTCCTCCGTATTGCAGCAGAAAAGGGGATAGCGGACGTCTGAAATCAATGATGCCGACGAGCTTGTCATCCGCCTTCCGAATAGCTAAAAATACTTCCGACGGCACATAGCCTTCGCCGTATTTCTTTTTCAATCGATTATCGAAATCGATCCATTCATCAAAAGAATCCGTGTCTTCGAGACCGGCGCATCCATCGAGACTGTCGTTGTTTGCAAGCATCTCCTGCTTGTAATGCATCACTTGGCTCGCGTATTTTCGCGTTGGCTTGACCAGTGCTAAATCTCTTTGCATGATTATGTCCTCTGTTTATTGATGCGCAAGTGCCTGGCTCGTGCCGTTTAATGTCCAATTATACGGACGCGTTTGTAGTTATCGGCAAAACGAGATGCTGACAAAGCTCGCGTTCCAACTCAAATATTCGTTGTATCACACGCGCGTTAGCTATATTTATGTATTTAGTCAAGTCGGCGTTTTGTGATTGGTTACGAAACGCCGACTTGCCTAAATATAGGCAGGGGCAGCAGGGCCCCGCGGTCCTCTGTGTTTTGTCAAATTGAAGCAGTCCAACAAAACGGCGCCGCCCCCATCGGCCTAACTTCTATTGAACAGACGCAGCTGGCTTGCGAGATACCGATCATCCCACACATCCCATCGCAGGAGAGATTATTCTTGAGGGATATCTCCTGCGAGTCCGAGGTTGGGGGAGAAAAGCTGCACGCAGTATGCCTGCGTGGTCGGAGGGCATCATGGCACCCCGCCAGACAAAAGCAAAATTGATGAAGAGAAAAACAGGAAAACCAATGTTGGATTGGATTCTGAAGCATGGATAAGTGTTCAGGATAAGCTAATAGATTTTGTTGCAGATATGTCATGAAAACGCAGACGTTCGCGTGTTCCCCGCACATGCGGAGATGATCCCCACGACATGCAGGACTACCAGCCACTCGACAGGTGTCCCTCGCGCATGCGGGGATGATCCCGCGCTCGAAAACAAGCTGCGCCAGCGTTTCAAGTGTTCCCCGCACATGCGGGGATGATTGTATTTGCCAATCTATCAGTCGCATCGCATGTACGTTAGCTACATTTATCCGCATAAGTGTAGCTAACGTTAAAATAAGCTACATTTATCTCGATAGGTGTTGCTTACGAGAGTTTTTGCGATGGATAATAATTTCAGCCATTTCGATATACATGAATCCGTAGGGGCCACAACGACTTGTGTTTCCGATTTACAAGCGTGGCTTTGCTTAAGAACGTGATTTTGTCCGGGGAACGATGCGCTTGACACATACTGGCACTACCAACGGAGGAGCACCATGAAATACGAGATTACGATTTGCAAAAGTATGAAACGCAAGAAAGGACGCAGTCGCGCTTCGATATGTTTTTGATTGCGTAACGGCGCGACGGCATCGCTTTTGCACATGTCGGGCGCTTCGTTGCCGCCACCGGCGTAAGATATCTGCGAATGTCAAACATAAGCGAGATATCTGAAGGAGAGAAGATGTCAACAAACGAAGCAGCATTGCCGCAGTCGACGGTCCGGGTTGCCCAGGCTGATCCGGATGGGATCCTTCTGGTGATCCACGCAGGCGCTGGCAATCGCGGCAAGAAGGACACGCCGGAACGTCGCGCCCAGGTGGAGCAGGATCTGAACAGGGCCCTTGAAGCCGGCTATGCGCTGCTGGAACAGGGCGCTCCGGCCGAGGATGCCGTCTGCGCGGCCATTCGTGTCATGGAGGATGCTCCCGAATTCAATGCTGGCCGTGGTGCCGCGTTGACGAGCGAAGGCATCGTGTCCATGGATTCCTGCCTGATGACCGGCGTTGACGGCGAAGTCGGCTCCGCATGCGGTCTGACCACGTCCAAGAACCCGATCAATGTGGCGCGCGCCATCAAGGAGAAGACCAAGCACGTCATGTTCGCCAAGCCGGGCGATAACCTGCTCAAGGAGTGGGGCATCGAACTGTGCGACAGCGAGTACTTCATCACCCCGGCCCGTCAGGAATCCCTGCGTGAGGCGCAGTCCAATGGCGACGAATGGGAGAAGCATGGCACCATCGGCGCCGTCGCACGTGACGCGTCCGGCAATATCGCAGCCGGCACCTCCACTGGCGGCATCACCAACCAGATGCCGGGCCGTGTTGGCGATTCGCCACTGCCGGGTTGCGGCACCTACGCCAACAACGATTCCGTTGCGATCTCCTGCACCGGCATCGGTGAGGCGTTCGTCAAGGAAGTCGCCGCGCACCAGGTTTCTGACCGTGTGCTGTATGCCAAGGAAGATCCGGTCGAGGCTGCGAAGGCCGCGCTGGACGGTGTGGCCCGTCACCACGGCGACGGTGGCATGATCGTCGTCCCCGCCCATGGCGACGGTGCGATGGTGTTCAACAGCGAGATGATGAACTGCGGTTGGAAGTCCCCGAAGGGCAGCTACGTGCAGAGCTGACGCCATAGGTTTGACGCCGTAAGCAAATAAACGAAACGGCCGCAAAACGCCGAGTGGGGGTTCGAATCCATTAAGGATTCGAACCCCCACTCGTTTTTCGTTGCCGATTGGCAGCGAAACGTCACAACGAAGCCGTCACTTGGTGATGGTGTTGTAGGTAGGCAGGTTGGTGTAGTCGAACGACACGTTCTTCACGTTCGTCGCGGACGCGGCGGCGACGTTGTCGTTCCACAGCGGAATCACCGGCAGGTCCTTGGCCAGCACTTCCTGCGCCTTGGTGAAGTCCTCGGTTCGCTTCTTTACGTCGGTCTGGGCGAGCGCGGCGTTCAGGAGCTTGTCGAATTCCGCGCTCTTGTAATCACCATCGTTCGAACCATGACCGTCAGCGGAGCTGGAGGCATATAGCGGATTGAGATAATCTTCAGCGGACGGGTAATCCAGCATCCAGCCGGCACGGAACGCGGTTTTGATGGTGCGGTTGGTCACCTGGTTACGCACGTCGCTGAACGTGGCGTACGGCTCGCCGGCGGCGTCGATGTCGAGTGTGTTCTTGATCTGGTTGCACACGGCATCGACCCATTCCTTATGGCCGCCATCGGCATTATAGGCGATTCGGAAGTTGCCGGACCATGGCTTGATGGCATTGGCTTTCTTCCACAGTTCCTTGGCCTTGGAAGCGTTGTACTTCAGGTTGTCGCCGTTCTTCTCCAGCTTCTTCACATATTCGGGGACGAGCGGTGAAGTGAAATCGGTGGCCGGGGTCTTCGTGTTGTTGTAAACCTTCTTGACGATCTGGTCGCGGTTGATGGCCATGGAAATGGCCTGACGACGCAATTGGCCTTCCTCGTCGTTGCCGAAATGCTCAAGACGTTCCGGAATGACGAAGGACTGGAATGAGGATCCTGCCTGGCTGTAGGCGATCACGCTGGAATCCTGACGGAAGGTCTTCACCGCGGACTGTGGAATCTGATCCATCACGTCGAGGTTGCCGGACAGCACGTCGGAGTAAGCGGAATCCTCGTTCGTGTAGACGCGGTATTCGATGCCGTTGTTGGATACCTTGCGGCTGCCCTTGTAATCCTTGTTCGGCACGATGATGATGTTCTTGTCATGCGACCAGGACTTGAACTTGTACGGACCATTGCCAATCGGAGCCTGACCGAACTTCTTGATGTCCTTAAATGCCACGCTCGGCAGCGGGAACATGGATTGGTGCGCGAGCTTGGTCGGGAACACGGAATCAGGCTTGTTCAGCTCGACGACCAGCGTGTAGTCGTCCGGGGTGGAAAGACCGGAAAGTGTGGCCTTCGGATCGACGTTCGGATCCTGCAGCTCGTCATAGCCCTTGATGGTGGAGAAGCGGCTCGAGGTCTTCTGCGCGTTCTTCACATTGGCGGCGAAACTCCAGGTGTCGGCGAAGGAATGGGCGGTTACTGCCTCGCCGTTGGTGAACTTCCAACCCTTCTTCAGTTTGATCGTGTACTTGGTGGCATCCTCGTTCGGGGTGATACTCTCGGCGACTTCGAGATGTTGCCTGCCCTTCGCGTCGAAGCTCACCAGACCTTCGAACAGGTAGCGGATGACCTTGCCGCCGCCCATTTCGTTGGTGTCGCTCGGAATCAGACCGTTCTGCGGCTCGCTGTTGTTCACGGAAATCAGCGAGGTGTCGCTGGAATTGCTGGTGGCGGCGTTGTCATCGGATGACGAGCCGCACGCGGCGACCGACATCAGCATGGTTCCCGCCGCGGCCATGGCGACCAGACGGTGGAGCATGTTTCTCTTCATTGTTTTCTCCTCTGATGTTGACATTCCGTCGCTTATGACGGCGGAAAGACAATAGACGTGATTATAGGAGTTTTGTTAACCGAGCTCACTGCTCTGTCTCAATGTGAGATGGAACGTTTCCATACAAAAGGGCTAAGAGGGTAATGCAGGGAGGGAAGAGGGGCGGGATGCCGCTGAGAACATCAGTCGAAGCGGACGCCCTCGGGCTTGCTGGGCAGCGAGTACAGGAATGCTTGGATGATCAGCGAGATGCCGGCCATGCCGAGGCTGACATAGAACAGCGTGAGCAGCATTCCCGGGAAGCTGTTCGGGTCATGAAAGTCGAGTTTCGGTGGCTCGTGGGGGATGACCATGATCATGCCGATTTCGATGATGACCAGGCCGAACGCAATGACGACCAGCATCGCAAGGGCCAGAATGGTGCCGACGTGCCCAAGCAGAAACCACCAGCCGGTGCGGTTGGCATCATGCAGCCTTCTGAAGGAGATGGCCATGATCGGTACCATGGTGGCCAGCATCCACAGTATTCCGGACACCGTTCCGGCAGCCGGAATAAGGAATATCAGCACGCTGACCGGAATGAAGAACAGCATGGCGAGCCAGAACTCGCGTCTGCTGGAACGCCCCCGAAACTCCATGTAGCCGATGAAAAAACGTTTGACGGCATCAATGAAACCGCAGTGGTAGTCGGGCGTCCATGTGCCGTTGCCGCTGTAGGGGAATCGCATATTCGTAAAGCCTTCTTCTCAATGAAACGCATACGCTGGATTCGCGTCGCGCGTCCACCGACGGTGGTGTGCGGCCATCGTAACATGCTGCTATTCGCCCATAGCGCAACCGTTGCAATCGCAATGATTCGGCGGATTTTCCCGCAATATGGCGTGTGTGGCCGCCCATAGCGTCGGTCACACACGAAAGACGGAAAACTTTAAAGCAAACCGTCCGCCTGCAACGCGTCATGCATACGGTTGAGGCAATCCACCAGCAGCGGATACGGCATCGCCATGTTCACGCGCGCGCAGCCGGCTCCCGCGCGGCCGCACGAACGGCCGTCGGTCAGCGCCACCTTCGCCTTCTCAAGGAAATACGCGGCCGGATCGTCAATGCCAAGCGGGCCGAAATCCAGCCATGCGATATACGTGCCGCGTGGGCGAATATAGCCAACGCCCGAGAACCGCGTGCTCATCTGCTCATCGAACAACCCAAGATTGCGTCGCACGTAGGAAAGCGCGTCCTGGAACCACGGATCGCCCTCGTTGTAGGCGGTGGTGGTGGCGATCGCACCGATCGTGGCGGTCTGATGCTCGCTCCACTCCGCACGTTCCGCCCACATCTCACGGTCCGCCGGATTCGTCAGCAGCACCTGCGCGCACTTCGTACCCGGAATGTTGAACGACTTCGACGCGCTGGTGGCGGTCATAGACTGCCGCGCGGCCGCCTCGCTGATGGTCGGATACGGAATATGACGCCCCTCGAACACGAACGGCGCGTGAATCTCATCATTGAAAATACGCACGTCGTACCGTTCCGCCAGCTCGCACAGCCGCTGCTCCTCGGCCAACGTAAGCACCTTGCCGATCGGATTGTGCGGATTGCACAGCACGAACGCATGGCAGCCAGCCGCGAACGCGCGTTCGATGGCGTCGAAATCGAACAGCCATTCGCGCTCGCCGGTCGTTTCGTCGGTTCCCTGAAGCATTTCGATTTCAATCACGTCGACGTCGTACAGCTTCGGCACGCTCAGGAACGGCATGTACGCGGGCGTCGGCACGACCACGGCATTGCCGGCGCCGACCAGCTCGCGCAGGAAGATCTCGTACGCTTCCAACACGTCCGGCACCACGCGGATGATGTCCGGATCCACGTCCCAGCCGTAGTGGCTTTTCTGCCAGCCGGCGCACGCCTCGGCCACGCGGCGCTTCCATGGTTCGGGAATGTAACCGAGTTTGCAATGGTCGCAGGCGCTGTCGATGGCCTGCTGGATGCACGGCGCCAGGCCGTAGTCCATTTCCGCGATGAACGCGCCGATACAGCCGGGGTAGCGGGTCCACTTGTCGGAACCGACTTCGGCCAGATCTGCGGCGGTGGTGCGATCGATGGCATCGGCATCAAAGCCGGAAAAAATACGATTCTGCTTTTCCATGCGTTCCAGCATAGCCGCCGCCCGGTTACGCGTGTTGCGATGCCGTAACGCACATACGACGGCTGCCATATGATTGCATTATGCGATTGCTGTCATGCGGTTGCCGTTAGAACCGTTGGAAACGCATGACAGCGCTGCGGAAGAACGGATTTCAGCTTCCCAGGAACGCTGGAATCGCGGCCGCCGCCGCATAGCCGGCGCGGTACATGCGTTCCAGACCTTCGAACGACTTGCTCAGCGTGTTCAAGCCGTACATGCTTTCCGGCGCGAGGATGAGCACACGGCCATCCTTCTCGTATTCCTTGGCCAACGCCACCTCGTCGTTGTACGTCTGATAGCGGTTCATCAGCTTTTCCGCGGCCTCCGGGTGCGTGCGCTTCAGGATCGTGGCCGGGCCGATGTCCTTCTTCTGTTCGCGTACGGTGTCTTTCGGACGGGTGAGAATCACCACGATGCGGTCATAGCCGTCATCGATGGCCTTCTGCACCGGAATCGGATCAGCGATGCCCCCGTCGTAATACGGGACGCCGTCGATCACATACGGTTCGCACGCCACCGGCACCGCCGATGACGCCTTCATGATGTCGTAATTGTCGTAGCCGACGTCCGACTTGTCGAAATACTTCGTGGAACCATCGTCCGCATTGCAGGCCACCACGGTGAATTCGGTCGGATTCGCCGCAAACGCCTCGTAATCCACCGGATTCTCGCCATCGTGGTTGCTCAGCGTGCTGTACACATAATCGAGGTTCGCGTAATTGTGGTTCTTCACATAGCTGTCGAAGCTCGCGTATTCCTTACGGAACGCGTACTGCGTGTAGAACGTGTGGTTTCGCCCGTGCTGTCCGGAAATGTAGGAAACCATATTGGCGCTGCCGGCGGAAACACCATAGCAATGGTCGACATGTATGCCGTCCTCCAGCATGCGGTCCATCACACCCGCGCCGTAAATCGCGCGGAAACCGCCGCCGACGTCGATCATCGCTGTCCTGTTGGCCATATGCGCCCGTCCTTTCGCAAGTCCGTCCCTTTTGCCGGGTTTCATTCGACTTTACGCGGTCTGTCGGGACATTCGCGCTCAGCGATCAAGCAGCGACTGCGCCAACTGCGCGATTCGTGCGGAAGTGTCGGAATTGGCCAGATCGATGCTGCCTTCCGCGTCTTCCGGAGCGAGCTTGCCCAACGATTCGAGCACCACGCCAAGGTGACGTACGGTGCCTTCATTGCCGTCGATGATCGCCGCCGTATCAGGCAGCAGTTCGCGGAAATAATCGCGGTAGAACACGAAATGCGTGCAGCCGAGCACAACGGAGTCGATCGTGGACAGATCGTATTGGTCGAAATACTGGTGCAGCGTGCGCATCACCACATCATGGTCGTCAAGCTGCCCATGCTCCACGATCTCCACCAGACCGGGGCAGGGCTCCGGAAAAATCGTATGGTCGGCCTTGAAACGGTCCATCAGCACGGCGAACTTGCGTTCACGCAACGTCAGGGGAGTGGCGGCCACGATGACGCGCTGACGCTTGCCGTGACCACGGTCGCAAGCCACCTTCAATGCCGGCTCCATGCCGATGATCGGAATGTCGTATGTGTCGCGCAGTTCGTTGGCTGCGGCGGAAGTGGCGGTATTGCAGGCGATCACGACCGCTTTCACGCCTTGTTCCACGAATCGTTTCACAATGACGTCGGACAGTTCGCGCACCTGTTCGGGCGATTTCGTGCCGTACGGAGCGTTCGCGGAGTCGCCGAAATACAGCACATGCTCGTTCGGCATGTCGCGTCGAATCTCACGCGCCACGGAAATACCCCCCAAACCGGAATCGAAAACGCCGATAGGTGCCGTTGAAGCCATACGTCCTCCTTTGCCATCGCGCGCATGCCCGCAGGCGCATACGCCAAACGCTTTCAATAGCCTACCGCGTGTAGAGTGAACTGGTATGAGCATTCCAAGCATTGTTTACAAAGCGCACGCCACCGGCAACGATTTCGTGGTGTATCTCGACGAAGACGGTACGCACGAGCCGACCGCCGATGAAGTGCGATTCCTGTGCGACCGCCATTTCGGCATCGGCGGCGACGGCCTGATCCGTCTGGCGCATCCGCAGGCGGTGTCCGATGTGAACGAAAGGCAGATCGCCGATTGCGCGGCGGGCGATGCGGACTGGTTCATGGACTACCGCAACGCTGACGGCTCGCTGGCCGAGATGTGCGGCAACGGCACACGTGCGATCACGCTGTTCGCGCAGCGGCAGGGCATCGCCGACCAGCCGGGCGGCACGCCATTCCATCTCGGCACCCGCGCCGGCGTGAAGATCCTGACTTCGCTCGGCGATGTGCCGGGCCTCGGCAAGGACGTGTTCCAGGTGGAGATGGGCGCATGGAAGCGCGGCGACGTCGACGGTTACGAAGTGACCATTCCGGGCACGTCCGGTTCCGCACGTGGCACGTTCGTGGACATGGGCAATCCGCACGTCGTGGCCGTGCTCGAGGACGCATTCGCCAGCCTGCCGAACGTCGAAGACCTTGATCTGGTCACCAAGCCGGTCGTCGCGCCCGAGATTCCGTCGGACCAGAACGTGGAGTTCGTGCGCATCGACGAGCAAAGCGAAGGCGACGATGCGGGCGAGGCCACCATGCGCGTCAACGAACGCGGTTGCGGCGAAACCCTGTCGTGCGGCACGGGCCTATGCGCCACCGCCATCACGTTGCGCGCCAAAACCGGCATCGACCATTGGACCATCACCGTACGTGGCGGCACCTTGCGTGTTGACGTGACCGACGAAGACGTGAAGCTTACCGGCAGCGCCACCATCGTGGGCAAAATCGAACTGCTGTAACCGCTGCGGCAGCAAACGAAAAGCGGATAGGCAAAAGGCCGGCCACGCAGGGTCGGCCTTCATCGTAAAAGGTTCTATGCAAACCGTATCAGGCGAACAGCATCGGGCCGTCCTTGACGAGAATGACCACGATCAACGCCACAATCCACACCACATCGACCATCAGATCGAAATTCAGCCGGTAATACTTGCGCAATCCAGCATGACCGGACGGCATATCCTGCACGGCCACCGTGGCATGCGACAACGCCATGAACTGCACGGTGGTGGAGAACATCAGCACCAGACACCACGGACACATCGCGTTGATGACGAACAGCGACTGCGTGGTCAGCCAATACGAATACGCCAACGCGGCAAGGCCTCCAAGCCACGTGCACAGCGCGAACCAACGCGGCACGGCCATCTTGGCCAGTCCGATCACCGCGATCGTCACGAACACCGATTCGGCGGCAATGCCGAAGAACGCGTTCGGGAAGCTCAATCCGGCGAACTTCACGATTTCCGCCTGCCAGGATTCGGCCACCGTGGAACAGGACAGCACGGCGTTCACATCGCAGTTGAGCTTCTGCCCGGGATTGCGTGCCATTTTCAGCGTGTCCGCCGACAGAATGAACGATACGAGCAATGCCACCGCCGAAGCGAGCAGCATGATCAGATACGTCCACGTTGCGCCGTGACGCCACCCGCGCGGCTTCGTGCAGTCGTCGTCCATGGCGACGGCTGTGCCGACGCTCGTTTCGTCATCGGCTGCGTCCACAGCGGCCTGGCCTTCAAAATCGCTCATCGTCAATCCTTGGAAAATCAAAATACAAACGTTGTCATGTCTCAGTCTACGCGAAAAACCGCGGATTCGAGCTTACGATAGTCATATGAGTCACGTGAGTTACGCGGAGCCACCCGCACAAGGTTGGGATATTCATTGCCATACCGTCTTTTCCGACGGTACCGAGACGCCGCGCACGCTGGTGGAGCAGGCAAGGAGGCTTGGCTTGCATGGTGTGGCGATTGCCGACCATGACACCACCGCCGGCTGGGACGAGGCGACGGAAGCCTCGGAGGAAATCGGTTTGCCGTTACTGCTGGGCACGGAAATCACCGCCGTCGACGAAGATGTGTCCGTGCACATGCTCGCCTTCCAATACGATCCGTCCAACGAGCATATTTCCAGCATGTTCGCCAACACGCGTGCGGCGCGATTGCGGCGTACGAAACGCATGGTTGAGCGGCTGTCGCAGGATTTTCCGATTACGTGGGACGATGTGCTCGCCCAGGTGAAGGAAGGGGAGCGCACCACAATCGGCCGTCCGCACATCGCCGACGCGCTGGTCGCGGCGGGCGTGTACGAGACGCGTTCCGACGCGTTCGCCGACGCGGTGAGCGCCAAATCCAAGTATTACATTCCCACGCCGTCGCCGTCGACGCACGAGGTCATCGCCGCCGTCAAGGGGGCGGGCGGTGTGGTGGTCGCCGCGCATGCGGGCGATCCGCAACGCAACCGCCGGCTGCTGTCCGACGAGCAGCTTGACGCGATGATCGCCGACGGCTTGGACGGCTTGGAAGTATGGCATCGCGGCAATCCTCCGGAACAGCGCGAACGATTGCTGACGATTGCGGCACGGCAGGATCTGCTGGTGACCGGCGGTTCGGACTGGCATGGCAAAGGCAAGCCGAACGGTCTGGGCGAGAACCTTACCGACGACGACACAGTACGCGAAATCCTGCATCGGGGTGTGGATCTGAGTGATCACGTCGGCAGCTCACATGCCGCATGAAATCCGGATATGGAATTTCCAAGCGTGAACCGGATACATGAATCGAATATGAAAAAGGCGCCAAACCTGATATGGTCCGACGTCTTTTTCATATGGAACGTGTCCAACGCGTTTGCAGGTGGCGATCAGAGATTGCCGAAGCCGACGGCGTGCTTGGTTTCGGAACCGATGATGGCATAGCCGAGAGAACCGGCCGGCACCACGATGCGACGGCCCTTGTCGTCGGTCAGGTTGATGGTCTTGCCATTCTCCACGGCCTCGGCGATGACGTTGTTCACCTCGTCGGCGCTCTGCTCGGTGCTGAAGGTGACGGTGCGCGCCACGTTCTGAATGCCCAGTTCGATATCCATGATGCTCCTTGTAAGGGTGTTCGTGTGCAAATTCGTTTGCAATGTATGCGCTTATTCTACGCGCGGTTTCTCATCGGTGGCGTCCTCGGCCTGCAGCCGGTCGACCTCCGCTTTGGCCTTCTGCATAGTGGCCTCATCGCGTTCGAGCAGCGGAATGAGCATGGTCGCCGCTTCGCTATGGGCTTGAGGAATTTCCTCCTCGTTCGTGTCATCGCTGCCATCGGCGGTCTGCAACGTGCTAATCACAATGGTCGAACTGGACGGCAACGACTCGTGACGCTCCCTCGCGGACTGCTCCGGAACGAACGTGCTGACGGGGGATTCCTCACGTTCGCTCGTATCGTCCGAATCGGCATTGCCGGAAACCATGCCGGCGGAGGCGATATGTTCGGCGGCGGTCACATCGAACGCTTCCGTGGCGTCATCGACGATCTGCTTCGTCTTACGGACGGGCTGGGAGCCGGTAACATCGAAATCGCCGGTCCTGTCATCATCCATATCGGTCGCGTCGATATGACGTTCGCCGGTCGCGTCGGCATCGTTATTCTGCTGCGCCGCCGCCTGCCTGCGACGTTCCGATTCGTCCAGCAACGTGCCCACGGTGATGGTGCTCGGCGGACGGTTGCCGGCCTTCTGCTCGTCCTGACGCGTCTCGCTCGGCCTATGGTTCTTCGCGGTGAGCATACCCAACTGGTGAGCCAAACGCTCCACCTGCGCCTTGAACTGCATGATCTTGACGCTATCGGCCTGATTCAACGCGCTGATGAAATCGCCCACCTGTTCCATCTGCAGCCACAGGTTGGCACGCAGCATGATCAGATCATCCAGACGATTGCCCAGCATGCGTCCATACGCGCTGAGCAGCGCATTACGGTGGTTCTCGTCAAGCTTGGAGAAAATCCACGCCAAATCACGTGCCGGATCATTGACCTGCATATCCTGCCAGTTCGTGATGGCGGTGATCGACGAGCCCGAGAACAGCACATCGCCGTCGGACAGGCCACCATGCACCGGACAAGTGGCGAACGACCACAGGCCGTCCGTTTCAAGAACGTCGGACCAGCTCGTCGTGATCTCCTGCGGCACATGGCCAGCCTGACGCAAACGCTTGATCCATGCGGTCAGCTGCGCGCGAATCTGCCCCGTGGAGAACACCGGATAGCCGGCCTCCTGCAGAAAATCCGGACGAAGACGGTGTATCGCGCCCAACGCGGTGCCCACGCTGGCACAGTCGTCCAACGTCAGCAGCGTCAGCGGACGCGCCTGACCATCATGATGCGTGGCGATCATCACGGAAACGTCTCCTGTGACGGACCTCTCCTGCTCGCCGTTGGAGAACGCCAGAACGCGATCGACGTCGAACCCCAATCCGCCCAACTCGCGGTTGCCCATCAACGTCTGCGCGGCACGCACGCGACCAGCGAGACGCTTGCGTCCCTTCGGCGTGTTCGAAGCGAACGTGTCATACAACTTGCCCGCGGCGTCCTGCACCACGGCATGATCAATGCCATACCCCTTGTCGGTGGCGTTGACCTGCTCGCTGTCACGCGTGCCAGCGATGGTGGCGTTCGGCATCGCCGCGCTCGCCAAGGCGGCCATCATAAATCTGCTTCGTTCGGTCACAATTCCAACCTTAATACACACTGAAGGCTAATAAGGGCGCGACTTGCCACGAATTCACGGTTAATCGCGCCGATGGCGTCCGTATCGTCACGCAATCTGCCACAATGGAGCATATGGATGCAACAGCGGAAGCGATTCTCGACGGACTGGACGATGCGCAGCGCATGGCGGCGACCGCCGTGCGCGGTCCCGTCCGTATCATCGCCGGCGCAGGTGCCGGCAAAACGCGGACCGTCACCCGAAGAATCGCCTACGCATGCGCCATCAAGGCATGGGATCCGCACGCCACGCTCGCCGTGACCTTCTCCGTCAAAGCGGCCGCGGAAATGCGCAACAGACTATCCCAACTCGACGTCGCATCCGACGTCAAAGCCGCCACCTTCCACTCCGCGGCACTACACCAACTCCGTCGGATCTGGCCAGACGTATGCGAAGGGCCCATGCCGTTCATCTCACGCAATCCGCGCGAAATCGTGGAACATTCCCTACGCCGAGTCACCACCCAGCAGGTGGACGACGACACCGTGCGCAACCTGCAAGCCGAAATCAACTGGTGCAAAATTTCGCTCATCGCGCCGGAAGACTATGAACGCGTCTGCGCGGCCATCCACCACCAGCCGCCGGCAGGACTGGAACCAAGCCAATTCGTGGATGTCTACAAAGCCTACGAAACCGAAAAAACCAATCGCAACGAAATCGACTTCGACGACATCCTGCTCATCACCTGCCACCTCATCGAAAGCGACGAAGACGTGGCGGCCAGCATCCGCTCCGGCATCACATGGCTCACCGTCGACGAATACCAAGACGTCTCGCCCCTGCAGCATCGGCTGCTCACCCGATGGCTCGGTGACAACCGCAACATCTGCGTGGTCGGCGACCCGGCACAGACCATCTACTCGTTCGCCGGAGCCAGCAGCTACAACCTGCTCAACTTCGCCTCCGAATTCGGACCCCTCACCGCCGACGTCAGACTCAACAACGACTACCGTTCCACCCCGCAGATCGTCAACTACGCCAACCGCGTGCTCGAAGCCTCACCGCAACGCGCCGACTATCTCAAACTCAACTCCAAGCGAGACCAAGGCCGCCGAGTCGCGCAAACCGTCTACAACAGCGATCTCGAAGAAGCCCGGGGCGTGGCTGCACGCATCCGCAGACTCGTGGACGAGGGAGCATCTCCGGGCGATTGCGCCATCCTCACCCGAGTCAACGCGCAGCAGAAAATCCTCTGCCGGGCACTGGGCGAACAACACCTGCGCTACCGCGTCAAACGAGACAGCGGATGGCAGAACTCCGCGCTCGCGGATGACGCTCAGACCCGCTTGGCCATGTTGGAAGCACTTGGCGCAGGCGGCGACGTTAAAGGCGTGACCATCTCCACCATCCATGCCTCCAAGGGCCTGGAATTCAAACACGTGTTCCTGATCGGGTGCTCCGAAGGGCTGATTCCATACGGTTCACCGCCCGAAGGCGACCTTCTGGAAGAGGAACGGCGATTGATGTACGTGGCGGTCACGCGTGCCGAAGACACGCTCGACGTATCCTATGCACGCGCCCGCGAGGACGATGGGTCCGATCGCGGGCGCAGGAAATCACGCTTCTTCCGGTGACTGCGGGTCGCCGGAAGCGTTCGTATCGCCGGCGTCATCTGTACCGTCGGCGTCATCTGTACCGTCGGCGTCGTTCGTGCCATCGGCGTCATCGCTCTTGTGCTCTTCCTCGTCGAGCAGCTTGGACAGTTCGGCATCCCAATCGATGCTGTCCGGAATATCCTGTTGCGCCGTGGTCTGTTCCGTACCGGTAGTGGCGGATGCGGCGCCGTTCTCTTCGTTGGAGCTATCCTCGGACTGTTCGTCCGGCAGTTGCGGCAGCAGATCCGGATGCGACCATTTCGCGTCGCGCGCCTCGGGGCCTTCCTGCGCGCCGATGCTTTCCCACAGCGCGGCCGCCTCACGCATGCGCTTGGGGCGCAATTGCATGCCCATCAGGCTTTCGAACGTGCGTTCCGCAGGGCCTCCGATGGCGCGTTCGCGGCGCAGCATCTCACGAAGCTGTTCGATATGCGGAATATGCGCCATGCCCGCACGCCACACGACGGCATCCACCCAGCCCTCCACCAAGGCAAGCAGATTCTCCAACGCCTTCATGGCCTGCTTCTGCTCCGGAGTGTCCGGGAACGCCACCTTGGTGATGTTCACCGCGCTGGCCATGGAATCCGGATCGATGGACTCCGCCTCACGGATCTGCTCCTCCATGGCATCCATGTCGATGGTGATGCCACGCGCGTATTTGCCCAGCAGCGCCTCGAAGCGGGGCATCAGCCACGGCACGGAGGCGAACAGCCTGGCATGCGCAAGCTCCTGCAGCGCAAGATAGCCCATCACTTCGTTCACGTCGATGTCCAGCGACTTCGCGTATTCGGTCACGTTCTGCACGATCAGTCCGCCGGCGGGATTCTTCAGCAGCGCGATGCCCTGATCGAAGCTGCCGCGCACCTCATGGGACAGGTCGCCGGCGGCACGCCCCAACTGCATGGCGAACGACGTGTTGCCGACGAATCGCATCAGCTTCGCCGGATTCTTCATCTCGTCCGGAATCGGAATTTCGATGGGGCCTGCGAAAACCCCGGAAATCTCGGTCTGGATTTCGCCGTCGCCGAAACGCTGCGACAGAATCGAAGCCAGAGCGTCGTTCATCGATTCGGCCACGGGGGAGGCGAACTGCGCCCACGCGTCGATTGTGTCCTCCACCCAGCCGGCGCGGGTGAGCAGCTGCGTCTCGCCTTGCGCCGGGTTGAATTCGCAAGCGGTATCAAGCCACAGGTTCGCCTCGCTGATGGCACGTCTTGCGATTTCGCCGGTTTCGGCGTTCACGCTGCTGTCCGATCCGGCACCATTCGCCTGCTGCAACGCGAGCGATTTCGCCAGTTTGATGTTGATCGGCCCCTGTTCCACGGCCTGCTGCATATCTCCCATGGTGTTGAGTCCGCCGGCGGTGAACGCCTGCATCATGGACTTGACCTCTTCGGGCTTGGGCAGCGTGCTCGGATCCTGACTCATCAGCTGGTCGCGTACGGCTTCCGGCATGTTGGAAAGCTGGTTCCATGCCATCTCGCCCTGAATCGGTCCGAAGCAATCGATAAGCCACTGGCGGATCGCATTCTCATCCATACCGTTTCCTGCCTTTGTTCCACGCGATTGTTAAGTTCGTTGCCTTCCATAGTATGGGAGGCATGGCCGATATGCAGGAAACACAGCGAGTTCACGCCAAAAGCACACGTAACGGGTCGTCTCAAGGCCTTCTGCCACGTATCAGACGACGTTGGCGTCAGGTCGGACGGTGGTTCGATGTTCGCCCTTGGCGATATCTCGCCGGACCGATCGTGGCCGTGCTCTGCGTGCTGGTGCTTATTGCGCCCAGCGCGTACGTGGTGCAGGAGCCGGGACCGACCCAGGACGTGCTCGGAAAAGTCGAAGGCAAGCAGGTCATCGACGTGTCCGGCGTGAAGACGCATAAGGACTCCGGCAAACTACTGCTCGTCACCGTCAACGCCTCAGGCGTTCCCGGATATCCTGTGACCAACGCGCAGGCGTTGCTGGCATGGGCCAATCCGAAGGCCACGGTGATTCCGCAGGAGGCCGTGTTCCCCGTCGGACAAAGCGCCAAGGACTATGCGAAGGAAAGCAACAAGGAGATGTCCTCATCGCAGAACGCCGCGGCCACGGCCGCGAAGCGGTTCCTCAAGGCGCACGGTTATGACGTGTCCGGTATGAAGGTGTCCATGCACGTCGATGACATCGGCGGCCCGTCCGCGGGCATGATGTACACGCTCGGTCTGATCGACAAGGTGACCGGAGAGCAGCTTTCCGGCGGGAAGACCATCGCGGGTACCGGCACGATGAACGCCAAAGGCAAGGTTGGCGCGATCGGCGGCATCCGGTTGAAGATGATCGGCGCGAAGCGTGACGGGGCCACGTGGTTCCTTGCCCCGGAATCCAACTGCTCCGACGTGGTCGGGCACGTGCCACAGGGCCTCCACGTGGTGAAGGTGGGCACGTTGGACGAGGCGTACGACGCGCTGGTCGCCATCCGCGATGGTAAAGGCGGTTCACTGCCGCAATGCACCGTCAAGCAATGAGCGTGCGGCGGAAGGAGATAGGCGTGATACAGGCGGAAATCGCCGTTTCATCTCGAAAAGTGGGCGATTCCGGCGTTCGTAACGTATATGTTCGAGCAGTGTTGGTATATTGACGAACGTGAATCAAACGGCATCTGATAACGCTGAAGAATTCGGTTTCCACGCCGGCGACCTGGTACAGGAATGGCTGTGGGACGATGATGTGGATGACTCGATCCGCGCCAAGATCGAGGAACTGACCGGTGAGGAGCTGGTCGACGAGGATTATGACTCCGCAGTCGACGGTGTGATCATCTGGTGGCGTGATGGCGATGACGAGGACGAACTAGCCGACACCATTGTCGACGCCTATGCGGTTCTCGGCGATGACGGCCCGCTGTGGGTGCTCACCCCGAAGCCGGGACGTCCGGGTGCCGCAAGCTCCAGCACCGTGCAGTCCGCGGCCAAGACCGCCGGCATGAACGCCGCCACTCCGCTGACCGTCAGCTCCGATTGGAACGGTATTCACCTGCGCGCGTTCGGCAAGGGCAAGTAAACCAAGACTTTTCGCGATTTTTCTCGCGTATACGAAAATCCCCCGGGCCCATTGGGTTTGGGGGATTTCGCTATTACGTGGACTTTCCGGCAAAACACAAACAAAACGTGGGCGGAATGTGGGCAAAACACGGGTGCGCGCGTTGATATTACGCGGGATGATATGCGATTCCTTGATTTTTCACGGCGTTGCGAAAAGTGGGCGATGAGGGATTCGAACCCCCGACATCCACCGTGTAAAGGTGGCGCTCTAACCAACTGAGCTAATCGCCCGCAACGAACTACTGTACCGTATCCGCGCGATGAGCCGCACTCGTGTGTCGGCATGGCGGATATGATGCCGCTTGATCGGTACGAAACCGCCGTGTAGGCCATGAGCCGCACGTGTCGATTCACTGAATTTTCATCTTTTACGGCGTCTGCGTCGAATCAATCACGTAAAGTAGTGACGTTAATACGTGTAGCAGGAGGTCGAACGCCAATGGCACAGGAACCTGAAACCGAGAAGAACGCATCGGGAATCGCTCATGCCGCGAAGCGAAAGTGGGGCTACGATGCGGAACAGGTGGATGCTTTCCTTGAACGTGCGCACATGCTGTATGAAGGTGAGGGCGCGCAACTCACCCAGCATGATATTCAGAACGTCTCCTTCGAACTGGTCAAGGGCGGCTATGTGATCGCCCAAGTGGATGCCGCGCTTGCCCGTCTGGAACGTGCCGTGGTCGACAAGCAGACCACGTGGGAAATCTCCCAGCATGGCCGTGTGGCATGGAAGGCGCAGACCGAGGACCTGTTCAAGAAGCTCGACGCGCATGCCGAACGCGAGCACGGCCAACGGTTCAAGCCGGGCGAGGGCAAGAATCCGAGCTACGACCGCAAGCAGGTCGACAGCGTGATCGACAAGTGCCTGACGAAAGCCGCCGGCGAGCTGGGTGTCGAGGAAGTCAGTGAAGCGGACGCCAAGGCGATCGCCGACACGAATTCCCAGACCTTGAGCAACGTGATCTTCACTCAGCGCAAAGGCAAGAGGGGATACGACGAACGTCAGGTGGATTACTATCTGGCCGCCTGCGCGCAGTTGCTGACCCGACTCGAATCGTATGCGCGCGTCGCGGATTTCGTCGGCGAACCCTCCGAAGAGGCGATGGTCGCGGCCGCACCGTCCGTTGCCCCGGCTTCCAGTGATTCCGCAGCTGGCGAAACCCAGATGATCGCACCGCTGTTCGCAGCTCCTTCCGCCACGGTTCCGGCTGCTCCGGTTCCTCCTACTGTGCCAACCGTCACGCCGAGCGAAGAGGATTCCTTCGACGCGCTGAACAAGGCCGAGCATGAGATCTTCACGTCCGCGGTCACCTCCCCGGTGAGCGTGCCTGCCACGCCGACGAACACTCCGCATGCGGTTCCGGTGGTTCCTCCGGTGTTCCAGCCGCAGACCGATTCCGCTTCTTCCGCGCCGAGCGCCGTTGAAGAGACCCAGGCGTTCGATCCGCTTGCCGATGATGCGATGGAAGATGCCGCGCCAAAGGCTCCGGCTCCGACCGCGACCGATTCGCAGGCTCCGGCCGCTCCGGCATTCCCGCCGGCTCCGGTTGAACCCGAGCCACAGCAGGATCCGTCTTTGGCCGCGTTGGCGCATCTGGCTCACACCATCAATGAGACGAACCAGACGGAAAACACGTTCACGCCGCAGGTTCCGAGCCTGTCCGCGTCCGACTTGCCTCAGGTCACCACCGGTTCGACGAGCCTGAGCTCCCTCGCAGCCTCGGTGCCGCCATCCTTCACGCCTGAACCGTCCGCTCCGGCTGAACCTGCCGTAGAACCGGCAGTTGCCCCGGCAACTGAACCGTCCGCCGAATCCGATGCGGACAAGCAGCAGGAGGACAAAAAGCCGGAACCAAGCCCGGCTTTCAGGTCGATTTTCCCGGCGTCGGGCAACGACGACAATCTCGATATTCCGGATCTGTCGTTCCCGTCCTTCGAGTGAACCAACGGTAATAAACAGGCTGGCGGAATCGTCAGCCTGTTCTCGCGTTTACACAATCCCAACTACACAGCCTCGACTACACAGTCCCAACTTACATAGTCCCAACCAATGCCGGAACATCGGCATATCATACGGAGAGCAGCGCATAACCCATGCAACCATCAACCGTAGTAATTCTGGGCTCCACCGGATCCATCGGCACCCAAGGCCTTGACGTCATCTCACGTCATCTCGACCGCTTCACCGTGACGGGTCTCGCCGCGGGCGGAGCACATGTCGAACTGCTTGCGCAGCAGGCGGCGAAATTCCACGTGCCAACCGTCGCGATCTTCTACAAGGAAGCCGTCCCCGCGCTACGTGAGGCGTTGGAACAGGCCGGCGCAGGCAACGTCAACATCACAGCCGGCCCTGACGCGGTGATCGCCATGGCAGGCTCCGGCGCCGACGTGGTGCTTAACGGCATCACCGGCTCCATCGGCCTCGAACCGTCCATCGCGGCACTGCAGGCAGGCTCCCAGCTGGCATTGGCCAACAAGGAATCCGTGGTGGCCGGCGGACACCTGCTGTTTAGCGCGCAGGTACGCGACAAGCAGATCAATCCGGTCGATTCCGAACATTCCGCCATCTGGCAGTCGTTGCGTTCCGGCACGCACGGCGAAGTGTCCAAGCTCGTCGTCACCGCGTCCGGCGGTCCGTTCCGCGGCTGGAAGCGCGACCAAATGACCGACATCACGCCGGAACAGGCCTTGAACCACCCCACATGGAACATGGGGCCGGTCGTGACCATCAACTCGTCCACGCTGATGAACAAAGGTCTTGAAGTCATCGAAGCAAGCCGACTGTTCGACGTGCCGCCGAGCCGCATCGACGTGACCGTGCATCCGCAATCCATCGTGCATTCCATGGTGGAATTCCGCGACGGCGCCACCATCGCGCAGGCTTCGCCGCCGGACATGCGCCTGCCGATCGCCCTCGGCCTGTCCGCGCCGGAACGTCTCGGAAACGTCGCCGCCGCATGCGATTGGACGAAGGCGGCCACGTGGACGTTCGAGCCGCTCGACAACGAGGCGTTCCCCGCGGTGAACCTGGCCCGGCACTGCCTCGAATCGTCCGAAAAGCATACGGCCGTGTTCAACGCGGCCAACGAGCAGGCCGTCCACGCGTTCCTCGAACACCGTCTGCCATACCTCGGCATCGTCGACACCGTGCGCGAAGTGCTTGACGAGATGGACGCCGAACTGCGCGGCAACCCGCTGTTCGCTTCCGTGGAGGAAATGAGCCGACTCGAGCAGGAGGCTCGCGCCCGCGCCGACAAGCTGATAAACAAGTAAAGAGCACAAGCAATCGTAAGAACCATCGCGGGGCGCATAACGCGCCTCGCACATGCAAGGATCACGTATGCCAGAAATCGAAAAACCGTTCCGCAAAACCGGTGACGCGGCCATCAGCGAAAGCCCGCTGCATCCGCGCCGCAAGTCCCGCCGCATCATGGTCGGCCCGGTGCCGGTCGGCGGGGGAGCGCCGATTTCAGTGCAATCCATGACCAATACGCTGACGGCTGACGTGCCGGCCACCCTGCAGCAGATCGCGGAACTGACCGCGGCCGGCTGCGATATCGTGCGTGTGGCCGTGCCAAGCCAGGATGATGCCGACGCATTGCCGGAAATCGTCAAAAAATCGCCGATTCCGGTGATTGCCGACATCCACTTCCAAAGCAAGTACGTGTTCCAGGCCATCGACGCCGGCTGCGCGGCCGTGCGCGTGAACCCCGGCAACATTCGCAAATTCGACGAGGTCGGCCCTTCGATCTGCAAGGCCGCCACGGATGCGGGCATTTCCCTGCGCATCGGCGTGAACGCCGGTTCGCTCGATAAGGAGCTGTACGCCAAATACGGCGGCCCGACACCGGAGGCGCTGGTGGCGTCCGCGATGAAGGAAGCGCGCATGTTCGAAGACGTTGGCTTCCACGATTTCAAGATTTCCGTCAAGCACCATGATGTGGTCACCATGGTGCAGACGTACCGTCTGTTGGCTTCCAAGGGCGATTGGCCGCTGCATTTGGGCGTCACCGAAGCCGGCCCGACCTGGCAGGGCACAATCAAAAGCTGCCTGGCATTCGGCGCGCTGCTGGCCGAAGGCATCGGCGATACGATCCGCGTTTCACTGTCCGCGCCTCCCGTGGAGGAAGTGAAGGTGGGCTGCAAGCTGCTGGAATACATGGGATTGCGCCCGCGTAAGTTCGACATCATCTCCTGCCCGTCCTGCGGCCGTTCCCAGGTGGACGTGATTCAGCTGGCCAACGCGGTGACCGAAGGGTTGAAGGACGTGACCGCGCCGATTCGCGTGGCCGTCATGGGCTGCATCGTCAACGGTCCGGGCGAGGCTCGCGAAGCCGATTTGGGCGTGGCCTCCGGCAACGGCAAGGGGCAGATTTTCATCAAGGGCAAGGTCATCCAGACCGTGCCGGAAGACCAGATCGTGGAAACCCTGCTCGCCAAGGCGCAGGAGATCGCCGCGCAGATGGAGGCCGACGGCCAGTTGCCTGCCACCGCCACCGGTCCGGTGGTCGTGCCGGTGACGCAAAACGGCAACTGCTGAAAGCCATGTTCCAGCGTGCCGTCGGTAGCATGCAATCGCAGGCTTCTCAGCAAAGGCCGGTAGAATGAGCGGCGTGTCAGAGCAGGAACGTCAATCATCAGCCGCCAGCCAATCATTACGGCAAGAATCGGCTTCATCGCCCGCGCGTCCGCAACCGCAACATCAACCGTGGACGCGCGGGCGGCGACTCATGGTCAACCTGCCTATTTTCATCATGCTGCTGGGCATTCTGGTGTCCGTGGCCAATCTGACGGCATCCACATGGAACTACGAGCCGACCGAGCAGACCATCGAAACGCTTGACGCCAACACCGCCGTGACCTTCGCCAATCCATCCGGCGAAAAACTGGCGAAAAAAGGCGATTACGAGGTGGCGAAACGGTACGTCACCATCAAAGCGAAACGGCCTTCCACCGGTGAGATACAGAACATCAAAGTGCTGATCCGCAAACCGAAAGGGGCTGGGAACGGACGTCCCGGTGTGGTTTTCATGCACGGCGCCGGCTATGGCACCTGCGACAATTCCTTCGGCGACATGGCCTCCGACCTGTCTTCGGCGGGATTCGTGACGGCGGTGCTTGACAAGCCGGTCTGGTCCACCAACGACGCCAATCGCGACTACCCGGGTTCCGCCGCCATCTACGACCAGGTCATCAACCTCCTGCGGAAAATGGATACGGTGGACGCCTCCAAAGTGGGCATCTACGCCACTTCCGAAAGCACATGGATCTCATCGTATCTGCTGCAGCGCGATCCGGACGTCGCTTTTCAGGTGCTGCTCAGTCCGATGGTCTACGAGCCGCGGTATTCGCTGGGCTTCCTCGCCGCACAGGACTTCGCGCTCGTCGGCGCGCATGACGGCTACCAGTCGATCGTCCGCCGCGTATTCAATATCGACGCGTCCCTGTTCGGACTCACCAACCTCGACATCGACACGTTGACGCCGAAAGCGTATGCCATTCCGACATTGGTGGCGTATGGCACGAAAGACGTCATGACCGCGCAGGTGGAAGGCACGGAGAAAATCGTCGATCTGGCTCACCAGGCCGGCAACTG
>OLNQ01000301.1_pt1 | contig 55849 bp, 50 predicted proteins | sample 1672821 | NCBI WGS metagenome assembly OLNQ01 (sample SAMEA3136727, study PRJEB25190) | human gut metagenome | biome: human gut; feature: human-associated habitat; material: faeces | place: Austria | collected 2013 | reverse complement strand
TACTTTTTTAACATAACTATTTACTTCATCATAATAATTCATTTTTTACCTCCTTTTAGAAATAAATACAATTTTTCTTTCATATATAATATTTCCTAAAGAGTTTAAATTTTTGCACTTTTTTTGAAATTTTTACAAAATTTGACGCTTTTTTTTCGTAAAAAAAAAAGAAGCTAACTCACTTCCTTAAATCCATTTTGAAATATAAATTACTCTAGTTGTATATTCTTCATAATTATCAAATATTTTGATAATTGAATAAATTATTTCTTTTAAAATATCTTTAGTATCTTTTTTTACTCTTATTTGTAATATTTGTTTTTGCATTTCACGTCTAAATAAATAGTCATCAATATATTTACTAACAACTTTATCTAAATTAATAACACTTTCAACATCTTCAGAATTATTAATATCAATTCTAAAAATATATTGTTGATACAATTTAATTAACTTTTTTGATATAATATCATCTTCATAAGGAGAAAATTCTATTATTTTATAAAAATTTGGACAAAGGCCAATTATTTGCTTATTTGTATACATAAAATCACCTTCTACTGTTAAGTTAAGTTTACTACATTTATTAATATTTGTAAATACCTAAAAGAAATGTTATAATAATTTTAGATAAGGATGGTGCATAAATGACGAAAAGAATAAAAATAAAAAAACAAGTATATTACATTTTAATTGGAATTGTTCTGATAATCATGGCTTCTATTTTTGGTAATTATAAGTATAAAGAATATAAATATCATCAAACATATGAATATAAATTACTTAATCATGGATATAAGGGTGAAGATGTAACTAAAATACTTAATAATTTTAGTGAAAAAGATTATAACTACTTTTTAAATAATGATGTTAATGAAAATTATATTAAATTGTTAGATGAAAAATATTTTTTAAAGAAAAATTTTTATAAGTATATTGAATACATGAATAATAATAAAAAACTAGATTTAACTAGTGTTGTTAGAAACATAAATATTCATTTAGATAAGAATTTTTATGAAGAAGAATTTAATACAGATGTTAGTAAAGATACAAGTATGTTAGTAAATAAATATTATCTTCTTGGTAGTGATTATGCTCCTTCAGATTTGGTTACAATTTCTCAGACTTATTCTTGGGGAGATGCGGGAAGTCAAAAAACTAGGAAAGTTACTTATGATGCATTTTTAGAAATGTGGAATGCTGCACAAGAAGAACAAGGCTATTATTTAATGGTTAGTTCTTCTTATAGGTCTTATCAAGAACAAGAAATTGTTTATAATAATTATAAAAAGACGCGTGGTCAAAAATATGCTGATAGTATTGCTGCAAGACCTGGAGCTTCTGAACATCAAACTGGTTTAACTTTAGATATATTTAATAAACTTAATAATAATAAAAATACTTTTAAAGATACTGATACTGCAAAATGGTTAGAGAATAATGCTTATAGATTTGGTTTTATTTTAAGGTATCCAGAAGATAAAGTTAAAGTAACTGGTTATAGTTATGAAGCTTGGCATTTTAGATATGTTGGTAAAGAAATAGCAAAATATGTTTATGAAAATAATATTACTTTTGAAGAATATTATGCTTACTATATTGAAAAATAGGTTTTAATTACAAACCTATTTTATTTTAGCTAAAACATTTTTTCAACATTATTTGGGACTTTATCTTCTACCACTTTTTTAATTATTTTAGATTTTTGTTCCTCACTTACTTTTTTACCAGTCATTTTACTTAATGTATCTATTACCTCACTAAGTGTTTTTTCATCTTTCATGTTTCCTTTTTGTAATTTTTCTGCAAGACTTAAAATAGTGTCTTTAGAAACATTAGTCTTTTTTTCTACTTTTTTAAAAAATTCATCACCGAATTTCATAGGCCCTCCCTAATGATAATATATGCCCAAATTTGACTTTGTTTAATAAATGTGTTATAATGTGTCTAAGCTTGGGGGGGTATTATGATAACTTATGATGATATTAAGAAAATTTTAGAAAGCGTAGACATTGCTAAGTTAGAAAAGGACTATATGACTAGGCAAGAGGTAAATCTTTTGGATAATACTATGAAAGCTAAAGATGTTTTAGCATATTTTCCAGATGAACTAATTTATTTACCAAAAGGACTTGATAATATCGGTAAGTTAAATGCCTTATTGATGCTTTATTTAAATAGTGGACATTCATCTGCTAAGAGATTAATTATTGAAATATTAAATAGATGTGGATATAATCCAAATAATGAATTACTTAGAGCTATTCAAATATCTGATTTATATTTTGAAGGACAAATTAGTCAAGAGGACTATATAAGAGCTATTGGTGGTTTAACAAATTCAAAAGGTGTTGTTAGTATCAAAATGGATGAAATACATATACGTACTATGCAAGGAATGTTAAAATTACAATCACTATGTAAAACTTTGGGTATAAGAAAAATTACTGATGAAGAAAGACGTGGTTTTTGTCATAATTTAACCAGTGATGTTTTAATAGCTAATAAAAAATTATATGGTGGATACTATTATATCCCCCTTTCTTTTACAGGTTATATGGAACATTCTGTAGTAATTGATTTAGAAAAAAGTGAAGTTTTGGATTTTGCTAATAATATAATTGTTCCTCTTAAAATATGGAAGAAATTCTTTGGTTCTCCAACAATTTTTATAAATGGAGATTACTATCAAGAACTTGCTAAACAATCTAAAGAAAAATTAAATGTTGATTTAAATATTTGTTTACTTGAACAAGTAAGAAGAAGATGTAAGTAGTTATCTTACTTTCATCTTCTTCTTTTTTAAATACTTATCTAAACCTCTAAAACCTTGGTTTTCATAATCAAAATCTTTTATAATAGAATAATCTTTTATACCTTTTTTAGATAAATATTCTTTTATATTATCAATAGTTATATTATGATAATTAATTGTTTGAGTTATTCTTGCTAAAAATTCTTTACTAAAACTATTTTGATAATTAGCTTTATTTTTCAGAAAACCTATTTTTATATCAATACAAGCATTACTTGTCATAAATATATATGTGTTTTTAAAATCTATTTTTTCTCCTTTAGCATTAGTTACAAAACCTTCATCTAATATTTGTAAAAATAAATTTATGACACTTGGATGAGCTTTTTCTAATTCATCTAATAAAATTATAGCATTTGGATGCATTCTTACTTTATCAAAAATATTTTCATCATCATAACCAATGTAACCTGCTGATGAACCAATAAGTCTATTTATAGAAATTGGTTCATTGTATTCACTTAAATCAAGTCTAATTAATGGTAACTTTAAATATGTTGCTATTTCCTTAACAGTTTTAGTTTTACCTACTCCAGTTGAACCTGTTAAAAGTATTGATACTGGCATATCATCTTCTTTAAATTTTAAAGTATTTATTATTTCATCTATGGCTTCATTTTGACCAATTATTTGATTTTTTAAATAGTTATTTAATGAATTCCAATCATTTTTTATACTAGGAATATTTACTTTTCTTAATAATACTTCTTTAATATCAGTATTAGTTATTTTATTCGGAGTATTTTCTTCTTTAGAAATTTTTTCATTTATTTCTATTTCTATTTTTCTTAAATTAAGGGCTTCTTCAAAGTTATTTTTCTTTACCATGTTTTCTTTTTTCTTAATTATATTTGCTAATTTATTTTTTAATAAACTTATATCTTTTTCTTTAGAACTTTCTACTTCTTTCATAGCACAGATACTATCAAGAAAATCAAGTGATTTATCAGGATTAAATCTATCTAAAATATACTTATTTGTTAAAGATACTATTTCTTTAATGTTATCTTCTGATATTTTTATATTATAATGATGTTCAAATGATGGTCTTATTTTGGATAATATTTCAATTGTTTCTTCAATATTTGGTTCATTTACTTTAATTATTTCAAATCTTCTGGATAAAGCTTTGTCTTTAGCAATAAATTTATTATATTCATTAATTGTTGTTGCTCCGATTAACTTAACTTTTCCTCGCGCTAAATAAGGCTTTAAAATGTCACTAGCATTTATGGCTCCTTCTGCTCCTCCAGCATTTGATAATGTATGAATTTCATCAATAAATAAAATTATTTCTGGATTATTTTCAACTTCTTTAATTACTTTATTTAATTTTTCTTCAAATTCTCCACGATACTTTGTACCTGCTACTAAAGAAGACATTTCAATTGAAACAATCTTTTTATTTTTTAATTTATTTGGAACATTTCCATCTTTAATACGTCTTGCTAATTCTTCAACAATAGCACTTTTACCTACTCCAGCATCTCCGATTAAAAGAGGATTATTTTTATTTTTACGTAAAAGTGTTTCAATTATTAAATTTATTTCTTTTTCACGACCAATTAATAAATCATCTGTTGTATATTCTGTTAAATCTTTGCCAATATTATAAATCTCTAACTTGGGATTATTTTTTTTACTCTTAATTTTTATTTCATCATATAATTTATCAATATCTATACCTATTCCAGCCATAATTCTAATAGCAATTCCTTCTCCTTCTTCAAGGAGTGATACTAATAAATCAATTGGTTTAATTGTATTACACTTAGAAATATCAAAAGCATTTTTTATTACTCTTTTTAATAACGGTGTATAAATACATGTACTTTTTTTACTAGTTTCTTCTTTTACTAAAAGTTGTAATTCATCTAAAAAATCATCATATGTTAAACAATATCTATTAAGTAAGTCTTTTATTTCTTCATTATTTTTTAACATACTTAAAAGTAAATGTTCTGTTCCAACATATGAATGATTTAATTCCATCATTAATTTTTCTGCCCCTTTAAAGATTTTGCTAACTTCTAAATTATAATTATTATACATAGAATTAATCCTCCCTTTTATAATTCTATGTATGTAATGGCTATTTTTTTATTAAATTATTCAAATTTTTTATCATCATCAATTATTTTAATACAACATGGATACTTATTTAAAATAACATATGCTCCGGCGTAGTTACCACTGTTAAGAAGTTTTAAAATATAATCTAAATCATTTTGTAACATATCTTCGTTAATTATAAATTCATATGAACCATTATTATACGTTACTTTTATCTTCATATGTTTAAGTGGATATTTTCTAGTTATTATTCTAGTTTTTGTCTTTTTTAATTCTATAGTGGTTTCTAGTTTATAGCTTACTAAAATATTATTAGCATTTATAGTACTTTCTTCTTCATAATAAATATATTCATTAAGAATATTCTTTTTATTTTTATTAACAGCATACATTTTATTATTAAAATGAAATATCATATTTAAATTACTTGAATAAATTTCTATTTCATCACTATCTAAGTTTTCCATAGCAGGATTAAAATTAATTCTTGTATCAACTGCAGAAAATAATTCTAATAAACTGTTATTTAAGTTTTCATTAAATTCAAATTTAAAACCAATTGCTTCAAGAAACTTATGAATAGAAATATTTAATTTATTTAAAACATCATACAAAGAAATGTGTTCTTTATCACATTTTCTGTTTATTTTACTTATAATAATTTTAATCTTTTTTATATCTTCCATGTCTTAATTATACAATCATTTCAATTAAAAAAGCAATAGTTTTTATATAACTATTGCAATTAAAGTATTTGAGCCTTTATTAACGATTTTTGAAACCGTTTCTTTAAGCTTATATCTTGTATTATCTGGCATCATACTTAGTTTAGCTTGAATTCCTTCTTGAACTATAGCTTCTAGGCTTCTACCAAATATTTCACTTTTCCAAATACTTGATGCATCACTTTCATAGTCTTTCATTAATCTATCAATTAATTCTTTAGACTGAATTTCGCTACCTATGATTGGTTCAAAAGTAGATTCTACGTCAACTTTTAACATGTGTATGCTTGAAGCGACAGCTTTAAGTTTAACGCCATACCGGCTTCCTTGTTTAACAAGTTCAGGTGTCTGTAATTTTAGTTCTCTAATACTTGGATAAACTATACCATATCCAGTATTTTTGGCCATTTTTATAGCACCTTTTAAAGAATCTATTTCTTCTTTATCTTCTGTATAATTAGCAAATATTTTAAGAAGTCCTGCTTTTGTGGTTACCATGTCCCCCATTAAAGATTTTAGTGTTTCAGTGTATAATTCGTTGGAACTATCGAGTGTTATTGTTACAGTTCCTGTGGATGCATCAAGTTCAGAGATAAAAGATTTTGAAATATACTCTGAATTTTCGAAATGCTCTAAAATATAATCCACATCTTTAACTTTTTCTACACTGATAACACTTTCTTTAATTTTTTCTAAGTAGTGTTGTTTAATTTCGTTACTATTTGGTAATACATGTACCCACTCAGGTATAGAAACTTTGATGTCTAAAACTGGAAACTCGTATAAAGCTGTTTTTAATATTTCCATAATTTCTTTTTCATTCATAAGTTCTGCACTTATAGGCATGACTGGGACATCATAAGTATCCATTAAACTTCTAGCTAGTTCTTGGGTTTCAGTATTTGTAGGGTGAATACTGTTTAGTATTACTATAAATGGTTTCCCGATTGATTTTAATTCACTAACTACTTTTTCTTCTGCTTCAAGATATGACTCCCTCTTGATTTCACCGAATGAACCATCTGTTGTCACAACAATTCCTATTGTTGCATGATCTTTGATGACCTTCTCTGTTCCAATTTCGGCCGCTTCCACAAAAGGAATCGCATCCTCGAACCAAGGACTTTTCACCATCCTAGGATTTCCTTCTTCATCAACAAAGCCATTAGCATCAGGAATGACGTAACCTACACAATCAACTAACTTGATGCTTGTTTCGAATTCGCCGACTTTGATTGTTGCACCATTACTTGGTACAAATTTAGGTTCTGTAGTCATTATGGTTTTACCTTGCGCACTTTGAGGTATTTCATCTAAACATCTTTTCTTTTCATATTCATCTGTTATATTTGGTACAACAAGATTTTCTATGAATCTTTTAATGAATGTTGATTTACCAGTACGAACGGCTCCAACTACACCTAAATAGATTTCTCCATTCCCTCTTTTGGCAATTGATGATATAATTTTTTCTTTTTCCATAATCCACCATCTTTCGTTTTCTATTGTAATCGTATGTAGGGAAGTTTGTAAATATTACAATAAAATTAAGATTAGCAAATATGGAAACGCTGTAATGTTCAATGATGAGTAAATTTTTTTACCATGAGTATATTAGATTTATATTAATTATTAACCTTTCTATTTATATACTGTAAATTCATTTAATAAATTTCCGTCTTATAATTCCTACTTATTAAGTACTAAATATTAAATATGCTGTTTAAAAGTTATTTTTTAGTTTCCTAATATAGATAGCCCTCATAGTAAGTTTTTCTGATGGAACCAATGTTGAGATTCTTCTATGCTGTGTAGTCAAGAGCGATTGAAACGCCTTGCATTCCATCATAGTCGTTTTGAACGGCTGTTGCAAAATTAATAACTTCTCCGTAACCATTATGACTTATAGTGTACGATTTAGATTGTGCTAAGGTTACGTTAGTTGCAGCGTGTTGATAACTACCATATACTGTTGCCCATCTCGTTGTTGCTGTTACAATTGCTTCAATTGTACATTCATATGTATTGGCATCATCAACAAGATTCATAGATATTCCAAAACCATTAGAAGCTTTAACCATGTTGGTGCCATTATTGGAATAATCTATTGTTCCTGTACTACCATTTTTGTAAATATAAGTTTGCGTTCCTTCTTGTGTCCCTTCGATTACTGTTGCATCATCTGTCCTTATGGCGATTACATCATAAGATTTAATATAAGGAGATTTTAACCATAAGTTAGTAAGGTCAATAAGAAATGTATTTGTTATATTAGATGGTATAGTTGAGATTTGAATATTCTTATAAGTTGTTGCATACGATGCGCCTCTTGATGCTGTGTTCTTTGTTGCATTTGTTGCTTCTTCTTTGCTGATTTCTGTTGTTGTTGTTCCATTTGTTGTTTTCGTTACTCTATAATATTTATTTACTTTTTTAGAATTTTCTAAATCGTAAGATAAATATCTTGAGGCATCCTCATCACTCATTGTTGCAATTCTCAAATCTGAAAAAACTAATTTTAGTCTTGCATATTCTGCATCTGTTAGTGTTGCACCTTTTACGCTGCTAGTTAAAAATATGCCAAGCATTATAATTGTAGCTATAATGCTTTTTCGCAAACCGTTCAAACATCCCCTTTCGGTTCCAACCCAATTGTCTCATAAAGAGTCGAAAAAAGTAAATAGAAAATCGCGGGAATTGATATTCTCTTATTGTAGAATGGTGTTTATTTCCTTATAAATGCTGAGAATATAGTCGATTTTATTTTTGTAATTTTTGCAGTCACCTTCGATACAATTTAATGAATTATTTGATAAATTATATCTAAATTTTTTATATTGTTTATTTTTATTTAATTGGCAATAATCAATTTTATTGGAATCAACACAATATTTTATTGTTTCTATACCTAAATCATATTGTTTATAAATTACTATCTTTTTAGTTTTTATTAAATACTCTATTTTTATTTCTTTATCGTAATATTTAACATAAGCATCTTTTGCTTCATCATAAATATAACCTAATTTTGCTAATTTAGCTTCTGGTGTATCATAATCACTGGATGCTGCGATTGAATTATCATGAGTTACTGTTGGTATGTTTGATGGAGAAAATGAGTTATTAAAAAGAGACAAGCTATCGGTTGATAAAATACTTGTCTCATAATTACTGTCTTTAACATAAGTTTTGTAGGATAATTTGTTATTATTAAATTTTTCTTTGAATGCTAATTGACATTCATATTTATAAATTTTATTTTGCTCGTCCCTAGTTTCAATTGTTAAATATAGATTTCTTTTAATATTTTCTATTGTGTCTTTGCTTAATAAATCTGTATTTGATTTATTCTCTTCAATGTAAATATTTTTTAAATTATCAGCTTTATACAAGATTTTTTTATCTCCGTTTACTAATGTGTATAATTCCAATTTAATTTCTGTTGGTTCATACTCAATTTTCTTCAGTGCGATGTTTTCTAATGTTAGAATATTTACTGTTTTTGTTTGGAAGAAATATCCATGATTTAAGTAAATATTATCACCATCATATTTCAAATCATAAATCTTAACTGAGTTAAAGTTATTTATGAAATAAATTAACAACAATATAAACGCTATTATAAATCCGATTAAGAAGATGTTGTGAATTAAATAATTTAATGCCTTCCCAAGTTTCATTTTTATAAAACTCATATTATCTTTAAATTTCTTTTCAGATTTAATTAGTAAGCTTGGAGATATTTCCAGTTTCTTACAGATGTTCCTAATTTGGCACAAGTCTGGAACTGTTGTGCCGTTCTCCCACTTTGAAATCGTTCTATCAGATACACCGATTAAATCTGCTAAATCTTTCTGTGTTAGATTTCTGTCTCTTCTAATACTGTAAATGGTATTAGCAAATTTTGTACTTTTTACGACTTCCTTCGTAGTTTTGTTTTCTTTTTCAACCTTTTTCATACTTTCACCATTTTCATTTTACCATAAATTTCCAATTATTGCACCATAAATTTGACTTTTTATCATAAAATTACTATAATAAGCCTAAATTAAGGAGGAAATTAGAATGCGTGAATATTTTATTTATAAAAAATACATTGATGAACTTTTGAAAAATCAAAATAATACTAATATACCTTTGTTGCAAGATATTTATAGTTATAAAGATTATGAAAGAATTTTAAAACCTGTTTTAAAAACTATTTATGATAATCCTTATGCTAGTTTAACTACTTTAAGATTGAAATTATTTTTAAATAGTGGTTTAAAAGAAATAATAAATATTTTTGTTAATGATACTAAAATTACTCCGGGAGTTTTACTAGATTTTGGAACATTTAAAACTCGTGATACTGTTTTGTGTGGACTTCGTCAAGAAGTTGATATGAAAGATGGTAAATTAAAAAAAGATGAACTACCAATTGAACAAGATACTATTTTTGATTTAGCTTCTACATCTAAAACTTTTACTGCTGTTGCTATATTAATTTTAGAAGAAAATAATTTAATTGATGTTTTTGAACCAGTTAGAAAATATGTTCCTGAGTTTAAAAATTTAGGAAATACTACAATTTATGATTTATTAAAATTTAGAGTTAAAATTGTAACTGATAAACGTGTTGATAGTACTAATAATAAGGAAGAAGCTTTAGAAATATTATATAGTGCCAAGCTCGTAGAAGAAGAAAAAGTTATGAATGCTTATACTGATATGGGAGCTATGATTTTAAGAATTGTTGTTGAAAAAGTTACTAACATGAGTTTTAATGAATTTATTACGGAAATGATTTTTAAAAAAGCTAATATGGTTGATACACATTTAATTGTACCTAGTGAAAAAATAAAAAGAGTTGCTAATGAAAATTTTTCTTCAATTGTTTTAAGTGATGGAACTGTTAAAACTAATTATAATAATGTTAAAGGTACTCAACATGACCCAAAAGCTATTGCTATTGGAGCTAAATCTGGTATAGCTCCGGGTCATGCTGGTTATTTTTCTACTAAAAATGATATGATTAATTTTGCTAATGCTTTAATAAATGAAAAAATTTTAACTAAAGAAAGTTTGTATTCGATGAGCGATACTGAAACAGGATTTAAAGATAACGATAAATATGCTAGATTTTATGGTTCTTTAGTTTTTTTGAAACAACCTGACCCTGAATTTTTGTCTGTTTATCCTCCCCTTTCTGGAAAATCATTTATGTCACCAGGATTTGCTGGTACACAACTTGTTGTAGACCCGATTAATAAAATTACTTTGTTTGTTGGAGCTCCAAGACTTCATAATAGAATTTATCAAATTTCTAAAAATCAAGTACCTAATATTAAGATTGATAGTCATAATATGAAAACATTTATTTTACCTGATGGTAGTGAGAAAATTGTTTGTAGTGATTATACTAAAGCTAAAGAAGTTCTTGTTACTTTAGCTTTGGATTTAGCTATACAATATCAATTATTAGAAAAAATATTTACAAATGAAAAAGGAATGCATTTAGTTCTTGAACTAAATTAGCATTCTTTTTTTAATCTTTATTTTCATATGATAATAGGTTTTTAATATCTTCTTTTGTAAGTTCTGATAAAATATTCTTATCACGAATTTCTCCATCGATTAGTTTATCACTTAAAATTCTTTTTTTATTTTGAAGTTCTAATATTTTTTCTTCAATTGTTCCTTTGGTAATAAGATGAATTACTTCAACAGTATTTTTTTGACCAATACGGTGTGCTCTATCTGTTGCTTGATTTTCTGCTTGAGGATTCCACCATAAATCTAGATGAATTACTACATCTGCAGTTGCTAAGTTTAAACCTGTTCCTCCAGACTTTAACATTATTAAAAATACTTTAACATCATCATTATTATTAAAGTTATCAACCATTTCTATTCTATCTTTAGCTGGAACGCTTCCATCAATCATGTAAGTTTTAATTTTTGCTTTATTTAATTTTTCTTTTACAATATTTAAAGCTGTTTTAAATGATGAAAATATTAAAATTTTATGATTGTTTTTAATATATTCATTTACAATACTTTCTAATTGTTCTAATTTATTGGAACCATCCTTATAATTATCATAAACAATACTTGGGTCAATACAGATTTGTCTTAATTTGGTTAAAAGTTGTAATATTAAAAATCTTGCTTTATTCATACCTTCAGTTTCAATGATTTTTTCCATTTCTTCTTTTACTCTTTCAAGTTCTGCAACATATAGTTTCTTTTGTTCATCTTTTAATTCAATATAAATATCATTTATTAATTTGTCTGGTAGTTCTTTTACAACATCTTGTTTTTTTCTTCTTAAAATAAATGGGTTAATTTGTTTACTTAAACCTTTTATTAAAATTTCACTGTCTTCATCAAAATCTTTTATTTTATATTTACTTTGAAATTTTGTTAAACTTGCTAAGTAACCTGGCATGATGAAATCAAATATACTCCATAATTCTAAAATAGAATTTTCAAGTGGTGTTCCTGTTAGAGCAAATTTAGTTTCCGCATTAACCTTTTTTACAACTTTAGTTATTCCTGCCATGTTGTTTTTTATATTTTGGGCTTCATCAATAACCATGGTGTTAAAATTTAAATTGTTGTAAAGTTCTTCATCTTCCCTAAGTAAACCATAAGTTGTTATAATTACATTTGTATCATTTAAATTCCTTAGCATTTTGGTTCTTTTATCTTTATTTCCAACACAAATTTTTCTTTTGATGTTACTACCAAAACTATCAAATTCATGGTCCCAGTTATAAGCTAGGGATGTGGGAACTACAATTAAAAATTTATTATTTTCATTATCTTTTAGCATTTGTTTAATGTAATAAATTACTTGAATTGTTTTCCCTAAACCCATTTCATCAGCAAGGATACCACCAAAACCAGTTTTAGCAAGGGTATATAACCATTTAACTCCCGTTACTTGATAATCCCTTAAAATTTTAAGTTCATCTTTTGGTAATGTTAAATTAATATCTTTAAATTTATAAAACTTATCAATAAAATTATCAAATAAATTATCTGTTTTAATAATGTTATATTTCGTATTTTTTAAACTATCTAAATATATGGCACGATATTTTAAAATTGCTCCATGACCAGCAATTATTTCAGCATCACTTAGTTCTAAGTCATCTTTTAAATCACTTAGTTCTTTTAAAGATTCATCTTCTAGATTTAGGATATCACCATTTTTAAGACGATAATATTTCTTTTTATTTTTTATTTCTTCAAAAATATTTACTAATTCGTTAGAATTAATATCTCCGAGAGAAAATGTGTAACTTAAAATATTATCTTGACCAATACCAAACATTGATGTAACTGATGTTTTTTTCTTAATATTTATTCCTTTAAATTTTTCAGTTGTAAATATTTCATATTTGGTTGCTAAATTTTCTAATCCATTTTCTAAAAATTCAACTTCTTTTTCAATATCTTTTAATATGATTTTATTATTATCTATTTCAAAACCATATTTTAATATATCATTTATAACTTTTGTTTCATAATCAATGTCCCTTAAAATGGTGTTTGATTTATCAAAATAATTTACTTCTTTTTCATCGTATTTAAATAAGGCATCAACTAAAATATATGAACTTCTTAAGTCGAAATATAATTTTGTACTTATTTCTTTTGGTAATGTTATATCAGTAACTGAAGCATCAATCTTTAAGTTTTTTCTTACTATTTTAAGTAACCCTTTTGTGAAAGCATCTACTTTTTCTTTTGATATTATTAATTTATCTAGTTTATTTTCCATTAAATCATCGATTAATTCTTGTTCTAATTTTCTTAAGTGATATAAATTACCTTTGTATAATATGTATTCATAATCATTTTTTATTAACACTTCAATATTTTCTAAATCAAAATCTAATTCATATGATTCATTATTTTTTATTAAGTTTGATGAAATTGGAAAACCTTCTTTTATGCCATCTATTTTATAGTTATTGATGATGAAATTAGTATTTTTTATTTTATTTAAGAATGTTTTAAAGTCTTTTGCAAAAATATTTCTATTGTAGCTTCCTTCACAGACATCTAAATATGATTCTATAATTGTTTTAGAATTGTTAGATAAATAATATTTTTCCGGTATATATGTAAAATTTTTACCAAAATACACTTCTCCTTCTTGGTTTTCATACGCAACTTTAAAAGCTGTAGCATGATTACCTAAAGTGTATAATTTATCTTCACCAATCATTATTTTTATATTGAAATCTGTGTATGTTCTTCCATAATAATAGTAATAACTTTCTTTTTCAGTTACATTAATAATTAATTCTACTTGAAGTTCTTTTTTTATTAGTGTATCTTCGTCTGGCATAAATTTATTTAAAATATCTTCAGTTATTTTATGAACATTTATTATTGAACCTTTAAATAATGTTTCATAATAATTTACAAATACCGCCCCGATATGTTTACAACTTTGAAAATTACGATATTCTTTACAGTCACAGATTGTTTTTACTATTTCTTTGTTATTTTCAATTACGATTGATACATCATAATAAGTTGGTTTAGTTTCAGAGTCAACTTCAAAATTAAATACTTTTAAAGTGCTATAAGTTCCTTTTGTTTCTTTTGAATCTTTAAAAGTAATTTTTTCTTTATCATAGGCTTTGCCTTTTACAATATCTGTGGTATTTACATATGCTCTGATATTAGTTTTGTTTATTAAGTCTGTTAAGTTTTCTATTTGCATGTTTTTTACCTCCAATCTATATCTTATCATAATTTATTTAAAATAACAATTGTTTGCTTTAAAATTTTTGTTATTTTAAAAAGAAACTAGTATTTAACTAGCTTCTTTAACTTTATATAATTTATTATTCTCAATTATAAATAAATCATTTATGTAACTTTTAATCATTGGATATTTTATGTTAGCATCATAATCAAGTAAATATCCAACTGATATAGGTGATGGAATATCAAAGGAAAAAAAACTATTGATATTATTTAAATCATCTAGATTATTGTAATATAATTTGTACTTAGTGTTTTCATAAGTTATAATTAATAAATTATTATCGATTACTACTACTCTTTCAACATTTTCTACATCCAAAACGATATCAATATTTTCTAATTCATTTTTTATTCTTACTTTTTCTTTATCCTTATATATATGAAGATTGTTGTAATAAAAATCATCATAACTATAATAGTGAGTTTCTATTTTTTTAATAGTTTTTTCTTCATATTCTGGACAAATATAATATTTATCAATATCTGGTGATATCATACTAAAAATAGCATTTGATATAAAATAAATTATAATCATTAAATAAATTAAATTATTATATTTTTTTGTTTCTTCATGATTTTCTTTTTTGAAAATTATAATGCTATATACTAAATAAATAATACTTAATATAATGGATGCCACAATTGATGAAGCTGTTATAATACTTGAAACATTATCAATATATCCACATTCTGTTACTAAATTTACTTCATTTAACAATACTGAAAAATCATAAAAACCATGAAGAAAGGCTAAAGCCCAGATGTTTCTAGTTAGATAATATAGTGTTCCAAATAAAATACCTATCGATGTTGTTTGAATAAATTGAGTTATTGTGGTTAGAAAATCTTGACCATAGAATAAATTTGTTAAATGAATAGAACCAAAAATGATACCACTTATTACTATGGAAGTTATGATTTGTTTTTTGTTTTCACTGTAACTAGCTAATAACTCTTCTTCAATTATTCCTCGAAAGAATATTTCTTCAAATAAACCAATACTAATAGTATAAAAAATTAAACTTATTAAATTGAAATAATTTAATTCTTCACCAATTAAACCAATTATATTTGTAATAAATACAAGTGATGATAAAATTACTATTGGTAGACATCTTTTTAAAGTTTCTATAAAACTTAATTTTTTGTTTTTAAAAATATACCATCTTTTTCTAACTGTTAATACAACTAGTGAACAAATTAAAACTACTGCTTCACTGATAAAATATTTTGTGTATTTTCCATAATTGATTGTTTTCCAGATTGTACTTGCAAATATGCTTCCAATTGTTTGGATAAATACTTCAAATAATATTAGGATTAAAAATACCCTGATTATTAATTTTAGTAAATTCTTTTTTTCCATATTAACCTATATTTGAAACATTAGTGTATATTTGTGATACATCTTCAATATCTGATAAAAGATTGTAAAGTCTATCAAATATTTCTTTATCTTCTCCTTCAAGGGTAATCTTGTCTTTAGCATACATACCAACTTCATCAATTTCATAATCAATGTTTGGTATTAATTTTTCAAGTTCATCTTTTGCGTTGTTTATATCACTTGGATTTAAGCTGATTGTTATAAATCCATCTTCAGATTCAATGTCAACAACATCTATTCCTGCATTAAGTAAGCATTCTAATATTTGTTCTTCATCATCAAACTTAAATGATATAATTCCTAGATGTTCATAATTGTATGAAACAGAATTTGTTACTCCGAGCGATTTATTAACTTTGTTGAATGCTGCACGGACCATTCCAACAGTTCTATTAACATTATCTGTTAGGCACTTTATAATTAATGTTGACGCTCCAGGTCCGAAACCTTCATAAACTACTTCATGATATTCATCTTGTCCTACACCTTTTGCTTTATCTATTGCCCTAGTTATAATGTCTGATGGAACTTGATTTTTCTTGGCTTTGTCAATTAATCTTTTTAATGTTATGTTTGCCTCAGGATTTGGACTTCCTTTTTTAGCTGCTAAATATATTTCTTTAGCAAAAGTTGTATATATTTTTCCTTTTGCAGCTCCTGTTTTTTGTATACTTGCTTTTCTTACTTCATATGCTCTTCCCATAATTTCTCTCCTTTAAAATAATTTTATTTTTTTCACAAATTTGTAAACCCCATAGTTTTTATTTAAATATTTTATTCTTTTTACTACTTTTCTTACTGTGTAAATATCATAATAAGTAAATTTTTCTTTTTTCATAACAAATTCTAAAGCTTTTATTACTAATCTTTTAGCATTTTTAGTTCCGAAGAACTTTTCCATTTCTTCTTTTTCTTTTTTAGGAATGTTGCGCACTAGTAATTCATAATACCATGTACCATGTTGCTTAAATAAATACTTTTTACCATCAAAATTTTTTAAAACTTTTAATGTGTCATAGTAACCTAACCTCATGTTATTTCTTATATCTTCTTGTTTGAAATCTAATATGCTTCCTAACTTTCTTGATGGTTTTATAATTGTAATTTTTTCTTTATATTTGTATGGTCTTCTTATTCCAATTGCTTCAAGGTCAATTACATATACTTTGTCATAGCCTTTTTCAAGTAAGCTATTTGCTGGAATATAATCATGAAAACCACCATCTAAATAGTAATTGCCATCAATAAGTTTTTCAAATTTAAAAATTGGTAAAAAACAAGATGCAATTATATAGTCATTTAATTTATTTGCTGGTATATCTTCTTTAAACATGTATCTTGGTTTGAAATCGTTTGCTCTTACTGTTACTAACCCAAAATCTTTTTTACTTTTATAAAGATATTTACTTATGTTGAATTCTTCTAATTTTTTACGAATATTTATTGTACTTATTCCTTTATTAACAACAATATTTTTAACATTTTCTAATATTTCCATTAATAATTTCATATCATATTCATTGCTGTTAGCTTTATTTATAAGTTTATCACTGAAACCTAAAATTGAACCAGTGGATTCATTATACCAGAAATTGTAAAGTTCATAAAATCTATTACTGGCACACATCGCTGCATTAAATGAACCAATTGAGGTTCCAACAAAACCATTAACATTTATGCCACAATCAAGGAATGCTTTGTAACAACCAACTTGATAAGCCCCGCGAAGACCGCCACCTGAAAAAGCTATTCCTACCTTCATTTGTTCTTACCTACCATCTTTTTAGCTAAAAACTTAGCAAATTTATGTCCTTTATTTTTAGATTTTAACCTTTTAAAATATTCATTTAATGAATCATTTTTATAATGAATTATGTTATCAAGTTCATCACTATCACTACAAATTGGACTGTAATAATCTTTTTCTAAGAATATTCTAGATAATAAATATTTTGAACTTAAACCATTTATTAAAAGTAATTTATCTAGAAGTTCACCATAATTTATTGTGTCAGTTTTTAAGTTAAATGTTTGTTTATTTAAAACTGCAGCATAATTTATTCCTCGAACAAAAGCATAAGCACAATCTTCTTTAGTAATAACATCCATATCATCATCTCTATTTCCATGATACATAAATGTTTCTTCTAAAGGATTACTTAACACCAAAGGAATACGATAAATTGTATAATTTTTTAATTTACTTTTAATTAGCTTTTCACTTTCTAATTTTGATGCATCAAAATAATCAAATTCATTTAATGTTATTCTACTTTTAACACTTGGATTTTTTATGTTTTTGTACATGCTTGTAGTTGATGCAAAAAACAAATGACATTTAGGATTGTAATAATTAATCGCACGAACTATATTTTCGCACCCTCCATAGTCAATGGTCATTGAAAGACCAGACTTCATATTTCCTAAAGGAGGCATGGCACTTGCTAAATAAATTATATAATCATGGTCTTTTACTAATGCCTCCATTAAAACTCTATCTGTTACATCACCATATAAAACATTAACTCTTTTTTTAAATCTTTTTAATCTACTAAAAGAATTTTTGTTTTTTAAATCAAGAATAGTTATTTCGTATTTTCCTTCACTGAGTAGATATTTAACAGTATGAATTCCAACAGCACCAGCAGCACCAACAACTAATACTTTTTTCATCTAATGCACTCCTTTTTATAAAATATTTATTACTACTAATAATATTATACCTATTATTATACCATAAATAGTTTCTTTTTTATGTATTTCTTCATAAACTTCTTTTAAAAGTTCAAAAAATAAAATATGGAGTAACATTCCCAGAGTTAAAGCAATTATTATTCCTTCTAAAATTGGACTTAGATTTCCAAATATTAAAAATATTAAACCGCCGATACCGCCAGATAAAACTAAAAGAGTTATTAACATTTTATTTTTGTTGTTCTTCTTTGTGGCAGATATTTGAAAACCAAATGGTAAATTGTGTAAACCTATTCCTGTAAGCATTAAAATTCCACTTTTTAAATCTGTGGTTGCAACACCATAAAGGGCCATACCTTCAATTATGTTATGAAGTAAAAGTGCTATTATGGTTATAGTACTTATGTGTTCAATATGATTTTTATGGTCTTCTTTTTCTTCATCATTTTCATGGTGATTATGTTCATGATGTGGTACTAATTTATCAATTAGAATAAGCAAGAAAAGACCAATGATAACAAAAAATATTAACCACCATTTACCGACCTCGATTAGCTCAGGTATTAAATCAAATGTTATTAGGCCAATAATTACAACACTTGCACATGATAAAGATAATCTTGTAAATAATGTTTTATTTTTCACAAAATTATATATTATTATACCCACTAAAAAAAACAAACCACTAAAGAATGTTAATAATAATGCCATGCTATTACCTCTTTTCCTTTAGTATTTTACCACAAATTTGTTCAAAAAAAAAGAAGAAAGAGTGTTAAATTTTCTTCAATTTTCCGAATACTTTCCCATTAGTACGGCTATTCGACTCCGTACAATTAAATTGTAGCACATATTTTATAAAATAAAAGCCATGTTTTTGTTTTTTTATTTAAGTATTATAATTCGATTTCAAAAGCGTATTCGTAATCTATTTTTTTATTTTTTGATGTTCTTAAATATGCTTTTTCTTGATGTGATTTTTCAACTATTTCTTTCGTAGTATAACTTTTAAAATATGTTTTTATTTTTGATAATACTTCTAATTCTTCACTATCAAAAATTTCTTTATCAAATTCTTTTTTAGATTTTATCAAATGGCACTCTGATTCATCATTAATATATTTAATTTTATAATCTATTAAATTTTCTTTGTATAACAAATTTATTATTGTATCAAAATCATCAGGTACTGGACCAAATGGTAATTTAACATATTCTAATCCTGTTATAGATGTAGTTGTGTTTTTATAATTATAGAAATCTGAATAAAACATTTCTTTTAATAATTTAGTTTTTGGAATTGTTTCGCTCGCTAAATACAATATTACATTTTTTATCTTTTCAATAGATAATGGTGTAAAACCATTGTATTCTGATAAGTTGTTATCATTATTTTCTTCTTCGTTTATCAATTTGTTTATATTGTTGCCTTTAAACGATTTTATTTTTTCATCTATTTTTATGTATTCGTTCGTGCTAATTCTATCCTTACTTGCTATTAGATATTCATTTATAGATGCAGGATTATTAATTAAATTCTTGATAGATACCATATATACATCATTTGGTATTGATTTTCCTTTTTCATAACTAATTAAAGTTTTTTTGGCACAACCAATTATTTTTGAAAAATCAGCAAGAGATAAATTATATTGTTTTCGTAAATCCGTTAATTTTTCCTTTGGAATACCATATTTATTATTAAAAATTTCTATAGCTATCTCTGAAGTTTTATTATCGAGACATTCATCATAAACTATTTTTCCACAATCATTACAAAATCTTCTTTTACTAATAAAAGAGATATTCTTTCCTTTAATAAAAAATTCGTTTTTATAATCTTTAACATATGTGTTTGTACTTCCGCAATTGTAACATTTCATATTAACACCCTCATTTTCCATCTTCATGAAAAGACCAACATTCTGCTTCAACAGTATCATCATCTATACATAATTTAATATATGCAATTTTATTATTTATTATTTTTTTAAAAGTTAAACATTTCTTTAATGACTTACTAAATATAGGTTTAGGATCAACAAAATAAAATTGTGGTTTTAAATAATAAATATGTTGCCATGCTTCTTCTTCAGTTAATCCTAGATTTAACAAATCTTCCAAATAATTTCTGTCATCCCTAGATTTAAAATGTTTTTTGTTTAATTTAATTAATTTTTTAATTTCCGATAATAACCGTATTTGCTCTCCATTCATGAATCCCCCTTGTATGTTTTAAACTGGTCTTCGTTGTTAATTATATGGTAACATAGGTAACCTTTTTTGTCAACCCAAAACATAAAAATAATTTTGTGCAATATCAAAAAATTAACCGATATATTTTTTTGATTATATCGGTTTAATATAATTATTTATTAAAATACTTTACAATTGCATCAACTATTCTTTCACTTGCATGTCCATCACCATACGGATTTGATGCTTTACTCATTTTTTCATATTCATCTATATATGTTAATAATTTTTTAGTTTCTTCATAAATTACTTCTTCATCAGTACCAACAAGTTTTAATGTACCTGCTTTAATTCCTTCGGGTCTTTCAGTTGTATCTCTTAAAACTAAAACTGGTTTTCCTAAGCTCGGAGCTTCTTCTTGTATTCCACCACTATCTGTTAAAATGATATATGATTTATTAAGAAAATTGTGAAAATCAAATACTTCTAAAGGTTCAATTAATCTTATTCTATCACAACCATCAAAAACTTCACTAGCCACTTCTCTTACTTTGGGATTCATATGAATTGGATATATAACTTTTATATCACTAAATTCATCAACAATTCTTTTAACAGCCTTAAATATATGACGCATTGGTTCACCTAAATTTTCGCGACGGTGAGCAGTTAATAAAATCATTCTTTCATCAGGTTTAATCCACTCAAGGTCTGGATGCACATAATCTTCATCAACTGTTGTAGACATAGCATCAATTGCAGTATTTCCTGTTACATATATTTTTTCTTCTGAAATATTTTCTTTTAACAAATTGTTTTTACTTATTTCTGTTGGTGCAAAATATAAATCTGTCATTCTATCAACACATTGTCGGTTCATTTCTTCTGGATATGGTGAATATTTATCATCCGTTCTAAGTCCTGCTTCAACATGTCCAATTGCAACTTGGTTATAAAAAGCTGCTAAAGCTCCAGCAAATGTAGTTGTTGTATCTCCATGAACTAATACTATATCAGGCTTAACTTCTTTTATAACTTTTTCTAAACCTATTAAAGCTCTAGTTGTAACATCAGCAAGAGTTTGTCCTTGTTTCATTATATTTAAATCATAATCAGGTTTAATATCAAAAGTATTAAGAACTTGATCTAACATTTCTCTATGTTGAGCTGTTACACAAACTATGCTCTTAACTTCTTCTCTTTTTTCTAATTCTTTTACTAGAGATGCCATTTTTATAGCTTCTGGTCTAGTACCAAAAATACTCATTACTTTAATCATTTTTTTCCTTTCTAATTTTAAAAATAAATTTTACATTGTTGGCCCAAAAACGTTTTATTCTTTTTGGTTCTTTTAGTATTCTATAAAGCCATTCTGTATTAGTTTTTATAAAAATTTGAGGAGCTCTTTTTTTTGTTCCACTTAAAACATCAAATGATCCACCGACGCCCACAAAAATTCCCTTTTTAAAATCTTTGAAATATTTATAAATTAATTTTTCTTGAGCTGGTATACCTAGTGCCACTAAAACAATATCAGGCTCTTTTTTTATTATTTTTTGAAATTCTTCTTCTTTATTTTCAACATAGCCATTTGTCATTCCCAAAAGTTTAATATTAGAATAATTTTTTTCTATTTTTTCTTTTAAATTATTTAAAACTTCTTGTTTAGCGCCAAACAAATAAAGACTTTTTTTACTTTCATTAGCAAATTCAAATAATTTTTCTGCAATTTCAATCCCTGGTATTCTTTCTTTTACATCAACACCTATCATTTTAGCTGCTTTTACTACCCCTATACCATCTGGAACAAAGGACACGCTGTCATCTTCGAGAATTTCTTTTAATTCTAAATCTTTTTCAGCTATCATTAATGTTTCAGGGTTAACAGTTACAATAAACTTTTTATTTTTATTTTTTAAATCTTTTTTTAATATTTCAAAAAAACTTTTCTTATCTTTCTTATATAATTTTTCAAGAAACTTTTTCATGTACATCCTTTCTAATGTATTCTATTTACAAAATGTTTTTACTCATCTTTTTTTATCAAATCAATAATAGCATTTGCCTTTTTACTCCAGTCATTTTCCTTAGCTTCTTTGTCTAATAAATCTATGTATTTTTTATCATTTTTAACCTTTTGGGCTTCTTCTAACATTTTTAAAAATTCTTCATGATTATGACCGATTAAAACACTTTTATATTTTCTACATTCAGGCATATCCGTTGTAACAATTGGTTTATGAAGTGCCATATATTCAAAAATTTTAACTGGGCTGGTAGATTTAGTTATATTGTTAATTTTAAATGGAATGATAAGTATTTCTGCAAGTTTGGCATAATTTTTTAAAATTTTGTAATCTCTACTACCTAAGAAATAGACATTTTCTACATCTCCCATTTCTTCATCATATGATTCATCATATTTAATCCCAAATAATACAACATTATATTTGTTGGTTGATGCAATTTTCTTCACTAAATCATAATCAAACCATTTTGCAAGAGCTCCATAATACATTACTATAGGTTTGCCATTATTTAAAACGTCAACAAATTCTTTTTCAAAAACATAATCCTTGTCATAATATGTAAAGAAATTATAATCTACTCCGTTGCTTGAAAATACTAAATTATTTTTTCCTCTTCTTTTTATTACTTCTTTTTCTAAAGCATCAGCCGTAACAACAACATATACTTCTTCATGATTCATTACATATTCATATTTATCTACTATATTTTGAGGCAAATTCTTAGTTCCAGCAAGTTCTGGAGATAAATGATCAATATATTCATATATAAATTTATAGCCATTATTTATATAATTTTCTATATTTTGAACAGATAATTTCCAATCTGTTGAATAAAGTTGAACATATTTAGGTTTATTTATCTTTTCTAACTCTTTCATAAGTATTTTATTTAATGCAATATTATTAAAATTAATTAAATATATATTATCATTATGTTTTTTTATAGTTTTTACTTTGTCAGTCATTGTTGTGACTTCATAAAACATTAAACATTTTTCTTTAGCTAAATTATTTGCAATATGTTGAGGTCTTTGAAATAATGGAACATTATAACCAAAGCTACTTCTCCATAAAATAACTCGGTCATAGGTTTCATTATCTAATATTTTTTTTATTATTTTTGAATATTTTCTTTTATTGAATATAACTTTAAAACTAATTTTGTCTAAGTAATTTGCTATAATATAAGCTCTTAATTTTTTACAAAAACCAATGAATCCATATTTTTTATAAACATTTACTAATTTAGATAATTTTTCTTTCATCTTTATCATCTCTTTTCTAATAATATGATATCAAATAAAAGAAAAAAGTACAAGCTTTAGACTACAATTTAAAGGTTTAATATTATCAAAAAAACAATGAGAATTAAATTCTCATTGTCTTAAATTAATTATTTAATTTTTATTATATGCTTTTTGATATGAACCGTCTTTAATATCATCAATCCATTTTTGGTTATTTACATACCAATCAATAGTTTCTTTCATACCATCTTCAAAGTTATAAGTTCTATCCCAATGTAATTCTTTTTCAACTTTAGAAGAATCTATGGCATATCTTCTATCATGTCCTGGTCTATCACTAACAAAAGTTATTAATGATTCTGGTTTTCCTAATTGTTTAAGAATTGTTTTTACAACTTCTAAATTTGTTCTTTCAGAATGCCCACCTAGATTGTATACTTCACCAATTTTGCCTTCTCTTAATATTAAATCAACGCCAACATTATGATCATGTACATGAATCCAGTCTCTTACATTTTCTCCGGTTCCATAAACAGGAATTGGTTCATCATTTAATGCTTTTGAAATAACTACAGGAATTAGTTTTTCTGGAAATTGATATGGTCCATAGTTATTTGAGCATCTAGAAATAGTTGCTGGTAATCCAAAAGTTCTAATGTATGCCATTACTAGTAAATCAGCACTTGCTTTAGATGCTGAATATGGACTTGAAGTATGTATTGGATTTTCTTCAGTAAATAATAAATCTGGTCTATCTAAAGGTAAATCTCCATATACTTCATCAGTTGACACTTGATGGTATCTTTTTACGCCATATTTTAATGATGCATCCATTAATACTTGTGTTCCTAAAATATTTGTTTTTAAAAATATTTCTGGATTTTTGATTGAATTGTCTACATGAGATTCTGCCGCAAAATTGATTACAGCATCAAATTTTTCTTCTTCAAATAAATTAAATACTTTTTCCCTATCTGTTATATCCATTTTAATAAATCTAAAATTACTTTTATCTTCTAATTGAATTAGATTTTCATAATTACCTGCATATGTTAATGCATCTATACATACATATTCATCTTCTGGATAAGCATTTACAACATAGTGTAAATAATTACTTCCTATAAATCCTGCTCCACCTGTTACTAATACTTTCATTTTTAAAATCTCCTATTCTTTAAAGTCAATAAATATTGTCCATAATCTGTTTGTTTTAAATCTTGTCCCAAAATTTCTAATTGTTCATCACTTATAAATCCACGTCTCCATGCTATTTCTTCTAAACAGGCAATGTACAATCCTTGCATTTCTTGAATTTCTTCAATAAAACTTGATGCTTTTAACATATTTTGAGGTGTTCCTGTATCAAGCCAAGCAATTCCTCTATTCATTAATTGAACTTTTAATTTTCCTCTTCTTAAATATTCGTTATTTACAGATGTAATTTCAAGTTCTCCTCTTGCTGATGGTTTAACATTTTTAGATATTTCAATTACATCATTATCATAAAAATATAATCCTGGTACTGCATAATTTGATTTTGGATTTTCTGGTTTTTCTTCAATTGACATAACATTAAAATCTTTATCAAATTCTACAACTCCGAATGCTTTTGGATTTTTTACTCCAAAACCAAATATTGTAGCTCCCTCTTTATTATTTTGAGCTTCTCTTAAGATATCTGTCATTCCTTGACCGTAGAAAACATTATCTCCTAAAACTAAACAAACACTATCTTTTCCTATGAAATCTTCACCAATTATAAATGCTTCAGCTAATCCTTTGGGCTCTGCTTGTTCTTTATAAGAAATATTTATTCCTAATTTTGAACCATCACCTAATAATTCTTCATACATTGGCAAATCTCTTGGCGTTGATATTATTAAAATGTCTCTGATGTCTGCTAACATCAAAATTGACAGCGGATAATATATCATTGGTTTGTCATATAATGGCAATAATTGTTTTGATACTACCTTAGTCATTGGGTACAATCTTGTACCTTTTCCTCCTGCTAAAATTATTCCTTTCATAAAAGTTTACCTCCATTTCTTAAATCTATTATACCTGTTTTATTTATAAATGTCTAGGCTTAATATAATTAAATAAATAACTTGGATTTACACCTAGGCTTTGATATAACGCTAAAAATATAATTATACATATTAATACAAATGCAAATGTTTCAAAAATAACATAATTAACATTTCCTTTATTTGTTTTGCTTTTTAATTTGCTAATAATATTTGGAATTATTGGAGATAAAATTAAACAAGCAATAAATAATGTTCTTAAAGCTAGGAAATATCTATCTTCAACATGACCAAAACTTGCTACTAAACTTGGAAATAAAAATGTTAAAAATATGCATGTATTTAATCCAAAATAACTTTTTATTTTTTTGGCATGTTCACGTAAATAATTATAAGTTAAATAGATACTTATAGCCATAAAGCAAATTGTAAATAGTGGATATGGATTTTTTAAAGGATATGTGTTAAGTGGGTCATTCATCAGACCTAAGAATAATCTTTCTGTCCATTTTACAATAAATTCTATCGGATGATGTAAAAATGTTTCTATATACATTCCTGGAGTAAAATAGTCATCTCCACTTTCAATTACTGATGTAGCTTCATCTCCTAAACTTGCCACTATTGACATACTTAAATTATCTGGAATCATTGCAGGATAATTTATCACAAGCATGTTCGCTGATAAACCATGAATTAACCATTGTGTTCCAGTTGGAATATTATTTCCTTTTTCTCGTCCATCTTCAACAATAAGATTTTCATAAAGCTTATCAGGAACTTTTGTAACACTATATCCAATACCGAATATAATTAGTGTAATTACCATTGCCTTGAGATTTTTTCTATTACTTTTTATAACAAAGCATATAAAATAAATAATTAATATTAGAGCTGAAATTGAATATTGTCCACTTAAACCACTACAAATTCCAAGCATTATTCCAAGTAATAAAGGTCGATATTTTTTATAAGTATCATTATCTTTTATTTTAAATAATTGATTAATACTTAATATTAATATTAATAAACTCCAAAAGTCTACACTTAAAAATATAAAAACATAAAATTCTAAAATCCAATAAAGAATTATAAATAAATATATTTGGTATACTTTTACTTCATAATTAAATATATTTTTTATTAAAAATGGTATTCCAATTGTGGTTAAATATGCAAATGATAATGCATGCATCATTTTTAAAATTAGAAATGTTGATATTCCTAATAGGTTTCCAACATAATAGCTAATTATCCCTGGTATAAATGCATACAACCCCTTGTACATTACATATGAATAGTATTTTTCATTACTAAAAAATGACCCAATTACTTTCCATGTTTCGTTTGCATCTAATCCTTGCAATAAATCACATTGATATATAAAACAAAATGAAATTATTGTTGCCATTATAAACATGAAACATTTTGAATTTAAAACTGTTTTAACTCTTTTCATATAACTCCTTTTTATACAGAATATATAATTATTCCAATAATAATAATTATTATTCCTACAATTTGTCTTTTGCTAATTTTTTCTTTAAGAAATATATAACTTAATATTATTACAAATATAAAACTAAGGGATTGTAATATCTGCCCTAATGATAAACTTACCTTTTTGTATCCAACTAAAGTAAACAATGTTGAAATCACCATTAGACTATATCCACAAATTGTATATTTATTAATGTAAATATTTTTTTGTGTAGCACCTTTTTTTAAAATTATTTGACTAAAACTTGCTATTAAAATAGATAAAATAAATAAAATTACATATTTAATCATGTTTTTCACCCGTTAAAATTGTTGCTACACCTAAAGTAGTTACAATTGCCCCAATAATCATATTAATTGTTACTTCCTCATTAAACAATAATATTCCAAAAATCATTCCCCATATAATTGTTGTTGCTTTAAAAAAATATACTTTTGACAAATCAAATTTATTTAACAACCTTTGCCAAGCAATTGAAAAAATACCTAAAGTTAATATTGATAATCCAAAAAACACTAATTTATAAAACATATTACTTTGAAGGGAAGCAAATTTCATAAACACACTGGATAAAGAAAAAAACAAATATATAACTATAGCAAACAATACTGATTTTATCTTCATTTTGTTAACCTATCAAATAATTTATCTGATACTTCAAATATATAATTCATATCTTCTTCTGTTAAATCATAATACATTGGCATTCTTATTAATCTATTAGAATATTCTTCTGTTAATGGCAAATCCCCTTTTTTATATCCAAAATTTTCTCCCACTTTTGATAAATGCAAAGGTATATAATGGAATGGTGTTTCTATTTCATTTTCTTTATAAAATTTTATTGCTTCATCACGTGTTTCAGAGTCCCTAAAAATTAAATAATACATATGAGCATTATTTGTAGCATACTCAGGAATAAATGGTCTAGTAACTAAGCCAGCTTGTTCAAATTTTTCAAAATAATTATTATATTTATTCCAAATGCTAATTCTTTTTTCTTGTATTTCTTTAATTCTTTCTAATTGACCATATAAAACAGCTGATAGTAAGTCTGATGGTAAAAAAGATGAACCTGGAACTTGCCATGTGTACTTATCAACAAATCCTTTGAAAAATTGTTTTCTATTTGTTCCTTTTTCTCTGACCATTTCTGCTATTGTGAAATTATCAGGATTTTTAACTATTAATAATCCGCCTTCACCCATACCAATGTTTTTTGTTTCATGGAAACTATATGAGCCATAATCGCCAATTGTTCCTAATAATTTACCATTATAATATGAATCAATTGCTTGAGCTGCATCTTCAATTAATAATAAATTGTATTTTTGACAAATTTCTTCAATTTTATCCATTTCACAAGCTACTCCAGCATAGTGTACTACTACTATTGCTTTTGTTTTTGATGTAATTTTTTCCTCAATTTTATTAGCATCAATATTCATCGTTCTTGGATCTATATCAACAAATACTGGTTTTGCTCCTCTTAATACAAAAGAATTAGCAGTTGAAACGAAAGTAAATGATGGTAAAATTACTTCATCGCCTTCTTTAATTCCAGATACTATTGCTGACATATCTAGTGCTGATGAACATGATGTGGTTAATAATATTGGTAAATTATATAATTCTTTAAATTTTTCTTCTACTAATTTTGTGTACTTATTATCACCACAAAGTCTTCTACTTTCTAAACAGTCCAAAACATAATTTTTTTCTAAATCTGTTATTGTCATTCTATTAAATGGTATTTTCATTTTCATTTCCTTCTTTCTTATTTTTAATTGATCTAATTATATATAAAGGCCTTTCTTTAACTTGCATAAATATATTTCCAACGTAAAGTCCAACTATCCCTACCACAAAAGTAATTATTCCACCCATTAGACATATTATTGCGATGATACTTGGCCAACCAAGCACAAAATCAGTGCAAAAATGCATTATTACTAAACATATAATTCCAATAAATGATAAAATTGACATTGCTAATCCAAAACTAACAATTATCTTTAAGAATTTATCTGATTGAGATAATAAAATATCTAAAGCCATTTTAATTCTTTTTTTGAAATTGTATGAGGACTTTCCTTCTTTTCTTTTGTCATGTTCTACTTCAATAGATGTTTGTTTAAATCCCATCCATTGCAAATACATAACAAAAGCCCTATGTTCTTCTCTCATTTTACAATAATTGTTGATAACATTTCTTGTACTAATACTAAAATTACATAATTCTGGATCATATTTTTGCCCAATTGCTGAGCTATAGATTTTGTAAAACATTTTTGATACCAAAATTTTGAAAAAACTATCTTTTCTATTTTTTCTTTTGGCAAAAACTACGTCGTACCCCTCATTAATCTTATTATATAAATTTATTATTTCTTCTGGTTTGTCTTGTAAATCGCAATCCATTACTACAACATAATCTCCAGTTGAATAGTCCAGACCAGCTAAAATGGCTTTCATTTGACCAAAATTTCTGGATAATTCTATACCTACTACTTTTTCATCTTTATCTGTAATCTGTTCAATAACTTCCCATGAGTTTTGAGGGCAATTATCATTTACTAATATAATTTCATAATTATTAGTTATTTGTTTTAAACTTTTTGTTAATCTTTCGTAAAGTTCAACTAATGCACCTTTACATCCATATATTGGAATAACTACTGATATTTTTTTGTTATTCATTAAATAACACATCCCTTACATCTTGTAATACATTTTTGTCCTTTATATCAAAAATATAGTATCCAAATCTACTCGAACTATCTACAACTTCGTGATTAAAATTTTCGTCTATCATACTTGAACTATAAATTTCTGGATATTTATTTAAAATGAATTTTACATTTTCTAAATCTTTTTTATCGAAAATAAACTTTATTAAAGCAAAGTGTGGTTCATTTTTTATTTCCATATCTGGTTTATTTCCTAATGCAACATCTAATGTCATTTTTAAAAAGTCATATCCTGTTGAAATTTCAACAAGATGAGAACCAATACAGTCTCCTCCCATTCTAGCACCAATTTCAATTATATTTATAGATCCATCTTCCCCAATTTTAAATTCAGCATGAGATGCACTATTTTCAATATGTAGTGCATCTAGAGCTTTTGGTATAATATCATATATATTATTTTTTATATTTTCAGGTAAATCAGCGGGTTCTATATGACCTGTTTCAATGCATGCAGGAAATCCAGTAGTAAACTTTTTCGTGATTGCTAAAATTGTGTGTTTCCCTTTAAAAGAAATACTTTCACAGCTATATTCATTTTTTCCTTCGATTACCTCTTCAACAATTGCATATTTTTCAAATGAAGATTCACATGCTTTTAATATGGCGTTTTCTAATTCTTCTTTTGAATGAACTAAAGCTATTGATCTACTTCCTGATCTATCTGTTGGTTTTACAATTAATGGAAATTTATTAATTGTAACTTCATCTATACTTTTTACTTTTTCAAATCTAGGTATTTTTATATTTGCTTTTTCAAATGCTTTTCTCATTTCAAATTTATTTGTACATATCAATGAATACTCTGGATTATTACAATTTAAACCTAAAGCATTAGCTACATAATTAACTGTGATTACTGCTAAGTCAGAGCCAATAGAAGTTATTGCATCTGGTTTTATTTTTTTACATTCTTCTAGTATTTCTTCTTTTTCAACAATACTAATTGGATAAAAATAGTCTGCTGTTTTTTCTCCAATATCACCTGATTGCCAAGCAAATACATGAGTTTCATAACCTAAGCTTTTAGCTTTTTCAATTAGTGGATTTTGAAATTCATTAGCACCTATTATTACAATTTTTTTCATAGGTCATTCCTTCTTACAAATTTATTTTTTTGCATTTCTTTTTTATAATCTTCTAAGTATGCTATGTAATCATATTCTGGAACATACCCCAAATCTTCTTTGACATTTTCAATATCCATAACAAAATTATCACAGTCTTTCTTTTCAGGGCAATAAATTATTTTAGAAGGATTATCTTTTGGAGAAAAAACTTTTATTATGCCTTCAATTTGTTCTTGCATTGTGGTTTTTACTCCAGTACCTGCATTATATATTCCTGTTTCTTTATTAGTAAATAAAGATTTAAAAATCATTTGACATAAATCTTTAACATAAATTATATCTTTTCCAAAATTTGGGTTTCCCCACAATTCAATATCTTCACCTTTCATTGCTTTGTCAATTATATATCTATATGATATTTTTGTTTTCACACCATTTACATAGTAATAAATATCTGGACTATATAAGTAAATATTTGGTAATCTAAAGATAAAATTTTTGATACCAAACTCTTGATGATAATGTTCAATTAAATCAACTGCGGCACTTTTTGTGATAGCATATACGGCATGATCACCAGTCATTATTATTTTTCTTGGTAAATAAGGTTTTAATGGTAATCCTTCTTTTAAATATCCATTTAAATCAGCCCAGGTTTGCGTATATATTATTCTATCTACATTATTTTTCTTGCAATAATTTAAGATGTTTAATGTTCCTTTTATGTTAACATCAATATAATCATCATCTGTTATACCACTAGCATATGCTGGTAAAACACCAGCAAAATCAACTACTGCATAAACATTATCAGTTGGTAATTTATCAAAATCATTTTTATTGGTAATGTTTACTTGATAATATGCACCTTTATAAAAATCATATGGATATTCCTTCTTTGTGCCTGTTGCAACTATTTCGTATTTTTCTAAATCCAAATTATTCATTAAATAGTCAATAAAATACATTCCTATGTTTCCTGCAGCCCCCATTACAATTATTTTCTTCTTCATATTTTACCTCTTTATATTATCTTTTTAAAACTCTTTTTGGTTCATATTCGTTAACAGCTTTAATTACTCTATCAACATCTTCACTTGTTATTCCATAGAACATTGGTAGACTTACAACTTCTTTAGCATATTTTTCTGCAATTGGTAAAGATTCATTATTTCTTTCAGCATATGCAGGTTGTTTATGAATTGGTGTTGGATAATGAATTAATGTTTGAATATCTAGTTTATCTAAATATTTTCTAAATTCTTCTCTATCATTTACTCTAACAACAAATAAATGCCATATGTGTTCATTATAATCATCTACTATTGGAAGTATTACATTATTATTTTTTATTTCAGTTAAATACCTTTTAGCAACTTCTCTTCTATAATCATTCCACTTATCAAGATGTGGAAGTTTTACTGATAATATAGCTGCTTGAATTTCATCTAACCTACTGTTATTTCCTTTATAAAGATGAACATATTTTTCTAATGAGCCATAATTTGATAGTGCTCTTACCTTTTCTGCTAAAACTGGGTCACTAGTAACAATACATCCCCCATCTCCCATACATCCTAAGTTTTTTCCAGGATAGAAACTAAACTCTGCTATATCTCCTAATGAACCCGCTTTTCTTCCTTTGTAGGTTGCACCAACTGCTTGAGCTGCATCTTCTAATACTTTCAAATTGTGTTTTTGTGCAATAGCCATAATTGCATCCATATCAGCGCATTGACCATATAAATGAACTGGAAGTATTACTTTTGTCTTTTCGGTTATTTTTTCTTCAATTTTTGTTACATCAATATTATAATCTTCTCCAGGTTCTACAAAAACGGGTTTTGCTCCAACATAAGTAACCGCAAGAGCTGTGGCAATATAGGTATGTGATGGAACTATTACTTCATCTCCAGCTTTAACACCTAAAGCTTTTAGTGATAAAATTAGTCCATCTAAACCATTTCCTACTCCTACACAATACTTTGTACCACAATATTCTGCAAAACTTCTTTCAAAATTTTCAGTTTCTGGTCCATGAATAAAATAATTACTATCAATTACTCTTTCTGCTGCCTCTTTTAATTCTTTTTTTAATTCGTCATGCATTGGTTTAAAATCTGCAAATGGTACTTTCATTTTTTATCTCCTCCTTAAAAAGTTTTTGCATTTATATAAAAACGAATTTTTAATCTTTTCTATTTCTATATTTTTCTTATTTAATTTTTCTTCTAATTCATCATTTCTTTTTCTTATTTGTGTATTTTCTTTATTCAAACTATTTTCTTTTTCTATTAATATTTTGTTTTTATTAACTAATTTTTTATATTTTTTATTTAATTCTTTCTGTTTATTCTTGAAGTCAGTATTATCGAATTCAAGTTTAATTGCTTTTGTTTGAAAATAATCTTTTTCAATATAATGCATTAAATAATTTGATATGGACTCTTTACCTTCTGGAAAAAAGTAATAACTCATTTTATTTTTCTCTCTAATTATTTTTTTTGAATCTTTGCCATTCAATAAATCTTCTAATATTTTAATTGTTTCATCAGATTTTTTTGAAGTATAGTTATTACTCATAATAGCATTACCTAAATCATTTAATAAAACACTTGAAGCACAATAAATAATTGGCTTTCCAGTTGCGGCAAATTCAACTAATGTGGACGAGTGATCAGATATTAATATATCGGCATCCAAAACAATATCCAAAAAATTGCTATATTCGCATTCAAAATAATTTGATAGTTTTTTTAACTCACTATTTATATTTTCGTATTTATCCATTTCTTTTTTTTCTTGTATTTTTTCTAAAAATAATGGATGATAGTAAATAAAAAAGTCTAATTCTTTGTGTTTTTTTATAAAACTATATATGTTCTCGATTTCATTCCAAAAGTTAGAATCACTTTCTAGTGTCCATCTCGGTTTCCATATTATTCTTTTTCTTTTTCGTTCTGATTTTTTAATATCTTTAAAAAAGAAATACTTATCTAATTTCATATAACCAATTGGTACAAACTTTTTTGTATAACTACCAAAATCAAGTTGATAATTTGTTTCCACAAATATGTAGGATGCATTGTCATAAAAACTATTATTTTTTAATGATTCGTACAACCCTGTATTTTTAACCATTGATGCCCCATATGAAATGTGGCATACCTTGGCATACTTAGATACTTCACTTGATTGATACTCTTTTGGAAAATAACAATCATACGGTACTAAATAAAATACATAATCAGGTTTATATTCTTGTAATGAAAATAATTTTTTGCCTTTTTTATAATCAATATTTTCTACTTCAATGGATGTTAAATATTCTGATATTGCATGAGAATTTTTATTTTTGTCGCTATAACCTTCGGTGGCTATAACAATACATTCAAATATATCAGAATGATTTTTCAACCTTTCATAAAACGTTTCATAATTATTGAAGAAAAAATCGTTTATTAAAATTGCTATTTTTATTTTCATTTATTTCATCATACCTTTACTTTTTTCTTGTTAGTATATATTCTTTTTCATATTCGTTATAATCCCTAAAATAATCATTTTCATCATATTCATGAGACGCCAACACTAATAATGTACTATTTGGAGCAAAATCAAACATTTCTCTCCAAATATATGGTCCGATATATAATCCTTTACTTGGGTCATCCAATAAATGAACTTCTTCTTTATCAGGCGTTTTAGTTCTTATTTTAATATCTCCACCTAACGCAATTAATATTTGTTCCAAATCTCGATGAGAATGAAAACCTCTTTCTACGCCTTTTTGGACATCATAAATATAATATACTCTTTTTATTTCAAATGGAATATCATCTGGATATTGTAAAGGTGTTAATACACCTCTGTTATCTGTTATCCTTTTAAAACTTACTTCTTTAACATTTTCCATAATTACCTACCTAATGATTCTTTATCTTGCCATGGATATCCTCTATATTCTTCTAAATATTCTTTCCATGGATATAATAGATTTCCATCTTTATCTCTAATTTCTTCTATTCTCTTTTTAGGAATAGCTGGTCTTCCTACTGCAAACATATTATCAGGAATATCTTTTGAAACTAATGAACCAGCTCCAACAAAGGCATTTTCACCAATAGTTTTACCTGGTAAAAGGGTTGTGCTCGCACCAACTATTGCAAATTTCTTGATTGTGCATCCTTCCAACTTATCATGAGGTGGATACATATCATTAGTTGTTAATACATAAGGAAATAGCCATGCATAATCTTCAATAACTGTTCCCATGCCCAAATGTACATTGGAGTGCAATCTAACAAATTCTCCAATATTAACTCTACCTTGAATGTCACTGAATGTGCCTACTGAACAATTATTTCCAAAAATAGATTTTTCTCTTATTGTTACATGATGACCAGTTTGGAAATTGTATCCAATACTACAATCTTCATAAATAATGGTATTACTTCTAATTACTGAATTATCTCCTATTTTTGTTTCCTTGAACACATGATTATTATTCATTTTATAATAATCAGCTGTTGGTGAACCAATAATACAATAAGGCCCTATATAACAATTATCACCTATAACAACATTTGGATAAATTATTGCCCCTACATCTATTACTGTATTGTTACCTATTTTAGCCCCTTCATAAACAATTGCATTATCTTTTACAAAAAAATTACTCATAATCCTAACCTCCTCTTAATTATTTTTAAAACTTTTATTGTTATTAATGCTACAACATAAGAAATAATATGAATTAATACATATTTATAATCTAAATTGAATGCATAGCTTATAAATATATCAATTAAAGTTGTAAAAAATACTATATACATTAATGTGTGAAATATTTGTGTGTGCATAATTGCCATTATTTTGTTTATTAATATATATATATATAATAATTTATTTCTTTGTTTCAATTTTTTTATTATAGGAGTTTTCTTTTGAACTATTGATTGATCTTTTTCAGAAAACATTTCAACATGCAAAATATATTTAGAAAATAACTCTCCCGCAGTTCTAGGATCCAATGAATCTAATTGCGATAATACCAATTTTTCAAAAATATTTAATATGTCATTTTGATACTGTCTTACATGTGGAGGTAAATCTCCTTTTTCATAATGACTTACACCCCCACTTCTATGTAGAAATGATACAAAATCAACATATTTTATTTTATATCCATTTAATGTTAATAATAAATAATAACTCCAATCTTCAACTAACTTAAAAGATTCGTCAAATAGACCAACTTTTTTAAATATTTCTTTTTTATAGGCTGTTGCTCCAGCGCCATATAAACATCTTTTTGCAACTTCAACATATTGCTCTTTTGCAGATTTGTTATTTAAAGATTTTGCTAATTTTGTTGGAACGTATTTACCTTGTTTATCATCTAATGTTGTCCCACATAGATAACATTGAGAACTTACAACAAATTCTTCACTGTTTTCTAATGCATTTACAAAATTCGTTATAACATTTTCATCATACAAAGCATCATCTGCTGCAAAAAATTGAATATAATCTCCATTTGATTTTTTTATTGCCTTATTTAATGTTTTTGTAGTACCAAGATTAGTATCATTAGCTATTATTATATAATTTGTTATATTTTTTTTCTTCTTTTTTTCAATATAATCAATAACTGTCTTTTTATCAAAACTTTTTGATTTATCATCAGTTACTATCAATTCAATATTTGGATAATTTTGTTTAAATACTGAATCTAAAGCTTCATATATAAACTCCATTTGATTGTAATGGGTTACTACTATAGAATATAATTTCATATTTACTACCTGCCTTCCATAAACTCTTCATACTTATCACACACTTCTTTTTTCCCTATTTCTTTTACTTCTCCATGTTCTAACCATACTATTTTATCACATAATTTTTTTATTTGTTTTATGGAGTGTGAAACAAATAAAACTGTTGTACCACCATTTATCATACTAAGCATTTTTTCTTCACTTTTCTTTTGAAAAGCTATATCCCCTACTGATAATATTTCATCTACAATTAATATTTCTGGTTCAACTATTGTTGCTATAGAAAATGCAAGCCTTGCTACCATCCCTGATGAAAAATTTTGAACTGGAACATCTAGAAAATTTCTTAATTCTGAAAATTCGACAATTTCATCAAACTTAGCATTAATTAGTTCTTTAGAATATCCCATTACAGCACCATTTAAATAAATATTTTCTCTAGCTGTTAATTGAGGGTCAAAACCAGCCCCTAATTCTATCATCGGACAAATATTTCCATAAACATCTACATGTCCTTTAGTTGGTTTCATAACCCCGGCAACTATTTTTAGTAATGTTGATTTTCCAGCACCATTAGCTCCAATAAAACCAATCACTTCGCCTTTTTTTACTTTGATATCAACATTATTTAATGCCCAGAATTCTTCTTTTTTCTTTTTATTCTTTTTAAAAATATTGACAAATCCCTGTTTAAGAGAAAAGCTTTTTTCTATCCCTAGATTAAATTTCATAGATACTTTATCAATATTTATCATTAAATCTTTATCTTTCATTTTTCCTCCTAAACATAATATATAAATTTATCTTGATTCTTTTTAAATACAATAACACCAACTAACAGAACTAATATTGAAGAAACTGCACAACCTGCAAATTGGCCCAAAGTTGGAACATTACCATATAGTATTATTGACCTTGCAAAGTTAATTATTTGATATAATGGATTAAATTTCATTATTAATTGTAATGTTGGATTACTAATAAGATTTATATCATACATTATTGGTGTCATATATTGCCAAATCGTTAGTACAATACCATAAATGTAAAACATATCTCTCAAGAATACCGACACAGTTGATAATATAAATCCCATTCCTAACGTAAATAAGAATAGGCATAAAAACGAATATGGTAAAAGTAAATGAGCCCAATTTAATCCTGTTCCAGTTAAAAGAATTACTGCATAAAGAGGAATTAATGTTAAAAAGAAATTAATTCCTACAAATAAACACTTTGATAACGGAAAAATATATTTAGGCATATAAACCTTATTTATTAAAGGAAAGTTTGCAACTACACTACTCATAGCAAAGTTTGAAGCTTCACTAAAATAGTTAAAATATGTTAACCCTATCATTAAATATGCAATGTAACTTACTCCTGGCGTGGACATTTTAAATACATTAGAAAATACTATTGCCATTACTGCTGTCATTAAAACTGGATATAATAAGCTCCATACGACACCTAATACACTTCTTTTATATTTAACTTTAAAATCCCTTATAACTAATTGTTCTAATAAAAATTTATATTTTTTTATACTATACTTTATATTGTTAATTGTCTTTTTCATTTAATTAATCTCCTTAGACTTATTATACCAAATAATAATAGATAATTCTATAATTAATTTCAAATTACTCTGAAAAAATAGAAGTATTAGTGTTTTATTATAAAATTTCCTTTTTGGAATAAAATATACCACTAAATATAAAAATTGCTATCATTGTTATATTTAACGAATTTATTATATTCCCACTTAAATAAGCACATAATATAAACAATAAAAAGCATGATAACATAATAAAAGAAAAATATGTTTTGTTTTCAATAAAATAAATCGTTGTTTTAATTAATAGAATAATATAAACAAATAATAACAATATTGTACCAAGGATTCCGAATGCATAATAATGAAGTATAAAATCTCTTTCAATATTAATAATATTTTGTACCCGAGAATTACTTATTCCCAGAATAATATCCCATTTGTTATCATTAATTTCTTCTACTCTTTTAATAATATTTTTTTCAATATTTCTATAATTCATTTTTTCTTTAGGTGTGTTTTTTATATAATCTACCCAAAAATCTTTATCGTAAATTGCCGGATAATTCTCTTCAAAAAATCTTTTAGGTAAATAATTTTCATCAAAATTATTATATATATATTCCATTTTCAAATCTTTTTCTTGCTCCATATTTTCATCTTTAGAATTATTTATATTTGAATTGAAATCGTTTGTCTTTCCACTACTATTATTTATGGTTGGTTCTTTCATATATAATTTTGTTATTACATCACTAAAAAAACTATTTTTATTTTTTTTATCAATTTTATATTTATTTTCATATCCTATTGTATTTAATTCAACATATCTATTTTGATAAGGTGATATAGGTATAATTGTTATCCATAAAAATATAGGTATTAGAAGTAGTAAAGTTTTTTTATCTATTTTCTCTTTTCTTATCAATTTATAAATTAGATAAAAAACGCAAACACAAAATAACGTTAGCAATCCTCCAATAGTAGAAATTCTAGTTCCTAACATTAACATTGCTGTAGTGAGAAATATTATATATATAATTGATTTTTTATTATTGTATAAAAAGTCATAAACAAATAATAATAACAATAAAATTAAACTTACTGCACATTGATTTGCATACATAAAAAATCCCTTACTAGCAGTATCTTGATAATAATTTTTAGTATTCCATTCAAATATATTTTTAGAAATAAAGCTATCAGTGTAAGACCCTAAACTTATTTTAAATAAATTAGTTATTATAATTGTTCCACTAATAAATAATGTCCAAACCTTTAATACTAACATATATTTTTTAAAAGGTATTTTTTGATAATATAAAGAATAAAGAAGCGTTATTGGAGTTATTAATTTTATTACCGTTAAGGCTTCACTAACGATATTATAATTGAAATTATTTGGTACTAAAGACTTAAAACTAAAAGAATGGTTGTAACTTAATACAAGATATAACATACATAATAGATAGTATATAAATAGCCATTTATAATTATTTCGTGAATTTTTATAAAACAATAGTGTAAATAAATTGATTAAAAAAACACATATTACTTCTATTAAAGTAGTAATTCTATTATAAAAGAAAATTGTACTAAAAACTGGCACAAAAAAAAGAAAAATAATCGTACAATTTTCAAGTATCTTCTTTGCATCTAATTTTTCTTTTTGCATATTTTGCACTCCTTTACTTCTTTTTGTGTTCAAATAAAATATCTGTTCTTAACACTATAAATAACAACAAAATCATTAATATAATATATATCGCTATTGCAATTTGGTTATCACCTAAAGTATAAAAAATTGAAACTGTTGCAAATAATATATCTATTGCATAAATAATTAAAATACTAGCAACTGGACTATATTTCATTTTTAAAAGTTGGTGATGAAAATGTTCTTTGTCTGCTTCGCCAATATTTTGCCCTTTTAATAATCTTCTAAAAATTGCAAATGCTGTATCAAATATTGGAATAGCAAGTATTACAACTGGTACTACTAAAGATGTAAAAGTTGTAACTTTATAACCCAAAAGGGCTATTACTGATATCATAAAGCCTAAAAATAGACTTCCTGTGTCTCCCATAAATATTTTTGCGGGAGGAAAATTATGAAATAAAAACCCTAAAGTTGACCCCAGCATAATTAAGCAAAGAATTATGTCTAGCCCCCCTAGTCTATTTAGTATAATTGCTATTATAGAAATAGTTAAAAAGTATATTGCACTTACTCCACTAGCAAGTCCATCTAATCCATCTATTAAATTTATTGCATTTGTTATTCCAACAATAAATATTATAGCTATTATATCATTTATAAAATGATTAAAATAAAATTTTAATCCTAAAAAGGAAATTTCTGTGAACCCAAGGTTTCCATAAATAACCACTATTGATGCTGCAATAACTTGAACTAAAAATTTGTATCTTGCTGGAACTGAATTAATATCATCAAATATTCCAACGATTATAAGAAGAAAGCTAGCTATTAATATTGAAATCATTTGTGTGTTAATTTCACCATAAAGAATGTAGCCTAGTAAAAATGAAAAATATATTGCAAGACCACCTAATCTAGGCTTTGGAACTTTATGTATTTTTCTTTCATTTGGTTCATCCATTGCATTTATGTGAATAGCTACTTTTTTCATAATTGGTACTAAAATCAAACTTGTTAAAAATGTAACCAAAACAATAACAAATATATTATGATTATTTACTACTAAATTCATATTATCTTCCCTTCGTACTATTATTATAAACTATATTTAGTGAAAATAAAAGAAAAATCAGATATAAATCTCATTTTATGTAAATAACAAAAATCATAACATTTGATTCGCCAATATAATAATCAAATATGTTATTACTATTTTTAGTATTTTATTTTATCTTCTTCAAAATAAACAAATCCTATATTAATTTCTTCTATTTTACTTTAATAAATTTCAAATCAACTATAAATGTTATTCATTATCTATCATTTTTTATAATGTCATCCATATAATTAATTATATCTTTTAAATCTTTAATTAATAAGGCAATATTATATTTTCTCATTTTATCTAAAACTTTTTGTTTTTCAAGATTTTTACAAAATTTTTCTATACTGACTTTATCTAAAATTATATATTTTTTTATTTTATAACTTTTGTAAACTCTTTTAATAACAAATCGAAAATCAGTTATTTCTTTAATCGACTTGCTAATAATATTATTAATAACGGTTTTAGTATCTATATATTTAAAAAAACTACATTCATTTTCAAAGAACAATTCATTTTTATAACAGTAGTCTTTTAACAGATATCCCCATTCTTTTTTAGACAAGATTTCATTTAATTCATTTATTACTTTTTCTTTATTACCCTCTTTAACCAAAATTTCTATTTCATCAATATACTTCTTATATTTTTTTTGTTGTTCAACATCTGAAATCTCATAAGCATAATCGTCAGTAAAATCCCCATTTACTTTACCATCTTTAATATTTTGCTTCATAGCATTTATTATTTCATGAATATCTGTAACAGCTATGTCAATTAGCTCAATACATGATAATCTATTAATTATTCTCCAGTAAATGTTTAAGTTATATTTGTTTTCTATAATTTTATTTTTAATATTACCAATTGCTATATTTATTTCATTTTCTGAATATTCCCAATAACCTTCAATTATTTGTAAATCAGAATCATTAGAAAAAACATTCATTGTTACTAAATATTCATTTATAGTATCAATTATACAATCTCTGTTTAAATAAGAGCTTAAAATATAATCATCAATAAACCTGAATCCCATAGTATAACTCTCATAATTCTTATCATCTTCATCCATGCAAATACTTCCAAATTTTTGACCGTTCTCCCAATTATAAGTTTTAACGCCTTTTTTTATCCAAATTGTTTTAAGAGCTATATATTTAAATAGTTCATTCATCAGCAGCTCGTTATAAGTACTTTCAGCGACAATAATTCCAATTCTTTTAAATGTGTCTAAAACATATTGTAAAGTTCTTAAATTTCTGTGCTCATACTCTTCAAATATGCGATTCAACCATTCTTTGTTATCCATACACACTTTTTTAAGAATTTTGTTCGTATTTACTTCGTGAAAATCCTTAAAAAACGTTTGATTTACAAAATTATCAAACGTTTCATCAAAGTTTGAATTATAATGTAATGTTTTATATATTGTTTTTTCTTTTATAATATCAAAATTATCTATAGCAAATAAATTATCAGCTCTTTCTTTTAATTGTTTCTTAGAAAAAAGCTTTTGTTCTTGTGAAGTTTCATTATCTCCATTCTTATTAATATCTAAATTTTCATTTGCCACAACTAGGTACTTTAGTTCTAAGTTATCATAGTAATTAGTTTTATTTATTTTATTTTCATCCGCAATTAAAATGGCCTTTACTTCATTATGCTCCACAAGTTCATTAATAAATCCTAATATTTCTGTAATGTCGATTTTGCACCGCTCCAAATCATCAAATAAAATTATAATATTATTTATTTTTTGAAACTTTTCTAAGAATAAATAATAAATACTTTCTGTATTTTTTATCTTGCCATTACTTTGTTTCTCTATAAATAATGAACCTAAACCTACTAAAGGTTTAATTTTTCCCAATACAGAATCACCTAATGACTCAATTAATATTTTATTTTTAACTTCACTAATACAACTAAGGCCATTTAAAGATATATAAATTGGCTTTTTATCAAAAATATTTTTTTCATTTAAATATTTTTCTTTTAATACATAAGTTTTACCACATCCCCATTCACCTGAAACTAATATTGCATATTTTACATCTTTATTTTCAATATAAAAATCTAATTCTTCTTTTAATTCCGCATAGCTTAGGGTCTTATATTTTTTAATACTTTGCATTTACTTTCACTCCTTTTAGCATTTTATTTTTTGCTATACATAAACTTAATATCTTCTTTTAATTAATTCATTCATATGCAAACACATTAATAACCTGCATATTACTTGTTTGTTAATCATACATGTACAATACCATTTTCATTGTTAAATGATTATCATATTATAAAAGACAATTTTATTTACTCCTTTATTTTAATAACGCACTTTCCAATGTCTGTTCTACTAATGATAATTACAATACATTTTAAATAAGAAAGAAATTACTGTAGCCTAAAGTTTAGATAAAATAATCGTCATTCCAAATATATTAAAATATTTTTTTATTAAAAGACTATTGACTTAATTTTAATATTTTGTCAATATAACTTTTTCTGTCATTTAAATTAATTAAATATTCTTCCAGTATTCTATGATACGTGTATTATCGTTTTCACTAATAAAAGGTACTGTTATAAGTGATGGAATTGTACTAAAATTGGAAATATAATATCCCATACCTGGAGATAATTTTTCTGCTCCACATTCACCAATTACACTTTTTGATATTTCTTTTGTGGTAACTCTGAAACATAATCTAGCAGGAAAATAATATCTAGTAAATGTTTGATTTTCTTTTAATAAAGTGAGATTTGTTGACATTATTGTGTAAATGTTTACTCTTGGACCATAAATAGTAATATATTCAATATATCTTTTCACCAATTCACTTAGTAAAGTATCACTTTGGGTATCAATTATAATTATAATATCCTTCATTTTAAATTCACTTTCAATTTTTTCATTATATTTTATTGCACTTCTTTTTTTATATTTTGTTAACATTTCAACTCTATTACTAATTTCTTTTGAAATGTTTCTTAAATATGTTTCTAATACTTTAATACTTGAACAAACATCACAAATTAAATGAGGAATTCCATTGTACTCACATAAATCTAAAGTATTTGTAAACAAAAACAAAGCAACTTCTTCTGGTGTTCTTGTTAAAATAATTGAACTTATTATTGTCTGTAAATACGTTGATTTTCCTGACATAGTTGTACCAGCTATTAAAAAATTTTTTATTTCACTGATTTTTTCATAATATATTTTTCCTTCTTCACTACCAATTGGAATAAATGTTTCTTTTGACTTTTTCATTTCTTTTATGAATTGTTTAACATTAAATGAACTTTGTTCTTTTATTACATCTAAAGTTGGTATTTTATAATCTTTTATTTTTGTCTTTTCAAAATTAATTTGTTTTGTATTATTTTTAAATTCATTTGGTTTAAAAAATATTTCATTATTTATATCTTCAACTATTTTTTTGTTAGTAATGAATTTATATTTTTCTGTAAGAATACATATTTCAAATAAATTTAAGTAATTTGATATGTATAAATTAAAATCTACATTTTTCAGACTTATACGACCATAATAATTTTTTTTCTCATTATAATTATTCTTTACAAATATTGTATCCTTATAATCGATGTTATTTTCCACAACTTTTAATTTATATAGTTCAAGTTCTAAATCTTCATAAAGTATTGATTTCTTTTTATTTTTATCAATATAAATTATTCTGTCGGGCATAATAAAAATCTTTTTTTCAAAAAAATTAATAAAATATATATCTTTGTTACATTTTATATAGTTCTTTGTTTTCTTTATTTTTATATAAAATCTCTCTAAATTAGTTCTTCCTATGCTATTATCAGAAGTAACCCATACTTTATCTGATTTATTCAAATTTAGTATTATTTGTTTTATGATAAAATACTTTTCTTCATTTATCTCATCAAAATTATATATAATTTTTGGTTTTATAAATATTAAATTAATAAGTTTTATTATAAGTCCATATATAAATATATTTATGAACATTGTATTAAAATCCGCAAATACTATAAAACAAATCATAATATTAGTTATAATTCTTATTTTATTATAAATTAACATCTTGGTAATTATCTTATTATAGTAATTTCTGTCAACTATATTGTTTTTGTAATCAGTATATTTAATTTCGTCGTTTTCCATATCAATTTTTAACATCTCGCACTACCTCTTAAATAAGAGTATAACATATATTTCCTTTTTTTAAAATAATTTTTTATTTAATAAATCTATAGAAAAAACTACTTAATCAAAAAGTAGTTTTACTGATGCAGTTATGCTTTCATCTGGATTTTGACAATCAATTCTAATTTTTTTTATCATTGCAGAATAATTTACATTTTCCTTTAATAAATTAGCTGTCTCTTTAGCATAATATCTTGGTACATAACCTAATTCAATTAATTTATTATCAACTTTTGTTAAAATTTTAACTGCTGGTTCATTATTATATTCAACCAGTTCTAATATTAAATTAGAGTCATTTTTAATTTTATTTTTGTTTTTTGCTAATTCTTTACTATATCTAGTTCCTGCAATTTCAAATTCAATTTTATTTTTATCAAATTCTGGCACAAATTCAAAATTATCTGTAATTAATCTTCCTTTTGTTTGTTTTAAAATTTCGAAATCATTTGAATTGCTTTCTAAATCATAGTAATTTAATATTTCAATATAGTCATCCCTTTTTTTATTTGGTAATCTTCCTAAGATGTTTGGAAATAATTCCTCAGATTTATATTCTTCGTTATAGTTTGGAAATCCTGGATACGTTGTAAAATTTTTATCTAGTGCACTATCAAGTTCTGGATTTACATAATGAAATAAATATCCATCTTCATTTTTAATTAATTCGCCGATAGTATATCTAGTTCTTGAATCTGGGTCTTTCCAAATTAACAATAATTTTTCCATATTATTCATCTCCTAATTTATCTAATAAAATATCTCTTCGCTTTTTAATGAAGATTATTATACATTTTTTATGCTTTTCTGGCAAGTAGTTTTCTGGGATAGCAGTAACAATTTCTTCTATGTCAGTATTTTTTAAATTTTTTAAGGTACTAATTATTTCTCTCATTTGCTGTGGATAAATATTTAGTAACTTTGAAACTAAATCAAAGTGTTTGTATCTTTTACCAGTTTCATCATAGATAAGACTTTTACTTCTATTAATATAATTATTCATTTTTTCTGAATTATTCAATAATTCATCCAAATTTGCAAATTGGTCTCTCAAGAGACTACATCCATTATCGTAAATTGGAGACAATTTTATGGTATTATCTAAGCCTTTTGTTATTCCCCAATTTTCTTCATGTCTATCCTGCTCTCCAATTAAACTATCAAAAACCATAATTTTCAAAAAATCATAAACCATATTTCCATTTTGATTTTTCAAAAGTTTTAAAACATTATCTAAAGTATGATACTCCTCTCTACTATTTCCGAGTTTTCGCAAATAATAAAGTGCATCATTGTGAATATTGTCTTTTTTTAGAAAATAATACAGCTGGAATTCCATTTATATCCTTAGCCAACTCTATTCTAGCACAATTAAATCCTAAAACATTTGATATTTCATATGCTATTTTTTCAGATGCTAATTCTGTGCAATTTAAATATTTATTATATTTTAATATTGCTTTTCCCTTAGTTTTAATAATAAAAGCCATTTTCTTTGTTCTAGTACCAGTTAAATTTCGTATCTCTTCATCAACTATAAAATCTTTTTTTTCAATATAAATTTTGTATTTTTTCATAATTTTTTTCTTTCGTTTTATCCACTTTTAGAATATCATATTTTTTATAATAAATCAAATTATTATCTTATTATGTTTCAATAATAGTATTCTTTTCTAGTACTTCGTTATCATTAGTTTCTTTAGGTGTTTCTTTATCAATTACTTTTTTATTTTTCTTTTTACCATTCTTTTTCTTTACTAAAACAATTATGATAATAATCATTAATACAAATAAACCACTAAAACCTAGAATGATATAAGTATAAAGTTCTATTTTTTTATTTAAATCAATTACATATTCATCATTATATTTTATTAATGATTGCATTTTTTTATCATACATATAGAAACCTTTATCACCAGTTTCAACATTAACACCATAAATAATTACATAATCAGAATCTTTTGTATAATAGTAACCATCTACTTTAGTATCATTAATTATAATTGTATCTTTAGTATACCCTTTTATTTCTTTATCACTAGAAAGTGGATATATAGTTATTTTATTAACACCAATTTCATGATATTCTTGGTACTTATTTTCCTTTTCATTATATATAAATAAGGATATGTTACCACCACTATCTTTTAATCCAACAAGGTAAAGATTTGTGTTATCATTTTTATAAGCAGGTATATCAAAATCATTTATTTTAATAGTTGTCTCAGTATATAAATTTGCAGTTGGTAGATTTTCTTTTATTTTTACCACTGTATAGTTTTTACCATTTATAGTTACATTAATTGGATTTTCATCTTTTACTTCAACATTTATTGTATATGTTTTTTCAGCACCATTTTGAGCTTTAACTACAACAGAAAATTTATTAGCACCTTGAGCTACAGCTTGAACTCCAACCCCTGATACTTGCGCAGTTTTATCTTGAGGCGTTGCTTTAATATTTATTTCTTTTGTATCTTCAGGTGCTACAATACTATATTCCAATGTGTTTTTATTAAACTCTGGAGTAAGTGTAAAACCTTCAACTTCTAAAGCACTTAAATTATTGTTTTTTGAATAACTTGCTTCTAGTTCTGCTTGTGTTATAATTCTTATTTGTTTTGTATTTGCAGATAAACTAACAGCACTTAAGTCACTTGAAACATAGGCTCTATAACCATCTACAGAAAGACTTGTTGAACCACTTTTTAAAGTTTTAAAAGTAAATGTATAAGTTTTCTTCAAAACTCCAGGGTCTTCAGCATAATCTATCATAAATGTTCCACCATCTCTAGCAGTACTACTTGTAAGTTGTAAATATTTTTTGTCATAATTTAGTGACATTTGCCAACTTCCCATTTTTGTTCCACTAGATATGGTTACTGTTACTGTTACTTTATTTCCTACAACTACGGTTGATGATGAAGCAATATTTATTGAACCACTCGCTGCACTAACAACACTTGGAAACAAAATACTAATAAGTAAAACCATCAATAATCTTTTTATTTTTTTCATTTAATTTCACTCCTTTTTTATTGAATTATTTTATATGAACCAGATATATTTTTTACAATTTGTAAAACATCTAAAGCATTTATTTCTCCATCTCCAGATGTATCTGCAGCTTCTTTAAATGCTCCTTCTAAATTGTATGAACCAGATATATTTTTTACAACTTGTAGTAAATCTAAAGCATTTATTTCTCCATCTCCAGATGTGTCACCTTTTATAATTACTTCTAAAACTTCAGTAGAACTTTGATTATTTATTGACACTTTATAACCCGTTTTCATAATACCATTCGTTACATTATTACCATCTTTATCAGAAATGTTTACAGTTGCATTTCCAGCTACTGACTCTAAAGCACCCTTTATTTGTGTTACATTTGTTCCAACTGCAATATTAGAAATATATTTTGATGTGTATCTAAAACCACTTGATGTGACTATTGTACTAATTGGAATTGTACTCGGTTTAGAACCACCATCTTCTGGATTATCTATGGCTCCACTTCCTCCATTAATAATAGTAGCGTTCATATTATTAAATACCGGAATTTTAAAAACTAAGTTTAAACCTAACAAATTGTTTTTTTCATAAGCACTGAAAGCTGTACTAGATTCACTCATAGCTCCAGAAACATTTGTCATATATTGATGTGATGCGATATTTTCAAGTTTATTTACATCGAACTTTTGGAAATATCCAGTATATTGCCCTTTTTGGATGTATCCTTTAGAGAACTGTTCAATGCCTCCGTTTATAGCAACATCTACACCTTTCCATCCTGATTTATAAGCATAGTTTAAACCGCAATAAGTTGTACCTTTTAAAGCAACACAGGCATCAGTTACTCCAAAGTTAAAAAAGTTAAAATAACCATAATATAAATTTTCAAGTTCCGCATAAATACCTTTGTAAAGGTTTTCTAGAGATGTTCCTACTCCTAGTTCTACACGCATTTTAGATGCTATTGCTATGGGACTAGCTTTATCAACACTACCTGCAATAATTAAATCTTTTAAGTTGTTGCCAATACTTGTGTGATATTCATTAAAAGCTGTTCCTGTTAAAATTGTTTCAACAGCATTTGGATAATTATCTTTTAGATTAGCATCATATGATTGGTCTAAAAATTGAAATACATATTTTTCTGTAAATGAATTTCTGGGGTCCATATAATAAGCAATCGCTGTTTTAGATGGGGCAACATATCCTCCCGGTGATGTTTTATTACAAGTATTATCAAAAAATTCATCATCATATATCGTGTTAGAAATGAAATTTTTTCCACATTCACTTTCTTTTTCTACAACATTATTCCATTCTAACTCTATTTTAACTCCTTGAAATGTCCATGTGGGATGTTTTTCTTGCAAGCTACATAAACCTCCCCAGTAACTTGATGGCAAGCCAGCTTCACTTAGTTTTTTTTCACATTCTGTTGTTGGAGTTACATCATCAGTAGAATATGATACTACTAATTCAACATCATCACTACAAACATAACCATCAACATTTGTATAGTATGTCATATGATACCATCCACCATTACAACGTTTATGATTGTTTACATCATCATATAATTTATCATCTTTTAAAACATAATAATCATTTTTATAAAGTAAACCTATTCTTGTACCATCAGTACCCCCTGGGTCTTTTCTTAAATTTGTTTGATTATTTAAAACTTTAATTCGATGGGTATAAGAAGTTGCATTTACATTATCAATGTAAAATAAGGCCATGATTAAAAAAATTATTGCTAAAAACTTTTTCATAATTTGACCTCCTTCTACATTATTACTTTTATTATAGCAAATTTTGTAAAATCTCTCAATTTATTTACAGTAAATAAAGTAAATAATTGTAAAATCTCTATTAATTTTATGTACTTTTGTCTATAATATAAATACTTAGAGGTGATTTAGTGGAAAAACATTTTGATAAAATTGATATTATATTAATTAGTTTAATTTCCTTATGTTTATTAATTATTGTAGTTGGTCTTTTGTGGATAATACTAAGTATGCTTGAAGATAAAGAAGTTAATAAGAAGAAAAAAAATGTAACAAAAGATAAAAAAATTACTAAAAAGAAAACTAATCAATCAAGAAGAAAAAATGGATATGTTAGTCCTCATAAAAGAAAAAAGAAAAAGAAAAAATAAGGATTTATTGAACTTAATCAATAAATCCTTTTATTATAGCATCACTTTTACTATTATCATTTTTATTTTCAGTATTTTTTGTTGTATTTGTATTTTGATTAGAATTTGTATTTTTACTATTTACAACATAAACTGTTAAATTAGAAACCGTTGATAATAATACATCTTTATGAACACTTTGGTCACCGATTAAACCAACAGCTACTTGGTCATTGTAATGTTCACTGCCACTATCAACATATTTTATTTCTAAATTAATGTTATTACTATTACAAAAACTTTGCGCTTCACTTATAGATTTACCAACAAAACTTGGAAGTAAAGCACCAGATTGACCTGTTCTTTTACCTTTTCCTGGACGATATATTTCATACGTTTCATTAACTGAGAAACTAAATGTTTTTATAGGTTCTTCTGTTTCTTTACCTAAAACTATATTAAATGCTTTCTTTATATCTTCAAGACTGCTTTCATAATATCCTTGAGCTGATGTTTTTCTTCCTTGAGAAGGTACATAAACATTTAAACTATATGTTTCTAATGATGCTTTTTGAATATTTAGAGAATCTTTACCTGATAGTTTGTTACCTAGAACATTTTTAGCAACATTATATCCCGAAAGAATTGTATCTGTATCCATATTAGTAGCAATATTTTTACTAACGGCATTTAAAATATCTTGAAACTCTTTAATACTATTAAAATGTAATACCTTATTAGCTAGAGCTTCAACTACTTGTTGTTGATGTCTTACTCTATCTAAGTCACTACCAATATACATATGACGGCATCTTGCATAAGCTAGAGCTTGTTCACCATTTAAAACTTGTAGCCCAGGGTTTATACAAACAAGTTTATCTCCCCACTGTCTATCACTATTTTGTTCACAGACTTTTCCTCCATAAGCATTAGCCATATATGTCGGAGCTTCAACATCAACTTCAACTCCCCCGACAGCTTCAACTAAATCAACTACACCTTTAAAATTTATTTTAACATAGTAGTCAATATTAATATCTAAAAATTTATTTATTGTACTTATTACACAACCTGTTCCATATGCTGCTGATGAATTTATTTTAGCATATCTATTGTTATTACATGCAATTGGGACATATGTATCTCTTGGAATTGATAATAAAACTGAACTTAAAGTCTTGGGATTAAATGACATAAGCATTAAAGTATCACCATTAAATGCTGCATTTGCATTAAGGCCATCCCCTTCAGAATCAACCCCTAAAAATAAGAATGTTAATGGTTCACTAAAATCTTTATCACTAACAATATTTAAATCTTCATTTTGTCTTTTTTCACTATATTCATAAATAACTTTTGTATCATATACAATATTTTCAAAACCTACTTCATTTCTAAATAAAGTATCATAATTACCTGGTACTATCGCTCCATCTATAACATTATTATATAAATCATCTAACATTTTAATATAATCATTGTACTCAACTATTTCATTTTTTAAATTCTTCTTTTTATATAATTTTGTTGATAATTCGTTATTATCTTTATCTATTTTATCACTGATAACACCTATTTTACTTTCACTACTAAATTCTGTATCTTTTAAAGTGATTAAATAAATATTGTAAGTTATTTTATCACTTTCTTGCATGTTATTAATGTTACTATAAACATAATTTATATAGTAAGAACCAATAAAAAATATTAAAATAAATAATAATGAAAATATAGTACTTATTATTAAACCTTTGTATTTTCTTCTTAAAAGATTTAAAAAGTTAATAAATACATATAAAAGAAAATATATTATAAAAAATATTATGGCAATTATTCTTATTCCAGTTTCAATACCAGTTAAGTTAAGTAAACTTTTGATAAATAAAATACTACTTACTAAGTAACAAATTGTTACTAAATAATAAATGATACGTATTACTAGATTTGATTTTTTTAGTTTTCTTATCACTCTATTCATTTACAACACCCTCATATTCTACAACATATAACTTCTTATCCTTTTTTACTAAAGTTATTGTGGCATTTTTGTCATAACCTAAATCATTTTCATAATCCCAATTTAGTGTAACAACATAACTTGGTACTTCTTCTTCATTTATTTTAAAAGTATTAGTACTTACATCCGTTACATTTACACTACTTACTACTGATAGTTTTTCTGTTCTTTTACCATATGTGTTATCTTCAATAGTCTTATAAATAGTATCTTCAACATTGGTTTTAAAATTATCAACATTATCTGGATATACATATTCTAAGCATGCTACATCATATTTGTTTATTTTGTTATCCATAGTAAATAAATCTATGACAAATAATCTTGCTAATATACTAGCATATTCTTCATAATTGATATTTTTTTCTTTTAAAACCCTTTTTAATTCTTTGTAAGTATCTTTCATTAAAGTAGTATCTCTTTCATCTAAAGTATAAGAAAAGTCTACTATTGAATCTATTACTTTTACATTGTTTTTAACTTCACTTTTCGTAAAGAACATTTTAAATACTATTAATCCAATTATAATTATTATTACTAAAATCAATATTAATAAAGGATATTTATATTTCTTCTTCATAATTACTCTCCGTTCAATTTTTTATTTTCTAATAAGTTATACACTATTATATCATTAGATATTTCAAGCCTTTTTTCGCCGATTTCACTTAGATTTTTGATGTAATCTTCAGTGAAATTATCTTCTTTTAATACTTTATATTCACCGGTTGAATTGTTGTAATATACTTTATTTGTTAAAATATTTCCATTTGGATAAACTACAAGATTGTCATCTTTAATTGTAAATATATCTTCACCGATATTGTATTTGTTGTATATGCCATACATATTAAGTATTGTGGCTGCAACATTATACATACCCATAGTATAAGTAACTTTACCTGTAAATATACTTTGTAAGTCTTTATCTTTAGTCCAAATTATTAATGGAGTCTTCTTATTTATTTCGTGGTCATAGTAGTCATAATCGACATAATTCGGATTTGTTTCGTCATAGACTTCTCCATTTTCGGGATTTAAGTTATATAAATAATTTATTTCACTACGAGATAATTTTGCTTCATGGTCACCATAAAATACAAAAACTGTATTATTAAAATAGTCAGATGATTTAATGTAACTAATAAATTCTCCGAGTGCTTTATCAGCGTAATTAGCACTTTTTATGTATTCACCGACTGCTGTAGAAGATAAATAATCTTTTTCTTCTATAGTTGTACTTCCAGATGCATCTGTTACTTTATAATGACTTGTTAAATCTATATCACTATGTTTACTTGCTAATTTAAATGGTGAATGATTTGATAAAGTAATTATTGTTCCCATGTAGTTTTGATTTTCTTTTTCAACATTTTCTAATATTGGCATTGCTTGTTTAAAGAATAGTTCATCATTAATTCCTAGATTAATAACATCATCTTCAGTAAAATTAAATGATTCTCTAAAATACATTTTTTCATAACCTAGTGATGGATGAGCTTTGTTTCTATTCCACATACTAGATAAGTTTCCATGCATACTAAAGATAAAATAATTTTCTTCTTTTAAGAATTTTGGAATTGTAAAGTAATTACGGTCATAATAACTTACAAATACTGTTCCACTTGATGCTGGCATTAATCCTGTTAGTAAAGTAAATTCAGTATCACTACTTGTTCCTGTTGATACTTGGGGATAAAAGTTTGTAAAATGCATGCCTTCTTTAGCTAACTTATTTAAGTTTGGCGTTACTTCTCTACCATTAAATGAAAGATTCATTAGGAAACTTTGCATACTTTCCATATGTACAAAAATAATATTTTTTCCTTTTAATATTCCTGTATATTCATTTTTAGCAGTGACTTTTTTATTATCAAAATATTCATTAAAACTCTCTAAGACTTTTTCTTGACCAAATAAACTGCTTAATTGTGGTCTTAAAAATTGAGCAATGTCATTAAATTGATACATTATTATTCCAAATCTTTCAACAATATATATTCTATTCCATTGTTTTGTAAGTCTACTATAATCTGAGTTTTTAGCAACACCGAATGTGTAACTTAAAAAGATTATGCCAATTAAAACCGTTGATAAAACCATTTTTTTACTTTTTTCGATTTTATCAATAAATGTATAATACGAAGATGATAATAATTTTTTGTGAATTAAATAAAATATTATAGGGATTAAAATATAAATTCCATCAGCAATTCTTAGTCTGTCAAAAATTGAACCTGTTACAGTTTCCGTTTGTCTAACTGTTGCAAGTTCTCCGATTGATGCAAATGATGTAAAAAATCTATAATATATTGATGATATTAAGCATATTAAATTAAATATGATTAACCACGTAAAATAATATTTAAATTGATTTTTAGGTTTTACAAAATAACCTAAACCTCCGATAACAAGGATAAATCCTAAATCTGTTAAAAATGGCTTAAGTTTTAAAGCAGAACCAATTGTAAATGCTCGGACACATACTGTAGCAATTAGTGATAATACTACATATGATATGAATAAACGATTGGTAATTATATATTCTACGATTGATTTAACAGTTTTTTTATAACCATAATTATCTTTTTGTTTCATATTTATCCCTTCTTACTTAATTAAGTATAACAAAATTTAGATTTTTTATCAATTACTGTTGCAAAAGTTTCATAAATTTGATACAATTTATTTACGCAGGTGTAGTACAGAGGTTAGTATGCGACCTTGCCAAGGTTGAGACGGCAGTTCGATTCTGCTCACTTGCTCCATTTGAAATCAACTTACGGACTTAATTGTTCGTAAGTTTTTATTTTATATAAAACTTAAAAAGTTCTCTTTCTAGAAAGGAGGACTTTTTTCATGCTTGAATTTAAAGTAATTGAAAAACTAAAAACTAATAAAGATTTAACAGACATCTTAAAAGACTTTAAATATACAGTTAAATTAGGACAAATAAAAACTATATTGCACACCAATCTACAAGTAATAATACCTACTGAATACCAAATTACATATCCTACTACTCTTACAATACTTGAATACAAAGTTAATGAAATATCAAATAAGCCATTTTA
>OLNQ01000283.1_pt1 | contig 57942 bp, 101 predicted proteins | sample 1672821 | NCBI WGS metagenome assembly OLNQ01 (sample SAMEA3136727, study PRJEB25190) | human gut metagenome | biome: human gut; feature: human-associated habitat; material: faeces | place: Austria | collected 2013 | reverse complement strand
AGAGCGGAATAAGGAAGTAGTCAATGCAGTTCGATTCTCTCATCCCCTGCTATTTTTTTAAGGAGAAGAAACGCTGTAAACCCGCATAAACACTGAATGAAAGGAGAATTCTGAACATCGTCTTTTTTATAGAAAAATAAAGAGGTAATCAAGAAAGTAATCATAAATGTCTAACAAACGCTGTAATAGCGTTATTTTTTTGCTTATTTTTTGGCGGATAACTGTCGGAAACATGACGGTTAATCCGTCTTTTTTTATGTCAAAATTAAATCAGAAAGAGAGGTAATGTGCATGTTTTCAGACGAAGTAAGAGAAAAAATCTTGAGTAAAGAAGAATTGCAGAAACTTGACTTAGTGACATTATCTCTTGTTATCCACGCAATTGAAGAAGTCTTGGAGGAGGTAGAAGATGGTAAACAATCCTTATCAGACAACACCTATGATGAATAATAATTATATGCCTATGCAGAATCCATATGCGGATAGAATGAATTTTTTACAAAACTATCAGCAAAGCCTACAACAGCCTATACAGATGAATCAACAGCCTATGCCCCAGCAGATAGCAGGCATTAACGGAAGAATAGTACAGGCAGTTGAAAATATTAATGCAAATGAAGTACCTATGGATGGCAGTATGGCTTTTTTCCCGAAACAGGATATGTCGGAGATTTATGTTAAGGGCTGGAATGCTGACGGAACTATTAACACGATTGTGTATAAGCCTTATACAGCCCCAAAAGATAATCAGACAGCAAATTCTATGGCTAATGCAGAAAACGCTAAATTTACCCTATCAGACGAAAGCACACAGCTATTCTTAAATAAGTTTGAAGAGTTATCAGAGAAAATAGGACAGTTAGAAGATAGATTTGATAAATCTTTAGGAACGCAAAGAAAAACTTCGAGAACTCAAAGTAAAGGCGGTGATGAAGAATGAACCCAATTAACATTTTTCAGATGATGAAAGCTGGTCCGCAACAGTTTATACAGCAGATGATGGGAAATAATCAGATTATGAGCAATCCTATGATGAAAAACACTATGCAGATGGCACAGCAGGGTAATATGCAAGGCATAGAGCAGATGGCTAGAAATTTATGCAAGGAAAAGGGATTAAATGCAGATGATGTATTTAATCAGATAAAAAGCAGATTTGGTAATTAGTAGCATATTAGATGTCTTTGCAAACTACCTAGGTGACATCTTTATGAATATATTTTTAGGAGGTAACAATATGTTTTCAAACTCAAATTGTGCCAGCGTACCATTAGTCGCTAATATTGACGGTAACGGCAATAACGGCGGATGGGCTGACGGCGGATGGCTTTGGATAATCGTTGTATTCGCATTACTCTTTGGATGGGGCAATGGTGGATTTGGCGGTTTTGGTGGCAACAATGGCGGTGGCTATGTTGCGACAGCGGCTACACAGGCTGATATTCAGAGAGGATTTGATAATTCAGCAGTTATCAGCAAGTTAGATGGCATTTCTAACGGACTTTGTGACGGCTTCTACGCTATGAACAACAGTATGCTCACTGGCTTTAATGGCATTAACACAAATATTATGCAGACCGGCTATGGCATACAGCAGGCTATTAACGCTGATACAGTCGCTAATATGCAGAATACAAATGCATTACAGGCACAGCTTGCTAACTGCTGCTGCGAGACGAGAGAAGCTATTCAAGGCGTAAACTACAACATGGCAACTAACACTTGTGCTTTACAGAACACAATGTGCAACAACACAAGAGATATTATCGACAGCCAGCAGGCAGGAACGAGAGCTATCCTTGATTTCTTAACAAATGATAAGATAGCAACACTTACAGCAGAGAACAACGACTTACGCAGAGCCGCATCACAGGATAGACAGAACGCACTTCTTACAACTCAGATGGCAGCTCAGACACAGCAGATTATCAACTCTGTAAATCCTACGGCTATTCCAGCTTATGTTGTGCCTAATCCTAATGCTTATGCTTATGGATGTGGTTGCAATACAGGATGCGGCTGCTAAAACTGAATAATTGAGTATCTTAATTGAGTTTAACTCGATTATGTCTGCTAAGCAGTATTACTTATAATCAAAGGGCAGACTATAATGTTTGCCCTTATTTTTTTGAAAGAGAGGTAAAGATAATGGAAATAACAGGAATTGCATTACAAACAGTTGCCGCCGGAGAAGATGTTGCATTTACAGAAACACCGGTATGTGGTAGCAAATGTATAGTCCACAGACAGGGGAGCGGAGTCATTAAGTTAAGAGGTATTACAAATCAGTGCAAGGCTAGATTTTTAGTATCTTATAGCGGAAACATTCAGATCCCGACAGGCGGTACAGTTGGAGCTATTTCACTTGCCATTGCAGTAGATGGAGAGCCTTTACAGTCAACACGAATGATTGTTACACCAGCCGCAGTTGAAAATTTATTTAATGTATCAGCACAGGCATATGTTGATGTACCTTGTGGCTGTTGCAGTACTGTAGCGGTGCAGAATACATCAGCACAGGCTATTGAAGTACAGAACAGTAATTTGATTGCAGTAAGGGAGGCTTGATATTATGCATAAATGGGCTAAACAGATTATGGAATGTGTCAAGGCTAAAGTTGACGGAATTGGGATTGACAATTTTGAAGGACAAAACCTTGACGATTTAAAGGACTTTACAGAAATAGCGAAGAACATAGCTTGTTTTGACAAAGATTACAGAATTGTTGAAGCTATGGAAAAGTCAGAAGATAACGAAGACATTATGCGTATGCTTGAACAGTACGAAGATTATCCAGACAGAAGATACTACGACCACTACCGCTATGCAAATGGCAGATTTGCCCCAAAAGGCAAAGGAACATACCGCAGAGGATATGAAGAGCCACCTTATATGCACATGTACCCAGAAGTAGAGCGTATGAGGGATATGGATAGGGATTATGGCAAGATGTACTATACAGAGCCAATGAACGAAAGCGGCTATGACAGGGCAAAGAGAAACTACACAGAGACTAAGGAAATGCATAAGAATAATACACCAGAAGATAAGGAACACAAGATGAAGTCACTTGACAGCTACACTAAGGAACTCGCAAGCGATATCACAGGTATGGTGACTGATATGTCGGCAGAGGAGAAGAACTTACTTAGAACAAAGTTAAGTACTCTTGTATCTAAGATATGATTCTAAAGGCTATGGGTAGCAATATTCATAGCCTGTTTTTGCACATTGATAACTGAATATTGGCTAGTGAAAAAATATTTTAAAATAATGCTTGACAATAAGGTGTGACATAAATATAATAAAGGTGTGACAAGAAAGGAAGTGATGTTTATGTCACCAGCAGGCAGACCTAAAGCTGATAATCCGAAGTCAAGTAGATTTAGTATCAGACTTGATGAAGAAACAGAAAGAAAGCTGAAAATCTATTGTGAACAGCACGATATCACAAAAGGTGAAGCTATCAGAAGAGGAATACATCTGCTTTTAGCTAAAGAAAAAGAGTAGTTGTAACCAAGCACGATAAACAACTACTCTTGCCAATTCCACAGGGAACATAAATATATTACTATGTTTCTAATGGGATTGCAAGCAGACAATATAGAGATTGTAACAAAAAATAAAATACAAATAAAATAACCAAAAGCACGATAAAAAATAGATAGCGATTATACAAAAGATGAAACAATCTCTGTATTACAGCTTTATTCACAGGAGGAAATATTATGACAGCACCAATGAGTTTCAAATCAATTATGATTCCAGAATGGCAATATGACAAAATGGTTAAATCATATGATGAAGCGGTGAATAAAATCCGTGAGCTTGAAGAGGAGTTAGCAAAGTATAAGAAATGCACTAGCTTATAGAGTTATTCCTCTATGATGATTTAACAGCATTCTGGGCATAATAATAATCATCAACAGTTGGAGGAATAAACAATGTTATTAGAAACTATAAGTAATACACAGGATATGAACTACAAGACACCCATTGAGGTTGAATTAGGAATTGATGATAAGGGAATGACAACAGCAAGAAAATTGTATCAGTTTTTAGAACTTGCGCCACAGAATTACTCAAGGTGGGTTAAGTCAAACATTATTGACAATGAATTTGCCGCAGAAAATGAAGATTATTTTTACTCTTCATCAATGAAGAATGAACAAGGGAGAGGCAATTTTGCTGATGATTACAAACTAACAGCACATTTTGCTAAGAAGTTGTCTGTCAAGGGTAACGGAGAAAAAGCGGAACAGGCAAGAGAATATTTTGCAACAGTTGAGGAAAGAGTTAAGCAGAAAGTGATTGACCTTGAACAGCTTGACCCTCAAACAAAGCTGATGAACTTGCTTGTACAGCAAATATCAAGAAATGAGCTTGAACAGAAGCAACTTGCAAAAGAAGTCAGAGAAGTAAAACAGACACAGAATGCTATTGCTGAAACATTCCAAAGAGTAGATGATGTTGAGAACTTCCAGAAATGGGTCAATTCTTGCATTACAAAGATTGCTGAAAGTCCTTACTTTAACAAAGGTGATACCAGAGATAAGAGATATTCGTATGCAAGAAAAGAAAGTTACGAAAGACTAATGCAGAAAAGAAATTGCAGGCTTGATGATAGAGTTCAGAGAGCTGTCGGCAGAGCTTTGGAAGAAAGACCAGACATTAAAAAGTCTGAACTTAAGAAAATCAACAAGCTATATGTAATTGCCAACGATAAAGACCTTAAACCAGCTTATGAGTTGGTAATTAAGGAAATGATGATATGTTATTGTGTAAAGAGTGCATAACAATTAAATACATTAAGCAAACGCCACTAGCCAATATCGGTTAGTGGTTTTTGTTTTATTCAGAAAGGAGCATACAGATGATTTTTAGCATCAATGGCACAATCTGGCAAGTGCAATATAAAAATTCAAATTCAAGTGAATTGAAGCGGTCAGACGGCACAATCAGCTTAGGTGTAACTGATAGAAATACACATACAATTTATCTGTCAAACGCCTTGCGTGGATTTATGGAACGCAAAGTGCTGATACACGAAGTGTGCCACGCAATCTGTATGTCCTATGATGTGTATTTGCCAATAGAGCAGGAAGAAATATTGTGCGATTTTGTAGCAACTTATGGAGATGAAGTATTTGATATTGTTGATATGGTTTTAGGGGCAGTTAGGAGAGTGGGATAATGAGTATTGATGAGTTGTTAAAGATAATTCAAAAGACTAATCCGACTATGACAAAGGAAATATTAATATATGAGCTTAGTCAATGCCGGTATTCAAGTAAAGCATTGATTTATACAGAAAAATGTTGTATTGACAGTAATGCTTAAAAATGCTATTATTTAATAGATGTAAACAATTGATAATTAATATATCATTTCACCTTAATAGAACCATAGTGGAAAGTTGCATTGATACATTTTTGTATAGGTGCAACTTATTTTATTTTAGAGGTTTTATTATGAGAGTTGTAAGATTAAAAATGTATCAAGAAATGGCTAGATTCAATAATCCATCAGCGCCAAAAGGTGCAGATTGCTACCCTTTGCCACCATTTAGCACAGTTAATGGGTTTATTCATTCAATGTGTCAATGGAAAAGGTATCATAAATTAGATTATTTTGTTACTGGCAAAGGAATTTATAATACTAAGGTGCAAAAAGAATGGCACGGTGGCTATAATTTCAACAAAATTAGCGATGAAATGCTTAATCGTTGGGATGTCATAACAGATAACGCAAACGGAAGTCATACAGGTTGGGTCAATGCAGTTAAATATCATTTGATGTTGGTTGATTTATATACAACTATATACATTAAAACTACTGACAATGATATAGATGATATATACCATGCTTTACTAAATCCGCCAGTATATCCATCATTGGGTGAATATGGTGATTTGTGCAAGATTGAAGCAGTAGATATTATAGAGCTCAAGGAGCTTGATAAATGTGTACCAGCTCCACTTGCTATGCAATCTTATATTCCTGTTAATAAAGGCAATTTTGCAGGAACTATCTATAGAATTAATAACAAATACGAAATCATTAAGGGCCTTAGGCGATTTCAGAAAGTTTCTTGCTATTTAGTGGATAAAGGACAAGAAGTTGTGAGCAATCTTTTTGATGACGATAAACCGATTATTTTTATAGATTAATTTAAACCCTACGTAATATAATGCAACTTTTTTGCTACCTCCGTGGGGTTCTCTTTTATATTCGTAATTTCGATTTTGACAATTTTCAAAATCCGGTTCAGATTTCGTTCAAATCTTACTTAAAAAAATGAAAAAATTTCCTGCAAAAATATAATGCAAAAATTTTGATACCCCCGTCATATGCAATTTTGGAATCCAAAAATCGGTTACACAGAATTTTAATTTTTGCTCCCGATTTCGTTCGGATTTGCCCTGAAAAATTGATGAAAAACTTTAACAGATTAAAGTGCATTATATAAACTTGACCAGCTGCGATTCGTGCTTGTTTTGACTTTGTGACTTTGTGATTTGACCTGTACAGTGGTTTTATTGTGTCGGTGTAGACTTATAAGCCTACAGAACAAAACAGCCTTAAAACGCCTTTGGCAGCGTTGCATAAAATGGGTATAATATGCCCTTGCAAGTCGTGGAAGCTGTCGCCAGTTCTGGAAGATATACCAGAACGCACGCCGTCCCAACTGGGTACACTTGTACACCTAAAAGGCGTAAAAGCCTTATATATAAGCATAGCATTGTTATATTAATTTTTCAAGGTACGCAAATAAAAGCATATAAAAATATATACGCTTAATGCTTGCGGCTGGAATCGAACCAACCAGAACCACAGCAAGCCAAAAAGGGCGCAGATTGTACGCCCTTAATCAAGTTATTAATTGTTAAATTCATAAAATAGACCACTTTTATTATAACAAGTTGTAAGCCTTTTTAATCCGTAGAAAATATCATAATTACAATCAAAAATGGCTTGTGAACCTGTGTATATAATTACGCTTCGCCCATTATCCCAAAAAGAAAAATCTGCTATTTTTTCAAGTTCCAAGGTTTTAGCCGTCTTTTCTCCATAGATGAATATAAATTTTTCTAAATTTCCGCGGATTTCTCCGGCTGTTAAAGTGTCTAATTTTTCGTATATTGTCATATCGCAGACCTCCATATTCTTAATATTATTCCTTAGAAGGAAAAACCGCCGCCGGTATCGGTCCGGCTGGCATCCTCTGCGGCGGTTAGTTTGCTTTTGCTTCTGTTCTTAAAATATTAATAGCTTCTTCCGTTGTGTGTTCCCTGTACCATTTCCAAGGCTTCTTGTACGCTTTCGCAAGTGCAAAATCTTCATGTTTTTCTGTCAGGATGTTTCTAACTTTTAAAAATGCTTTCCGTGCTTCTTCTAATCTGTTCATAATGTTTTACCTCTCTTTTATTTATTCCCCAAAGGGTAAAGCAAGCCGGGGAATCGAACCCCGGAAGTGCCGACCTTGCTAATTATGCTAAGAGCTGCAAAAGCTCCGCGCGTTTAGTCTGTATTAATTCCTTTGCTTTCATAAAGTCAACCGCGCCGCCAGTCATATATTCGATATACTTCGCAGCGCTGATATATGCGTCAAATTCTGCCTTGTATGCTTCATCGAAGGCATTTTCTAATTCTTCGCTTTCTGGCTGTTCTGTCCATCTGCTTTCTGCTTCATCTGCGACTTTTTCCAGTTGTTCCAACTTCTTAATCTTTTCAAGTAAAATTATCATAATTCATGCCTCCTTATTAATATGTTCAATCTTGAATCTGTCGCGTGTATCTTTCGGAATAACTAAATTAACAAAATCTTCCGCCAAAACTAAGGTATCAAATTGTGCCACAATTTTTTCTTTAGGACTTTCAAATTCACTGAAATATTGTGTTTCTATAACTTGCCAATTCATATTTACCCCTCCTTATAATCTAACCATTAAGCCTAAATCATTGCTGTTTTTGGCTCTAATAATATAAAAATCTTTAACTACATCATTAAAATACTTCTTGGAAGCTGTAAACATCTTGCCGCTTCCCTCATATTCTATACGCTCAATCTTTCCTTTTTTGTGAACCTCGAAAAAATCGCAATGCATTGCGATAAACAACTCTTCAAATCTCATAACCTTGTACCATTTCGCCGACTGTGATATAATTGGCTTACCTTTCTTTTTGATTGGTGGCGGTTGTAAACTTTGGTAGAGTGGCAACCGCCTTTTTTATTTGCAAGATTATAATATCACTTTAAAAAGAAATACGCAAGCCTTTTTGTAACTTTTTTAAGAAATATTTTTATTGACTTTTAGAGCTTACTATATTATTATAAGAAACAAATAAAACAATATAGAAAGGAGCTATTATAATGCTTAAATATCGCTTTAATGTCGGTGACGCTCTGGAGCGTGCCGGATTTAACACATACAAAGCTAAAACAAGCGGATTATTGAGTCAAGACACGCTAAAGAAGATAAAGAACGAAGACACAAATATAAACGCTAAAAGTATAAACAATCTTTGCTTGATTCTAGACATGCAGCCGAAAGACATCTTTATATATGAAGAGACAGAGGAAGAAAGAGAGCTAAAAAAGAAATTGTAAAATATTTTAAAATATCACTTGCTAAAGTGATAACAATATGATATTATAATTATACAAATTAAGAAAGGACAGTTGAAAGACTGAAAAGGTGCAGAATATGAGATTATTTTTAGCAATTAAGAAAGATGAGCAGAAAAGAGAATACATAAGCGCAGTTATTAACTCAAAAAGTTATCCAAGTACATATGCAACAGATAACAGAGGCGCGCGAATTGTGGAATTGCCAGAGATTAAAGAGGGCGAAGATATTTCAAATTGTCATATATGTTTATAAGAAAGGTTGAAAAGGTGAAAAAGATGAAAACAATCGAATTATTAGACAAAGTTGTTGAGTTTGGATTTAGCAGAGAAAAGGCACTTGCTGACATAGACGCAAGCCTTGATGAAGTGATTGGAGCAGAAAACAGAAAGCCAATCACAGAAGAGGAAATAAGCGAAGAGTTGGCAAATGATATTTTATTCGGGTTTGAATGTGAAAAAGAAAACAATTAAGAAAGGTTAAAAGGTGGAAAAGATGGAAAGAGACGACTTTAAAAAAATAATTAAATTAAGGTGTGGCTTAAAGGATAAAAAAGCTAGTAATAGTATTAAAACGCCTTATGATGGTTATTTAAAAGAATATATTACAAAGCTTGTTAAATCACAAATGGAGATTGACAGCCTTGGTATTATGTTAAATGGGAATTTATGTTTGGCATATGGCGGTGGTTGGAATGTTGAAGAACAGCGTACCGACGACTATACACTTATATCTGGCGATTATTACAACGAAACCTGTTCAACCGAAGAAATGAAGCAGCGAATAGCTGTTTTAGCGGCTGAAATAGTAGACGATTAAAGAAAGAAGATAATATGATTTAGGCGGTGTATATTATTATACATCGCTTTTTTAATGCCTATTGATTAATTATATTTATTGTGTTATTATGCTAATAATTAAATATATAAGATTTACACCCGATAATATTAATATTGTTATCGGGTTATTTTATGTTATTAAATGTATAATAATTAATTAGCTGGATCTGATCCAGCAGAAAGGGGAATACATGGAGAAAGTACAGGAAGCACCAGACACGCCCGAAGTATTTCAAAATGACATAGAGCTTTATTTATCGCAGTTCTGTGAAGAACACAACATCGAAGATATGACCAAAGAGCCACAAAGCAGATGGAACGCTGCCCTAATGTATATTAATAAATATGTTTTCAGTGATAAAAGCATATTAAAGTTAAATAATAATATTAATAAAAATAATACTAACTGCATAATGGATAGTAATTTTTATATGTATGATTTAGATAAATTAGAGTATATATTATATATATATTATTATATGTGTTCTATGTATGATAAAGAATGTAGTATATTAGGCTTTAGCTTATTAACTGGAATACATAAAGATACTTTTATGGATTGGGGAGCGAATGAAAGAAAGCTAAGTACAAAGGGCTTCGAATTGGTTCAAAAACTGCGCGATTTTAGAGAAGAAAGTTTATCTAATAAGCTTGCAACCGGTAACAAAAACCCTGTCGGTATCCTTGCAATACTTAACAGACATTATGCGTGGAATCTTCCGGGTGTCAGCAGAGAAAGCACCGCAAAGGTCATTAAAACAGCCGCAGACCTTCCACAGCTCGGACCATCTGGAAACGCTCAAGGCTCTAATGTTCGTCAAATTGCACAACAAGAAATCATTGTGCAAGATATACAAGAAATCCCACAAAGCCAGTAAACAAGCGGACTCTAGCTGTTTGGCTCACAATAACATGATTTCGCTAAAGTTGAGTTTAGCGAAGTGATAAAACAGAACATTTGAACGATAAAAGTACAACAAAGCCAGTAAACAAGCGGATTAACAGCGATTACATGATAATTATTTATTGCGCAGTCGCTCCGCTCTGGCTGATTTCATTGTGCAAGATGTACAAACGCAGGGCGTGGGGGTTATATATGCACGCACTGCGAGCCTAACTAAGTCACTCAAAAAACCCCAAAGATAAAAAGGCTTATTATATATATATTTATATATACATAACCAACTACTATAATTTATTAAACCATATATAATAACCATTATATTTATTAATATATACAACTTTATTAATAACCCATATAATATAATCAATAAATCTACTGTACAAATCTGATAGATAGGTGTATAATAGATACATCTTAATTATTCATAAGATATTCAATGAATACACACATCAAAACGGCTAATTCAGCCGAGTAAATTCCAAAAAATTTCAAAAAATAAAAAAGAGTTAGGAGTTAGAAATGCAGGGAGCAGAGTATCAGGCTTTGGCTATGCGTACTAACGATAAAAAGTCTACAGATAGGCTTCTGAATAAGATTGGTGATTTAAAGATTGGCAATCGTGGCGAAGATACGTCAGAGATTGAATTAGGTGGTGTTCTTAATGCTGCATTAGGTTTATCTGGCGAAGTTGGAGAACTTAACGACATGCTTAAAAAATGGATTTTCCACGAGAAACAGCTTGATATTGATCATGCAAAGAAAGAAACTGGCGATATTTGTTGGTATCTTGCAATACTTTGCGAATCCTTCGGTTGGAACCTTGATGAAATCATGCAGATTAACATTGATAAGCTGAAAGCAAGATATCCAGAGGGATTTGATACTTACAGAGCTAATCATAGACAGGCAGGTGATATTTAATGGGAAATGCTGAAAATAATGGATTTTGCGTTAATTGTATAAACAAATCATTACTATTTAGCGTAGAACCATGTAAAAGCTGCATTAATAACGGCGGTAAGGGATATAACTTTACTCCACTTAAAGATGTCGCACCTAGCGTCAATGAAAAGCCGGTAAATGACAATGTTAATCATCCGAGCCATTATGAGACTGGCAGCTTTGAATGTATAGATGTTATGTTGGAAACACAGGGCAAGGAAGCCGTTAAGAACTTTTGCTTATGCAATGCTTTTAAGTACATTTACAGACATAATAACAAGAATGGCTTGGAGGATATTCAAAAAGCCAAGTGGTACATTGACAAATACATAGAATTGTCAGAATAGCCGTGTCGGTCAATGAAAGTATAATGGCTACAAAGGATAGTACACTGCGGTTTGTGGCGAATATATACCGAGAATAGCCACTTAATACACCATAGCCAAGCGGTAAGGCACAGAGCTTTGACCTCTGTATGCGTCGGTTCGAATCCGACTGGTGTAGTTTGTCTTACTTTTATCGTAGACTACCATGTTTTGCATTTTACAGGGTAGTCCTCCTTCATATGCTCTCTTGGATTTGTTTCAGTTAAGGGTGGTGCAAGACCGCTCGGAGAGTTTTGCCTCGTACAGAGGTGCGAAATTCAACTTATCAAGGTTCTTCCTCAATATTCCCCCAAAATATTATTGCATTTTCCCTTGATAGCCGTTACAGGCGGTATTTGCCGATATGGGATAAAGGTATTCCAGTAGCTTGCTAAGCTATCCAACAGAAATGTTGTTCGTGTTCGATTCGCGATGTCGGCGCTAACTTACGACAGAGGTGAACCTTGCCGTAAGCGGTAGAAAGTCCGCATGAAATTGTACAAAGTAGTGGCAAAAGCAATTTCAAATATAGCAGTTCCACTACACTGCTATATTTGCTGTGTGTCCGGTTTGTCGAGGGTGCTGTCTTGAAAACAGTCTGGATGTAAAAGTCTCTGGGGTTCAAATCCCTAACACGGCGGTTGCCCGAAATGTGGCGTTGATGTGTGGCGAAATGGGTAAACGCTAATTGATGGTTAAGAGAACGGTGTGCGATAAGGATTGCTAGAACAAGTCTGGTAAATAGCTGTAAGCAATTACACCAATAAATCCGTTAGAAAATAAAAATCCATTTATCCCTATTCGTAGGTGCAGACTAACTGACGGAATCTCATGTGTGGTTCAAATCCACACCACATCAATTTCTTATCTCCACTTAGTCGGATACTACTGCAATAGTTCCGGTCGATGGGAGATGTATGAATAGTAGTTGTATTATCGGAAACAGAAAACTCTTTGCAAAATAGAATTTGCAGATTTGAAATGCATTGGCATGGTTTGGTCTGACGGAGTTCGACTCTCCGTGCAACTATTTACAACAAACTAGGTTAGCTACCGAAAAGCACTTCCGCTGTGCCTGTTTGTTGTTTTTACCAATCAAGCGGAGTGTGTATCACAGGCATACATAAATAATATCAAGCGGAGGTATTCGATTATGGCAAAAGAAATTATAATACCCGAAACTAGGGATTTTAAAGGCGTATGGATTTACAAAAATTTATATCTATCAAGAGAGTATACGCCTAACGAAAAGTTTTTACTCTTAGAAATATACAGTTTATCAAAAGGCAGTAAAAAGCAATGTTATGCTAATAACAGACATTTTGCTGATTTTATCGGTGTAAAGGAAAATACAATTCAAAAGGCAATACTAAAATTAGAGAAAAACGGACATATTAAGCGTGAATACACATATAGAGAGGGAACAAGAGAAATTACTGGCAGGATAATAACACTCACTCAAAAATTCTATGATGATTTTATTAATGAATTGGAAATAAAAGAAGAAAATGAGGGGGTGGATAAAAATCCACAGGGTAACGGAAATAAATCCATAGGGGGTAGTGGAGAAAAATCCATACATAAGTATAACAATTATGGTTTAAGTGATAAATGTATAAGTGATACATCAAATGCTCTTTCAGAATCTAAAGATTCTTCAAGAGGAGATATATATGCTTTTTCAGTTGAAAAAGGCGAAAGCAAATCTGATGCAATTAAAAACATTGCTGTTGAATTTGCAGATTGCGAGCCGTCAGATTGGCGAATAGAGGAGTTAAAGCATATTATTGACTATTTCCTTGAGCAATACAATAAAACTTTAAATATGAGCCATATACGCATTACAGAACAGGCTTTGACAAAGATAGTTATTAATTACTTTGAGCCAGTTGGTAATTATATGAGTGATAATTCTGCTTATGGATTTGATGATTACTACAAAGAGTTAATAGATTATTACTTACAGACAAAATACAAGATTAATGGCAAAGAAGTAACTAAGAGCTTGCAGCATTTCATGTCTGGAATGATAAGAGAAAACTTAGCACAGAAATATTTGAAATAAGGAGTGATTATTATGGCTATGGGCGTACATCCACTAAACAAAGATAAATTCTATGAAGCAATTAACTTATACATATCGGGGCAGGCTTCACAAGTAAAGGCGGCAAAAGTAGCAGGCTGTAGCGTGCCGACATTTAAGAAATATGCTAACAAGATTTATGGCGGCGAAGAATTACCAGATAATTTATGGGGGAAGAATGATGATTGAGAGAATTGTTAATCGCTGGATAAGACGCAAGACAAAGAATTTAACAAGAATACCATTGTTTATGATGACATTTAACTATCGTAAATATAAAGCAGACGGCAAGAAAGACAGTTGTATGTTTTACGCACACCCAGATATTGCCAATGATGAATTTGTGAAAAGCAAATTACAGGAAGTTGTTGACCATATCAGAGATAACTATGATTTGGATATATTTACGAAGATTTGAGGTGTAATATGAAAGATTGTTCAATTTGCAAATATTGTGATGAGGATTTTATTTTTGATGAAGAAACGGGAGAAGAATATCCGTTTTATGGATGCCAAAAAGGGAATAATACATCACTTGATTATAAGTGTAAAGACTTTGAACAATACAAACCGAAAAAATATAAAGAGAAAAATACCGAATGCGATATATGTGAATACAGAGAAAAATGTGCAAAATATAGTTCTGGGATAGACTGTACAACCTACAGAGATACAAAAATACATATTATTTATCCGCAAGACAAATGTATTAAAAGGGCAAAAGAACTAGGTGTTGAGATACCTAAAGATATTGGAAACTATTTTAAGAAATATGAGGTTGAGGTGTAATATGTGTAAATTTTGCGAGGAAAAATTTCCTGTCATAACACATTATGGCAAGTTTAAGATTGATAAGTTGTCAAATACACCTGTAATTACATGCGACTTGAATAAATGTCCGTCCTTTGCAGTGTGTAGCAGTAAAGAGATGAATGTTGAAATGGTAATGAAAATAGCTTATTGCCCTATTTGTGGTAGAAAGTTGGTGGAAGAATGAATGAATTTCTAAAATTTTTTGACGATAAAGCAAAAGACTTTCCAATGCATCTTGAAATTACTTATAGCAAAATATGTGATTGGAATATTTTGATTTATAAAAAAGGCTGTGCTGATGATTACCCTAAAGCTAGGTGTAATGGCGAAGATGTAGTAATTGTCGATGAAAATGATGGTGACATGGAACTTTGCTTTGCTAAGGCACATGTAGAGCTGAAAGAATGGCTTTCGGAATTTAATGGCGGATATTAAGGCGGTAGAAGAATGAAACATCAAAAAGAATGGCACACTTGTGATAGGTGCGGAAAAGAAATAATACCTAAGAGCTGGAAAGAAGTTAGATTTAAGCAAGTTGGATGTTGCGGAGATATAGTTCCCACTTTTGAAGATAATGATATGTGCCTTGAAATCAAGAGTGTCCGTAGATATAAATTTTTAGAAAGAACATATGATTTATGCCCTAAGTGCAGGAAAGATTTTGAGAGGTTTATGAGAAATGAATAATATTAACAATCCTTTATCAGGGTATCAATCGCCGCCCGAAGAAGCATTGGGAAATTTTGGAATAGATATTTCAAGAGAAGTAGTAGAAAAATATGCTTTGAAAAAGTTTGGCAGACTGCCACAAAGCCATATTGAAACGAATTTCGCTATATGCTCTAAAATAACCGAGGAAACAAGGAGGTTTATGAAGAGTGAATAGTGCTTTTACGATTATGTTTTTAATTGTGATTATAGTAGCTGTGGCACTTATGATATCTATATGCATTGCAGGAACAGTGCTTTTGCTTGAAGAAACAGGAATGCTTGATATATTCAGAGAGATTATCAAAAAAGGATAGGAAGTGATTTTATGAAAATATCAGAAATGAATAACTGCATTGAGAAAATGCGTGAGTGTTACAAGTTTGATGATGATAAAACGGAAATACGGATTGGGGATATGATGAGTGGAAGTAACAGATATGTAACTGTCGGTGCAAGGGATGAAAACGGAACACAGATTAAAATGACAAGGCGTGCGGATGAATTAGAATAATAATTGCTGATTATCGGCGGAAAGGAATTGTTATGAAGAAGAAAATTTTAGCAGTTGTGTTAGGATTGACATTATGCTTAGGAATGACCGGATGTGCGTCATGGGACAGAATGGTAACAGATATGAAAAGCGATGTAAATGGCGATATGCAAAGAACAATTACTGTATACACGGCAGATGGTAAAGAACTCGCAACATATGAAGGCAAGATTGATATTGATACAAACGATGGTGAATATGTTAAGTTTGATTTTAATGGTAAGAGATATATCTACTACAATTGCTTTGTAGAAAGCATTGCAGATATTGATTAAGTGATATTACCGGCTACAGATTGATTGTAGTTGCTGACCTTAGAAAGCTAAAGGTTGATAAAACATAGAAAAGGAGATAGAAGCTATGAAAAAATTATTTGTAAGTGTGCCAATGAGAGACAGAATAGAGGAAGAAATCAAAGCTAGTATTCAGAAGATGAAAAAGATTGCTGAAATATACGAGGGCGAAGAGTTAGAGCTTATCGACAGCTACATTGAGGATAACCCACCGAAAGACAGCAAAGAAGCTGTATGGTATTTAGGTGAAAGTCTTAAGAAGCTGGCACAGGCTGATGTGTTCATAGGAATTGCGGAGAACTATGATTGGAGTGGCTGCTGCATTGAAAGGGAAACAGCAGAAAGATATGGCATTAAAGCATATATAATTCCAGCAAGATATGTAATTGATGATTATAATGCACTTGTGCAGAAATTACATCCGGCTGTCCGTGACGTATTATTCTAACAAAATTTTACCGGCTAACAAATAGAGTTAGCCGCTACCCTAAAACAGTTATAGGCAGAGGTCTATAAGCACCTTTGCTGAAAAGTGGAGGTGCTTTTCTTATGGCTAGTCAGAGCCTTATTTCTACAATCAATGGATATGAAAATTACATAGAGAGAAATGGAATAGATGAACAGGTAATTGATGCCTATGTAGACGCTTGCAGTGTAGCCATAAACGGCGAGAAAGATATTGAGTATGGACTACAACTTACTAAGAGGGCAAAAGAGCTTATAGAGGGCTTCTGCATGACTAAAACAGGCGGTACAATTTGGGATTTAGAGAAGTATGCGTTTGCAAATAAAACGGAATATGAGCTGATAAATTGGTTTTACGATATTTTACTGATTGAAGCGCAAAACAAGGTTGTTGACAGTTTTTTTAGATACATAGAAAAGAAACGTGAACCTAAAGAAAGATTCTATATGCCGAGAAGAAAACAGTTTATCAAAATAGGCTTAATAGAAGCATTACAAGGCATGATTGATGATAAATATGATATTTTATGTATTTCTCTCCCACCCGGAACAGGAAAAACCACAATCGAAAAGTTTTTCCATTCTGCGGTTATAGGTTGGTACTCAAACGGATATAACCTTTTTTATTCACACAGCGGAGACATTACACGAATGTATTATGATGGAGTATACGATATTGTCACAAACGCTGACGAGTATACATGGGGAGAAGTGTTCCCTGGACTTGAAGTAACAAGTACAAATGCAAAACTTGAACAGTTTAACGTAGGAAAATATAAGCCATTTCAATCTGTACAATGTACATCTGTCGGCAGTAAAAATGCCGGTAAAGTCAGAGCCAATAAATTTCTGCTAGTTGATGATATGATAGGCGGCATTGAAGAAGCACTAAACCCAACCTATCTTGATAAATTGTGGGATAAATATGCAGTAGATGCACGACAAAGAAAGATACCGGACGAGGATGGAAACCCATGTAAAGAAATACATATTGCTACAAGGTGGAGCGTTAGAGACGTAATAGGACGTATTATACAAGCTTATGAGGGAAACAAACGAGTTAAAGTAATATCCGTACCTGATGTAGACCCAGTAACAGGAGAAAGTAATTTTGACTTTGAATTTGGTGGCTATACAGTAAAGGATTTTGAAGATATTCAGCTGCTTATGGATGAAATCTCATATCGCTGTCTGTATAAACAAGACCCTATAGAACGTGAGGGCTTATTATTCCCGGACGATAAAATCCGCAGATACCTTAATCTGCCACACGGAGAACCAGAAATTATCACAGCTCAATGCGATACTAAGGGCAAAGGTACGGATTACTTTGTACTACCGGTATTACAGAAATACGGAGAAGATTATTACTGCATTGATTGTGTATGCGATAACACAGCGGATTATGAAGAACAATACAGAAATGCCGCAGCAGTACTTGTGAATAATAAAGTACAAGAGTGTGAATTTGAACGTAATGCTGGCGGTGATAGAGTGGCTATGGAAGTTAATAAGCGTGTTGAGAGTGTAGGTTGGATATGTAACATTACTGATACACCGACCGAAACGAATAAGGAAGCAAGGATATTCCAATGTTCTAACTGGATATTACAACATATTATTTTTAAAGACGCATCACTTTATAAGCCTAATGAGCCATACGGAGTGATGATGTCACTGTTAAAGCAATATTCGGTATCAGGCAAAAAACAATTAGATGATGTTCCAGATGTTTTCTCAAACTTTGCACTAAGAATGACACAAGGTAATAGAACAGCTAAAGTTGAAGCTGCTATAAATCCATTTAGGAGGTATTAATTTATTATGACAACTAAGGACTATCTTAATCAAATAAGTTATTACAACAAGATAATTGATAATAAATTGATAGAAATAACACAGTATAAAGAATTATCATACAGCATTTCAGCGGTTGTTAATGAAGAAAGGGTCATGTCATCATCAGATCCGGACAAAACAGGCTGTGGATATGTCAGACTTGAACAAATGGAAGAAAGCCTTGACAAGCTTATAGACAAATACATTGATGTAAAAAATAAAATAATAGAGCAGATAGAACAGATAAACAATGAAGATTATTATACAGTATTGTTTCTAAGATATGTCAGAAAATTCACGTTTGAAAAAATTGCAAATGAAACAGGCTGGTGCTGGCGACAAGTACATAGAATACATGCTAAAGCACTACAAGCCTTTGAAGACAAATATGGAAGTGAATATTTGTAAAAGATGTCATAGAATGTCACATTGCCGGCGTGGTATAGTATATCTGTAAGAAGTCACAAAGATGTTTCTTCATAAACACATCCTTATCGAAAGCACCGTTGCTTAATTGCGGCGGTGCTTTTGTTATGCAATGAGGTAGAAATATGAATTTTTATATGAATAAAGATAAATCAATAATGTGTCCGAACTGCCACAAGTTCTTAACTAAGGCAGACAGCAAAGATCCACGAACACATAAGTTAGCGTGCAAGCATTGCCACAAATGGATATGGTATGTGCCTAACGATGATGATGATTTTCAAATTAAGGAAATACCACAAAGCAGAAGTTCAAGCGGTATGACATTTTATTAGGAGCAAGATATGAACACAATGTATTTTCAAGACCTTGTTAGAGGTTGTTATGGTAGAAAAATCGCATATACGAATGTAGGCACAATAACTGCTAACAATGTTGTTAAGGTTATTGGAAGTACTATAGGTGTATTTAATTGGAATAAGCCAGTTATTAAGTATCTGTGGAATTACTACAAGGGCGACCAACCTGTTTTATACAGAACCAAGCTGTCTAATGAAGATATAATTAATAAAATTGTCGAGAACCACGCTTATGAATGGGTTCAATTCAAGGTAGGACAAAGCTATGGCGAGCCAATCCAGTTTATTAGCCGCAAAGATGATGAAACTATCAATAAAGCGGTTGATAAACTTAATGATTTTATGACAGATGCCAATAAGCAAGAAAAAGATATTAAAGCTGGAGAGTGGCAGTCGGCAACAGGAACATCTTTTAAAGCAGCCCAACCTAAAAAAGGAGATGTACCATTCAGAATTGTAGCACCTACGCCCCTTAATACTTATGCTATTTATAATGAGAGTACTGAAGAACAGATACTTGTTGTGCAGGAACTTAAAGACGAAGATGGAAACTGGTATAAGATGGCATTTTCAGACACTATGTCTTTCAGAATTGTTGACAGCAAAGTAGTTGAAGCAAAACTACATACATATGGCGAAATCCCTATTGTAGAATTTCCGAATAATCACGAAAGACTTTCTGACATTGAACTTATTATAGGTATGCTTGATGCAACCAATAATATGCAGTCCAACAGAATGGATAGCATACAGCAGTTTGTTGAATATTGGGTTAAGTTCGTGAATTGTGAAGTCGACGAAGAGACTTTTAAAAAAATGAAAGAAAACCATGCATTGGTTGTTAAGTCAATGAATAAAGATAACAAGTCTGATGTCGATATTATGACACAGGAGCTTAATCAAACGCAAAGCCAAGTAGCCAAAGAGGATTTTGTAGACAATGCTTTATCTATATTGGCTATTCCAAACAAACAAGGTAATACAGGTGGAGACACACAGGGAGCGGTTGAACTTAGAAATGGATGGGATTTCTCAAAATCAAGAGCAAAATTAAAAGACCCTCTTATTAAATCATGTGAAAAGCGACTGGCTGTAGTGGTTCTTAACATCTTGAGACTCGCAGGAGAAGATTTAAAGTTGTCGGTCAGAGATTTTGATGTACAGATAAATCACAGTCCACAGGATAATATGTACACTAAAGCACAGACACTTACAGTGCTGCTTCAAAGCGGCATACATCCACTTATAGCAATTAAGACAGTTGGTTTATGGGGAGATGCGGAAAAGACATTCCTGTTATCAAAACCATATCTTGATAATATATATAAGACTATTGATGATGTGGAAGCACAAGAACAAAAAGCGCAAAAGATAGTTAATCAACTCAATAACAATCAGCAAAATAAGGCAGTTATCGAATAATCGGTAGCTGCTTTTATTTTATACATTTTGCAGCTATGCGGTAAATAGCAGAAAACACAGCAGGAGCGACCTGCGGTAACAAAAGCGTGTGTTTAACGGAGGTAATTATGACAAGAGAAGATGTATTAAAACTTTTTCCAGAAGCAACAGATGAACAGATTACTAATCTTCTTAATCAGAACAATTCAGAAGTTGCTACGGAGAAAAACAAGGCAAAGCAGTACAAGGCTAAGGCTGACACAGCAGACGACTTACAGAAACAGCTTGATGAAATACAGGCTGGCAATCTGACAGAGCTTGAAAAGGCAAATAAGGCATTAGATACAGCTAATCAGCAGATAGCTGATTTACAGAAATCTAACGCTATCAGAGACCAGAGAGAAGCAGCTATGACTAATTTTAAGATTACTGCTGAACAGGCAAAGGCAGTTGTTAAAGATGATGGAAGCCTTGATTACACCGAACTTGGCAAGATTATGTCCGAAAAAGAAACCGCTGCGGCACAGGCTAAGGAACAGGAGATTGCTAAGCATCAGGATATTCCGGGCGGTGGCAGTAATAAAGGCGGTGCAGACAATAAGACAAATGCTGAAAAGATAGCAGAAAGTCTTATATCTAATGCACCTAAGAACAATGACGTTTTATCACATTACATTCAGCAATAACAGGAGGTAAAAAATGGCAAAGGAAATGAATATGCAGTATGAAAAGACTTCATACGCAAAAGATGTTCAGATTTTAAAGAGAGAGCCTAACGAAGCAATCCCATTAACACTTGATTTTTCAACGGTAACAGAAAAGGATGCGAATGGAAAGAAGATTGTAAAGGCTGGTACACCTGTAAACAAGTCAGGTGTGGCTGATAATACAGCAACAGCAATCGGAATCTTAAGATTTGATGTAACAGAAGACAGACCACAGGGCGTACTGCTCAAGAAAGCATATCTTAACACAAAGGTAGCAGAAGCACACTCAGGCGTTACATATGACGCAACAGTTAAGACAGCTCTTCCAATGATTGTATTTGAATAATAACAGGAGGTAAACAGATGTTAATTAATGAAGTATTAGACAGTAAGTCTATTGCATTATCAGCAACAGAAAACGCTAGTAATCAGATACCTTATCTTGGTTTACAGTGGTTTCCTGAAAGAAAGAAACAGGGGCTTGATTTAAGCTGGATTAAGACACATAAAGGACTTCCAGTTTCACTTGCACCATCTAATTTTGACACAATTCCAACGCTTAGAGCCAGAGAGGGATTAAGCAAGGAAAAAACACAGATGGCATTTTTCCGTGAGGGGATGACGGTCGGTGAAGAGGAAATGCTTGAAATCGAGCGTATTCAGTCAGCAGACGACCCTTACCTTGCAAGTGCTTTATCAAGCGTATATGACGACACTAACAACCTTGTAAGTGGTGCGGAGGTTGTACCGGAGCGCATGAGAATGTCACTTCTTGCTACGAACGCAGGTCATCCGGTAATTGCTATTGTAAGTGATGGTGTTCAGTATGCTTATGATTATGATAAGGATGGCTCATACACAAAAGACCACTATGCAAAGTTATCTGGCACAAGTATGTGGAGCGACACAGCTAATTCAAAGCCGCTTACAGACCTTAACAATGCAAGAAAGAAGTTACAGAAGCAGGGCAAGATTGCTAGATATGTACTTATGAACAGCAATACATTCCAGTATCTGCTTGATAATGCACAGATAAGAAACTCAATCCTTGCACAGAACCTTACAGCAACTATTGAGGTTGACGATGATACTGTTATTTCAGTAGTGCAGAAGAGAACAAAGCTCACTATCGTACTTTACGATAAGATGTACATTGATGATGATGGTAAGGAACAGTACTTCTACCCAGATAACAAGGTTACACTTCTTCCAGAAGGCAGTCTTGGTAATACTTGGTTCGGAACTACACCAGAAGAAAGAACAGCAAGACAGGTAGCTGATGTAGATGTAACAGTATATGGTACAGGTATTACAGTTGCTACAAAGACAGAGTACGGACCACCTATGAAGATGTCAACATTTGCTTCCGAAGTTGTACTTCCATCATATGAAAATATGGATAGCACATTCGTATATGAGGTTCATAGCGAAGAGTAGGAGGTGCAACTTATGATATATCCATATATAGTGATTCATAACGGAAAATGGTATAACGCAGGCGAAGAGGTTCCCGAAGAGGGGGCTTTTTTAGGTTATAGCAAGACAACCATTAATCGCATGTCTACATCTGATTTGCAGGCTTTTGCCACAGAACAGGGTATAGACAACGCAGAAGAACTTACAGGAGCAGAGTTAAAGAAACTGTTAATTGAGAAATTAGGATTATAGGAGCTAAATTATGGAATACACCACATTAGAACAAGTTAAAATCAGACTTAAACAATTTCATATTGATACAGTCACAAATGATGATGATACGACATCTGATGTGGTAGTGTTCGATAACAAAGAGGATAATCCAATAATCGAACAGCTTATTAAACAAGCTACAGAAGATGTAAAGGCAAGAAGAAATTACCCCGACAGCTACACAGATGAAATGATAACCGAGGATTTGAAGAAATTTGAGAGTGTTATTGTTAATCTGGCTGTCTACGACCATTCACAAGCTGGCGAGAACTACATGGCGAGTATGAATGAGGGCGGTGTAAACAGAACTTGGAGAGATAGAGATAGTTTATTTGTTGGGGTATTTCCTTTTGCTAAGGTTTTATAGAAGATTGTGCGTTACCAATATGGTAGCAGGCGGCACACATTAAGGGTGGTGGGCGGTGTGCCATTATTAATTATGAAAGGCGGTATATCAATGCCAATAGCAGTAATTATAAGCATTATTTCAGTTGCTTTTTCCGTCTTTTTCGGACTGTTTACGTTGGGATTTAATCTTAAGAACAACAAAAAGTCTGACAATGCAGAACTTACAGAGCGTGTAAAGGAAAATACACGCATAAATATGAAACTTGACACAATATCAGGCAACACAACAGAGATAAAGAATGAAGTTATAGAAATGAGAAAAGAGCTTAATTCTCATGATAACAGGATTATTAAAGTTGAGGAAAGTGTAAAGTCGGCACACCACCGAATAGACGGATTGGAAGCACGACTTAATGAAGATAAGGAGGTATAGCAGAATGGATATAACATCGGTAACAACAGTTGTAGCAATCGTTGTAATAACATATCTGATAGGCTTAGGAGCTAAGGCAATTCCACACATTAAGGATAATTACATTCCTATAATCGTAGGCGTTGCAGGCGGTGTCTTAGGTGTTGTAGGTATGTATGTAATACCGAACTTTCCGGCAAATGACATTCTTAATGCGATAGCAGTAGGAATTGTGTCCGGATTATCAAGCACAGGTGTTAATCAGATTTATAAGCAGGTAAAGAACAATGCTTGACATTAATAAGCAGGCTATGAAGTATTCGCTTCAAGGACAGACAGTAATTATCTACGAAAGAGACAATGACGGCAATATCCTTTATGAGGGATATACCGACACAGAGGGTAACTTCATTCCTTATCTTGATGATGAGGGAAATAAGATACCTAAAGTCCTTGAAGAGAAAACGGGTTTTTCAGAGCCAGTGGATTTTAAAGCAAACATAGCTTTCAGTGGTGGAGAAGCACAAAGCAAGGAATACGGCTTTGATACCGCTGATTTTGATGCTATTTTGCTGACAGATAGGAATACATTACCTATTCAAAAAGGCGACCTTATATGGCTTGATAGCAAACCTACATACGCATCTGACAGTCTTGTTGATGAAACATCAGCGGATTTCACGATTGTAGGCATTAAGCTAGCATTGTATTCAACTAAGTATATGCTTAAAGCGGTTGTAAAGTAGGTGCATTATGGCAAGACATACAATTAATATATCCTTGTCTGAAAAGTCTGTAAATGAAGCTATCAGACAGCTACAACAGTACAAGCAGAGTTTACAGTATAAATGTGAACTGCTTGTTGAACGGCTAGCAGAATTAGGCGACAAAGCGGCAATTATAAGTGTTAATGAAAGTCCATTAGGCAGAACAGTAACATTAAGAGTTGACAGAAAGCCTATTCAAGATGGCTACCAAGCTATTTTAATTGCTACCGGTAAAATTGTTGAAGTAGAAGATAGAGAGCCATTTTACACACTGTTAGCGATTGAATTTGGTGCTGGTATTTATTACAACAGCGGCAACGAGAACCCAAAGGCTAATGATTTCGGCTTGGGTGTAGGAACATATCCGGGGCAGATACACGCATTTGAAGATGGCTGGTACTACTTAGGTAATGACAATCAATGGCACTACACACACGGCGTTAAAGCTACAATGCCTATGTATAACGCTACAATGGAGATTATTAATCAGTATAAGCAGATAGCAAGAGAGGTGTTTAGTTAATGGCAAATGCAAACGATTGGGCGATAGACCTCGAGAATACAGTCACAGCACTTGTCAAGTCTACAACCCTAACACAGCTTAAAAAGAAATATCCAAAGATAGTCATAACAAATGAGGGGGAAAGCAGCGGTCAAGCAGTATTCCCGACAGTATACATTCATTTACTGTCAGCAGTTGAACAAGGGCAAACACTTGACGGACAGGCAATTAACGCATTGTTAGCAACATTTCAAGTAGATGTTACCACTAATACAAGTAAGTCTGACTGTCGCAAGGTTATGGCGATAATTACAGATACATTTAAGACAATGAGATTTCAAGGTAACGCAATGCCGGAATTTTCAATCAATAACAAAGTACATAAGAGTACTGCTAGATTCAGAAGAATGATAGCGGCAAATGACAGATTAATGTAACAAAGAGCAGAAATGCTCTTATTTTTTTGCAAATTTTTAGGAGGTAGACAAGGCAATGGCAAGTACAAGTTATAAAGCTAGAGTTATCTACAAGGAGCATAGCGAAGATGGTTTTGCAGGCTCATATAAGTTAATGGTTGCGGCTAAGTCAATTTCAGCACCAGTATCAGCACCTAACACAGTTGAAAGTACAACATTTGAAGATGATTCACAGACATTCTTAATGGGTATCAAAACATCTGACGCTAAGACTTACACAGGAAATCTTGAAAAGGCTTATTTACAGGACTTAATCAAAGCAGAGGGTAAGCAGTTAGATATTATTCAGTTATATGGCTCTGACGGATTAGGTGCGGTTGCTAAGTACGCATTTGTCGGACAGGTAACAGCAACACCTAATGATGTTTCTGGTACTGATTCGGTACTTGAAATGACAGTAACAGCAGTTCCTAACACTTCACCTATAGAATGCACAGACAAGCTTCAAGTTGTCGAAGCTGCTGGTGGCACATTCACAGTAACAAAGGTGGGGGAATGATAAGCCAATCGACTAAATCAAAGGCTGTGTCGATTGGTGGCACAAACGCCAAAACAGCCGACTACACATCATATCTTGATGATGTAACAGAATAATTATTTTAAAAGGTAGGTGCGGTGTAAAATCCGCACCTTTCCCTATATGGTGATAGGGTGGGAAAGGGTAAAAATTATGATGAATATTAATGTAAACGGAAAAGAATACAAAGTTGAGTTTTCTTTTGGTGCGGCAGAGTGTAAAGAGATAGTGCAGAAAATGTTTTCTGTTGTTAATGGTTCTTACTTACTTGCACAGACAGATAAGAGTGTTGCACAGGCTTCTTTTGACGGATTAGCAAATATGACAGCAGATGTGCCAGAGATTTGCATTTTAGCCATTTATGCAGGTTGTATTGACAATAACCCTGTAACTATAGATGAAGCAAAGGAACTCACTAGAGCATATATTACGGAGAAGAGAAAAACAGATAAGAGCTACGGATATAGAACATTGTTTGAAGAAATCAAGAAAGCGATGGAAGATGATGGTTTTTTCGAGCTGTCGGGGATAACAACGATGTTAGAGGAAATGGCGAACAATGTGGAAGAAGCGGCACAGGAGCAGAAGAAGCCGACAGTAGTTCCACAGGACCACAAGAAAAAGCAGACTTCCACAAAATAATATGGGAAGAATACTTTGTTTTAGCCAGTTCACTAGGCGTTAGTTATTCAGACTTTCTAAAAATGACACCTAAAAAATTATTACTATACGCAAAAGGCAAAAAGATTGATAGACAAAATCGAGATGCAGAAATGTATAACTGGTTTTTTGTCTATGCAATACCGGCTATTTCTTGCGGCATTGGTGCGGCATTTAGTAAAGATACACACATTGAATATCCGAAGCAGGCTATTTTATCAGAAAAAACGGAAGAAAGCGAAGAAGATACCTACGATAAAGAGTTACAGCGAATGTTACTCAATGAACAGAAATGGGCGGCACGAGCTGAAAAGAGAGGACTACCGCCAACAATCCTATAAAGGGGGTTAAAGCGTGGAATTAGATTCATTAGAAGTCAAAATTACCGGTACTGCCACGAAAGCTATCAATTCCGTCGATAAACTGATAAATCAGCTTACAAGGCTGTCAACATCACTTGCAACTGTGAATGGCTCTTCACTAAGTAGCCTTGCGAGTGGTGTTAGTCAGTTAGGCTCTGCTATGCAGAATATGAACGCAGGAACAGCAGATTTTACAAGGCTTGCCAAAAATATCACAAAGATAGGTTCTGTTGATTCAGTTGCACTAACTAACACAGCTACATCACTTCAAGCTGTCACAAAGGCAGTTGCAAGCATATCAGCTATTCCGCAAAATGCAACACAAGTCACAGAATTTGCAAAGTCACTTGGTAAGCTAGGCAGTAAGAGTATAGAAAACGCCGTTGTAAACATTCCAAAATTGGGCAATGCTTTAAATGGCTTAATGACAACGCTATCAAGAGCGCCAACAGTAAGTCAGAATGTTATTCAAATGACTAACGCATTGGCTAATCTTGCCAGTCAAGGTAGCAAGGTGGGTACTTCTTCAAACTCACTTCAAAAGTCGCTGTATGGCGTTTCTACAAGTGCTAGAACAGCAACTAAAAGCAGTTGGAACTTAGCAAGTGCAATAGGTAAGTTTTATGCCACTTATTTTATGGTAATTCGTGGCAGTAAGAAACTTATAGAAGCCATCAAGTCAACAACAGATTACATCGAAGCGTTCAACTATCAAGCGGTAGCGTTTGGCAAAATTGGTTCAGAGTGGGATAAAGATTACGAAAAGTACGGATATGATAACGCAACAGCATACGCAGAAAGTTTTAAAAGTAGAGTAAATGATACTCTTGGAAAGTTATCTGGCTTAAAAGTTAATGTTCAAGGTGGATTGCTTGAAGAAAGTGGAACAAAGAACTTAGGACTTAATATACAAGAGATAACGCAGTACGCTTCACAGTTAGCTTCTGTCACTAACTCATTAGGACAGACAGGCGAAGCAACAACGGCAATAACAAAGTCAATGACAATGCTTGCAGGCGATATAAGCTCACTTTTTAACGTGGACTATTCAACAGTAGCACAGAACTTACAAAGCGGCTTAATCGGTCAATCAAGGGCATTGTATAAATATGGTATTGATATTACTAATGCTACATTAGCGACATATGCTTATAACTTAGGTATTTCTAAGTCTGTATCAGAAATGACACAGATGGAAAAACAACAGTTAAGAGTGTTAGCAATATTAGACCAAAGTAAAGTATCTTGGGGCGATTTAGCTAATACGATTAACAGCCCAGCAAACATGTTACGCCAGTTCAGTAACAATATGAAAGAGGTAGGAATGGTAGCAGGACAGCTATTTATCCCGATTCTTTCAAAGGTTATGCCAATAGTAAACGGAGTAACTATTGCAATCAAAAGATTATTAGTCAACCTTGCTTCTTTAATGGGCGTTAAGATTGACTTTGAGAGCTTCGGACAAAGTGGTTATAAAGACACATCAGATGGCTTAGAAGATATTTCAGACGGCTACAAAGATGTAGCTGATTCAGCTAAGAAAGCTACATTATCTCTTATGGGATTTGATGAAATAAATAAATTACAGGACGATACAAGCTCAAGCAAAGGCTCAAGTGGCGGCGGCGGTAGCACTATTGATTTGACAGACGATATTACTAAGGCGGCGGCTGATTATGAAGCGGCATGGAATAAAGCATTTGCCAATATGGAAAATTCGGCGGTTGCTTGGGCTGATAAGATAGATAAGGCACTAGAACCTGTTAGGAAGATATTTAAAGATTTTGCAATTGGGGATTTTTATGCAGCAGGACAAGATACATCTAACCTCGTGGCAGGAATTTTTAATTGGTTTGCAAAGGCTATAGATGATGTTCCTTGGTATACAATTGGACATAATATAGGAGAGTATTTAGCTGGACTTAATTGGCTTGAAATATTTTCAAGCCTTGGCAATGTGTTATGGCAAGCCATTAAAGCAGCTATCGAATTATGGAGTGGTTCATTTACGGCAGCACCAATTGAAACGACCTTAATAACGGCTATAGCGGCATTGAAATTTACAGGCTTAGGAAGTGTTTTGAAAAAGAAACTTGTTACAGTAATAGGAACAAGTATTAAAGGTGCTTTAAAATCATTCGGAACAGGCAGTATAATATCAGGAATAGGTGGATTACTTACAACAGATATAGGCACTATTATAGGAGCAGGAACAGCAACAGAAATAGGTTTAACTATAGGCGCAGGAATAGTAGGTGGAATAGTAGCTGCTATTGCTGGATTTAATTTAGGTAATTGGCTCAATGAAAAATTAACAGGCGAGAAAATAGATATGTCAATGTTTGACCAAATAGCATATCTTATAAAAGCACCATTTGAAGATTTACCTAGCTTTATTGACGGAGTGATAGAAACTATCACATTTGGACATAAAGATGATATAGCAAATTGGTGGACTGCAAGTGTTGCGCCGTGGTTTACTAAGGAGAAATGGGGAGAACTGGGAGACAACATAAAAACATCTTTAAGCGAAAAATGGAACAGTTTTTCAGATTGGTGGAGCAATACAGCTATTGTTAGCTGGTGGAATAATAATGTTGCACCGTGGTTTGAAAAAGATACATGGGTTGACGCTGTTGACGGAATGAAAATAGGAATACAAGAAAAATGGGATTCAATCGTTGGTTGGTGGAACAGTCTTGCAATTGTTTCTTGGTGGAGTAACGATGTAAAGCCATGGTTTACTAAGGAGAAATGGGAAAACTTAGCTGACGGAATTAAAAAAGGTATTCAAGGGAAGTGGGATGATATTGTAGATTGGTGGGATAGCAAACCAGCACTCCAACGCATTTCTGTGGCTATCGAAGATTTTAAAACTAAGATACAGAACGCTTGGAACAGCTTTAAGCAGTGGTGGAATGATTTAGGACTTGAATTTCCACACATTGATACACCACACTTTAAGATTGACGGAGAATTTAGTCTTGCACCGCCTAGAGTGCCAAAAGTCAGTATTGATTGGTATGCAAACGGCGGATTCCCAGGCAAAGGACAATTGTTTGTCGCAAACGAAGTTGGACCCGAAATGGTTGGTACTATGGACGGAAGAACAGCAGTAGCCAATCAGCAGGAAATCACAACAGGTATTGCCAACGCAGTTTATCCAGCGGTTTACAATGCAGTTGTAGCGGCTATGTCAGAAGCTAACAACAATGTAAACATAACATTACAAGGTGACGCAGATAAGCTGTTTACAATGGTACAAGATAAAGCTAATAACTATACTAATATGACAGGGCAAGCAGCCTTTCCGTATTGATAAGATAAAAGTATTGTGTTATTCTTTTACTATATATAAAAAGCAAAGGGGTAACGCAATATGGGAGATAAGAAACAGAAAAAGAAAGATAGTAAACTTAGCATAGTGGCAGCGGTTATGGCACTTTTTACTTTTACAATTCCAGTAGCACTTATATTAGCTATTGTGGATTTGACTAAAAGCAAAGGGAATAGATCACAAAGGCATTTAGGTTCTTATTTTGCAATTATATTTTCGATATTAATGTTAATAGTAGTAATTGACAGAAATGGAAATAATAACAATGCAGACGGCATAAATGTCACTAAACAAGCTGCTACAACAGAACAGAACACAGATACAGTTATATATGATAATACAACGCTTAAATATCTTAAGCATGATGTAATTACAGATAGCAATGACAGAGAAGTTCTTGTTGTTTATTTTGACTTTGCAAACAATTCAGAAGATAACACAGCCTTTGCATATAATTATAATGTTACATGTTTTCAGAACGGCAAAGAACTCGACTATCCGTTAGTTAGTTTTGACATTGACGAATACAATAATATTGCAAGAGAATTACAGACAGGTACAAATATTACAGTTGCAAGGATATATATACTAGAAGATAAAAGTAATGTTGATTTAGAAGTAACGTCACTGGGAGATGATAAAAAACTTATGAAATTAATATTAGAATTACAGTAGAGGAAATATGTATGTCAGTGAAAAAAGATTTAGCTGAAATGCTAGAAGCAATAGGGATAAAGAAAAAGCAACAGCCACAAGTTCAACAACCGTTGAATCCCAGCTTCAAAGGAGTGTACAGAGCGACGGAAAACGGATTGGTTGAAGTATATTGTCCAAGATGTAGTAGTTGGGATTGTTCTCACACGCAGATTACAACAACTGTACCGCAGAAATCCAAAACAAGATATACTGTTAATCTGAATCCTTTAAGACCGTTTACACTGGTTAATAAGAAAGAGAAGATTAAGCAACAGGGCGGAACTTATTCACAACATAGGTTTGTGTGTAACAGATGTGGGCTGATTTTTTTGGTAAACAAAAGGCTGTCAGCCCGACAACTGACAGCCAAAAGTTACAATACCGCTTAAACAAGCAGTACAGATATTATATAACACTAATTGAATTAATGCAATAGAAATATTAAGGAATGTATCAGAAATGGTGCATTCCTTTTTTAATGCCTTGAAAGGGGTGGTTTGATTGATTGATGCAGTTGTGATTGAGGGGGTTAGATTCCCAGTAGCATATAACGGCTACACATACAGTAGGAATAAGATATGGTCTAAAAATACAGGAAGAAATGACTACGGCGAAATGGTAGGCACAATCGTGGATATCAAAGACAAAGTAGAGCTTCAATTGCCACCATTAACAGGTGAGCAAGCACTATTGCTTGATAATGCAGTAAGCGACGTAGATAACCCATTCCCAACGGCACAAGTCTTATTCTTAGGTGGCACACAAAAGGAAATGACAATATACACAGGAGATGTGACATATCCGTACCTTACAAGGGCAAAGAATGAGGACGGACTTATAGTCGGAGCAAAATTAAGTTTAATCCAGAAATAAAGGAGAGTTCCACATGAAACTAAAAACAAGTGAGTTAATAGACAGATTCCAGAGCTTAAGTAACATATCGCACGACAAGACTACAGGCAGAATTGCTATGGCTGTTATGTGCAATATTAAGGCGTTAGAAGAGCTGTACAAGGCAACATTACAGACCATAGAAGATACTAAGATTAAGTATGCAGACAAGGACGACAGCGGCAATCCAGTTGTCAATGATAATCAGTATCAGATTACATCAGAGAACTTAAAGAAGTTACAGGAAGAATTGCAGGAAATCAATGAGCAAGAGATTGAAGTGCCTGACATGACAATGCTTCCTATGGACGCATTCGATAAATGCGAAGAAATTACACCAGCTAAATTATACTCAATTGAATTTATGATAAGCCATTAATTAATCAATAAAGGCGGTGTAGAATGAAGATATTAGACACAGCTATGACGGAAATTGTTAAGGGAAATAGTGCAAGATACTATTCTAAGTACGTTGTTAAAGGAAAGGAATATATCGAAACACTTAACAATTTCAAGTTTCAAAACATGATAAATCCCAATAATGAAATTACGATAGGTAACACTTGCAGTAGCGGTGTTACCTTTTCTATTTATATGCCAACAATAAGCCTCGAAAATAAGGAGATAACTATATTTGAGGGTGTTAAGGTTGGCACAGAAATTAAGTATATTAAGTTGGGAATATTTACAGTTACTAAGCAGACAAGTGACGGAGAATACACAAGCTATGAAGCATACGACAGAATGTACAAGGCTGATATGCCTTACTTCTCGGATATGGCATTTCCTAGCACAGATAAAGCTATTCTTAATGAGATATGTGGCAAGTTAGGCATATCTTTAGCGACAAATATAGTCACAGCACATACAATTACAGATAAGCCACAAGGATATACCTACAGAGAAATTATCGGTTATATGGCTATGCTACAAGGCTGTAATGCGGTAATTAATTCTGATGGAAACCTTGAATTAAGATGGTATAAGGATAGTGGTTATGTACTTGACGGACATAAGTATTATCAGCAAGGCGTTACATTCACAACGAGTAAAGATTTTATTATACAGAAGCTGACTTGCAACAATACCAAAAGCGGTTCTACAGAACAAAGTCAGATTACTTCTGGTGACGGAGCGACAGGGCTTAGTTTTGCCAATCCGTTTATGACGCAGGCAATTCTTGATGAAGTCTATAAAAAGATAGGCGACTTTCAGTTCAGACCGCTTACAGTTAAGTTTGTCGGTGATTACCGACTAGAAGTTGGTGACATTATAACTGTCAACAAAGGTGGCGTTGATTACAAAGTACCTATAATGCAGATTATACACGAATGCGACGGCGGCTTAATGGATACTGTTACATCTATAGGTCAATCTGACGCGGAGAATACAAGTGTTGCTTCTGGTCCTATTACTAAGCAGATGGAACGGTACTATGCCGACTTGATACTTGTAAATAAAGCACTTATCAATAAGCTATCTGTTGATGAAGCTGATATCAGATACGCAAGCATTGAAACCTTAAAAGCTGTTAATGCTGATATTGATAACCTTAAAACAAATAAACTAGATGCAACATATGCAGATATCATTAATGCTAATGTGGAAAGCCTTAAGGCTGTTAATGCGGATATTGCAAATCTTAAAGTAGACTATGAGAAAGTTGGCATACTTGACGCAAGTGTAGCTGATATCAAGACATTAATATTCGGTTCAGCAACAGGAACAACAATAACAACGGATTTCTCTAATTCTGTTATTGCTGTTTTGGGAGAAGCGCAGATTAAGTCAGCAATGATTGATAGTCTTGACGCAAGCAAAATCACAGCACTTGACATTAATACTACTAATGTACTTGTTCACAGCGAAGATGGCAAGTCACAGTGGAAAGACAATACAATTCAAATATCTGACAGCAATAGGGTTAGGGTTCAGATAGGTAAAGACGCTAATTCAGATTACAACATGTATATCTGGGATAAATCAGGCAATTTGATGTTTGACGCTATTGGATTAACAGACAAAGGTATTCAACGACAGGTTATCCGTGATGATATGGTTAAGGATAATGCTGATATTGCCGCAAGCAAGTTAAATATAGAATCGCTGTTCAATGTTATCAACAATGATGGTTCACACACGCTTAATTCAACGAAGATATATGTTGATAGTGAACAGCAAACCCTTGATAGCGTATTCAAGAGTATTCAGACAACCGTTGGCGGCAATTCTACATTATGGGGTTCGGCTATTAAGCAATCTAAAGATTTTATTGACCAAAAGTTGTGGTGGACTGATATTCGCAATGGAGAGTCTATCGAAAGCAAATTCAACACAGTTACAAGTACGCTTGATAGCTTCGGTGTGCAAATAGGAGATGTTTACAAGCAACTCAACGATGATTTCAAGGTATATCAGGTGACATACGAGCCGACTAAGGATAATTATCCAGCTAATGAGTGGAGTGTACCTATATATCCAAGCGATGATAGATACCCTAGTGATAGCACATGGGAATACACAGAAGCAGAATATGATAATTATGTAGGCATTATAGCGTATTGGGAAGCACAGAACAGAGCGTGGCGTTGGATTAAAAAAATAGACGGAACGCACGGTTGGAAAGAAATATCTTCAACCGAAATCGCTTACCTTCTTAATCAAAATGCCGCGTTAAAGGTGAACCTTAATACAATCAGCTCTGAATTAAGTAAGACGCAGATTGATATAAGAGACAATTATAGCACCACTGTACAAGTTAATAACGCTATAACGCAAGCAATAACTAAGGAAAGCAATAGTATAAAGTTGGAAGTCTCTAATAATTATGCCACTAAGAAGAGCCTTGAAAGTTATGCTACATCAGCAAGCCTTGAAGCCTACATTAAGAAAGACCCGACAAGCGGAGAGCTTAAATCTGCAATTGAAGCTATTGCAGATGATATAACACTTAAAGCTAAAGGAACAATTAATATTAGTGGTAATAAATCTGTTAATATTAATGGCGACCTATTTACATTAACGACAACTAATACCACTATTTCAGCAGATGGAACAATCACATGTAAAAAATTAAATGCTAAAGGTAGCACAATAGGCGGATACACAATTAATGATTATACTTTAGTGGGTGAACAAGTTGGAATAAGTAGTAAAAGCGGATATGCTTGGGCGTTTTGGGCTGGTTCTGATACACCAGAAAATTCTGTGTTTAAGGTAGGACATGATGGTAGCTTGTATGCAAAATCAGCTCATATTACCGGAGGAGATATAGACATTAACACAAGTACATTGAGCACATCTGCAATTAAGCTAAATTATGGCAGTAGGCACGCTAAAATGTCTCCTTATCAAATAAGTTATACATCAGATGAATATGAATCATTTATGGATGCAGATGGCTTCGCAATTTTGGATAAAAGCGGAAATAGTATATCTGAATTAAGAGATAAGTCTTTAATGTTAAATCAGGGAGATTGTTATGTGTATGGATATTATTATATAAGTTCTGGCGGTGCATGGGTTGAACTGTCGGAGTGGATTAAGCAAAAATTAGGTATATAAATCCGCACAGCGGTAGAAAGGAAAACAATATGTTAAGTATAACAAAGACAACAAATTTAAGCGGAACATCTGTGATTAATGGTCAATCAGCTATGACAATGTATGCGGCTGTACTAGAAACTGGTTCACTGACAATTAGTCAGACAATCACTAACAAGGAATTATACCTTGCAAATCAAACACAATGCGATAATGATTATGAGAATTTTAAATCGGAAGTTAATAAGCTGTTAAAGAGTGAACAGCAGACAATCGGTTCAGATACGACAGATATAACAGGAACAATAACAGAGTAAATCATCAGAGAGTGTGGGTTTAAACCTGCACTCTTATTTTTAGGAGGTAAATTATGAGCTTAACAGGATTTCTTTCGTACAGCCGTGTAAATTGGCAACAATCGCCAAGTAAAAGCACTCCGCTTAGTGCAGCAAACTTAAATATAATGGACGCAGGAATTAAGAATAACAATGACATGATTAGCAATATTCGTGACGAGATTACACAATTAAACAGCAATATTGACGTTAAAAACTCTTTTTGCAAAAATATTGCAAGTATAAATGGTACTCTTGAAGGTTATGGCTATAATTATTGCTATTATAATAAATCTACCAAAACAGGGATTTTATACTTTGCTTCAAAAATTGAAACCCCAGATTCTGCGCAGAATAATTTTACAGGATATTATGACATAGAAACAGTTCTTGAAAATATGGGTATTAGCTTTAGTAAAGTATTGGAAAGTAATTATACTCCTTATGATGCCACAGGTGTAGTTCGAGCAAAGTTGATAGGCTATGGAACAACATTGTTATATAGCTCTGCAAGCCAACATTATTCCTTTGCAAGATACTATACGAAAGATGGGAAGAAAGGCGTATGGGCTACAAGCGAATTTCAAAAGGGTGATTATATTACAGGCTCACTTATATTTAGTTAGGTTTTGGATACTGCCCTAGTAATTGCACCGTTGTATTTAATATTATCACTGTTTAGTTGTAGAATGAAAATAAGACATAAGGTATTGATAAAAATTACAAAAGAAGATGTAAGGTATTTCCTTATCGAACATGACGAACTGCAAGAAGCAATTCACAAGGTTGGCAGTGCCACATAACATTAACAATATAATATTCGCAAAAAAGCACCTTAGTGGAAACACTGGGGTGCTTTTTTGATACACATTTTTCTAAATTTAGGAGGTAAATTTATGAGTAAATTATTCGGAATTGACACATCAAGGTGGCAGGGAAACTTTGATTTTATAGGCGCAAAGGAAAATGAGGGTGTAGACTTTGCCATTATCAAGGCAGGCGGTGCTGATGATGGCTTATACGAAGATAGAGAGTTTGAGAACAGCTATAACAAGTTGGAAAGCGCAGGAATCCACAAAGGAGCCTATTTCTTCGGTAACGCATTAAGCGCTGATGAAGCTGTAAATGAAGCCCGATATTTTGCACAGCTTTTAGCAGGCAAATCATTTTGTTATCCAGTGTTTTATGATGTTGAAGCAGGCATGGTTACTGGCAACGACCTTACAGACATTATTATGGCATTCCTTGATGAAATGAGAAATGCAGGATATAAGAATGTCGGCTTATACTCATATGAGAACTGCATTAACAATTATGTAGACATTTCAAGAGTAAAAGAAGCTGGTTATGCCGTTTGGGTAGCAAAGTATTCAGATGCAGAACCTAGAATTGCCGTTGATTATGATATGTGGCAGTTCGGTGGAAGTGTTAATTATCTTAGAGACACACAGATTAACGGACAGACAGTAGATCAGAACTACTGCTATACCGATTATTGCACAGACCATGTAGTTGAAGAAATCACAGTGCCAGACTATGAGCCAGTGCCAGACACTAAGTATCATAAAGGCGATACAGTTAAGGTTATTAACGCTATTCAGTATGATAATGGCGAGCCATTCGGCACTTACTATGATGAGTACAGTGTTTTATCAGTCAGTGGCAGAAGAGTTGTTATTGGCGTTGACGGCGTAACCACTGCTGCTATTGATGAGGATAACATCAGCCTTATCAAGTGCATATATGACAATGACAATGATATCAACACAGATACAGTAAGTCGTGGTGACGGTAAGAAAGTCAGAGTGCTTGATAACATTGATTATGACGGCGTGAGATTCACGACATATTACGATGAATATGATGTGATTGAAGAGAATGGAGACAGAATTGTCATAGGTATCGGCACAACAATTACAGCCGCTGTTAATATTGCCAATCTTGAATTTGTCGGCGGTGCAAGTTCTGATGATACACCTACTGATATCCCATTCAGTGAAGATATTGAAGAGGGTAGTACTGTAAGATTTGTCGGCGATACTGATTATGATGGCACACCTATTAAGGCTTGGTATGACGAGTATACAGTATCAGAAAGAAGTGGAGACAGAGTTGTACTTGTGCATGACGGAGAACTGTTTGCCGCAGTCAATGTAGCCGATTGTGAATTAGTCTAACCTTAATAAAGATACCGGGAGTGCAATACTCCCGGTAATATTTTAATTATTCAAATCTATCATAACAGCCATAACAGCAGGAATGGTTGTTATTGTTCCGTTTGTTTTCTTAAATTCCATACCGCCCTCAAGAAGTGTTCCGTACATTGTCACATTATCACCAACAAGCAAATTATAATCAAAATCGTCTCTATAATATGTCAAAACAACAGTATCATCATTATTGCCATCAACAGCTAAATAATAGCAAGCAATATATTCGCTGGATTCTTCGCCAGTATGTGTATTTCCGTCTTTATCTTCGACCTCCCCATCATACTTTAATTCTGCTACAATATTACCTGTCAACTTGAATTCTTTATCAATATACTTATTAGGTGTACGCTTGAGCATTTCAACAGTTATATCATCAGGATATACGCTCTTATCTCTTGATAATAATGTTTCTTGTTCTGTCTGAACTTCACTGATACTTTCAACATTACTATCAGAAACACTATTCTGACACGCTACAAGGCTCAATAAGCACATAACAAGCACAATGCTTACAATTCTCTTTGTCATAGACAAATCCCCCTTAAATTTAATTTTACTAATCATATCATAATATACATAATTTGTCGAATGATGTCAAAACTTGCGATATCTTTAAGTTGATTTTTACATTATCAGTATTTATAATAATAATTGTCCGAGAGAGTTCGGACAGAATCTTCAAGTTTCGGCTAGGTGGCACTGTTTGATTGGCGTTGGCAGTGTCACCGCTGAAAACTGTTAATCTACTGGGGGTAGGTTGACATGTAAGAACAAATGTTCTATAATAACACCATCGCTACCAGCGTTATATCGTGCAATAAGGGGGATATATGGAGAATGAGGAATATAAACAAAAGATTATCGGATTAATAAAAAATTGTAATAGTAACAATTTTTTGAAATTTGTATATGAATTAATTTTATCTTTCAAAAAGAAATGGGGCGTTTAACGCCCCTCTTTCTCATACCAATAGGCTATATTGTCAAATATAGTTTGTTGGTGTTCTTTATTGAGTTTTATCAATTTCTTAACACTATCTAACAATTCTTTATCTGACATTAAGTCGGGAATGATATCAACATTATCAGTAGATAAATTATCTTCCCACCCCATTAAATATGATGGAGAAATATCAAGAATCTGTGCAGCAATCTGAATTTTATCACTTGGAATGTTTGTTACTGCATTGTTTTCATACTTATATAATGTCTGCTTAGAAACGCCCATTCTCTTAGCTAACTCTACTTGTGACATTTTATTAAGCTCTCTTTGCTCCTTAATTCTGTCTCCAACAGTTTTAATCATTAGTGTTTCCTCCTTTCCTATTGGTAACTTGATTATAGCACAAAAAAGTTACAAGTCAAGAAAAAAATAACTTGACAAGTTACTTTTGCGGTGTATAATAAGAGTAACTTCAAAAGTTACGAAGTTAGAAAGGAGATGAGATAATGGTTGATACAAATAAACTTCGTGGGATTATTGCTGAAAACGGAAAAACGCAGACAGAAGTTGCACAAATGATAGGCGTAACGCCCAAGACCTTCTATCTGCGAATGCACAAGGGCGTTTTTGGCAGTAACGAGATTCAGATTATGATTGATAATTTGAATATTGAAAATCCTATGGAGATTTTTTTTGCAAAGAAAGTAACTTCATAAGTTACTAGGAAGGAGTAGGAATGACAGGACCTTTTTCTATAAGTGGAGATGATGAGGAACGGACACTAAGAGATTATGTTGAATGGTTTGCGCTTGGACTTGCCTACAATGCGGTAAATGGTGAGAAAAACGAAGCATTACAAAGTGAATGCAAAATACTCGATTCTCTCACCAACGCATTGAACGCTATAAAGCTTTAACGAAAAGGATTAGATATAACTTCTACCTTAGCTGGTTTGTTATCAATAGTAGACATAAATTCATCATAGTATTTGCGGTACTCAATTTTGAATTGTTCAACACTGTCTTGATAACCCAACAACTTAGCAATAGCGTATCGGTCAGCAAGTTGCTTGCTATCCATATTTTTCACCTCTTTTCCTATTTAGAATAAGAGGATTATATCACAGAAAGGAAGTGAATTGAATGAGTGAAAAGGAAAAAGAAGTAGTTGAGAAGTTAAAAGAAGCAATTCCTAAGATGTCAGATTTTGACAAGGGTTATATTCTTGGCAAGGTCGAGAATATGGCAGAAAAAAGTGATAAGGAATGTAACAATGACAGAAAGGAGTAAGAATGGCAGAAGTCACAAGAAAAGCTATCCAAAATGAAATGACAAAAACGATAGAGGGAAGTTGCTTCTATGAAAGGCTTCACTGCAACGGACAAGATATAAGCGAATTGATTGCTGACACGAAAGCATTAATTGCCCAACATAACTTATCCGTTTTAGAAGCCAAAGGGTTTTTAGATTATATGAAGATTATTCTTGACAATTCTTCATATCTTCAAATTCAGAAATAGCCTTAATACAACATTCTTCAAAAGATGTATTGTCAGGTATTTCTTTAGCAGTCTTGAGTATAGATAATGCTTTGTCAGAGTAAGGATATTCAAGACCACAGTTAGGACAAATAATCTTGTCGGCAGATACACTTTCATTAACAGTATATCTATTGTGGCAAGTACAAGTTATTTGGAATTTTAGAAACATATTTACACCTCTTTTCCTAATAGAATAAGAGAATTATAGCACAAAGTACAAACAGATTAGAATTTTTGATATTGATACAATAGAAAAGTGATGGTAGCGGTAAATAGTTGCAAACTTTTATTCAAACATCATTAGTTCTTTTTGACAGGGATAGCGCCCTGTTCGTATCAAGTGTGAATTACCTACCGATTGGCAGTTTTGTCTTTAGCATATTTATTTAATTCTATTGATATAGAAATAAGAGTATACAGGGTACAGAAGTCTAAACCACAGAAGTATGAGCCGACCACTGATATACACAATGCTATGACAGTATCCATACAATCTCCTTTCGGAAAGTGTCTACCATCACTTCTCTATTGTATCAATAAATATAAAGTTCTACAAGTTACAGCAGATAGGAATGAGCAGAATCGCTTAAATGCACCTTAAAAGGAATATATCACACATTATTTAGAAAGGAATGTTTATGGAGCTACAGATTTTTAGCAATTCAGAGTTTGGAGAAATCCGAACCATTACTAAAGATGATGAACCTATGTTTTGTCTGGCTGATGTATGCAAAGCATTGGAACTTGAACAGGTAAGCAGAGTTAAGGCAAGGCTTAAAACAGATGGGGTTACTACAAGTAAGGTCACCGACAGATTAGGCAGAGAACAGGAAGCTACATTTATTAATGAGAGTAACCTTTACAAGACAATCTTTCAGAGCCGTAAAGAAAGTGCAGAGAGATTTACAGAATGGGTTACATCAGAAGTTCTTCCGTCAATCAGAAAGACAGGAAGTTACAGTAAGCCTTTGACAACATCTGAACAGATTAGATTATTGGCACAGGGAAACACAGAACTCACAGAGAGAGTTGATAAGGTTGAAGATAAGATAACCAGTATCGAAGAAGAAACTCCGCTTTACGGCTGTGAGATTGAAGAAGTGCAGAAACATGTTAGAAAGAAAGGAATTGAAGTACTTGGCGGAAAGGACAGCAATGCGTACAAAGACGGTGGTATTCGCGGTTCAGTATATTCAGATATATACAAGCAGTTAAAACGCGAATTCGGGTGCGTGGCGACATACAAGAGTATTAAAAGAAAATACTTGGCTGATGTACACGAATTCATCGACACCTATTTGTTGCCAATAGCACTTGCCGAAGTGGTACATGATACAAACATGTAGGAGAAGATATGAAAGAAAAGATAATTAACATATCCGCAGCACTGGCAGGAATCAGCCTTATAGCGTTGATTCTAAGACCGGTACAACCGCAAGCTAAGATTAATCAGCAGAGTGCAGTGTTAAGTGAATGCTACAACTCACATGTTGATTATAAGGTTGAAACTGGAGAGATAAGTGTTGATGAATATGAGTTATCGCTCATGGCACATTTACTGATGGGCGAATGCGGAGCGACATGTAACGATGATGAAATGCTATATCTTGCAGGAGCCGTTGTTTTGAATCGGGTACAAAGTGAGTATTTCCCTAACAGCATTGAAGAAGTTATTTATCAGCCAGGGCAATATCAATGTACAGAACTTAAAAACAGTGGATTCTATAAAGAACCGACAGAAAGGTGTTGGAGAATAGCAGAAGAATTATTAATAAGCGGATATGACATACCTAGCAATGTGTTGTATCAAGCTGAATTTAAGCAAGGTAGCGGTGTTTATAAGAAAGTGCAGAACATGTACTTTTGCTACAAGTAAGGAGTGTTTATGGAGAAAAGAATAAGAGAAGAATTATTCAACTTAGGTATTCTTTCTAACAGAAAAGGTTATGCATACATCGTTGATATTATGAGCAATCTTGATTCTGCATTAGCAATAGATGGCGAGATTAAGAAAGTTGCCGAGAAATACGGCAAAAGTAAGGATTCTATTGGAAGTGCAGTAAGAAATGCTGTTAAGACAGCAAATCATAGCCTTGAGGTATGGAAGAATTACGATTGCTTAACAACAAAAGGATTTCTTACAACAATGTATTACAGAACCAGAGAGGAGAGTGCCAATGAGTAGCATAAAAAGAATCATTAAGTTGAATAGAAGCAGGCAGAGAGCCATGAGAGAAAAGGATTTTAGAAAGTTCTATACTTTCAGCTGCAAAATCCATCTGATTGAAAGAATGGATAAAGTACCGATAGGAAGTTACATATTAAAGTAAGGAGAGAAAGAAATGGAAAATGCAATTAATAACAACAATATCACATTAGCAGGAGTAGTTGAGAGAGAGCCAGAATATTCACATGAAGTACTTGGCGAGGGGTTTTATGTATTCATGCTCAAGTGTTCAAGAACAAGTGGTAACAAAGATACATTACCGGTAATGATATCAGACAGACTTGTTGATATCAGAGAAATCAAAGTAGGACAGGTTGTCACAGTTTCAGGGCAGATAAGGAGCTTCAACAGGCATATTGATGATGTGGAGAGCAAGCTGATTTTATCGGTATTTGCAAGAGAACTTGAAATACTAGCACAGGACGCAACCGAACTTCCATTTGAAGAAAATATCAATACAGTTATGCTTGACGCATACATCTGTAAATCACCTATATACAGATGTACTCCAAAGGGTAGAGAGATTGCAGATATATTAGTTGCAGTTAACAGACCATATGGCAAATCAGATTACATACCATGTATAGCATGGGGAAGAAATGCAAGATTTGCGGGTGGACTTGAAGTTGGAGAACACATTCAGATCCAGGGAAGATTCCAGAGCAGAGAGTACGCTAAGAAGATAAGTGACAATGAGATTGAAACAAGGGTTGCTTATGAAGTATCAGTAAGCAGAATTGATTATGTAGAGGAGGGCGAAGCTAATGCATAGTGATATTACAGTTAGAGATTTAGCAAGTATGGCTATTGATGAAGATGTTACATGCCAGATATGGACACCACAGCAAGGAACAGTTTTTAACGGTTCGTTTGAGGAAGCTAAGTATTCAGCCTATGCGGATAGGGAAATTGATAACTTTCAAGTTGAAGATGGCGTATTTGTTATGAATATATAATAAGGAAAGGATATTGTTTATGAGAGCAACTTTAAAAAGAGTAGTATTAGAAAACTTTATGTGCTATGCACACGCAGAATTTGATTTCTATGCCATTACAAAAATTATGGCTAAGAACGGTGTCGGCAAATCAACAATAGCCACGGCATATCTGTGGTGCTTGTTTAACTGCGATTATGAGTTAAAGGATAATCCAGTAGTCAGAAGAGAAATTGACGGAGTATCTGTTGATGATATGGACACAAGCGTTGAACTTACACTTGATATTGACGGAAAAGAAATCACTATGAAGAAAGTGCAGAAGCGTACTTACAGCAAAGATGGCAGCAGTTATAAGGATGATAACAAGTATTTCATCAATGATGTGCCTAAGACATTAAAGGACTTCAATGCGTACCTTGACGTGGATATGAATGTATTTAAGATGTGCAGTAATGTGAACGCATTTCTTAATCAGAAACCGGCAGAAATGAGAGAATACCTATTCAGCCTTGTAGGAGATGTTACAGACCTTGATATAGCTTCACAGAAAGCCGAATTAGCCGAGTTAGTTCCTTTACTTAATAAATATACAGTTGAAGAATTATCCGCTATGAATAAGGCTACCAAGACCAAGATTACAAAGGATTTGCCTATTCTTGACGGACAGATTAAGGAAAAGGAAAGAGATATACAGCTTAAACATACTATTGAAGTATCTGACCTTGAATTACAGAAGAACAGCCTTAAAGAACAGATTGCTGATTGCGTGGCAAAGCAGACTGACAATGATAAGCTGATGGCTGAATATGACAAGGTTAGTTCGGATATTCTTAATCTCAAATTTGAACTTGGCGATATGTCACGCAAAGCTAATGAAGAAAATATCAAGGCTAGGAGAAAACTTGAATCACAGATTAGTAACCTTAATTATGTGATTGAGGATAGCAAGAAGTCAATCAGCAACGCAGAAGATGTTGTTAGTTTTGATAAGGACAAGATAGCTGAATATCAGAAAACACTTGATGATAGCAGAACCGAATGGAAAGCTGAAAAAGAGCGTGTATTTGACGAGAATAATCTTATTTGCCCTTATTGTAAACAGGAATACCCAGAGGAAAAGAAAGAGAAACTAAAGGCAGATTTTAAGGCACATAAAGAAACTGAACTTAGCAGAATTACCGATAAGGGCAACACAGCTAAGAAAATGCTTGATGAAGTCAAAGGATTGTTAGTTGGAGCTGAACAGGAACTGACCGACAGAAAGCAGAAGTTAGAAAAACATTTAGTGGATTTAGCAGACCTTGAAAAGCAGTTATCAGAACTTCCGCAGGAAATTGATGTGTCAGCCACCGAAGAATACAAGGCACTTGAACAGAAGATTGCTGAAAGAGAAGAAGCTATGCACAAGGCTAATGATATTTCGGCGATTAAGGCAGAATTAAAGTCACAGGAAACAGCTTTAAGGCAGCAGTTAGCAGAATGCGAAAGCCAGATTGCAAAGTCTGATACGGCAGCAGATGAACAGCGACTTGAAGAATTAAAACAGACAAGGGCTGATTCTGAACAGAATAAGGCCAATGCCGAGAAGATTCTTGATTTACTTGACGAACTGGATAAGGCAAAGAATGAAGCTTTAACAGAAGCAGTAAACAGCCATTTTGGGTTAGTTAAGTGGCAGCTGTTTGAATATGCCAAGAATGGCAATTACAAGAGTTGTTGCATACCTACTGTTGACGGAAAGAGCATTTTAACAACTATGTCTAACAAGGGCAACAGGATTTTAGGCAGAGTTGACATTTGCAATTCTATTCAGAAAATTAGTGGTATGTCAGTACCTATTATTCTTGATGATAGTGAGAGCCTTGACAGCACTAATCAGAAGAAAGTTGCTGATATGGTCGATAGTCAGTTGGTTATGCTGATTGTCAATGGTAGCGAGAAATTAGAGATTGTGGAGGGCGTGCAGAATGGATAAAATTGGAACATTTGGAATCTTTGAACGTATGTCGCAGAAGAGTAACAAAGAGTTAAAAGTTGCTCCACTATCAAATGTAAAATCAGCTTGTAGCGGTAAAAATGGTTGGGGAAGTGTGATAATCGCAATACCGAACAAAGTTATCACAAACTTTTTAATGAACCCAGATTTTTATGTTGGTGGATTTGTTATTTGTGATAGAAAAGAATTTGAAAAAGAAAAATCGTTGTTAGAAAGTGAGGAATAATTATGATTAAAGCAGAAGACGGAAAAGTTATAATTGAAGGCAGAAGAGACAAAGTTTTAGCAGAGGTAACTACTATTTTGCATATGCTTAAAGAGTTAGTTTCAGAAGAAGAGTACAAAGCAGTGATTAGACTTGCTGATAAAAGCAAGGAGCAGGTAAGTGACGAAATTGAGAAAACGAGAGAGAAAACAGAGAAAATGAAAGAAGAACTCAAAAAGTTACTTGGATTATAGGAGGATTGATTATGGCAGAGAATACAGCAGTTGCGGAAAAGAAAGAAGCTGAAAGCAGAGAGCTTGTAGCAAAAGATTTTACAGAGGGAATGGTTGTAAAAATCAAGCAGAAAGAGAAGTTCGGCTTAACATTCCCTAAAGATTACAACTACACAAATGAGCTTATGTCAGCAATGCTTATTTTACAGGACACACAGGATATGAATAAGAAGCCTGTATTACAGAGTTGCACAAGGGCAAGTATTGAAAATGCACTTATCGAAATGGTAACAGACGGATTATCAATAAGAAAGAAACAGTGTTACCCAGTCGCTTATGGGGGCAAATTAAGCTGTCAACCGTCTGTTTATGGTGCAACTTGCCTTGCTAGAAGATATGGGCTTAAAGACATTAATGCATCAGTTATTTATAAAGGGGATGTATTCAAGTACCACAAAGAAGATGCAAAGACAATTATTGATTGCCACGAACAGAGTTTTGAGAATATCGACAATGATAAGATTGTTGGCGCTTATGCGGTAGCGATTATGGGAAATGGCGAGAAGATTGCAGAAGTTATGACTATGGCACAGATAAAGACGGCTTGGAAACAGGGATACGGATATAAGGAGACCGGAAATGGAGTTCATCAGAAATTCGCAGACCAAATGGCTATGAAAACTGTTAAAAATAGACTTCTCAAAGCTATCAACAATACTCATAGCGGTTTTGGCAAAGAAGATGATTACGAGGAAATCAGCCACGATGAAATGCTCGAACAGGATGTTGCCTATGATATTGAGCAGAACGCAAACACAGTAGATTTTGACGAGGACAACATAATTGATGTAGAGCCTACAGACACAGCCGACAAGCAGTCAGAGGAGCTACCGCCATTCATGCAGAGTGAGGAGAGCTGATATGAGATTAATTTCACAGCATGGCAATGTTGATTTGCCTTATGAGCAGATGGTTGTGTGCCACGCAATGGAGAGCGTTATAGCACTATACAATGGAGAGAAATACATATTAGGCAAGTATTCTTCCAAAGAGAAAGCGTATAAGGCTATGGAAATGCTTAGAGAGCATAATGAGGGTGTTAACTTTCTTAAAACAATAATAAATACCGAAAAAGGCACTCAATTTGTAAGCGTTTTGCCGGGAACTGTTTTTAACAAGATGACGCAGAATTATTTTCAGTTCCCACAGGATGATGAAATCGAGGTGTGACCTTATGACAGAGAAAGAAAAAGAAGAGTTAAAATCGGAAATCCTTGAAGAAGTGGAAAAATCACTAAATGGTAAAGTGATAAGAGAAGATGTTGCCACAACGCTTAAAGAACCAAGAGAATATTGGTTTGTCAAGAGAACTGTTGACGGAAAAAGGCAAGACGGATTGATGAGAACGGTTATTGACAGTGTTACTTCGTGGTCTATGTGGGAACTTATAAGAAAACTCACTTGCTATATTTGTGGTAAGAGTTATGTTCGACACTTAGCAAACGAAGGGGAAATTGCCAATGAAATTTGTAATACCCTTTGCAAAACTGTTTATGAATTGCGTGTCAAATATTTAAACGAGTCCAAAGGCGGTGACGAAGATGAAACTTAAATGTTTAGGCTCATCGTCAGCCGGAAATTGCTATCTGCTAACTTCCAACAGTGGAGAAACACTTATCCTTGATTGTGGAATACCGATTAAGGAGATTAAAAAAGGCTTAGATTGGAACATAAGGGGGATAAAGGGTGTGATTATAAGTCACACCCACCTCTAGACCACAGCAAGTCATTAAACGATTTTGAGTCAATGGGAATACCTGTATTTGCACCATACATAAGTGAAAAACCTATGAAAATTGGCAATGGAGATTTTAGAGTACAGGCATTTGACCTAACAACGATAGACGGAAATTGGACACACACCAATGCAGACGGAACGCCTTGCCCGATATTCGGCTTTCTGATTACTCACAAGGAAATGGGGAGAATGCTTTACATAACCGATTGTGAACTAATCAAATGGAAGTTTAAAGACATAAACCACATTCTCTTAGGTGTGAATTATGACAAGGATTTAATCGACAGGGATAACACAGGCAAAGCTAATCACGTTTTCAGAGGTCACTTAAGCATTGACACGGCTTGCGATTTTATCAAGGCTAACGATTCAGACAGCCTACAGAATGTCATAATGTGCCATTTATCAAGTGAAAATGCTGATAAGGATAGTTTTATTGCCAAGATGAAAAATGCCGTGAATGGGGCGAATGTGGACGTTGCAGATAGTGGTAAGAGTTGGATTTTAAGGAAAGGAGATGAATGTCCGTTTTGAGACAGATATGTGGAGAATGTAAGTATAACAGGAGAGATTTCTCAAAGCCACAGGATGGGAATTATTCAAAATTTTGTTGTGGTAATGAGGATAGTGAAAACTATGGTATACCGACATTTTATGATGATAGTTGCGAAGATTTTGAAGAAAAGGACGATTAAAGGCAGAAAGGAGCGTAGTAAATTAAAGCAACATTTCATTGAGAAGATTGGAGAAAGCAAAATGAAATATGATGATTTTACAAGCGGAGAATATGTGAAAAAAGAAGATGTAATGACATATTTAAGAGTGTTTAATTGGGATATGCCAAGAGAAGAATTAATTGAGAAATTTAAAGGCATTCCATCCATTACTCTTAATAGTCAAGACATAGGCAAAGTAAAAATAAATAAATTGCTAAATGGTGAATGGAACAATGATTAGTTAGAGATACACATTCGCAGAAAGGAGCAGTAATGGAGAGATTAACAGATAAAAATGCTGTTGGAAATTACTTCTATCCGAAATGCTTTGAAAAGTGTGACGGATTGGGAGCAAGTAGCAAATGTGATAACTGTGAGATTATGACAAGCATTTGTGAGAAGTTAGGTAAATATGAGGACTTAGAAGAACAGGGCAGAATGATTATTTTCCCATGTAACAAAGGAGATAAAATCTATGAATTTTATCGCGAATGTGTAGAATGCAGATTAGAAGCCGGAGAGACACCGGAAGATATTATCAGTATGAGGAGAGTTCGTTATTTTGGGTATAATGGAGATGAAGCATACATTTACGCGTCACAAGCATTACCGGTTCGACTTTTTAATAACGATGAGCCATTTTGTATTCCGGTAAGTGAGATAGGCAAAACTGTTTTTCTTTCATACGAGGAAGCCGAAGCAAAACTGAAAGAATTGAGAGGTATGAAATGACAATTAGTGAGTTTTTCAAAGAGAAATATTCAGCAAGAAAAGATAAAGAAAATATCTATGGTGTTGGAATGAGTGATGCAGAGTTTCGTCATTTTATTATTCAATACTTGTTATCAGAAAATTGGTATGTTGTTGACCCAATAGGGCAGTCACAAATCAACGAAATAGCCATCAAAGAAATTTTAACTAAGTATTCCAAGAAGTTTAGACAGGAGCGCAAGAAATGTTTAAAAGAATTGAGAGGTAGAGAAGATGAAAGTAGTAACAGTTAGTGATTTGATAAAAATTCTTGATACAAAAGAAAATAGATATGGTGCTACAGGAAAACCGAGAATATTGAATTTATCTTTAAATGGCAATTTTGCTGGCGATATTGAATCTGTAAAGTTAGATGGTTATGGAGATGGACTTATTACGGACGTGACGATGGAGATTACTACATCTAAATCCACAACAACCAATGCCGACAGGATAAGGAATATGTCAGATGAAGAGTTGGCAGAGTTTCTTATAACTTTTAAGAACACATTCGGCAAAGAATACGAGGGAGAAACTAGCTGTATGGATTGGCTTCAATCAGAAGCGGAATAGGAGAGAAAGAAGAATGAGATTGATTAATGCAGATGAGCTAAAGGAAGAGTTATCACAACAATGGTTTATAGATATTCTTCTTACAAAAACAGGCAGTAATGATATGCTTAGCACCTTGGCAGAAAAGATTGATAGTCAATCAACTGCGTATGATGTAGATGAGGTTGTAGAGCAGCTGAAAACAGACTCTTCTGTAAGATTGTATGGAAGCGGCAACAGCAATAATTATCTTATTCCTCTTGAAAAGGCAATAGAGATAGTAAAGGCAGGAGACAATATATGAGACTGATTGACGCAGATAAACTAATTGAGGATATTCACAAAAGAAATTATATCGATAAGGCTTTATCTGAAATATTTGAAACTATCATTAATGAACAACCAACGGCTTTTAGTATGGCAGCTAAACCTATTGATAATTTTGTGAATCCTTTTGAAGTAAAGGCAGGTGATAATTCTTGAATTATCAGAACATAGCAAGAGCCAAGGCAATAGAGAAAAGTAATAAGCAAAGGCTACTAAAGATAAATCCAAAACTTGATGATAAGAGTGGTATTTATTTTTTGACCAGAGTTGACGAGAACAATATTCCTTATTTTTACATCGGGCAAGCACTACACCTATCGCAGAGGATGTGTGGACACCTTGTAGGGTATCAGCACATAGATTTATCAATCAAGAAAAGAGGATTTTATAGCAAAGATAATCCTTATGGTTGGAAACTAAACTTTATTCATTACCCAGAAAACGAGCTTGATAAATGGGAACAGTACTGGATTTTGGAGTACACCAAGAAAGGTTATCAGTGCAGATACAACAAAACAGCAGGTGGTCAAGGAGAGGGTAAAGAAAAGATAAATGAGTTTAAGCCATCTAAAGGCTACAGAGACGGTCTAAAACAAGGCGAAAAGAACTTGGCGAGGGAATTATCCTCTATCGCAGAAAAGCACCTTATAATCCGATTGAAGCCCGAAAAAGAGCATAACAAGGTATCACAGAAACAGTATGAGAAGTTTATGGATTTATTGAAAGTGGGTGGAGTAGATGGCTAAAGCAGTATTGGTTATGGATATGCCGGAATCGTGTTTTGGCTGTAATTTATGTCATATTGACTATGAGGAAGACAGAGCAACATGTCAGGCATATGAGACAGCAAAAGAAGTTAATTCTGACACATTTGAAAAGCCAGAGTGGTGTCCGCTTCGGGAACTGCCGGAGAAGAAAGAAGAGTTTGAACTACGGGAGTGCAAAGGTTCTGTGAAAGGGACATGGAAAGTCCCATTGATTGAGAATAAGGGCTTTAATGTCTGCTTGGATGAAATTTTAAAAGAAAAGAAAGCGAGTGGTTCAGAATGAAGATTTTAAGCAAAAAGAAATACAATAAACTCATTGAAGATTTTGAGGAATTGCAGAAAAAGGTCGAGGAACTCAAAAGGATAAACGAGAGTATCGGGAAGAAGCTGGAAGATAAAAAGACAAGTTGCAAAATGAATAACGGAAAAGACTTCTGTTTTAATTGTGCAAACTCTTACAGATACAAGACATATTGGGGAACAACAGAAATTGAGCGGTGTGGTTGCCTACTTGATGTGTCTTGTGAAGATTTTAAGAGAAAAGAAGATAACTAACTAAAAATCAAAGAAAGGAATAGGTTGTGCGCACATAAAACCGAGGTTTCCTTTTGGTAGATTTTATGAATTTTGACAATTACTCTTGCGATAATCAAATGTCTTTATTTGACTTCACAAGAGAACCAATTAGCATAACAAAGCCTATCCGATTGATAGAATTATTTGCCGGCTACGGAAGTCAGGCAATGGCACTAAAGAGAATAGGTGCTAAATTTGAACATTACAGAGTTGTGGAGTTTGATAAGTACGCTATTGCAAGCTATAATGCAGTGCATGACACAGATTTTCCTACAATGGACATAACAAAGGTTCATGCAGAAGATTTGAATATCTGCGACACAAATGCATTCACTTACTTACTTACTTACTCATTTCCTTGTACGGATTTATCAGTTGCTGGAAAACAAGCCGGAATGTCTAAGGGCAGCGGTACAAGAAGCGGTCTGTTGTGGGAAGTTGAGAGAATACTAACAGAAATCAGAGATAGTAACGGAGAATTACCACAGATTTTGTTCATGGAAAATGTGCCACAAGTACACGGCAAGAAAAATATCAATGATTTTGAGAAGTGGTTGGGGTTCCTGGAGAGTTTAGGGTACACAAATTATTGGCAAGATTTGAATGCTAAAAATTATGGAGTGGCACAGAACAGAAACAGGTGCTTTATGTTTTCGTTCCTTGGCAATTACTCATATGATTTTCCGCAGCCTATACCACTCAAAAAGAAGTTAAAAGACTATCTTGAGGATAATGTAGATGAAAAGTATTACATCAACAATGAAAAGGCTGACAAGCTGATAAAACAGCTTATTGACAATGGTACATTACCACAACGCAATCTTGACAGACAGACTTGCGTTGACGGAACAATCAATAAGCCACAACAAAGAGAAGTTGCAAACTGTATCAAGGCAAGATATGACTGCGGAATATCAAACTTGCGGTCAGACGGAAACCTTGTTGCTAAGCAATCAGGCAACTCAGATTGAAAAGCAGATTGATATTGCAACAACTCTCATGGCAAGGGATTATAAAGGTTTTGGAAATCAATCTATGAATGGAGTGATTGAATGGAAGTATTAGGAAGCATATATACAGAAGTTTCAGACAGATTTCAAAAAGGCATTATTGAGGGGGGGATTTCCCGATGTGTAAAAGCTGAAAAACACGATTTAGGAGTAGTATTTATGGAACAAATAAACTTAGACGGCAGTCAAAGAGGGCTTGAAAATGGAAAATGGAGAACTTACACGGACATAATGCCATCAATTACAGCAAGAGAATATAAGGAACCGAGAAGTGTTATGGAAGTGATGCAGATAGGCAACATATCCGAGGAAAAGAATTTCAGAAATCCTCAAACTGGCAGAATTTATGATGTGAGGGGGTGTAGTCCAACATTGAGTACAATGCAAGGTGGTAATCAAGAGCCGAAAATTCTTGAAAGTCAGATAGTTGCTATGCGTGGCAGAAATCCTGATAATCCGTCAGATAGAGCGTTGGGAAGTTTGACAGAGCAGAGATTAGAAGTAAATATGCAAGGTACAAGTAATTGCTTGACGAGTGTGCAAAAAGATAATCTTGTTATAGAAAGCCAAGTATTAACACCCAAACGGACAGAATATGGCAAACAGATACGGAAAGCGTATGAAAGCGGTCAGATACAGGAAAGTAGACACAATATGACGGAATTAGAGCCTAGAAAAGATGATATATCTAATACGCTGACAACAGTGCAAAAAGATAATTTATTGCTTGAAAACGTAAAAATCAGACAGGCTACAAAGGACGGCTCTATTGAATGTGAAATAGGTGGTTGTTTTGACGCGAGCTATCCTAACAGCAAAACGAGAAGAGGTAGGGTACAAGACAAAGGTAATACTTGCCCTACATTAACCGCACAAAATCAAGAGGTTGTTAGAATTGAAAAAGTCGGTCAAATATCAAGCAATGGATCCCAATGCGGTACAGTTGTTTCTGATAACGGCATATCTGCTAGTCTTGTAGCTGGCACACACGGATATGCAAATAGCCATATCGCTACACAATATCGTATCAGAAAGCTAACGCCAAGAGAGTGCGGACGGCTGATGGGCGTATCTGATGAAGATATTGACAAAATGGCAGCAGTCAATAGCAATACGCAGTTATATAAGCAATTCGGCAACTCGATTGTGGTAGATGTTATGTGTGCTATGTTTAAGAATTTAAACATCAATCAAGGAGATACAGTATGAAAGACGAAACAAAGCAGGAGATACAGATTCTACTTAACCTACTCAAAGGCAGTCTTACAAGAAATGGTGTAAGTATGGCAACGGACAGAGAGGGTAATTTGATGTTCTTTGATACGTCTGCCTATGTTAGAAGTAAAGGTAAGGAATTTGACGGATTCAGAGTTAATATCAACGATTTAGTGAAGTAACAATGCGGCAGAACTTGAAGAGGTAGACTATGAATAAAGGTTGGATAAAATTGCATAGGCAACTACTGGATTGTTGGATATGGCGAGTAAATGAACCATTTGACAAGCGTTCAGCTTGGGTTGATTTATTGCTTACCGCTAACCATTCAGATACAAAACTATTATTCAATGGAGAAATAATCACAATAACAAGGGGACAGATTTTAACATCTGTCCGACAGTTATCAGCAAAATGGAATTGGAGTGTAAATAGAACATATCGTTTTCTAAAAATGCTAGAAAACGAAAATATGGTGCAAAAAGAAAGCAACGATAATAGAACACTTCTAACCATAGTAAATTACAGCGTTTTCCAGTTTTCAGAAAACAGTAACGGAAACACTAACGAACACACCAACGGAAACAGTAACGGAAACACCGACAGAACACTAACGAACACACCAACGGAAACAGTAACGGAACACATACAAGAATGTAAAGAATGTAATAATGATAAAGAATTAAAGAATGATAAGAATATAAAAGAAAAAGATATTACTAACGTAATATCCAAAAAGAAAAGTTATTATCCCAATGATGAATTACTTGATGAAGCATTTAACGAGTATGTGACAATGCGTAAGAGAATTAAAAAACCTATATGCACTGACAAGGCATTGCATAGGGCTATGAATACTCTTGAAAAGTTGTCTGGTGGAGATAATGACTTAGCGGTTAAAATTCTTAATCAGTCAGTAGACTATTGTTGGCAAGGACTGTTTGAGCTGAAAGAAGATAATTCTAATAAACAGCAAGGCAAGAAAAATGTATTTGATGAATGGATGGAGGCAATGAAATGACAAGGGAACAGGTCGGAAAACTTCTAATGACGATACAAGCTTATTATCCTAACTACAATCCGCCAGATAAAGAGATTACTCTTAATGCTTGGTATATAATGCTTGCTGAATATCCAGAAGAATTAGTTTTACAGGCATTAAGAGCTTGTATTGCAACTAATACTAGTGGTTTTGCACCAGATGTAGGGCAGATAATGAGTAAGATACAGACTATATCACAGCCGCAGGAACTTGACGGAATGGCAGCTTGGGGATTGGTTAGTAAGGCGTTGCGGAATGGCACATATGGGGCGGTTGAAGAATTTAACAAACTACCGCCACTTGTAAAACAGGCGGTTGGTATGCCAGACAACCTTAAAAACTGGGCGACATCAGATTATCAGACGATAGAGACAGTAATACAATCAAATTTTCTAAGAACTTACGAAACAGTTGTTAAGCGTGCGAATGAAATAAAACGTATGCCAGACAGTATCAAATCACTTATCGAAAAGACGAATGCAAATTCGTATAAGGCTCAAATCGAGCAAAAATTCCAAAGAGATATAAATGCATTACAAATTAAAGAAAATACCCTTATTGGTCAAAATACAAGCACAGAAGAGTATATTGAAGCACCTCAAGATATTCAAGAAAGAATAAACGCCATGAGGTAAAATTATGAAGCCAAAAAATTGTATTTATCCCGATTGCTTTAACTGTACTTTAGATGATTGCGAGTATGATGTGCCAGAAAAAGAAGATTTTAGCAGAGATGCTAAAATTGACACGGAAAATTCTATAGAGAATAAGACAGATAAACAGCGCAGGCAGTATATAAACCAAAAACGCTATCGTAATTCTGAAAAAGGCAAAGCTAAGTTGTGTGAATATGTTGAGAGTGGCAAGGTTGCGGAATGGAATCAAAGATATAATTCTAAAGAAAGTGCCAAGGTTTTAGCGAGGAAAAGGTCGGCGAAACGCAACAAACGCATGACAGAAAAAATTGGAATACCTTATAGCACTTTTAAAGCATATCGGAAAAATTATGGGATAACTGAAAAAGATGTCGAGAAAGACATGGTTATCCGCAAAATGGATAATTGCGGACGAGTTTCAATACCGCATAAGTTTATGCGACAAGGTATCATAAGCGCAGGGGATGTATATAAAATATATCCGCAGGATAATAAACTAATAATTGAAAAGCTAGAGGTTAAGAACAATGAGCAAGTCGGAACAACGAAGATTTCAAGAACAAATGATGAGAGTTCAATTAAACAGGCAGAAGAATAAAGAAAATAAAGAAATGTTTGGTAATGCCTTAACGATTCTGTTATGGGTTTTGCACGATAAATTCGGATTTGGAAATAAGCGACTAGAACGGCTTATTGATGAGATTGATAAATTCAATGAAGATTTCAACGCAGGGCTCATAGATCCGAAAGAACTTATTGAACAGTTAGAAGAAGAGACAAAAATAAAAATTAAATATTAAGGAGTATGGCTTATGAAGTTGTCAGAACTTACTAAGCCGGAGCTTGAAAAGATATTGGAAAATGCCAATTTTACCGAGGAAGAAGAGAGAATATTCAAACTTCTTTCTCGGAATTTTACACAAAAAGAGATAGTCGCACGATTATGCGTATCGCAAAGAACTCTTGAAAGGAGAATAAGGAACATTAAAAATAAAATTGAAAGGGTGTGCTGTGATTGGAATTAACAGACAAAGAGTTGTTGAATTATGTACTGGAGAATGGTATTATCTCTCGTGACGATGTTCAAAAACAAATTGAAATGAACGAAAGGAAAAAATTTTTAAAAGCACACAATAATGAAATCTGGCAAGGAAAGGATAAGAAGTGGTATACATACTTGCCAGACGAAAGCACATCAAGCGGCAGAAAGCTGCTAAAGCGTTCAACGCAAGAGTCTCTTGAAGATGGAATTGTGGAACACTACAAGAAACTCGCTAATGAACCTTTAGTTAAGACTGTATTCAAGGAATGGGTAGACCAAAAACTTGAATATCACGAAATCAAGAAGCAATCATATGATAAGTATAATGATAACTTCGCCAGATTTTTCACTAATGAAGCATATCACATGGCAGATAAGAAAATCAAGTACATTACAGAAGATGACTTAGAATGCTTTATTAAGACTGTTATTGCCGAATGTAAACTTACGCAAAAAGCATATTCTGATATGCGAATCCTTATTAATGGCATTTTTAAATATGCCAAGAAAAAGGGGTATACCAATCTAAGTATCACACAATTTATGGGAGACTTGGATTTATCACGCAGAGCTTTTACTAAAAATGTGAAAAAGAAAGAGGAACAAGTGTATTTCGAGGATGAAATTCCAAGAATCACAGAATATCTATGGCAACGATATGATATAAGGAGCTTGGGATTATTGCTTATGTTTGAGTGCGGAATGAGAGCTGGCGAGTTATCATCACTTAAGTTTTCTGATATTCACAACACTGTACTGAAAGATGGAACTATTAAACATTATATTTCTATACAAAGAACAGAAATTAAGGTCAGAGATGAAAATGGAAAATGGGCTAAGATAGTAAGCGACTATCCTAAATCTGACGCAGGATTAAGAGATATAATTATTCCAGATAAAGCTGTAAATACTGTTAAGGCAATTCGCAGATTAAATCCTTTTGGAACTTATATGTTTGAAGAAAAGGGAGAGCGCATAAAGGAACAAGCATTTAACAGAAAGTTGCATAAGATATGTAAGGCACTGGACATTAATTATCGTTCCACACATAAAGTCCGCCGGGCATACAGTGTTGCGTTGTATGATAATTGCGTGAGTGACACTGTTATAACAGAAATGATGGGGCATACAAGCATTGAGACAACAAGAAAATATTACATTTACAGTAATAAGACTGATAGGACTAAGATTGAGCAAGTTAATAATGCTATCAATTATTAGGATTTTGATTACAAAGTAATCAAAGTAATCAAGGTACAAAGCCAGAAACCCAGTAATAGAGCGGAATAAGGAAGTAGTCAATGCAGTTCGATTCTCTCATCCCCTGCTATTT
>OLNQ01000278.1_pt1 | contig 58411 bp, 50 predicted proteins | sample 1672821 | NCBI WGS metagenome assembly OLNQ01 (sample SAMEA3136727, study PRJEB25190) | human gut metagenome | biome: human gut; feature: human-associated habitat; material: faeces | place: Austria | collected 2013 | reverse complement strand
ACTAAACTTCTGCTAGGATGTCTGAAGAAATTTGCGCAAAACTATTGACAGTACCCCTCAACCTCGTTGATGTTACTTATCAATTATAAAGATTTTTGTATTTCTCGTAGACAGAATGCAGAAGCTCCTTACTTTCTTCTTCAGAATAAACCATACTGCTTTCCGGCAGGTAAACCAGAAAATCATGGAATGCATGCACCAGGCTTAATTCCTGCAGATGGAAGATATACTGTCCTTTATTGGGACTGAAGTAATAAATAACAACCTTTTGCTCGCTCGGTGCGCAAATGCAGATAGGCGAAGGCACGGAGAGCTTTCCGCTGCGCACAATCCTTGGCGTGAAGCTGCCGTCCTCTACACTGTTGATAATATTCTTTAAAAGCGCCAGGCGTTGCGGCGGCGTCAGGTAGGTGTACATGAAATCAGGGATTTCTGTTACACGTCCTGTTTCCATAAAGAGGTTTAAGCCTTCAAGCGTAAAGGAAATGCTGTGAGAGCTATATTTTGAGCGGATTTTAGCAAAGTAATCGGCAATAACTCCCTGCATTTCTGGCGGGATAATGTCAGTGTTCAATCTATCCATGAGGATACTTTCCGGGCAGAAGCTGGGGAAGCAAGGCTGGTAGAAAAGCTCATGCACTTCTTCAGCGTTTATTTCCTCATCGCTGAGGAAGGTAGACTGCAAATATTCCTCCGGCGTAGGATGGAAGGTGTGGCAGATAGGATTGGCAACACTGAGGCTTTTTTGAAAGGTATCACAGGTGAGTGCTACCATATCCTGCGAATTGCAAAGCACAGCCTTATCCTGTTCATAGGACACTGCCAGCACGAAATCACTGGTGATAATCTTGAACGGCAGCATGCTGGTGTTGTTGAACAGTGTATCAACATTATCATAAACATAGTAAGGATGGAAAACTTCACATTGGAATAAAATCGGCACAAGCTTTTGCAGGATATTCAGATTGTAGGTTGTGCCTTTATGTCCTTCGTTTTTATCAAAAACGATAATTGCTTCCACAAGCGTATTGTTGCGGTTAAAATCAATGGAAGTAAGACAATCAAAAATATACTGATATTCAGGTTGTACCATTAATTTGATATGGCCTGATTTTTTATTGGCTTCAATTTCCAAAACAGCTTTTAAAATGCGATTGATATTGCCCTGACCGTTGATTATTTTCAGAGCTTCATTCATTTCAAGCATATCCTGCACACCTGTGGGGATCACAAGCTCGTCGGCAGAATTCATATCATAAAAACCGGAGATGATTTTGCTGACATGCTCCCGACGGAAATAATTTTCCTCACCCATATGTGATATGTGATAGGCACGCAGCAATTCTGCTGTTTCACTGGGGTTGAGCATCATGGCTTTGGCAATAGCAGTTACGTCTGCAACATTCGCAGGCATACGCTTACCAACCTTCATGTGCTGTATCATTGTTCTGTCTACACCACTAATTTTTGAGATAGTGTAAATTGTTGTATTTTTAGTTTCTAGATACTTTTTAAGCGTATCTGCAAATAATGTCATAAGCAAAACCCTTCCTAAAATAGTTCATCATCAGTATTTATATTATAATTGAATTTGTGACAATAATAAAGTCTTGAATATGCAAAAAGCCTGTCACAAAAGTTGTCACATGTGTCAGATGTATGTCAATTTGGTTAAAATTAAAAATATAATAGAAAATTTATAATGATATATAAGAGCATTGATAAAAGATACCCCTATATGGCGATGCTTTGCGAACCAATAGACAAGCACTTCGTAAAAACGCTATTGTGTAGTGGGGGGGGTAAAATGAGTATTATAGGTATACATTGGAGGGTGAGAGCTATGATAAGATGGAAGGTTGTAACAGCTATGCTTTTGTTGGCATTGAATAATATTACATATGCGCAGATTGCTGATGTTTCCGGTGTCGGTGAAGACAGGGACAGTGCGTTGCGCGATGCCAAACGTAATGCAGTGGAGCAGGTTGTCGGTACATATATTAATTCCGAAACATTGGTGAGTCAGGCTTCGGTGGTAAGTGATGAAATTTATGCTAAATCCGTTGGCTTCATTACGGATGTGCGTGTAATTGATGAAGGTAAAAGAAATGGCAGCTATTATGTCCGTGCGAAGATTGATGTTAATACTAACCCGAATTCGCAGCTGATGAATCGCATTGAAATGATAAAAGCTTTGGGTGATCCGCGGATTGGTGTAGTGGTTACATATTATAGTGATGCAGATAACGCAGCCAAAGAAAAATATCCTTTAATGTGCGAGGCTGCTATAAACAGAAAACTGGTAGAATTGGGTTTTTCTCATGTTATTGATTCGGCATTGATATATAATGAAAAAAATTTTGACAGAGGTATGGCTTTGGACGCTTCTGCTTTACTGCCTAATCCGGAGATGGATTACCTTATTATAGGTAAATTAGATTTGCATACCGGTAATATAAGCCTGCCGAGATATACTGATTTAGGCAGTGGTGACTTAGTAGAAAATATTTCTACTAATCTGATAAATAGTGTTGCGGAAATCAATGTTGAAGTTGTCAAGGCTGCTACCGGTGAAGTAGTCAATACGTTTAGAAGTGAAACTAAGTCTATAAATAACAGCAATAACAGCTCTGAGAATACTGCGGTAGTTCAACTTTCCGAAATTGTTGCGACAAAAATAAAGTCTGTTTTAGCAAATAAGGCTTCGGCTGCAGATAATCAAATACAGGTAGAGATTGAAATGGACAATTATAAATTTGTATCAGAAATTATCACAGCTTTGAAGCATACCGCAGGCGTGAGCAGTGTTCAAGAGAAAAATTTCAGTAACGGAAAAGCAATGGTGACCATTGAAACAACTCTTAAGCCGCAAACAGTTTTCAGATTGCTCAAAGAGAAATGCAAATGCAATTTGTTTATAAAAAATATTACCGCAAATAATATTGTTATAACGGCGGAATAATGTGGAGGAATAAAGATGAATTTTAAAAGATTGTTCAGTGGAGTTGCTTTAGTCAGCTTACTGGTTGGTGCTTCTGTTGCACAGGCTACGGATATTAAGAATTTTCCTCGTGTGGCTGTTATGAATTTTGGCAATAAGGCTATTACCAGCCAAGGATTAAGAGATCAGGATTTCAGCTCTGCTACAGAATATGCTATTTATCAGCTTTCTGCCAGCGGCTGGTTTGATTTGATAGATTATGAGCAGCTGAGCACAATTGCCAATATGCATAGCATAAATATGTCCGGACTGGTTGACCCTTCTACCACAGTAGAAATTGGCAAATTTGCCGGTGCAGAATATATGGTTGTAGGCTATCTTACCGGATTGACAACTAAAGAAAATGTTTTGGGCTACCAGCATGGTGATAAAGGCTCCTTTGATAATGCACAGCATGTAGTTACAGCAAATGTTGCGGTACGTATTGTTGATATAAAAACAGGTCGTATTATCGTTGCGGGCTTAGGTAAGGGCAGTTCGACAAGTACATACAACGAATTGAGCTTCACTAAATATCGTAACAGAAAAATAGAAACCGAGGACATTTTCAATACTGTTAATCATGACCAGAAAAATGAGTATAGTAAGAATACTAATACTACAAACAGCCAAAGCAGTACCTATGACAAAAATAAGAACAACACTAAAAATAATACCCGTACTGATGAAACCAATAATACATACAGTAAAGAAAACAGCATAAATAAAAAGACTGAAACTAAAGCTACTGATAACAGAAATACCACAACAGAAAAAAATAATCAGGTTACCGACAATACTGTCAGCAACACACAAGCTAATGTTAATAAAAGTCCGGCTTTTAATTTAAAAGGGGATGTCAATTATGACGGTGTTGTCAATTATGATGATGTTAAGCTTTTAAAAGAGGTGTTAATTGATAAGGATGTTGATTATGACGCTTTTAATGCTGACATGAACGGAGATGGCAAAATTACTATTACGGATTTAGATCAACTGAAAATTTTGGTTGATAATGCTCCTAATCATACAATTTATCCTCAGTTAATAACAGATGGGGAAAATACTGTCGTAAATCAGGAAAATACAAAAGGAACCGTAAATAGTACCGTTACGACAGATAGTGTCGGTAAAGAAACAGCTAAAACAGATACCATTGATAATAGCAGTTCGGAATCTGTAAATAAAGGCAATACAAGCAGTGCAACCTCATCTGATATAAACGAAACAACAGAAACAGAGCATACCGAAAAAAATAACAGCAGTACTGTAGATGAAAGTATTACCAAAGCTGATAATGTTAATACCGTATCCACTCATAACAAAAATATTTCCTATGAGCGTGAAACATTGGATTATGTCATTAGGGTTGGTACTGTTGAGGTTTCTGATATTCAGGTGCGTAATGCAATCAGTAAGGCTGTGCGTGATGCTATTTATGGTAATATGGGTATTATGACAACCTTGAACAACGGCAAAAAGCTGAAAATCAAAACAGGTTTCTAAAATATTTGTGGGGTGAGAAACGATGAAAAAAATTTTAGCACTGACACTGACTTTAAGCACTTTTGTGGCTTCTGCTTTTGCAGAGCAGCCTAAGGCAGCGGAATATAAGCAGATGATGTCATCTGGCAATTTTTATGTTGAATATGAATTGAATGATGTAAAAAAATGCTTGGCTGTAAAAGATGGTAAGCGCATGGATTACACTGTTTATACATCTATGGGTAATCCGTTTTTAGCAGCTGTACCGATTATTGGTTTAGCTTCATTCTTTATCAAATCAGATACTAAAGAACCTTCTGCGCTATATGCTGATGGTAAATATTATCAGTTCCAGGGCAAAAAGAAAGCAATCATGGCTTATTACAATCAACTTGATGATGAAAACCTTGACCCTAATGAGGGATGGAGTAGTGTGCGTTATCGTTTGGCTTTACCGGAAGAATTAGTAGCTTTTGCACCTAACGATGTTTTTAATTCCTTTACGGAGTTTAAAGCTCCGAGCTATGTGGGCAGTGGTAAAACTGCTGACGATAAAGCTCCTTTAGATTACGATAAATACTCTTTCTCTGTTAAAAATAAAGCTGGCGGAGTGCTTTTTGACAAAATTTTTTATATGTATTACAAGGATGGCGAATTGCAAACCATTAAGACTTACGTAAAAAGTGGTAATGGTGAAGAAGAATTGATTAATACTATGAAGGTGAAAAAAATTACGCAGGAGTTACCTGAAAACGCTTTGAAAATACCAGATGGCTGCAAGGTGTATGCAGCTGGTATTGGTGATATGGATGATTTGCTTGATAAGCAAGTTTTAGTGGAAGACTATGGCAAGAAGGGGGAATAAACGATGAATAAAGTGTGGAAAGCTTTAGTAGTTTCTTGTGTTGCTGTAGGGTCAATGTTTTCTGCTATTGCAGAAGCAAGTAATCTTGATACGTATCGTAATTTGTTAATGAATAAGAAGTATACAATCAAATACGTAAATATCACCCCGGAGGAGCGTATAACTAATAAAGATAAAATTACTCTGACAGGTAATAACACTATGAGCAATGGTAATGTTAGCAAATTAATGTATAAACCGTTGGAATGTATTGTTGTAAGTGATGGCAGTAATCGCTACGAAGAGGTTGGTTATAATGGCTTTATAAATTGCCGTTTGCAAAATGAAAATGGGACTTATGTATATACAAAATATAGTGAAGGGCAAAAGACTTCTATTTGGGGTACCAAGAAAAATACTGTTGTTGCTAACCGGACTAATAATATTGCTTATATGCTGCAAGGTGATGCTTTTGGTGGCGGTGATATGACACGTCTTTTAAATGCCATGTTGCCTGATAATATGAAAAGCTCTGAGATGCCAAGTTATAGACAAGTAGGCTCTGGCTGGTTGTCTAATGGTTTGAATTACGTAGATTATCAATCTAACGGGCAGAATATGGAAGCAATCAGATATTACTTTAATGGTTACACTTTGACAAAAATTGCTTCGGCGCAGTTTATTTATGATGATCAAGGTAAATTGCAGGCAAGACGCTGCATTATTAAAGTTAACGAATTTTCACCAACTCCAGCTAAAGAATATTTAAGTTTACCTGCGGGCGTAAAGGATGCTACCAAAAAGCCTAAGAAAGATGAAGGTGAGAACTGATGAGAAAGAGTTTAAAAGTATTAGCTTCTACAATGGTTACTCTGGTTTTCAGCAGTACAGTAACATTAACCGCTTTTGCTAATCCCTCTTGTGTGCTAATGCGTTTTACAGATGACACTCGCTATGACAGGGTTGAATCAGCAGCAACCTTATCTGATTTAGTTATGGAAAAGCTGCTTAATAGCGGCAAGTTTAATTTTAAAGAAACCAAGGTAATAGACAAGAATTTGGAAAAGCTGCTATATGATGAAAAGGCTGCCGTTTTTCAAAATGCGCGTTATGCTATGAACTATGGTGATTATAATACATTGTTTGAAGGACAAGGCTTTAACGCAAAATGGGCGCAAAGCATTGCCAGTGCAAGATTAGGACAAATTGTAAGCCCTGTCATTGTAAGCAGTATTGGCAGGCAGCATAATGCTGAATATTTAATTCAAGGAACTATTCTTAACCTTGGCAGTGGTGACTGGATGGAAAATAAAATTGCTGATGCTGCACAATATGCAAATACTGCAATGAGTATGATGGGTGGATCAGGTGCTGCAAATATGATGGGACCTTTAGGACCATTATCTTCTTTAGCAAGTTCTATTAATGTTAAAAAGACAGGCATTGGCGTGCAGGCTGATTTGAAGGTTATAAAAGTTTCTACCGGCGAAGTTATTTGGCAAAAAGAAGTTGTTGGTAAAGATACACAGAAACAGATATCTTTGTTTGGTGGTATAAAAATTGGTAGCGATAAGCTGAACAACGATATGTATTACAAGGCAATGGAAAATACAGCTCAGATTATTGCTGATACTCTTATTACTGATGCTGACGCAGGCAAGATGTTTGTTAAGTAGAGGCTTATATGTTAAAAAAATTTTTATTAGGTATCGGCTTGGCAATGCTTTGGAGCAGTCATTGTTTTGCAGTGGCTATAGCTAAAGATGCTAATGTAGCTGTTATGGATTTTGGTACACGCCCTGGAGCTACACCATCTGAAATTAATATTAATAATGCTGAATATGCATCGAGTGAATATATTATTAATGGATTGGTAAATAAGCATTGCTTTAATATCATGGATAAAGATATGGTAATGCAGCAGCTCAAAGCAGAGCATTTAACTACTGTAGGTTTGATTGATCCGGACACAGCTAAACGCATAGGAGATTTACTTCATACACGGTACATAATTTATGGCAATGTTACTAATGTGAGCATTAGTGATACTGGTACGCAGATTATGACCAATATTGGCGGCGGCGTTAATGTATGCACGGTAAAAGCGCACATGATTGCGAGAGTTATGGATGTGGAAACAGGAGATATACTTATGGCTGTAAAAGGAGATGGAAAATCTAAAAGCAGTTTTGTGAGGCTTCACGCAGGCAATGGACTTACCGGTGTAAAGGTGTTGAAAATTGGCACGGTGACAGTGACGATGGATAGTGTGCATAATGCTATTGCGAAAGCTGCGGAAGATGTAGCGACTAGAATGGCTGCAAATTATGTTTAATAAGGAAAGGACTGTTGTGATGATGAAAAAGAAAGCGTTGATTGCAAGTGTGTTGTTGAGTGTGTGCTCTATAAATATGGGAGTACAGGCAGCTTTTCATTCTAAGATTGATATTAACACCGATAAAGACATTACTTATAAAACATCAAATTTTTCTGGAACGAGTACATCTCCTGAGGTTGGTGAAATAACTGCTCCCAGCTTTACGGATACTAATGATACAGGTGCTACAATCAACATTTTTGGTAATAATAATAAAAACATCAATTTTATATTTAACGGAAGCGACAACAAAACATCAGGCTTGACGATTGATTATAATACCGGTATCGGTAACAGTATCGGTATTTTGAATAATAGTGCCGATGCTGATGTTAGGATAAACAGTGACAGAGATATATGGATTGTAAACAATATTTATTCCGGACATGCCAGTGCGGATGCTATTAAATCTCAATATGCGATAAAGAATGAAGCAGGAACTTTAACTGTCAAAAGCAACCTGAAAATTGATCTTAATGATAAGATACCTAAGACTGCTGCTTTAAGAAATGAAGCCGGTGCTACATTAAATATACTCGGGGATGTTCATATAGTATCCGGCAACGGGTTTAAAGGTTCTGGCGTTTCTGCTATAGAAAACGAAGGCAATATGACCATAAATGGAGATGTAATTATTGGTCTTTTACCTGATATTTATTCGGGAGATATACCTTACACTGCCGGTTGTAATGCAATCAGCAATAAGGGCAATTTTACTTTGAATGCTGATGATATTGCATGGTCAGTTTTTATTGAAGGTGATATTGAGCATTTTAGCGGTGCACAGACAAATATCAATTTAAAAGGCAATGAAAAGAGTCTTGATGGTATTAGTGATTTTTGGGGGGCTATCAAGGGCAGTGATGCAAACTTTCACATGACATTGGGCGAGAATACTCATTGGGCTGTGCCTGCTAATCAGACAGATGTAGTTTATGGCTTGAAACTGAATGGTGGCGTGGTGTATGTAAATACACCTAACTACTATGATTATGGTTCAAGTGATGTCTGGAATACAAAATTCCAGACTGTTACCTTTGCGAACCTGCAGACTAATGAGAAGAGTGCTATTTGTGTATCAACAGATTTGCTTAATGATGTAGGTGATAAGGTTGTTTTAACCGGTACTGTTCCTGCTGCACTGCAGTTAGGAATTAAGAACAAGGATGACAACGGAGGCGTGCCCATTAAAGAGTCCGATGGTCATAGTGTAACTGTTGTGCATGTAGATGGTGATAACAAGGTTAATCTGAAAACCGGTCTGATGTTTTATAATTTAGAAATTGCAGGCGGTGATGATAGTTTGAGCTTGTATACTCCTATCATCAAGGAAGAAGCTCTTACTTCCGGAACAATTATTACTGGTCGTGACTATAATTTCGTTGGCTGGGGCAGCTCATCTGCTGGTGATGTTCTTGACAAACAGCTCCCGTCTAACGAACCATATATCAACACTAATGAGCTTGATAACGTATTCAAACGTGTAATGGATATCCGCAATGATCCCAGCGAGGTTGGCGTGTGGATTCGTGGCGAAACCGGTAAGATGAAGATTGATGGCTATGGCTATGATTACAACATGACAAGCGGTGGTCATGATTGGAAGCATGAAAGTAATGCAGCAATTATGTTTGGTGGCTTTGGCATCACGCATTCTGTCAATAAGTGTGATACAGGCATTATCGGTGATGCGAAGAGCACCGGTTACAACCTGTATGGCAGCTGGTTAGGTAAGGATAATAATGATTATATTGATGTCATCCTGAAATACGGTAAAATGGATAAAACCTATGCCGGTCTTGATATAAATAATGTTTTTGCTGCTGGCAGCTATTCTAAAGATGTACTGAGCATCGCAGCTAAATATGGCAGACGTTACGAAATGCGTAATGATTGGTACTATGAACCATTTGCAGGCTTAACCTGGGGCAAGATTAGTGATGTAGATTTTAAAGATGCTCGTGGCTTTAATATTCATGGCGACAGTGTTACCAGCAAGATTGCTAATTTGGGTATGCAGGTTGGCAAGAAGATGGATAAACGCGATTTTTATTACCGCATGAACTTAGTGCATGATTTTGACGGCAAGATGCACGTTAACGTTCCTGGTACTACAACTAACGCTTATACCGATATGGGTGGTACTTGGCTGAAATGTGCAATTGGCACTAGTGCTAAAGTCGGCAAGAATAACAGTTATTATATTGATTTGGAAAAAGATTTTGGCAGCAGGGTTGAAAAGCCTTGGTCTATCAGCGCCGGCTATCGTCATACCTGGTAAGTGCGTTGGAATAATTTGCAAAGGAGTTGCTTCAGATGAAAAAAATAGGCTTATTGGCCTTAGGCTTGGCGTTGGCATTTGGCGTAGTTGCTGAAGCCGGAAGTATTCCTGCCGACAGAGTACCGTTGCAAACCTATGCCGTAAAAAAAATGAATTGTTATTTACAGCCTAACGGTGTACAAAAAGGCTGGATTGATCCCGGAGACTATGTTGTGGTAACGCAAATCAGAAGCGATGGCTGGGCGTATGGTTCTTATCCTGTCGGCAACGGCAGAGTCAGCAGATGGTTCAGAGCAGATGATTTAGTTAACAATATTGGTTTTGCTAATCAGGAGCGTTACTCGCCTAAAGCTAATACTTATACATATACTGGCCCTGACCATAGCAGAAAGTTTGGTTCCTTTAACGATAATGAAACGCTTCTTGTGGTGTCTGAATCCGGAGAAAGCAGGCAGTTTATTTATAAATTAAACAATGGTGGCTATAAAATGGCTTGGGCTCCGTATTGGGATTGCTGGGATGCACGGCAGGCGGGTAAGCAGCAGGTAAATAATAATGTGATTAATAGGAATCCTATTGTGAAGCCTGTGCAAAGAGAGGATAAAAAGCAGGAGCAGTCATCTTCTTATGGAGTGTGGAAAGCGACAGCAAGATATAGAGCCAATACTTATGACAATCCTAGCTTAAGCGGAGCAAGAGCAGGCTGGGTAACTGCCGGTTCTGATCTTGAAGTATTGGGAGAAAATGCGAAGTCTTATTTTATTCGTTATTGGGCCGACAACGGTGCGAAGAGAGAACGCTACGTAGAACGAACTGCCGTGAAGGGGCTGAATGAAGACAAGGATAATAAGCAGCAGGTAAATAATAATGTGATTAACAAGAATCCTATTGTGAAGCCTGTGCAAAGAGAGGATAAAAAGCAGGAGCAGTCATCTTCTTATGGAGTGTGGAAAGCGACAGCAAGATATAGAGCCAATACTTATGACAATCCTAGCTTAAGCGGAGCAAGAGCAGGCTGGGTAACTGCCGGTTCTGATCTTGAAGTATTGGGAGAAAATGCGAAGTCTTATTTTATTCGTTATTGGGCCGACAACGGTGCGAAGAGAGAACGCTACGTAGAACGAACTGCCGTGAAGGGGCTGAATGAAGACAAGGATAATAAGCAGCAGGTAAATAATAATGTGATTAACAAGAATCCCATTGTGAAGCCTGTGCAAAGAGAGGATAAAAAGCAGGAGCAGGCATCTTCTTATGGAGTGTGGAAAGCGACAGCAAGATATAGAGCTAACACCTATGACAATCCTAATTTAAGCGGAGCAAGAGCAGGTTGGGTAACTGCCGGTTCTAGCATTGAAGTGTTAGGTGAAAATGCTAAGTCATACTATATTCGTTATTGGACAGATAATGGTACACCAAGAGAACGATATGTGGAACGAACTGCTGTGAAGGGATTGAATGAAGACAAGGATAATAAAAATGTCGTACCGTCGGGTGATTATATTTGGCCTATAGATAAATATCAAATAACTTGTTTATATTATTACCAAACAGGTAAACCTCACGCTTCAACGCATAGAGGATATACATTTGATTATATGAATTCTATAGATGTTTCAGCAGCTTACGGTACTCCAGTTTATGCAACTGCATCTGGAGTAGTTGAGTTTGTTTTATCGCAGCCTAATAGTCAATACCCAGAAACAAGCTATGGTAGGCATATAATAATCAAACATGATAATGGAACATACAGTTTATATGCACATTTAAGTAAGACTATTGTCTCTAAAAATCAAAAAGTAAATCAAGGAGAAAAAATTGCAGAATCTGGTTATTCAATCTATTATGATAAAAATAGACGAAGACATGAAAGTAATCATTTGCATTTTGCAATTACAGATATAAGCCCGTGGCAGTATTTTAGAGATAAGTATAACTTCTTATATCATATAAACTGTAAAAATAATAATAAGAATAAAAATAATCAATATTCCAAAGAATTGATTGAGTGGTTCAATAAGAAGAATCCTATAACATTTAATTAAATGTTCTTCGAAAATAATCATAATATACATAAATTTAAAAAGGAGATGCTAACAATGTATTCAAAGAAAAATTTTTTCGCTGCTGTCGTACTTGGTCTGTCCATGTCTGTAACAAGTGTTGCACCTGCTGTTGCAAGTGCGGATGATGTATCCGTACAGGTAAATGTGCAGCAGAATGTTAAAGGCTCTGTAAACTGGGAAAAGGGTGCTGAGGCTGATGTTGAAGCATGGGGTGTAGGCCTGCCTCCGGAAAACATGCCTGCTGCCCGCGGTACTGCGCTTGCGCGTCGTGCTGCCGTTGTTGATGCTTATCGTCAGCTGGCAGAAATTATTAAAGGCGTTCAGGTTGATGCTGAAACCTCTATGCGTGATCTGGCAATTGAAAGTGATATTGTTAATACTAAAATCAGCGCATTGGTAAAGGGTGCACGCATAGTTGAAGAAACTGCCAATGATGATGGCAGCTACACAGTCAGAATGGCTATTCCTCTGTATGGCGTGAAGAGTGTTGCGGCAGTTGCTGTACCGGAAGCACAAAAAACCATTCTGCCTGAAGAGGCACCTGCAATAAGCGAAGATTACACCCCTGCTCCGGAGGTACAGGCTGAAGCTGCTTCCTATACCGGTGTTGTTGTAGATGCCGGCGGCTTAGGACTGGAGGGTACCTTCTCTCCTGTAATTTATGATGTTAATGGTCGTGCCATTTATGGTATGCGTAACATTGATAAGGACTTTGCTATCAGCAAGGGTATGGTAGAATACTATAACGATTTGCAGACCGCAACTGTTAAGTCTCGTGCCGGTGCAAATCCATTGGTTGTGAAGGCTGTGAGCGTCCGCGGTGGTGCTAATTCCGTAAATCCGGTTAACGTTGTTGTTAGTGTAGAAGATGGCGATAAAATTTTATATACTAATGAAAAATCCGGTATGCTGGAAAATAAAGCAGTTGCCTTTGTAAAATAAACGGCAATGACGAAAGGAATGCTCGCATTAAAGGGCATTCCTTTTTTATGATAGAAGGTGAGAGCTATGCTGAAAAAGTTGGTATTGGTTTTATCCTGTGCTTGCGCTATGAATACTTGCTTGGCCAATAATATTGCTGATAATGTCGAAGCGGATGCTGAAGCTGCTGCAGCCTATAATTGCTTGTACGATGCTCAGGGAAGAGTAATTTATGCTTCCGGCTGCAATAAAGCGTATGAGTACGCAGGAGCGGCGTTAACAGCCTACCGGGAGGCCAGAGCGACAACAGATAAACGGACTGCAAATGCAAAATATACGGAAGCAATAAAAAATATTAATCTTGCGTTGGCGATTATTCCGGAAGGTGCAGAATATAGGCTGTTGGCGGCGCAGATTTATCGTTATCGCGGTGGCTTGGGTTATGCAAAAAATTACTTTGCACAAGCATGCACGCTATATGAAAAGCAGCTAAAAGCTTATCCTGACAGCATAACGCTGAATTTACAGTATGCCATAGCCTGCTATGCCGGTGATGCCCGTTATTATCCCGACTATGAAGGGTATAAAAGCAGAGCTGTTTTATATGCCGGGAAGACCTTAAAGCTGTTGGAAAATAATAAAAATCAATATAGTGAAGCAGATACTTTGTTGCCGAGCTTATTGGCTTATGTGCTTTTGCAGGACTATGATGCGGCTGCAAAGACAGCAAAGCGTATAAACAGTATTTGCGGAAAATATTCACCGGCATATACTTTGGCAGAAGAATATGAGCGCCTGGCTGCTGACGGCCAATGGTTGTGGCGCGTGAGCAGTAAGGAAGATGCAGAAAAGGATTTCCTGTTATATTCCGTTGATGAATGGGGTATTTAGGACAATCATAGCTTTACTGCAGGATAGTAAATTTATTTTATGGAGAGCGAAATGAAAAAGTTTTTTACTGTAATATGCTTAATTGCGTTTTGCTTTATCACTGTCATATCAATGACAAATAGTGTTGCGGCAGCAGGCAGTAATGATTTTGCCAAGCATTCGATGGCAGCCAGACAAAAACAGGCTGCTCAACGTGACCGCATAGTAAATCAGCGTAAATATGCCTTGGAAAAGCAGGCGAGAGATTGGCAGAAAAGACGTAATCCGCTGGCTGAGCTTTTTGCTCATCATAAGAATAAAAAATTTCATGGCGAACCGGCGCTGAATGCTCCTGCTTTTGCTGTAAAGGTATTGGAGCTGTGCAATACCGAACGTAGTAAGGTTGGGGTTGCTCCCTTAACTCTTGCAGCTGATTTGCAGGATAGTGCGGCAATCAGAGCTGTTGAAATAACGCAGCTTATGTCGCATACAAGACCTGACGGCAGCAGATGCTTTTCTGTTGTAAAAAATAAAAACAATACTCTAGGTGAAAATATTGCCGCGGGAAGAGGTACTCCCGAAGGTGTTGTTGATCAATGGATGCATTCTGAAGGACATAGGGCTAATATTTTAAATCCTGTATTTAAGGAGCTGGGTGTTGGCTATTGTTGTGATGAAAATACTGAGTATGAATATTATTGGGTACAGATATTCAGAGGATAATGCTTAAAGGCAGGCTAGTATGAACCGGCCTGCCTTTATCACGTGCGCAAGTTTTAAATTTAAAAGTCCGCCCCCTTGTAAATTTTTCCATTCTAAATTATAATACTCGTAAGTAATATAATTATGAGTAACATAATCGTGAGTTATATAATTTTGAATGGTGGTGAAGCAGATGGAAAAATTTTATTGCCGTGAAGAGGAATTGCGCAAGCTTAATGCACGTTATGAAAATGAAGAATTTGAGTGCCTGATTATTTATGGCCGTCGTCGTGTAGGCAAAACAGCTTTGATTAACAAGTTTTGTGCAGACAAGCCAACGATATTTTTTTCTGCGCTCAATACAACGGGGAAAGAAAATTTAAAGGCTTTATCAAAAGCAATTATGAGTTACGAAAAGCCTGACGCTGTGGTTGCGCCGGAGTTTAAAAGTTATGATGATGCTTTAGCAGAGATAACGGAGTTGGCGCGTGAGCAGAGGCTTGTGTTTGTTATTGACGAATATCCTTATTTAGCAAAAGCCAAGCCTGCTATCTCAGCAATGCTTCAGCATTTAATTGATCACCAATGGAGCCAGGGAAAACTTTATTTGATTTTGTGTGGTTCATCTATGAGCTTCATGGAAAATCAGGTGCTGGGGCAGGAAAGTCCGCTATATGGCAGAAGAACAGGTCAGTTTAAAATTGAGCCGCTGGATTATAAAGAGACCGCCGTATTCCATCCTGAGCTGACGTATGAAGACAATGCTTTGATTTATGGTATTACTGGTGGCGTGCCGCATTATATTAACAAGTTGGGCGTAAAGAAAGATATTGATGAAGCGTTGCTTACCACTTTATTTGATCGTTCGGGCTATTTGTATGAAGAACCAGCTAATTTGCTTAAGCAGGAGTTACGTGAGCCTGCAATTTATAATGCTATTATTAAAGCTATTGCTGAAGGTTCATCGCGAGCTGCTGATATCTGCGGTAAAGTGCAGGAGACAAGCACAACTGTTTTAAAGTACTTAAAAACATTGATGGAATTAGGAATAGTCAAAAAGGAAACGCCGCTCACAGAAAAAGCAGGGCGCAAGACGATTTATCTTTTAGCAGATAATTTTTTCCGTTTCTGGTATAAGTTTGTGCCGAATAATGCGAATGCCATTGATTCTGGCAGGATTGCTAGGATTTATTCGCAAACGGTAAAACGCTATTTTTCAGATTACATGGGCCTTGTTTTTGAAAAAATGTGTCAGGATTACTTGCTGTATTATGCGAAGAGCTTGCCTATTGAGCTTGTTGATATCGGGCAATGGTGGGGGACGGATGCGCAAAAGAAGAAGCAGGTGCAGATTGATATTGTCGCAACAGGAATTACACCGGATGCTTATATTATCGGTTCTTGTAAATATCGTAATGAGAAAATCGGTTTAGATGAGCTGGAGCTTTTACGCGATTACGCAAGAGTTTTTGGCAAGGGAACAAAGTATTATTTTTATATTTTTTCTAAAGGCGGTTTCACTGAGGGCTTGTTGCAAGCAGCGCAGCGTGGCGAAGTGACGCTTGTGACGCTGGCTGATTTGTATAATTAAATCCTTTCGTAAGCGTCAAACGGTCAACCGTTAAAACGTCCCTACATGAAAAAAAGACCACTGGCGGTGGTCTTTTTTTGCTCTTGATCAACATTAGCGGGTAAACAAATTGCCTCAATCACTTATTTTTTGTGGAATTTCTGGTTACGGATATACTATTTTCCGCTAGCATCTGGAGTTACTGTCTACAGGCTAAACTCCATGTGAGAACGACATGGAGTTTACTCGCTCTTTTTGAGGAATGGTGGTTGACAAAATACAGATTACAGCTAAAACAGGTTGTAAGCATCCAACGTGTCTGTCTGCTACTTCCCTTCCTCCTTCATCAGCCCCTCGTTATAAATTGCCGGTGAAGCGCCTGCTTCCGTAATGTGCGGCGTTAAAAGCAGCAAAACCTCTGTCTTGCTGTGTGAACGCGAACGGTTTTTAAACAGCTCGCCCAAAAGGGGAATCTTGCTCAAAAAGGGAACCTTCTGTATAGTACGCTGCTGCTCCTCGCTGATCAATCCGCCGATAACCAGCGTTTCGCCGCTGTACATGCGCACGTTGGTGTCGGCGGTACGACTGGTGATGCGGTAATTTTTCAGTTCGCTGATAAGTACCGGCGTGCTTACCTCGGTGTGGACGCTGGCGGTCACCATTTTGCCGTCTTCGCTGATGATAGGCGCATATTGCAGCTTGATGCCGGCGTCCAGATATTCCGTTGCCGTATAGCTGCCGCTGCTGTCATGCTTTTCTGTCTGCACGGGAATGTGGTCACCGATGAAAATACTGGCCTCCTTGCCGGGGATAGTGATGATGCGCGGCGTTGCCAAAATGCGCGCCTTACCGCTATTGATGAGGGCATTAAGCGTAGCGTTGAAACGGAAGGCAAACCCACGCCAGAATTTAAAGCTGCCGTCATAATTGCTGCTGTCACTGTTACTGTCGTTTGTTTCCTGCTTGCGTTGGGGAATAGTGTCCCAATCCCAGCGTACGCCCAGGTTTTTACTGTCCTCGCAGCTGACGGCGATGATTTTGGCTTCTAACGTTACCTGTCTTGTTGCTACGTCCAGCTTGGGCAGCAGCTGCCTTAAGCGTGCATGGCTTTGCTCATCTCCCAAAAGGATGAGGCTGTTGGTGATAGTATCTAGCCCCAGCTTGGTGCCGAAATGTGGCGTTAACGCTTCCTGCACGTCCTTGACGCGGGCGTAGCTCAGAGAATAGCAGGCTAGGCGTTCGCTGAAGGGCTGCGGCAGTGCGGGAACGTTTACTGCAACAGTTTGGCCGACGTTGGCGGGGGAAGGCAAAAAGGGATTGGTGAGCTTATTTTGAGCGTTGCAGGGCAGAGCTAAGGCAAGCAGCAGACTGCTGAGTATTAACGGGAAAAATCGTTTTAGCATAATGGCTCCTTTCAGTGTTATCCGTTAAGATGACGACAACAAGCATTGCATAGTAAATTTCATTTTTTATTTTAGCGCAAGCAGAGAATAATTTCAAGTGAAAATTTAGAAAATAGAGAAAATTTTAAATTATCGTATTGCATTTCGCTTTTTTTATGCTACAATGAATGCAACACAGAAAAAATGAGGTGGTGCAATGGAAGTTTTGCGTAATAATAAGCTGGCAGAGAATTTGCTGCATCTTGCATTGGCTCAGGGTGCCAGTGACATGCATATCGAGCCTGACGGACAGGGAGTGCGTGTGCGCATCCGTGTTGACGGCCTGCTGCAACAGCTGTGTGTGCTGCCGCGTACGCAGCAAAGCACGCTGCTGACGCAGCTGAAGGTGTGGAGCGGTATGGATATTGCCGAAAAAAGAGTGCCGCAGGATGGGCGTCTTTTGCTTGAGCATGAAGGCAGCGAGGTGGATTTGCGCCTAGCCAGCCTGCCTACGGTGAACGGTGAAAAGCTGGCTATACGCTTTCTGCAGCGTCAGGATAATCTGCTGCAGCTGGAGCACCTGCAGTTCAGCGAAAGTAATTTGCAGCGTTACCGTCAGCTTTTTCATCAGCCAAACGGCTTGGTGCTTTTGACAGGACCTACTGGCAGCGGTAAAACGACCACGCTTTATGCGACGCTGCAGGAGTTGGATGCTGCGGCCGGCAATATTATAACGCTGGAGGATCCGGTGGAATATAAGCTGCCGGGGATTAATCAGGTGGCGGTCAACCGCAGGAGCGGGCTTACCTTTGCCGCAGGACTGCGTTCTGTTGTGCGTCAGGATCCTGATGTTATCATGCTGGGTGAAATCAGAGATGAGGAAACGGCGGCGATGGCGGTGCATGCTGCGCTGACAGGTCATTTGGTTTTGAGCACGCTGCACACGAACGATGCCATTGGTGCGGTCTATCGTTTGCTGGATATGGGGATTGCCGATTATCTGCTGGCTGCCGGGTTGCGCGGCGTGTTGGCACAGCGTTTGCTGCGCCGTCCGTGCCGCCATTGCGGCGAACGGCGCTTGGCTACGGCAGCGGAGCTGCAGTATCTGGGGCGCAGAGCGGATGAAAGGCTGCAAGTGGTGCAGGCTTACGGCTGTGAGCATTGTCACGGCACAGGCTACAGAGGGCGTCTGGCTTTGCATGAGCTGATTGTGTTTGATAAACGTATGCAGCAGCTCTTGGTAAACGGCGCCGATGAAGCAGAGCTTTTGCAGGAGGCGCGCAAGCAGGGATGGCGCAGTCTGTACGCCGATGCGGTTGCAAAGGTGCTGCAGGGTGCAACTACGGTTGAAGAATTGTGGCGCGTTGGTATAACCGAGGAGGCTGATTATGCTTAATAAGCTGCTGCTTTTGGCACGGCATATGGGAGCAAGCGATTTGCATCTTACGCCTGCGAGCGTACCGATGGTGCGCGTAGATGGTAGTCTGCAACCTTTGCGAAACGAATTTATTTCCCGGGAAAAGCTGGAGAAAGCGTTACTTGCCTTGCTGCCGGAGCAGGAAAAGCAGCAGCTGCTGCAGACAGGTGAGATTGATACTGCTTTTAGTGACAGACTACAGGAGCGTTGCCGGCTCAATATTTACCGCCTTGGCAACGGCTATGCGGCGGCGATTCGTCTGCTCCCGAAGGATATTCCTGACTGCAACAGTCTTGGCCTGCCGCAAATTATCAGTCAGCTTGCGGGCAGCAGCAGTGGTCTGCTGCTCGTTACAGGTGCCACAGGCAGCGGCAAAAGCACCACGCTGGCCTCGCTGGTACAGCAGATAAATCAAACGCGCGCTGTACACGTGCTGACGCTGGAGGACCCGATAGAATATGTTTATCCTGCGGGCCTGGCGCTGATTAACCAGCGCGAGGTGGGGCGTGATACAAGGAGCTTTGCCAGCGGTCTGCGCAGCGCGCTCAGGCAGGACCCGGATGTTATTTTAGTTGGCGAGCTCAGAGATGCGGAAACAATAGGTATAGCGTTGACGGCGGCAGAAACAGGTCATCTTGTTTTGGCAACGCTGCACACACAGGATGCTGCAGGCACAGTGAACCGCATTCTTGACGTGCTGCCAGACAGAAAGCATGTGTGTACGCAGTTGGCTGACTGCCTGCTGGGGATTTGCTGCCAAAGGCTTTTGCCCCGTTGCGACAGAGCCGGCAGAGTAGCGGCCTTTGAGGTGCTCGTTGCAACGCCTGCTATGCGCAATTTAATTCGTGAGGGGCGCACGCACCAGCTGCAGTCCTATTTGCAGACCGGTGCGCGCTACGGCATGCAGACGATGGAGGATTCGGTAAAAGCCTTGCAGCTGCGAGGAATAATCGCATAAAAAAAGCCGCTGCGAAAAACAGCGGCTTAATATATACAGATAAACTGTGAAACAATATTACAAAATTTCTTCTCTGATTAAGGTGTTCATCATCTTTTGCTTGCCCAATACCCAGAGCAGGTCGTTTTCTTCGAAAACAAGTGAAACGTGGGGATTAGTAATCGTAAAGGCGCCACGCTCCAGACCGACAACGAGGCAGCTCCATTTGTTGCGCAAATCCGCAGCCTTCAGTGAGGTTCCCAAAATAGGCGAATGCTTGTCGATAGTAATCGCTAGTGAGAGGAATTGCTGTTCCGGTTTATTTTGGTGGTTATCCAGCATGAATTCACGCAGGCTTTGCGGCAGGTCGCAGCGTTCCAGGCCTAAGCTGCGCTGCCTTACAGCAGCATCAAAAACCTGCAGCTGGCTGGCGGTGCCGATGAGCAGCAGCTTATCTCCCTGCTCTACTATCTGCTCACCGCCGGGCATATCAACAGTGCGATTACTGCCCAAAAGCTGCAGCACGTTGCAGCCATAGCTTTCACGGAAGCCAAGACTGCGCAGGCTGCGTCCTTTGATGGGAGAATCCTTTTGCAAATCGTAGTAGACAAGCTGCAAATCCTCGTCGAACCAGGTACGGCTGTCATCGGGAGCACTTTCACGATGCTTGCGCATGTGCTTTTCGTTAAGGTTTACCAAAAAGCGTGATTCGATGCGCAGATATTCGCTCATCAGCCAGTCGGAGGAGGAGATGAAGTAGGCTGCCAGCAATATAGAAACGCAGGCCAGGAAGCCATGCAGATTCAGCAGAGTGTGGAAGATGAAGTACAGCGAAGCAGATGCTACAAGCAGCTTGCCGAACACAAGAAACATTAACGGCAGATGGTTAGCACGCTTCTTAAACCAAAGCTTGGAGAACAAATCACCATTACCGGCGCGGTTGACGAGCACAGCGCGCAAAATCGGCGACATGATGATAAAGGTGGCTGCGGCGGTCAGCAGTCTGCTGTACGGCAGCTTTAAGGTGTTGCCCAAATAGGGCAGCAGGTAATATTCCGCACCCAAAGCGATAGCTGCCAGCAGAGTGGTGAAAATCAGCATACGCATGGTGTAACCTGTCAGCAAATTCTTCCAGTCCTGATCCTTGTCATCATCGGTATTGGTGCCGGTGTAACGGTCAAGCCAGCTTTTGGCCTGAGGCGGCAACAGCTTCAGCACCAGCTGGTAAAAGGGCTCGGCTGCCATGATGCAGAAGGGTGTGGTAAAGGTAGTGATTACGGATACCGCTACGATAATCGGATATAAAAAGCTGCTGATTACGCCAAGGCTCATGCCCAAAGAAGCGATAATAAAGGAGAACTCACCGATTTGCGCCAGGCTGAAGCCGCAGTGCACAGAGGTGTTGAGGCTTTGGCCGGAGGCCAGCACGCCGCCGGTGGAGAAAATCAGCTTGCCGATAATTGTTGCTACTACCAGCACGAAAATAGGCAGTGCCTGCTCCAGCAGGATAGCGGGATCTACCATCATGCCGACGGATACGAAAAAGACAGCGCCGAACAAATCCTTGATAGGAGCAACGAGGTGCTCGATTTTTTCGGCGTTAGGTGCTTCGGCAATCAAGGAGCCCATGATGAAGGCACCCAAAGCGGAGGAGAAGCCGAGCTGAGTTGCCAACACAACCATACCGAGGCACAGGCCGATGGAAACAACTACCAGAGTTTCTTCGTTCATCAGCTGTTTAGCCCATTTAAAGAAGCTGGGGACAAGATACATACCCAGAACAAACCATAAAACGAGGAAGAAAATCAAGCGTCCTATACTGAGCAGCAGCTCCATCGTGGAAACGTCGGCGCTGGCTACAGCCATGGTTGCAAGCAGCACCATCATTACGATGCCGGCGATATCTTCAATAATCAGTACGCCGAAAACGATTTCCGTAAAGCGCTGCGCTCTGAGCTTTAAGTCATCAAAGGCCTTGATGATAATTGTAGTGGAGGACATAGAAAGCATACCGCCTAAAAAGAGGCTGTCCATATGGTTCCAGCCCAGCAGCGTACCGGCGAAGTAGCCAACGGCCAGCATGCCGCCGATTTCTACCGCAGTGGCGATAAAGGCTGTACTGCCTACGCTTTTCAGCTTGTAAAAGCTGAACTCTAGTCCCAGCGCGAACAGCAGGAAGATAACACCGATTTCGGACCAGGCGTGGACATTGGCTTTATCGGTAATCGTCGGGAAGAAATTGAAGTGCGGACCGGTGATGAAGCCGGCAACAATGTAACCAAGCACCAACGGCTGATTAATTTTCTTGAAAAGAATAGTCGTGACGCCGGCTACAAGCAAAATCATTGCTAAATCATTAATAATAGTAGGCAGATGAGTCATGGGAATCTCCTTTGCGATATTTTTTGCCAAAATGGCTTTAAATGGTGTATAATAATTGCAATGTAGTCATTAGCTTTTTACAAGCTCTGCAGACTGCAAAACAAATAATCTCAACATATATTATACAATATTTTTGACTGAATTTATTGCATAAATAATGCTTTATTATGTTAATTTATTGTGACAAGCGCAATTGGAGGAATAAAGATGAACGAAAATCAACAAGAAAAATTAGTTTTGGTAGATGGCGAGATTATGCCGGAAGCTGAAGCGTTTATTGACGTTAACGACCGTGGCCATAATTTCGGCGATGGTGTTTTTGAAATTGTACCGGTTTATAACGGCCGTTGCTTTGCTTTGCTGCCGCATATGAACAATTTATTTGATTCTGTAATCGCGGTAAAAATCCCCGGCGTTTACATGATTGAAGAGCTGGTAGAGTTCCATGAAAGCCTGCTGGCCGCAATCGGTCTGCAGGACTGCGAAATCTATACGCAGGTAACCCGTGGCAGCGGTGCTTATGCCCTGTCCTATCCGGAGCAGAGCATTCCGCATCTGACTATGTATGCTGTACCGGTTGACCGCGAGGCACTGGCGCAAAAGCGTGCTAATGGCGTAAATGTTATCACTGTTGAGGATGTGCGCTGGGCGCGCTGCGATATCAATACTCTGAACCGTCTGCCGGAGGTAATGGCTAAACAGAAGGCTGTTATCGGCAATGCTTTTGATTCCCTGTTTGTTCGCGACGGTAAAATTACCGAAAGCACGGAAGCCAGCTTCTTCATTTATAAAGACGGTATTCTGTGGACTCATCCCGAAAACAACTTTATTCATAAAAACATTACCCGCCGTCTGCTGATGGAACGTCTTTCCAAGGATCTGGACCTGCAGATTATCGAAAGAGCTTTTGATAAGGATTTCGCTCTCAAAGCGGACGAAGCCTTCCTCTGCGGACCGCGTTGCGAATTTATGCCTGTTACCAAAATCGACCGCAGCTTCGTTGCTGACGGTAAGGTTGGCGAGCTGACACAAAAGCTGCAGGATGCATATATGGCATTTGTAGCTAAGGAATGCCCTGCTAAGCATGAATAACAGCAAGCTGGTGCGTGGAGCGTTATTGGTGGCTTTGGCGTTGGCGCTGCAATCGCTGCGTCTGGTGCTGCCGATGCCGCAGCTGCTTTCTACGTTTATCATCGGTACTTTGGTGCATATGATGCTGGTGCTCACGTTGCAGCTGGGCGGCCTGAAGACAGCACTGTTGCTGGCGTTTCTGCTGCCGCTGACTGCTTACGTGCAGGGGCAGGTGTTGCTGCCGTTTCTGATTCCTGTAATTTGGCTGGGCAATTTTATCTTTGTGCTGCTTGTGCGTCAGTTTAAGGGCAGGCATAAGCTGGCTTTATGTGTGCCGCCTGTGGCGAAGGCCTGTGTTATGCTGCTGGCAGCCTGGGCTGCGCTGAGCTTCTTGGCGCTGCCGAATCCTGCGCTGCGCAAGACGGTTATGTTTGCGATGAGCGTACCGCAGCTGCTGACGGCTGTTGCCGGTATTTTGCTGGCAGAGCAGGTCAAAAAGCGCCTGCGTCAGTTTGATTAATACAGGTTTGGCAATAACATAATGTATTTATGCGCGTCGTATTTAACCGACAGCGAAAATAACCGCCGGTGTAAAAGCTGAGCGGTTATTTTGTTTAATGCTTCGGCTTTACTCAGTAACCTTTTGGTAACTGAAGCACTTTTTTGTGCATACTTTACAGAAAAGCTGAAACAGCATATTATAATATAGGCAATGGATAGTAGTTATTTATTTTGTGAAGTTAATGTTAAAAATGCCAATGCAGTGACGCAAGCTATATTTCATATGCTATAATATACAAGCAGTAATGAGTTTTAGGGGGTTATCAGTATTTTAGAATTTAAACCTGTAACATTGGCGGAAAAGCCTTTGTTTGAAAGCTATATATCAAAATCACATCAAAATGGCAGCGAATGTGCCTTTTCCAATCTTTTTATATGGCGTGACTGCTATCATATTTATTGGTGCGTAGCGCACGATTTCCTGCTGCTGAAGGTTAAACGCAACAACGTTGATTTTTACATTCAGCCGTTTGGCGGACGCGATGAGGATTTGCCGCGTCTGATGCAGGAGCTGAAGGAGGAGCACCAGGGCAAGCCGTTTGAGATGCATGGTATCTATGATTTTACCAAGGAGCGCTTTGAGCGCGTGCTGCCGGGTCTGACATATGAAGAAGACCGCGATAACTGGGATTATGTATATCTGCAGGAAAAGCTGGCAACGCTTTCCGGCCGTAAGCTGCATGGGCAGAAGAATCACTACAATGCCTTCGTCAAGGCGCATCCGGATTTCGTTTATGAGCCGATTACCATGGATAATATGATGGAATGCCTGAACTTCGGCGAGCGCTGGTGCGATGAGCATATGGCGGAGGATCCTTCGCTGCTGTGCGAAAAATATGCTATTCAGGAGGCCTTCCTGAGCTTTGAACAGCTGGAGCTGCGCGGCGGTGCAATCCGTTTCGACGGTAAAATTCAGGCCTTCAGCTTTGGCAAGAAGATTAACGACGATACAGCGGTGCTGCATGTAGAAAAGGCGCGTCATGATGTACGCGGTTTGTATACTGCTATTACCAAGGAGTTCGCCGCTCATGCCTGGACGGATGTAAAATATCTCAACCGTGAGGAGGATATGGGACATCCCGGTCTGCGTGAGGCAAAAATGGCGCTGCATCCGGAATTTATGGTGCAAAAATATAATGTAATTATTGGGTGAGGTAGCTTATGATTTACCGTGTCGTGAGCAAGGAGCGTATGTACCAGGCGGAGGAGCTTTGGGACTATTGCTTTGAAAAAAAGACAGAGCCTTTCTTTCAGTACTATTTTGAGCAGTACTGCGGCAAGGACAATATGGTTATCGGTGGCTTTGACAAGGTTGGCGAGGAAGAAAAGCTACGCACAATGCTGCACGTCAATCCGTATATGCTGCGTTTGCGCGGGCAGGAGATGCTGGTTCCTTATCTGGTGGGCATTGCCACTGCTCCGGAAGCACGTGGACAGCATCTTTTGCGTCCGCTTTTGGAAACTGCCTTTGAAGTGTTGCGCTCGCAGGGCTTCCCCTTTGTGACGCTGATGCCGATAAGCGCCGGAATTTATCTGCCGTATGAATTTGCTTATTGCTATTATCGTCACGAGTATAAGCTGCCGCTGGCACAGCTGCAGTTTCCTGCAATTGGTGATGACCTTTCGGTAGAACGCCTGGAATTAGCTTCTTTGCTGCAGTCTGTGACTGAGGAAAAAGCTCAGCCTTGCAATCCTTTGACAGAGCTTTATGCAGGGATTACCGCAGCGTGGAACGGTGTGCCTAAGCGCACCGCTTTCCAATGGCGCAAGCTGTTGTCGGTAGTTACGCAGGAAAATGTGATGTGCGCTGTTGTCTATCGTGCGGGAGAAGCAGTTGGTTATATGCTTTATGCTTTGAGCGACGGCACGTTCAACGTGCAGGAGCTGCTGGCACAGGATGCTGCAGCGAAGAACCGTCTGCTGCAATATGCCGCAGGACACAGAAGCGAAGCGCGGGAGCTTTGCTGGCTGGCGGAGCCGTGGGATAAAACATATCTGGGCTTTGCGGACCAGGCGCTTACGGGCAGACTGCAGCCGTTTATGATGGCGCGCTGCCTTGATGCGCGTTTAGCGCTCGCCAAGCTGCCGGTAGCAGCAAGCATGAGCAGCGGCAGTGTTGTCGTACTGCTTACGGATAAGATGATTGAGCGCAATAATCATCTGCTGCAGCTGCGCACGTCACCGGGTAAGCTGGAGGCAGTCAGCACGCTGGAGCAGGAAGAGGCCACCATGGACATGGGTACCTTTACCCAGCTTTACTTCGGTGCCTTCAGTGCCAGCGAACTGTGGGAAACAGGGCGCATCAAATGCAGCGATATGCAGAAGCTGCAGCTGCTCGATGAGCTTTTCACAAAATGCCGCACGTACAATAACGAATATTTTTAAAGCTATGCAGGCTGCTTGGTAATCCGGCAGCCTGTTTTTTTCATGCAAGAAAGGAGCAGCCATGAACAAAGAACCCTTTGAGAACTATTCTGATGTGCTGAATGTGCAGCAGCTTGCGGAAGCCCTGCATTTGTCGAGGGCTGGGGCTTACAATCTGCTAAAAGAGCCGGACTTTCACACTGAAAATCGGTGGTCGAAAGCTGGTAACGAAGCAGGATTTGCTGGCGTGGATGAAACGCCATACCAACGGTCAAGAGCAGTAAAAAATGAAAATCAGCCAACAGGAACACGCTGGACGAGGAATGGGTCGCCGGAGCGTTTTCTATTCCAAAATCACGAAATTTCCCAAGTCAAGAGCCGGGGAAAACGCCTGAAAAATGCCGCCATTGCGGAACGAAGCGCAGAAAGGACTTTTTATGAGAACAGGACTGACCAAGCAGGAAAAAACAACAGACATTTGGTTTGACAAGAAAACACCGACCATCTACATCTGCACCCACAACACTGATTTGAAGAACAGGCTGACAGCCTACGCCGAGCAGTACCCCGACCAATGCAAGCTGACCGAGGACGATGTGGTGATCGGCTGCAAGTCTTTTGAGATTGCAAAGGGACGGCTTTCCTTTAGGCTGACTGCGCCATATAGTGAGGAACGCCGGAGAGCGGCGAGTATTTTTGCTAAGGCCAATAATTCTTTTTTGGAAAAATAAAATTCACGTTAGTGAATATAAATTACATTTTGTCAATCTCTGTGGTATAATATAATCGTATTGTTAGCGAGGTGCAAAATGGAGATTAGCTACAACAAACTGTGGAAATTGTTGATTGATAAAGGTATGAACAAGACGGACTTGCGCTTTCAGGCACATTTAAGTTCGGGAACGATGGCGAAACTCGGAAAAAATGAAAATGTTACGACTGATATTCTTGTCAGGATTTGTTCTGTTTTAGAATGTGATCTGTCTGATATTATGGAGTTGCAGTCAATCAGCAAATAATGTGCGTTATAAGCAGTTCGAAAAATGTAGAAGGAAATGACTATGAATTCTGATAGATTAAAAATGATAGATTTGTTTTCCGGGGCAGGAGGTCTTTCTGAGGGGCTTTCCGAAGCCGGATTTCACAGCCTGTTTGCGTCTGAGATCGTCCCGGTATATGCGCAGACATATCAACGGAACCATCCAAATACGGCGGTATTTACTGCTGATATTCGAGAATTGGATGCAAATGAAGTTCGGGATAATCTTGGTATCGAGCGAGGAGAACTTGATTTAATTGCTGGCGGCCCTCCTTGCCAAGGATTTTCAATCAACGCCCCTGTTCGGACAATCTTGGATGAACGAAATCATTTGTTCAAAGAGTATCTTCGTTTTGTTGATGCATTTGCTCCACGAGCAGTATTGATTGAAAATGTTCCCGGCTTGGTGTCTTTTGAACATGGTGCAACACTTCATGCAATCTTAGATGCTTTGGCGGAATTAGGCTACGGTGCGGATGTGAGAATTTTGGGAGCACCGTATTATGGAGTGCCGCAAATGCGCTGGCGCACTATTGTATTGGGTGTTCGTGGACGCTCATTGCCTTCCGGCGCATACCCTGAGCCGATTTATCACGCTCCTATACGGGCTAACTTTACCAGCACGTTCGATGGACAATCCATTATTAAAGCACCATCGCCAGAAGCTAATGCAAACTTTGTTACAGTCTATGAAGCAATTGGAGACTTACCTCCATTAACAAGTGGTGAAAAAGGAAATTCGGTTAAAGATTATCGTTGTGATGCTTTTTGTGACTACCAACGCAGGTCACGAATTGGATCTGTAGGTGTTCTGAACCATGAAGCTCCACGCCTGTCACCAATTAATTTAAAGCGATTGGAATATATCAAACCCGGTGGGAACTGGACAGATATTCCTGATGAGCTATTACCAAAGGGGATGCAGAAAGCAAGAAAGTCTGACCACACAAAAAGATATGGTCGAGTTTTACCTGATGGATTAGCTTCTACTATTTTGACAAAATGTGATCCGCACTGGGGAGCATTCTTCCACTATGAGCAAAATCGTTCTTTTACAGTTCGTGAAGCAGCTCGATTGCAGTCTTTCCCGGATCACTTCGTATTTATAGGAAATCTTGCAGAACAATTTGCTCAGGTCGGAAATGCTGTCCCACCACTGTTAGCACAAGCCGTCGGACTGTCTTTGCGCTCGGTTTTAGAAACGGAGGATTAACTTTATGTCTGGTTATATTTCTGAATTTTTCGGTTATCGTGCAGAAGATTCTTCTGATACTGCGTTGCAGAATACGTCTAAGCAAGTATGTCCCTTTTTGTCATCTTACTGTACAAAAGCGCTTGGAGATAGAACAAATCGAACGCTCTCTGGTGTTTGTGCGGTAAGGCAAGTGACATCTGGCTCCCCCAATGTGATTTGCTGCCCTAATAGAATTTATGCTGAGAATTACAAGATGCTTTCTACTATTGCACGGAAGGCTTTTGTCGCAGATTATAATCTGTATTCTGGTAGATTGGCGGTTTCTAAGGCTAAAGAGGAAAACGGTGCAGTTGCTGTTTTTGGTCATGGATGGGGAGGCGAACTGCCTCTGCCAAAACGTCAAGGCAGGGGTTCCTATTATGTGGACTGGATTTTAGCACGATTAGATGGTACTGGCGAACTAATTGAATTTACCGCTATCGAAGTACAAACTATTGATACAACAGGCACCTATCAAAATGCTCGACGGGCATTGCTTGAAAGGCACCAAATCGAAAAAGACACTGTTGGTTTGAACTGGGAGAATGTCTCTAAGAGAATTATTCCTCAGATTATTTATAAGGGCCAAGTCCTTCAGCGTGAAGAACTGTGCCGGAGCGGTCTGTATTTTGTGTGCCCTAAGCCTGTCTATGATAGAGTGCTTGAGCGATTAGGAGGAAAGGAGAAACTTCCTCAATTTCCTACTCAGCCTGCTGCAATTCATTTTGTGGCATATGACTATCTTGCAGATGTACCTATGGAGGATGGGAAAATTAGGCCTCTTGGAGTTGTTGAAGAATATTGTACTACGGTTTATAAGGTGCAGGAAGCTTTTTCGGCTGTTGATTTACCTGATCAGAATGTATACCGAGATGCTATTAGACGCTCTTTGTACGAATAATTATGTAAAAACTGGAGGAGCATATGGTACTTAAGAAAGTTACAATCCATAAATATAAGAGCTTTCTGACAGAGCAGACATACGATGTTGAAAATCAGATTACCCGAATTGTCGGAAAAAATGAATCCGGAAAGACAGCATTGCTTGAAGCTTTGGCGAAATCTAACTATTTTGAAAATAATTCAGAGTTCAAGTTCAACAAGGATTTGGATTATCCTCGAAGTGAATTAATCAAGGCTCGGAGTCAAAATCCAAAAGCAATTACCTGCTTTTATGAGTTGACGGACGAAGATATTATAACAGTTGAAACCGATTTCGCAGCAGGAATCATTGTCGATAAAACATTTTCTGAAACAACTTATTATGATAACACCAAAGAAACATCTGGCGTTGAAGTTAGTTTTGAGGTATTTAAAGAATGGTTAATTACCACTTTCGGAGTGGGTGACCAAGCAAAAGATATTATTCGTTCGGCAAGTACGTTTTCTGAGCTTAAATCTTCTGTTGGAGAAAATGAAACACTACCAGCTATGCAAGAAATAAAAGCTGAGTTAACCAAAATAGTGGCTGGTTCTGCAGACTGGGACGACCCTCTTGACGGGTTTATATATAAGACCTATATCGAACCGAGAATCCCTAAGCTTTGGTATTTTAGCGATTATTTCAGCATGCCATGTAGAATAAATTTGTCTGAATTTGCTTCGGGAACAATAACAGGAAGTTTATCCGCCGAGGAGTACAAAATCGCAAAGGCACTATTCGAACTGAGCGGACTTCAAATTGCAGATATTCAGAATGAAAACAATTTTGAAGCATTCAAGGCTCAACTGGAAGCAACCTCAAATGCTATCACAGATGATATGTTCGAGTATTGGACAACAAATCAGAACCTTGAAATCCGTTTTGAGATTGAGCATACTTCAAGTGGCATTCGTTATCTAAATATCAGAATTTACAATTCAAAGCACAGGGTAACACTTCCTCTGAAAAATCGCAGCAAAGGGTTCTTGTGGTTTTTCTCTTTCCTTGTATGGTTTAGCAAGATTCAAGGAAACAAGAACAGTAAATATATTTTGTTGTTGGATGAGCCTGGCCTCAGTCTCCATGCTTCTGCTCAAAATGATCTTTTGCGGTTTATTGACGAGAAGTTGGCACCGGAATATCAAGTTATATATACAACCCACTCTCCGTTTATGATTGATTCTCTAAAGCTCAATGAAGTCAGAACTGTTTACGATACACAGAACCCCAAAATCGGCAGTGTTGTATCGGATGCAGTTGAAGAAAGGGATTCCGATACTCTGTTTCCGTTACAAGCAGCATTGGGATATACTATAGCTCAAAATCTGTATGTATCCCCCAACAATCTTCTTGTTGAAGGCATCTCAGATTTGGTATATCTAAATCATTTTTCCACTGTTCTCAAAGAGATGGGCCGAGAAGGATTGTCTGATGATGTAACAATCGTTCCTGTTGGTGGTGCGGATAAAATTGCGACCTTTATTTCTCTGATGCGGGGAAATGAACTTTCTACCGTGTGCTTGCTCGACACCTTTACTGACCAGAGTGCGAAAACTCGTTTGAAAAAAATGGTAGAGCAAAAAATTATTACAGAAAAGAAAATCATTTATTACCATTCTGTACTTGAACAATCTTTCGCAGATATCGAGGATATGTTCACAAAGGATGAGTATGTAGCTCTCTATAATGGAGCATTTGGCGCATCAGTAAAAGCAACTGACCTTGAGGCAGAGAAACCTATTATGTCTCAGCTAAAACGCATGAATGGCAATAAGTCATTTAACCATTATGCACCCGCAAATTATATGGCAAAGAACATTGGCACACTGACTTTTTCTGAGGAAACCTTAAATTATTTTGAGAAGTTATTTGTCGAAGTTAATAAAAAGTTCTAACCTATTTGCTTACAGACCGTTTGCCTCTGGGTAAGCGGTCTTTTTTCAACAGAAAAACCCATGCCTTACTTAACGTAAAGCATGGGCTGATTTTTTGTCTGTACAGAATTTATTGTGCTGTAATTTGTTTTTCCATAACGTTATAGGCTACATCACCGTCATGCGGCTGACCATTGACCGTTACATTACCATGGAAGGCTGCAATTTTCGTTTTCCAGCAGTAGCTGCCGCTGTCTGCGGTAATTTTATTGCTGTTATCATTAAAAACAAGATTGCCGTTTACATAGGCAGTTCTGTCGGAATGATATACATCTACCTTATCGCAGGCAAAGCTCATATCGCCGAAGCTCAGACGAATATTGCCTTGGCCGTGAACCTCCATAGCATAAAGATATACCTTAGTGGCATCGCCGGTAATGGTTAAGGTAGTGTCATGTGCGGGGAATTGTACAAAAACATTTCCCTGCAGGTCATATACACCGGTGAGCGGGTTAAAGGTACGGCTGTCACTCTTGATTACCGGATCGGCAAAGCACATAGAAGGCAGCATCATAACAAGCATAGTTAATATTAAAAGTAATTTCTTCATGAATAAATCACCTCTTGTAGCATGAAAAACAGGAGAAATTTTAAGTGTACTCTTTATTATAGTATTTTTAGAGAATCGGCGCAAGCGTTAAAAAAGATTTTTTTAGAAAAAAAGAGGATTTTTCCTTTATACATTGAATATAAATTATGTGTGATATAGTAGTTGGAGGCGGAGAGGGTAATGAACGGAGATTTTGAAAACTTTAAAGAGCAGGTGCGAAGCACAGCTGATATGGTAGAAATAATCTCCGGTTACGTGCCGTTGAAAAAGAAAGGTCAGAACTACTGGGGCTGTTGCCCGTTTCACGGAGAAAAAACACCGTCCTTTTCGGTGAACCCCGGCAAGAGCATGTTTTATTGCTTTGGCTGCCATGAGGGCGGAGATATTTTTAAGTTTATTATGAAAATCGAAAACTGCAGCTTTATGGATGCATTAAAGCTGTTGGCCGGCAGATACGGTATTCCGATACCGGAAAAGCAGAAGACGGCCGCCGAAATTGCGCGCGAGAAACAAAGGGACAGCATTTATAGTGCTAATGAACTGGCGTCCAAATTTTTTCAGGCTTGTCTTACAAAAACTGCTTACGGTGAACCTGCCCTGGCTTATCTTGCAGGGCGCGGAATCGGCAAAGAAATTATTGCCGGCTTTGGCATAGGCTATGCGCTGAATAATTTTACCGCGCTTGTCAGCTCTCTTGCTAAGCGCGGCTGTCAGCCGCAGGTGCTGGAGGCTGCCGGACTGGCGGCCCGTGGGCGCGACGGCTATTATGACAAGTTCCGCAACCGTGTGATTATTCCTATCCGTGATGCGCGCGGACGTATAGTCGGCTTTGGCGGCAGAGTGCTGGACAACAGCACGCCTAAATATCTGAATACAGCGGAAACGCAGTGGTTTAATAAGCGAAGGCTGCTTTTTGGTCTGGATATAGCTTTGAAGGCTATCCGCAAAAGCGGTCGGGCTGTAGTTGTCGAAGGTTATATGGATGCTATCAGCTTGCATGCGTCAGGCTTTGATAATGTTGTAGCATCTATGGGAACGGCCTTTTCCCAGGAGCAGGCTAAGCTGCTGCAGCGTCTGGCGGATGAAGTAATCTTCTGCTATGACAGCGACAGCGCAGGCCGTAAGGCTTCGGTGCGGGCGGTAAGCATTGCCCGGGAAGCAGGCTTGAAGGTGCGCATAGCAGGTGTACCTGACGGCAAGGATCCCGACGAATATGTACGTCAGCATGGCAGTGCTGCTTTTGCACAGGTGCTGGCGGCGGCGCAGAATGGTATTGATTTTCAAATAGATGAAACTATCCTGCAAAATAATATTGCTAATTTAGCAGGAAAAGTAGAGGCTGTGTCGAATATACTACCATTCCTATTAGAATGTCAAAATGAAATTGAAGCGTCGGAGCATATCCGAAGGCTGGCACAGCGGCTGACTATTGATGAAGGCCTGATTGCGGAAGAATACCGCAAGGCAGCACGCAGAGGCGGCAGACAGCAGACTGGGCAACCGACGGTGATTCCGGAGGAAAAAAGCGCCGGTATCGGTCAGCAGGCGGAAGAACTGCTTCTGAGATTGCTTTTGGAGCAGCCGCAGCTGTGTGACGAATGCTGTGCGGAGGTAAAGGAAACAGGCTTTGAAGATGCTGTGCTGGCACAGCTGTTTGACAGGTTGTGCGAGCTTGGCACCGCTTATACAACGGATAAGCTGAATAATGTCCTGGACGACGCGGCGCAGACAGCGCTGGCACGTATTTTGGCACATCAGCTTCCGGAGGGAGATATGGATAAGCTTATGCAGGACTGCCTCAGGCAGATGCGGCGGCTTCGTCTGGAAAAAGAATATGAAAAGCATCGTCTGCTGGCGGATGAATACGAAAGATCGGCAGATGAGCGTTTTCTCAGTGAATTAATGGAAAGTCAAAGGATAAAGAATGAAATCAAAAAACTCTATGGAAACCAAAATAAATAAGGAAGGAGGGGACACCATGGCTGCAGCTACTAAAATAACGCAGGAGCAAATTGATGAGCTTATCCGCAAGGGTAAGGCTAATAAGGGTGTTCTCACCTATGGCGATGTAATGAACCTCACCAATACTTTGGAAGATATTACGCCCGAAGATGTTGAGCATATCTACGAGGTTATTACACGTAAAGGTCTGGAGCTTGTTGACGATGACAATGCCTCCGACGAAGATATACTGCCTTTGGTAGGAAACGACGAAGATAATGATGAGCCCAGCAGCAGCGAGCTGGAAAACATGAGCGTTCCCGAAGGCATCAGCATTGACGATCCTGTACGCATGTACCTTAAGGAAATCGGCAGAGTACCGCTGCTTATCGGTGAGGATGAGGTTAAGCTCGCTAAGCGTATGGATAAGGGCCGTCAGGCAGAGCGTATTCAGCGCGGCAGAATGATTGAGCTGGAGGAGCCTGCTTTTACTGCTGAGGACAGCGGCAGCGCATTGATTGAAAAGCTGCGTGAGAGCTTGAAAGAGGAGTGGCAGATTACCAATATGCGTTCTGTTTTCCGTGTAGCGCAGATGATTAAAAAGCGTCAGAGCGTAGGTCAGCCTTATACTGTTGATGATTACGAGGACCTGATTTTTGAATTTACCAAAGATGAGCGTCTGCATCTGCAGCGCCTGATGGTAGAACAAAGATGTCTGATTCCGGGCTGTGAGCAGTTCGTAGTAACGCGTGAAACAAGCGATTTAGATGATCACAAACTGTACCAGATTAAGGCTATTCTCAACGAGCTCAGAGAGCGTATGAGTGACGGCAGAGAAAAGGATTCCGCTGTTGTTGAAGCTTACTGCAATCTGGATGAGGATTTCGAAAAGCTGTTGAAAGCAGTTGCACATCAGGGTGACGAAGCTAAGCAATGCTTGTCCGAAGCCAACCTGCGTCTGGTAGTAAGTATTGCCAAGCGTTATGTCGGTCGCGGTATGCTGTTCCTGGATTTGATTCAGGAGGGTAACCTGGGCCTGATTAAGGCTGTAGATAAATTCGATTATAACAAGGGCTTTAAATTCAGTACCTATGCTACATGGTGGATTCGTCAGGCGATTACCCGTGCGATTGCCGACCAGGCACGTACTATCCGTATTCCCGTACATATGGTGGAAACCATTAACAAGCTCATCCGTGTTTCCCGCCAGCTGCTGCAGGAGCTTGGCCGCGAGCCTTTGCCGGAAGAAATTGCCAAGGAAATGGATACCTCCGTTGACAGAGTGCGCGAGATTATGAAAATTGCGCAGGAGCCTGTTTCTCTGGAAACTCCTATCGGTGAGGAAGAGGATTCGCATCTGGGCGATTTCATCGAGGACCACGATGCACCGGCACCTGCCGACGCTGCTTCCTTCACTTTGCTGCGTGAGCAGCTGGAGGAGGTTCTGGAAACGCTTACTATCCGTGAAAAACGGGTATTGGAGCTGCGCTTTGGCTTGGAGGACGGCCGCAGCCGTACTTTGGAAGAGGTTGGCCAGCATTTTGGCGTTACCCGTGAGCGTATCCGTCAGATTGAGGCTAAGGCATTGCGCAAGCTGCGTCATCCCAGCCGCAGCAAAAAGCTGAAGGACTTCTTGGAATAATAGTTGACAAACAACTATATCTATTATAAAATAATACTGTTTGGTAGCTTGCATGGGCCTATAGCTCAGTGGTAGAGCCGCCGGCTCATAACCGGCTGGTCGTAGGTTCGAACCCTACTGGGCCCACCAATACCTTACATCAGCAAAACGAAGTGAACGCAGGTCGAAAGGCCTGCGTTTTTAATTATATGAGTTGACATTTATCTGCTTATAGTGACATAATTAAATAGTTATCAAGAATATGGATTCATTTCACTGAATAAGTTTGAATAATTACCAAGGAGGCAAGAATGTTTACTTTAAAAAATGGTGACGGTATGGTTTGGCCTGACGGCAAGCGTATCGCCGTGATGGTTACCTTTGATTTTGATGCGGAGCTGCTGCGTAAATCTGTAATCGGCAAGCGAACAATCGGCTTTTCCGATACAAGCAGAGGTCAATATGGTCCTGATGAGGGCTTAAAGCGTTGTCTGGATATGCTTGAACGCCAACAGCTCAAAACTACCTTTTTTGTTCCCGGCCGCATTGCGGAGCTTTATGCAGATAAGGTGCAGCAAATAGCGGATGCAGGACATGAGCTTGCCTATCACGGCTATCTGCACGAAGCCTCTGTAGATATGTCTGCTGATGAGGAAAGGGAGAATATGGCCAAGAGTGAGGCGCTGCTGGAAAAAATAAGCGGCCGCAAGGTTGTCGGCTATCGCGGTCCGCTGGATTTATTGCCTAACTGTGCAATGCAGCTGATGGCTGAACGTGGATATTTATACGGGTCTACACTTAAGGATTGCGACTGGGCATATGTGCATGAGGACTACCCGCTTGTGGAGCTTCCTACTGAGCCTACGTTGGATGATTTCTCCTGGTTCTATTTTTCCTATGCTGATGAAGCTACTATCACCTGCAGTTATCCGGTGGACTATGTTTACGATATCTGGAAGGATAATTTTGACGAGCTTGCCAATGAGGGTGATAAAATTTTTGTGCTCAAGCTGCATCCGCAGCTTATCGGCCGCAGCAGCCGCGTGCGCATGCTGGAACGCTTTATTGCCTATATGAAGGCGAACGGCGCATGGCTTGCAAGCTGCGAAGAGGTAGCGCGTTACGTAAAAGAGTTTTACGCTAAACGTGCGGAAGGAGGCGAAGCATGATGAACTGGAACTGGCCTGATAATAAGCGCATTGCTTTACTGCTTTCCTTTGATATCGATGCGGAAACTCTGTGGCTTACACGCAACGATATCAATGAACGTCATCTGGTGCACATGTCCCGCGGTCTTTATGCTACGAAACAAGGCTTGCCGCGCATTCTGAAGATGCTGGAGGAGGAAGGTCTTAAGGCAACCTTTTTCACTACTGCCTATACTGCGGAGATTCATCCGGAAATCATTCAATACATTGCAGCGCAGGGACATGAAATTGGCTATCACGGTTATCTGCATGAAGTAAAGGATACCTATGAAGAAGAAAATGCGCTGATGGATAAGGTTGATGCTATCTTCCGCAGCCTTACCGGCAAACGTCCCGTAGGTGTGCGTATGCCTGATGGTATCTTGCATGATTTTCATAAGCAGCTCTGGCTGGACCGCGGTTGCATTTATTCCTCTAACTGGCGTAACAATGACGGGCCTTTCCTGCTGCAAATAGACGGCAAGGAAATACCTATCGTTGAGCTGCCGAAGGACGGCATTGTTGATGATACCTCCTATGATATGTATACTCTGCAGCATCCGGAGCATTATTATCTGCGCAGCGGACGCGAAATGGTGCAGATTTGGCAGGATGAGTTTGACGGCCTGGCAGACGAGGGCCGCATCATTAACTTTGTTATGCATCCGCAGTTTATCGGTCGTCCGGGATATGTTCGTGCATTGCGTTCATTTATTCATTATGCAAAAGAAAATGGAGCCTGGATTACTACTGACGAAGCCTGCGCTAAACATGTTTTAAAGCAGAAGGGTTATGATATTGAGGTTCATTACTGATTGAAAAAAATCTGTTGGCAGTGTCGTTGATTCTATGGTATAATAATTCATTATATGAGCAAGTTTACTCATTAAATGTACGGAGTAAACAGATATTAAAAATTGAGAGGGGTTTTTCTAATGAAAAAATTTACAATGAAAAGTATTTTTGCTTTCTTGGCAACAGCAATGCTGGCTATGATGCTGGTAGGCTGCGGTGGCGAGAAAAAAGATGCTGCAACTGATGCAGGCAAGGGTGACAAATGGGTTGTTGCTATCAACTCCACCTTCCCGCCGTTTGAATCCGTAAAGGAAGGCACCAAGGATTACCAAGGTGTTGATATTGATATCGCTCACTACATCGCCAAGAAGATGAACAAGAAAATCGAATTCACCGATATGAAATTCGCTTCTTTGGTACCTACTCTGCAAAGTGGCCGTGCTGATGTTATTATCTCTGCAATTTCTCCGACTTCCGAGCGTGAAAAGGTTGTATCCTTCTCCAAGCCTTATTATTTCCCGATGAAGGCTATTCTCTGCAAAAAGGGTGCAGGCTATGACGCTATGGATAAACTGAAGGGTAAAAAAGCCGGTGCTTCTATGGGTACTACTTATGCTAAAGAGCTGAAGGCTGTCGGCGGTATCGAAGTTGTTGAAATGGATACTACTCCGCTGGTTGTTCAGGATATTAAAAACGGTCGTCTGGCTGCAGGTCTGTTTGATTCTTCCCAAGCTGCTGTTTTCGTAAAACAAAATCCTGATCTGGAGCTGCACGTTCTGCAGGGAACTGTGGTAAAAGACGATACCTTTGCTATTGCGCTGCCGAAGGATTCCAAGGATGTTGAAAAAATCAACGAAATCCTGAAGGAAATGCGCACCAATGGCGAGCTGCACAAAATTCTCGTAGCTCATCTGGGTGAAGAAGGCACTAAAGAATATGAAGCTGCAATTGAAAAGCTGGATATTGCAAAGCTGTAAGAGGTGAATTGAGCAGATGTTAGATTTTTCCGTTCTGGAACCTTATATACCGCTTTTGGCAACCGCTGTCTGGATTACGCTTAAATTTACTTTCTTCTCTACGATTATGGGCTTTTTCGGCGGCTTTATCCTGGCGCTGATAACCCTGTCCAAAAACAGAGTGCTTTCCTTCCTGGCAAAGGTTTATATTTCTGTCTTCCGCGGTACACCGCTTTTAGTACAGCTGATGCTGATTTACTTTGCGACACCGCAGCTGACAAGCTATACTATTTCTGCTTTGGAGGCAGGCGTGTTTTCCTTTGGCCTGAACAGTGCCGCATATATTTCCGAGGCACTGCGCGGCGGTATTCTTGCTGTCGACAAAGGTCAGTGGGAGGGAGCAATGTCCTTGGGCGTGCCTAAGCATCGCTTTCTGCTGGATATTATTCTCCCGCAGGCTATTAAGAATGCATTGCCTTCTCTGGTAAACGAAAGCATTATGCTGCTTAAGGATTCTAGCCTTGTTTCCGTTATCGGTGTTGCCGATACGCTGCGTTGGGCGGATCTGATTCAGGCAAAAACCTTCCGTGCGTTTGAAGCCTTTATCGTAGCTGCTGCTGTTTATTATGTTTTGGTTATGGCCCTGAACTTTTTGGGCGGTTTGTTAGAAAAGAAGGTGCGCATCAGTGATTGAGATTCAACACCTGTCTAAAAGCTTTGGTGATTTAGAGGTCCTTAAGGATGTTTCCCTGACAATAAAAAAAGGTGAGGTTGTGACCATTATCGGTTCTTCCGGTTCAGGAAAATCTACGCTGCTGCGTTGTATCAATCTGCTGGAGCAGCCTACTGGCGGAGCGATTTTATTCGAAGGTAAGGACATCGTAAATTCCAAAATTAAAATTGAAGATATCCGCAAGAATGCCTGCATGGTGTTTCAGCATTTTAATCTTTTTGCCAATATGACTGTTCTGGAGAATATGACCTACGCTCCCCGTGTAGTCAACGGTCTGTCCAAGCAGGAGGCCAAGGAAAAGGCTATGAAGCTGTTGGCTAAGGTCAATCTTTCCGATAAAGCCAATGAATATCCCAGCCGTCTGAGCGGTGGCCAGAAGCAACGCGTAGCGATTGCGCGTGCTTTGGCGATGGAGCCGAAGGTACTGCTTTTGGACGAGCCTACATCCGCACTTGATCCGGAAATGGTCAAGGAGGTATTGGATGTTATTAAGCAACTTGCCAATACCGGTATTACCATGGTTTTGGTTACCCATGAAATGGGCTTCGCTAAGGACGTTTCGGATACCGTTTATTTCATGGATGGCGGTTATCTGATTGAAAGCGGTACGCCGGATGAAGTGTTTAATCATCCGAAAACGGAACGCGCGAAGAAATTCCTTAATTCTGTTTTGGTATAAGGAAATACAGATGAAAATATTTATAATTAATCCTGACTTTGGGGTTACTCCTGAGCAGATGGCAGCACGCTGTCATCTGCTCAGTGTGCATGTAGGTCCTGATGTGGAGCTGCACATGGAGTGCCTTGTTGAAAATCATATCGAAATTGATTCTGCTCTGGATGCTGCGCTTGCTGCGCCCGAGATTATCAAAATGGCTGTGCGTGCGGAAAGCGAAGGCTATGACGCAGTCGTGCTTTACTGCTTCAGTGACCCTGCGGTGGATGCCTGCCGTGAGGTGGTAAGCATACCTGTAGTAGGCGGCGGTCAGGCGAGCTGCCTTCTGGCACCGCTGGTAGGCAGGCAGGCAGGACTGTTGCTGGCAGATACTGCGCGTTATGCGGAAAAGCAGCTTTTTGTTGCTCAATGCGGTGTTGATCCTGCGCGTATTGCTGCAATTGGTGGTATTGAGGCCCGCGGTGTCGATTTATGGGCAGAGCGTGAGCGTGTTCTGGACCTGCTTACGGATGCCGGCAAACATTTGCTGGCGGCAGGCAGAGTGCAGGTACTGCTTTTGGGTTGCTTATCCTTTTTAGGTTTGGCGCACCCGCTCAGTGAGCGTCTGGGCGTTCCTGTTGTTGACCCGGCGGTGGCACCAGTGGCGCTGGCGGAATGCCTTGTGCGGCAGGGGCTCAAAACAAGCCGCAAGGCTTATCCTGCACCGCCGTTGCGCAAACGGACGTGGCAGAGCGGCCAATTATAAACAGCTTGCTTTTCTATAGGAAATAGTGTAAGATAATATTAGTATTAAAATCTTAAGAAGAGAGGTTACTGTTTTAATGAAAAAGAGCTTATTGACTTTGATTATGGCTTTGGTTATGGCTTTAGCTTGCGCAACCAGTGCTTTTGCGGAAGATTTGGGTTATGTAAATGTTGAACGTGTTTTCCGCAGCTATCCTGATATTCAGACTACTATGAGCGTTATTAACCTGGAGCGCCAAAAGGCTGAAAATGAATTCAACGAAAAGGCTCCGAAACTTGACGACAAGGGCAGACGCGAGCTGGGCGAAAAATTATCCGCTCAGGTAGATAAGAAGGAAGCTTCCCTGCTGAATCCTATCCGCGAAAAAATCCGCAAAACTATCGGCCAGGTAGCAAAAGCTCATGGCATTGCTAATGTAGTTGATGCAAGTGCTGTTGTATTCGGTGGCAAGGATCTGACTGAAGAAGTTATCGCTGCTGTTGCTCAAGGCAAATAAAGGCTAATGTTATTGAAGGCTGTCGCAGGCAAGCGACAGCCTTTTTTTATGAGTGTGTTATAATATAAGTAATTTTAGGCGAGGTGAAGCTGATGGCGCACTGTCCCTTTGATTTTTTTACTGACGGGAAAAAACATACTATCTGCCTTGTTGGCGGCGGCGGTAAAACGACGGTTATGTATGAACTGGCAGCAGCTTGGGCAGCCTGCGGACGCAAGGTGCTGGTGCTGACGAGTACGCATATCCTGCAGCCTGCAGATGGCAGTTTTGCTGCGGACGCAGCAGCAGTACATAATTTGTGGCAGCAGCGGCGCTATGCCGTTATCGGTACACCGGAGCTTGCCACTGGTAAGCTGACGTTACCGCCGCAAAGCGTGTATGAAGCGCTGAAGCTGCAGGCTGACGTAATTTTGTGTGAGGCCGACGGTTCCAGACATCATCCCTGCAAGGTGCCTGCGGAGTATGAGCCTGTACTTTTGCCTGACTGTGACATGGTCCTTGCTGTTGCAGGTATGGATGCTTTGGGGAATTCGCTGCAGCAGGCTTGCCAGCGTCCGCAGCCGGCAGCAGCGCTTTTAGGCTGCGGCGCAGAAAAAATACTTGATGCACAGATGCTAACAGTGCTGCTTTTGTCTGAGCAGGGAGCACGCAAAAATGTCGGCGCACGCACTTATTATATTGTCTTGAATAAATGCGACCTGCTAAAAGCAGCGCAGCAGGAGGAAATGCTTCGGCTGTTAGTGGATGAAGGAATAGACGAGCATAGAATATGGCTTCGTGAAAGGGGAGATAGCAAATGCTGAAGATTATTGTACGCGGTGGCGGTGACCTGGCAACAGGCGTTATCCATCGCTTGTGGGGCGCAGGCTTTAAGGTGCTGGTGTTGGAATGTGCCAAGCCTGCGGCAATTCGTCGGCAGGTAGCGCTGTGCGAGGCGGTGTATCAGGGCAGCGCTCAGGTAGAGGGACTTACTGCACGTTTGATAAACTCTCTTGCGGAGGCAGACGTTGTGTGGGAGCGCGGTGAAGTGCCGGTGCTGGTTGACGAAGCAGCGGACAGTGTGCGTGAGTTTGCACCTGATATTGTGATTGATGCGATTATCGCCAAGCGCAATATAGGAACGAACAGCGTAATGGCGCCGCTTGTGATTGCCTTGGGCCCCGGCTTCAGCGTGGGCGCTGATGCCGACGTGATTGTAGAAACGAAGCGCGGTCATAACCTGGGACGCATTATCCGCAGCGGCAGTGCTGCACCTAACAGCGGCGTGCCCGGTAATATCGCAGGCTATAGCAAGGAGCGTGTGCTGCACGCACCCTGCGCAGGTGTTCTGCACGTTGTTCATGACATTGGCAGCATTGTGGAAAAGGGCGAAACTATTGCAACTATTACCGACGGCAGTAATCAGGTGGCGGTAAAGGCAACACTGTCCGGTCTGATTCGCGGCATGATTCGCGATGGCTTTGCTGTTACCGAAGGCTTTAAAATTGCCGATATCGACCCACGTAAAGAAGAACTGGCCAACTGCTTTACGATTTCGGATAAGGCGCGCTGCATTGCCGGCAGCGTCTTGGAATTAGTCTGCCGTTATGCACAGGAGAAACAAAAATGAAGGATTTAATGAAAAAAATACAGGCGCAGGCTTTGGAGTCGCAGCCTTGCTATCTTGTTGCATTGATTGAGAGTGAAGGCTCTACTCCGCGCACCAGCGGCGCCTATATGCTGGTCGGAGAAAAGGGTTTGCTTTACGGAACCATCGGCGGCGGCGGTATGGAATATGCGGCGCAGCAGCTGGCACAGCAGCGTCTGCGCTGCGGTGGCGGCAGCTTTGTCAAAACGTTTGACCTTTCTCCGGCAGCAGGTATGGCCTGCGGCGGCAGCTGTCAGGTGCAGTTTTGTTACCTGTCTGTGGGGGAAGAAACGGGGAATTTGGCAGAGGAAGCTCTTAGTGCAATGAAGCAGCGTGCTCCCTGGTGGTTTTTACTGCCTTTGGGTGAAGGCAACGCACTGCCGCAAATAAAAAAGGACCTGCAGCTTGCAGGTCACAGAGGTGTAGTTGATATAGACGGCTGCGCCTATTATGCAGAGCAGTATGATTATGACGGTTCGGTTTATGTTTTTGGCGCAGGTCATGTTGCGCGTGAGCTGGTGCCGCTTTTGAGTCATCTCGGGTTTAAATGCATCGTGCTGGATGACAGGGCGGAGTTTGCGGATGCGGCAGCTTTTCCGCAGGCGGAGCATGTACAGCAGGTTGATTTTACTAAGCTGCAGGAGGCTTGCAGCCTGACGGCAAAGGATTACGCGGTGGTAATGACGCGCGGCCATGTGCATGACGCTAATGTGGAGCGCTATCTGTTGACTACGCCTGTCGGTTATATCGGCATTATGGGCAGTAAAAATAAAGCAGCTATGGCCAGAGCCGCTTTGCTGGCGGACGGTTACAGCGAGCAGCAGCTCGCACGTGTTATTACGCCCATCGGAATCGATATAGGCAGTGAAACGCCGGCGGAGATTGCGGTGAGTATTGCAGCACAGTTAATCCAAACTAGGGCAGAACGTGTATAAGGCATCATATACTTTATCGAGAGGGCCTCGACGTAGCTTCAGAACGCGTATAAGGCATCATATACTTCATCAGGAGCACCTCGACGTAGCAGTAGTACGCCGTCGGTGCTCCTTCTTCGTCTCTGATACCTTCTCCGCGTTCTGTTTAATGGTAAAGGTATCAAATATTTTCTTCGTGTTCTGGTTAAAGAGTAAATAGCTCTGATACTTTCTCCGCGTTCTGCTGATGAGTTAAAGGTATTGTACCACATACTTCATCTATATAAAAAAGAGCACCTCAACGTAGCAAAAGTACGTAGTCGGTGCTCATTTTTAATTTCTCTTTTGAATTGCGAACAAAAAAGGCTATCTGATAAAATTTATACGGATTTTCTCTGTAATTTTCTTTACAATATTGCCTGATATGCGATAAAATATATGCATGAAAAAATGAAGGGGTGCTTATATGTCTAAGTTTGTTAAACTGTCTGAGGAAGCCTACAAGTTTGAAGGCAAGCTGTCTTTGAGCTCGGCTATTCCTTTAGGTCTGCAGCATGTTTTGGCTATGTTTGTCGGCAATCTTACGCCGGTTCTGATTATTGGCGGTGCCTGCGGTATTGTTGGCGGTGCCGGTTTTGAACAGCTGCAGGTTGTTTTGATTCAGAATGCGATGATTGTTGCAGGTCTGGTAACATTGCTGCAATTATATTCCGTTGGTCCCTGCGGTGGCAAGGTACCTATTATCATGGGTACAAGCTCCGGCTTTATCGGCGTATTTGCCGGTATCGTTGCAACCTTGGGCAGCGGTGTTGTCGCCTATGGCGCTATTATGGGTGCTTCGATTATCGGCGGCGTTTTTGAAGCGGTGCTCGGCCTCGTGCTCAAGCACATCCGTCGCTTCTTCCCGCCTGTTGTCTGCGGCACTGTTGTACTGTCCATCGGTCTGTCGCTGATTTCCGTAGGTATCAATTCCTTTGGCGGCGGCTTCAAGACTAAGGATTTCGGTTCTATCGAAAACCTGCTGCTTGGCTTGTTTGTGCTTTGTGTTATCCTTTTCTTTAAGCATGGCACTAATGGCTTTTTAAGCTCTTCTTCCATTCTGCTTGGTATTATTGCAGGCTATATCGCTGCGATTTTCATGGGCTTTGTGCTGCCTACAACCGCAGTTACTCCTGACGGTGTGGAATACACCAAATCCTGGGTACTGCATTGGGACAAGGTAGCGAACGCCTCCTGGTTCGCTGTGCCTCAGCTTATGCCGGTTGATATCGTATTTGATATGCGTGCTATTATGCCTGTATTGATCATGTTTGTTGTTACCGCAGTTGAAACTGTTGGTGATATTTCTGCCGTTGTCGAAAGCGGTCTGAACCGTGAAGCTACGGACAAGGAATTGTCCGGCGGCGTTATTTGTGACGGTATTGGCTCTGCTATCGCTGCTGTTTTCGGCGTACTGCCCAATACTTCCTTCTCTCAGAATGTAGGTCTGGTTGCTATGACGAAGATTGTTAACCGTTTTGCTTTGGCAACCGGTGCGGTATTTTTGATTCTCTGCGGCCTGATTCCCAAGCTGGGGGCGTTGGTTTCCATTATGCCGCAATCCGTTCTGGGCGGTGCTGCTGTAATGATGTTCTCCTCGATTGTTGTCAGCGGTATTCAGCTGGTTACTAAAGAGAAGCTCAATCCGCGCAGCCTGACGATTATTTCCGTTGCTTTAGGCGTTGGCTACGGCATGGGCGCTACACCCGGCATCCTGGCACACTGCCCGGAGGCTATGCGCATGATGTTCGGTGAATCCGGTATCGTTCCGGCAGCCTTTGTAGCAATTCTGCTGAATATTATTCTGAATAGGGGCGAAGACGCTCAAGCTTAGTTTTATCCTGCTGGGTATCTATATCCAGCAGCTCGTTGATATCCTGAACCGGTACTTTTACTACCAGTTCAGGATATTTTTTTGTCAGTACGGAACCGCCTTTGTCCTGCGGCAGCTGTTGCAGCTCGTCGGCAAATTTTGCAGGGAAGATAATGGGATTGCCGGGAGTTTCTTCGTAATACAGGCGATGAATTTTTTGCGGCTGCGCTAAAAAACTTTCGGCAAGGCGGATGAGCGAAGCCTGCTGCAATAACGGCTGGTCGGCAACGGCAAAAAGCAGGCCCTCGGCCTGAGGCAGCTGCTGCTCTATATAAGCTGTGCCAAGGCGCACTGTATCGCTCAGATAGGGCTTGTCGTGGAGCAGGCAGGGGATTTGCTGCTGCGCGCATATATCCGCAACATCCTTATGGCGTGTTACAACGATGCGCTTGGGGAAAAGTCCTTGGCTAATATCAAGGATGTGCTGCAGCATGGGCGCTCCGTCGATGGCTGTCAGCAGCTTGTTGGCACCGAAGCGGCGGCCTACGCCGGACGCCAGGATGATGCAGGCTATTTTAGAATATTTTACGTTCATAAAGTTACCTCACGGTTCTGATTATATATCATTATTATAAGACTGAATGGTGGAGTTAACAAGCGTGGGAGTACCGGTTAGCGGAAGAATATATTTTATCCGCAAAAACAAAAAACTCTGTAACCGAAGTTACAGAGTTTAGTTTCAAGTGGTGGCCCTGGCAGGATTCGAACCTGCGACCTTTTGATTCGTAGTCAAACGCTCTATCCAACTGAGCTACAGAGTCACATCAGCGTTGCTGTTGTTTCAAGCAACAATGATATTATAGCGAAAAGTACGCTTCTTGTCAACACTTTTTTGCAATTATTTTTTAGATTTTTTGCCGACAGCTTTTTCTTTGGCAGCAGGCTGATGTTTTTCCAGCCAACCGCAGTAAATGAAGAAGCCTAAGGCAACGAGGAAGAAGCCTAAGCTGGTTGCCTGAGCGGATTTCAGTCCGAACATCCAGGGCTCGGCGTAGTCACCGCGCAGCATTTCCAAAAAAAAGCGGACTACGGAATAAAGCATGGCGTACATACATAAAGCCTGACCGCGTGCATGCTTTGTAGTGCGGAATAAAAGCAGCAGGGCAAAGATCACGATATCCAGCTGACCTTCCCAAACCTCTGCCGGCCACAGGGGTACGGGGCCGTAGGTTTTGTAGGCCAGCGTGCCTTCCGGGTACAGAATACCGAAGCTGCCGCCGGTAGGTGTGCCGAAGGCGTCACCGTTGAGCAGGTTGGCCATGCGTCCGATGGACTGGCCGATAAGCAGAGAAGGCGAAATGATATCCGCCAGAGCTACCCAGTCGATGTCATGCATTTTGCAGTAAACTATGCCTGCCGCAATGCCTGCCAGCATACCGCCTTGCACGGCCATACCACCCTGCCAGACGAAGGGGATTTCCAGCAGATGATGGCTGTAGTAATCCCAGTCGAAGAAGAAAACGTCCCACAGCCTGCCGCCGATGAGACCGGCAAAGCCGCCGTAGATGCCGATGTCTAAAATATGCTCGTGCCAGCGTCCGTCCTGCTTAGCTAAAAAGTAGGCAGTGCCGGTGGCTAAAAATATTGCTGTACAGAGCATCAGACCATACATGCGTATGGGAAAATCGCCGATAAAAAAGAGATATTGATGCATTATGAATAAGGCCTCCTAAAAAATCTAACTAATATTTTAACACATTCCGGTGTTTTTATCAGCGAAAAAGTTGTGATTTCTTTATTTAGAAAGCTTATTGAATTTAACAGCGAAGATAGTATTGCGTGACATGTTGCTTATGTCATTATCCACAGCGTCAATATTATGATATAATGAGGGAAGCGATATGAGCTTCAGTGAAGCAAAAAATAGAGAAAGAAGGTCTGCAAATTTATGAAAGCATTAACTTATATTGAATACGGTAAGTTTGCTCTGCAGGAAAAGGCCAAGCCGCAGCTTGCTTCTGCGCGTGATGCTATTGTGCGCGTAACCTTGGGAAGCATCTGCACCAGTGATTTGCATATTAAGCATGGCTCGGTACCTCGTGCTGTGCCTGGAATTACCGTGGGCCATGAAATGGTGGGCGTGGTGGAAGCGGTCGGAGCAGACGTAAAAACCGTTAAGCCCGGTGACCGTGTGACGGTAAATGTAGAAACGTTCTGCGGCGAATGCTTCTTCTGCAAGAAGGGTTTTGTCAATAATTGCACCAATCCTCATGGCGGCTGGGCGCTTGGCTGCCGCATTGACGGCGGACAGGCGGAATATGTGCGCGTGCCCTATGCTGACCAGGGGTTGAACAAAATTCCCGACAGCGTTACCGATGAGCAAGCGCTTTTTGTGGGCGATATTCTTGCTACCGGCTTTTGGGCAACACGTATTTCGGAAATCACCGAGGAGGATACCGTGCTGATTATCGGTGCCGGTCCGACGGGTATCTGCACCCTGCTATGCGTTATGCTGAAGCAGCCGAAGCGCATTATAATCTGCGAGAAGGATGCTGCTAGAGCGGAGTTTGTCAGCAAGCATTATTCCGATGTACTGCTTTGCGAGCCTGAGGAATGCGAAGCGTTTGTTAAGGAGCATTCCGACCACGGCGGTGCGGACGTTGTTCTGGAGGTTGCCGGCGGTCGCGACACCTTCCAGCTCGCGTGGAAATGCACGCGTCCGAATGCTATCGTAACGGTTGTGGCGCTCTACGATGAAGCGCAGAGTCTGCCTCTGCCCGATATGTACGGCAAAAATCTGATTTTCAAAACCGGTGGCGTGGATGGCTGCGACTGTGCGGATATTCTGCGCCTGATTGAAGAAGGCAAAATTGATACCACGCCGCTGATTACGCATCGCTTCAAGCTGGCGGATATCGAGGAAGCTTACCGCATTTTCGAAAACAGATTAGACGGAGTTATCAAGATAGCGATTACCGAATGATTTTTTTGCAAAGTATGTTCTAAGAGGGGCGATTTTATGATTAAGCATATAACAACAACACCGTCAAAGGCCTTAGAAAAATTAAAAGCAGGCAACGCCAGATATATTGATGCCAAGGTCAACAGCGAGGATATTTCGCAGGCAAAGAGAACAGATACCTTGGTTAACGGGCAGAAGCCTTATGCGATTATTATTACCTGCTCTGATTCTCGCGTAATTCCGGAGAATATTTTTATGACAGGCATCGGCGAGCTGTTTGTTATCCGTATTGCCGGTAATGTGATTGATGAGCATCAGCTGGGCAGTATTGAATACGCTGCCAGTCATCTGGGAGCACCGTTGATTGTTGTTATGGGGCATACGCATTGCGGTGCGGTGCATGCCGCAATCAATCATGATCCGGAGGGCTATGTCAAATTTATTACGGATAAAATCAAAGCAGCGATTGGCGACGAGTGCGACCCGTATAAGGCTGCCTGCCTGAATGTTAAAAGCTGTGAAGCGGAAATCGAAGCAAGCCTGGAGATTCAAAAGGTTGAGAATCAGGAGGGCTTGCGCGTTGTCGGTGCCATGTATCATCTGGAGAACGGTCTGGTAGATTTTATCTAAAGCAGATTATTTTGAGCTGACTTGAGCTTAGCGTCTTGAGGCACTTCTTTTTTGTAAGTTAATTTCTCAAAATTCACAATAATGCGCTTGACAGAATTGTGGCTTGAATGTATTATGTATACATAATACAGATTTCGATTAAAAGCAGCTTTTACACGCTTTTGGAGAAGGAGGCAAATGTATTATGCGTAAAGAACACGATTTTTTAGGTGAATTAGAAATTCCTGATAATGCATATTATGGTGTACAGACCATGCGTGCCATGGAAAACTTCCAGATTACAGGCTATACTGCCGATCCGCTTTTTATCAAAGCCTTGGGTATGGTCAAAAAGGCTGCGGCCTTGGCCAATATGAAAATCGGTCTTTTGGATGAAAAAATCGGCAATGCTATGGTTCAGGCCTGCGATGATATCATCAGCGGCAAGCTGAACGACCAGTTCCCGACCGATCCGATTCAGGGCGGTGCAGGAACATCCTTCAATATGAATACGAACGAAGTAATCTGTAACCGTGCTTTGGAAATTCTCGGTCGTCCGCGCGGTGATTATAATTATATCAGCCCTAATAACCATGCCAATATGTCGCAGTCCACTAACGATGTTATTCCTACATCCATCCGTGTCTGCGCTCTGATGCGCGCCGAACAGCTTATTGTTGCCTTGGAAAACCTGGCGGATTCCTTTGATAAGAAAGGCGAGGAATTCAAGGATGTACTGAAAATCGGCCGTACGCATCTGCAGGACGCTGTGCCTATTACCTTAGGCCTGGAGTTCAAAGCCTTTGCTTCCTCCATGCGCAGACGCAGTAGCTGCATTCGCCGCAGCTGTGAGCTGCTGCACACCATGAATATGGGCGCAACAGCAGTCGGCACCGGCCTGAATGCCGATCCCGAATATATCAAAGAGGTTTGCGAGCAGCTTACGCTGGTTACCGGCGAGAGCTTCACTACTGCGGATAATCTTGTTGATGCTACCAGTAACACGGATATCTTTACCGATTTATCCTCCAGTTTGAAAACATCGGCACTTTCGCTGATTAAAATTTCCAATGACCTGCGTCTGATGGCCTCCGGTCCGAGGGCAGGCTTCTGCGAAATTACGTTGCCGCCGCGTCAGCCCGGTTCATCTATCATGCCGGGTAAGGTTAACCCCGTTATCCCAGAAGTAGTGGACCAGACCTGCTATCAGGTAATTGCCAACGATTTGGCTGTGGCCTTCGGCGTAGAAAACGGCCAGTTCCAGCTTAATGTTATGGAACCCGTTATGGCCTACAATATTTTCAATTCCTTGCGTTTTCTGACCAATGCTGTTAATACTCTGCGCACCCGCTGCGTAGACGGCATTAAGGCTAATCGTGCCCAATGCGCGGAATGGCTGGATAAGAGCGTGGGCATTGTTACGGCGCTGCTGCCGCATATCGGCTACGAAACCTGTTCCGTTTTGGCGAAGGAGGCGCTGGCAACCAACAGAAACATTAAGGACCTGCTTATTGAACGCAAGGTGCTGAGTAAAGAGGATTTGGATGTTATCCTTGCTCCTGCGGAAATGACCAGACCGGGTATTGCCGGTAAGGAGCTTTTAAAGAAGATTCATGAGTCCAGAGAAGAACTGGTGTAAAGCACAAGAGAGCAGTTCTGTTATAACAGTAGAATAAAAGCAAAAGCTGCAGCTTTGCTCCTGAGTACGGGAGCAGGCTGCAGCTTTTTAATTTGAGCTTTGGGAAATTTGCTTGTTAGCACAAGAAAATTTCTTCCGTCCCACCCGAAATCATGCTTTGGGGTGGGGGAAAAAGAGCTTCTTATTGCTATAATTATAATGACAGAAACTAATTTAGGAGGTTGATGAATATGCGTATTGCTGAGAAATTGTTTTCCTGCTTAGTCTTATTTTTAATTTGCATCGTGTGCTTGCTTGCGGATGTTCCCAAGGTTCGGGCAGCGGAATTCCTGACTGCTGATGACGGAATATTTCTTTATATGAACAGCAGAGAGCTGGCAATCAGTGATGAGGAAGAAGGCGTGCAATTTTTCCTTGCCAATGACGGCACTCTGCAGCTGATGAACAAAAATACCAAAGATGTTTATAAGACCTTCGTTCCTGCGGAGAATGGAATGGTTGGCTATAGGGTGCGGGATGTTTTTACTGCCAATCCCGAAAATATATTTTTTGAAATAAATGCCACTATCGGTGCTCATGAGCAGAACTGCGGTTATTGGCTTATCGGTAAGGAAAACGGACAATGGCTGACCTATGTAACCTTGGAAGATTTAGCTAAAAACGGCTATGCCATTGACCAGTGGCGGCAAATTGTTACCAAGATTAATACGGATGGCAGCGGACGTTTTATTTTGCTTAGTCAGTATGAGTATATGCCTCCGGAAGCTACCTTCGGCATGCAGAGAAGATATTTCACGGATTTGCAGCTTGAGCTTTTGTGGGATGATGCTATGCAAGGATTTGTTATGCGCAGATTGTAATAAGCATATGGAATAAGTAAAACAGGCAGCGGATTTGCTGCCTGTTTTGTGTGCAGAAATCTATGCTTTATTTAGAAATATTTTGCGAGCAGGGCCTCTGTCAAAGGATGCAGAAAGTGCATTAGGTTCTGTGGCGTAATTTACACAATAAAAAACGCTGATGCATAAGCATCAGCGTTAACTTCGTGGTAGCGCTAAAGGGAATCGAACCCTTGATTTCGCCTTGAGAGGGCGACGTCTTAGCCGCTTGACCATAGCGCCATTTGGCTCCGGGACTAGGACTCGAACCCAGACCGAATGATCCAGAGTCACTTGTGCTACCATTACACCATCCCGGAGTAGCAGTTCTTTTTGAGCACGCTCATCAGAACAATAACGATTATAGCAGATAGATAGCAGTTGGTCAAGTACTTTTTTGAAAAAAAGTAGAAATTTTTTCCAGAAAGTTTAGGAGGACCGGCAACATTTGTTTGAAGTATAGATTGACGCATATGCTTTAGCATGATAAAATCAAGATAATACAACGATTAAATAACAGTGAATAAATATTCGTGACAGGGAGTGATAGCATGAAGCTTTTACATTTGTCGGATCTGCATTTAGGAAAAAAACTCAATGAATTTTCTCTTTATGAGGATCAAAAATATATTTTACAACGGATTGTACAGATGATTTGCGCCAAGCAGCCTGATTGCGTACTGCTTGCCGGAGATATTTATGATAAACCGGTGCCGCCGGCAGAAGCTGTCGTTTTGTTTGATGATTTTCTCAATCAGCTGGCGGAGCTGAAGGTACCTGTGTGCATCATCAGCGGCAACCATGATTCGGCAGAGCGCTTGGCGTTCGGAGCGCAGCTGATGAGCGGCAGTGGCATTCATTTTGCGGGCAGCTACAACGGTGAGGAGCAGAAGCTTGTGCTGGAGGATGAATTCGGCAAGGTGAATGTTTTCCTGCTGCCTTTTTTGAAGCCTGCTGTTGTAAAGCATTGGGCACCGGAGGAGGCTGCAGCGGAGATTACATGCTATCACGATGCGGTGAAATATGCTGTATCGCAGCTGCAGTTGGCACAGAACGAGCGCAATGTGCTTGTTGCGCATCAGTTTGTTACCGGCGCCGTTACCGCAGGCAGCGATGCTGTTAATGTGGGCGGGTTGGATAATATCGGTGCGGAGGTTTTTGCTGCTTTTGATTATGTAGCCTTGGGACACATCCATAATCCGCAGAATGTCGGCGGTAATGAGCGCATCCGTTATTGCGGTACACCGCTGAAATATTCCTTCAGCGAATGGCAGCAGCAAAAATCCGTGACAATGTTGGAGCTTGCCGAAAAAGGCAATATGAAGGTTACGCAGCTGCTGCTGACGCCGTTGCGTGAGATGCGCTATTTAAAGGATACCTTTGAGAATTTAATGGCAAGACCGAATTATGCCATGTTCCCAATGGATGAGAATGGCTGTCTGCAGGATTTTTATTATCTGACGCTTACTGATGAAAACGATATCCCGAATGCTATGCAGCGCCTGCAGTCGGTGTATAAGAATTTGCTGCAGCTTGATTATGACAATAAGCGCACGCAGGCGAATGCAGAACTGGAAATAACGGAAGATTTGGTAGAGAAAACACCGTTAGAGCTTATTGATGATTTTTATCGTCTGCAGAACAATCAGAAACTGAGCGAGGAGCAGAAGCAGTATCTTACTAATTTGCTGTCGGAAATGGGAGGTGACATATTATGAGACCGCTGAAGCTGGTTATGAGTGCGTTTGGTCCGTATGCTGGGCAAACCGTTATAGATTTTTCCAAGCTCGGAGAGCAGGGGCTGTATCTGATTACCGGCGATACCGGTGCCGGCAAAACCGTAATTTTCGATGCTGTTTCCTATGCCCTGTACGGACAGACGAGCGGCGGTGTGCGTGATGCCAATATGCTGCGCAGCCAATATGCGGATGCCGATACACCGACGTTTGTGGAGCTGGAGTTTTCCTTCCGCGGCAAGTGCTACAGAGTAAGACGCAATCCTGAGTATCGCCGTCCGTCGAAGCGTGGCGGTGGTATGACGAAGGAAAAAGCCGGCGCCGAGCTGTACTATCCTGATGGACGCGTACCGGTGACGAGAATGTCTGACGTAGACAAGAGCATTGTGGAGCTTTTGGGGCTTAATCACAAGCAGTTTACGCAGATAACGATGATTGCTCAGGGGCAGTTCCGCAAATTTTTGGATACCAATACGGATGAGCGCAGTAAAATCTTCCGTGATTTATTTCATACATACTTCTTCCAGCAGCTGCAGGATAGGCTGAAGCAGGATGCTGCGGCTAAGCGTAATGAATTTATCGAGCAGCAGCGCCGAAGCGAGCAGGCGCTGAACGGCATCAGCTGTATTTATTCTGCTTATACGGAAAAGCTGCAGAGCTTTGCCGCGCGTCACTATGAAGGCTGTGTTGAAGAAGTACTGGCCTTGGTTGACACAATTATTGTTCTTGATGAAAAGGAACAGCAGCAGGTGGCGGCAGCGGCGGCTATTGTGACGAAAAATCTGACTGCGCTGCAGGACAGCCTGAGCGCTATTGATAAAAAGCAGCAGCTTGAAAAATATATGCAGACGACAGAAGTGAGAATAGCAGGCATGCAAAAGCAGCTTGAGCAGGAAGCAGCTGCGGCGGTGCAAAGGCAGGAAGCTCTGCAAAAGCTTGAGGCAGAGGTCAATGAAGCGCAAAAGGGCGAGGTGGAGCTGGCACAGCTGCAAACAGAAAGGCAGCAGCTGGCTGCACGCCAAAGAGAGCTGCTGCAACTGCAGGATATGCAGCAGCGTTACCAAAGGCAGGAGGTTGCACTTCTGCAGAAGCGTCAGGAGTATAAGCAGGCCTGCGATAATTTCAATCATCTTAATGAGCTGAGCGACGCTTGTTTTGACAGATTTTTGGGCGCGCAGGCGGGACTTTTGGCACACGATAAGCTGAAACCCGGCAAGCCCTGCCCGGTTTGCGGTTCCTGCGAGCATCCGCAGCCTGTGCAGCTGGCGCAGGACGCACCTACCGAAAATGATGTTGAGCAGGCGCGCGATAAAGCTGAGGCTGCTCAGAAGATAAGGGACGGCCTTATAGGTGAAGGCAAGGCTTTAAAGGAACATCTGGAGCTGGACAAAACCTTGCTGCTAGGCAAGGGCGTGGAGCTACTTGGCTGTGATGATTTGAAGCTGATTGCCGAAAGAGCGCAGGCAGAGCTGAAGGATGTTAACAATAAGATTACGGCTCTGCGCCTGAAAATGGGCTTTTTGCAGGAAAAGGTGGAGCAATACCGTAAGCTGGCGAAAGCGTTGGAGCAGCAGAAGGCTGCCGACAAGCAGGCGGAGGCTGCGGCGCAGAGCATGAGGCAGCAGCTGGCAGGTGCCGAAGGACAGCTGCAGGAGTTGAAAAAGCAGCTTGCCGAGCAGAATGAGCTGCTGACGGATGTGGATGAACAGGAACTGCAGCAGGAGCATGAAAAGCTGCTGTCGCAGCAGCGTGAGCTGGAGCTGCAGGATAAGCGGCTGTATGCTGCAATCAAGAATAATCAGCGGATTAAGCAGGAGGTAAGCGGCTATGAAGCGCGCAGGGCAGCCTGCGAAGCGGAATACAGCTTGATCAACAGCCTTTCTGCAACGCTGAACGGAACCTTGACAGGCAAAAAACGCGTTAATCTGGAAACCTATGTACAGATGCACTACTTCGATAAAATTCTGCAGCGCGCTAATGTAAGGCTGCTGCGTATGAGCCGCGGGCAGTACGAGCTGTGCCGTGACAAAATGCAGGATGCGGACAGCAAGACGGGCAACAGCAAAACAGGCCTCGATTTGGAGGTCAAGGATTACTACAGCGGTAATCTGCGCAGCGTCAAAACCTTAAGCGGCGGCGAATCGTTCATGGCATCGCTGGCGTTGGCGCTGGGGCTGGCGGATGAGGTGCAGTCCTGTGCCGGCGGCATTCAGTTGGATACGATGTTTGTCGACGAAGGCTTTGGCTCGCTGGATGACAGCAGTCTGCAGCAGGCAATTGCTACGCTGCAGGGCCTCAGCGAAGGCCATCGCCTTGTAGGCATAATTTCGCATGTACATGATTTGCAGGAAATGATTGATAAAAAAATTCTCGTCAGGAAAAAACGCGGCCTGCAGGGGACAGGCAGCGAAGTCGCACTGGTGGTAGATTAAGGCAAAAATATCACTGCGGAAGCAGAAAATTACTTTACCATAGATTGTCAGTGTGATAAAATAATCTTTATACTTAAAAGGCGAATTGATTGCTGACATGTTCGTAGCAGTTGAAAAACAAAATGTATGGAGGGCTTGACGATGAAATTATTGGAAGAAAAAATTGTTAATGACGGTGTTATCAAAAGCGGTAATGTCCTGAAGGTTGACAGCTTTTTAAATCATCAGATTGATGTGCCGTTTGTTGCGGAGCTTGGTAAAGAATTAAAGCGCTTGTTTGCAGACAGGAATATTACTAAAATCCTGACTATTGAAGCCTCCGGTATCGGTATTGCCTGCGTTGCGGCAATGTATTTTGGCGTTCCGGTAGTGTTTGCCAAGAAATCCAGCGGCAGCAATATGGATAAGGATGTTTACTTCACTCAAATTTATTCCTATACCCATAGCAAAACAAACGACGTTGTTGTTTCCAAAAGATTCCTGTCCAAAACAGACCATGTGCTGATTATTGATGACTTCCTGGCCAACGGTTGTGCACTGGAAGGACTTATCGATATTGTACGTCAGTCCGGAGCTACTGTTGAAGGCGTTGGCGTTGCTGTAGAAAAAGGCTTCCAGGGCGGCGGCGACAAGCTGCGCAAAGCCGGCTACAACCTGCATTCCTTAGCTATTATTGATAAGATGGATGCAAAAACCAACACAGTAGTGTTCAGACATGAGGAAGCGTAATGAGCGAAAAACAATATGCGGTTGCACCTTGATGATGTTCGGTTCTATCGTAGTCAGCGGCGTGCAGATGACTGCCAACTGCGGCTACAATTCCCGTAATGTAACGATTGCTTCTCTGGCACTCAGCATCGGTATCGGCTTTACTCAGACACCGGCAATTTTTAAGATTTTCCCGGATCTGATTAAGAATGTTTTTGCAGAAAACTGTGTAGCCGTAGTTTTTATCGTGGCTATGGTGTTAAATATCATTCTGCCTAAAGAGGAAGAAGAATAACGATACGTGTTTTAAAATAAAGAGGGGTTATAAATGAAGATTATTGATGCCCATATGCATTATTACAATGTTGATGGTTTTGTGCAGGTTGCAGCCAATGCAGGTTATGAAAATACAGCGGCCTGCTGGCAGAAAATATGCGAAGAAAACAATATCGTTTTTTCCGTAGCTATGGGCAACACTAATTACACGTCTTCGAAATACGGTGGTGTTACACCGCGTATGATTGACCTTGTAGCGCCTTTTGACGAGGCGCATTACAATCAGCCGCAGAACATGGGTTACTGCATGGGTGTAAACAGCGAGGCTATAACCGAAGCAAATGCGGAAAAAACGGCGCAGGAATTTGAACGCTTTATTAAGGACCCGCATTGTCTGGGCATAAAGCTCTATCCCGGTTATAATGCTGTCTATGTCAACGATAAAAGGCATTGGCCACTGTTTGAGCTGGCACGTGCCTATAATGTGCCTGTTGCAATTCACACAGGCGATACTGCCTGGCCCAGCGGTCTTTTGAAATATTCGCATCCGCTGACTGTTGATGAAGCAGCAGTGGCGTTTCCTGATGTTACCTTTGTCATAGCGCACTGTGGTTGCCCATGGTTCGCCGATGCGGCAGAGGTGGCCTGCAAGAACGCCAACGTATGTATTGACCTTTCTGGTCTGGTGGAGGGCAATCCTAAACCGCTGATGCTGCGCGAAAGACAGCGTGGCTTTTTGCGTCAGCTGCATACCTGGCTGAATTATCTTGGCAATTATGAAAAAATCATGTATGGCAGCGACTGGCCGCTTGTAAATATTCCTCTGTATATCTGGATGATCAGCCATGTTGTTCCGGAATGCTACCACGAGGATGTATTCTATAACAATGCGGTAAGAATTTATAGTAAAATAGGCAAGCTGCTGGAAAAGTGCGGAGGTTGAGATGGGACAGCCTGATATCAAAGAAATAGAGGCAGGGCTTAAGGATTGGGACTTTGTGCGCAATCTGCCTGCTGCAATCGGTGATTATACCCTTGTGCCGGGTTCCGGCATCGACGGGCAGATTTTGAATATTGCAGCCTATGTGCACGAAGCGTCGCACTGTCGTCTTGATTTGACTTATACAAAAGAAACCTTTGATTATGTGCCGGTAAAAACCGTAGGCCTGCATACGTTTCGTGACGTGCGCTTCTTCTGCCGTGACCGCGAGCACTTTGCCGACATGATGCGCAAGAGCCTGCCGGATATTTTGGCCAGCATGGACAAGAAAACCGTGCATAAGCTGCCGTATGAAGCAAAAGCGCTGCATTTTGAGCAGTGGGACTACTGGCGCTCGCTGCCTGCTCAGGTAGGCGATTATGAGCTGTATATTACGCCCGATAATCCCTTGCCTTATATCAATGGCTCCTTTATCTTTTTGGATTATACTGATTTTAAGCATGGCAATCAGATATACTTTTCCTATAATATTTTCCGTGATGAGTTGTTTGCGGAAATGCGCAAGAATCACCTGCCATTGACCACAGACGCTTTTGACGTGCTGGGCAACGTGCCGGCAGAGGATAAGCTGCAGGCTTTGCAGGTGCATATGGAAGCAAATTTAATGGCTACATTGGAAATTTTAAAAAAAGTATAAAAAGCTGTTGACAAAACTAGGTCAACCCTGTATAATATTATTCGTAGTTGATTGGCCCGGTGGTTCAGTTGGTTAGAATGCCGCCCTGTCACGGCGGAGGTCGTG
>OLNQ01000267.1_pt1 | contig 59505 bp, 43 predicted proteins | sample 1672821 | NCBI WGS metagenome assembly OLNQ01 (sample SAMEA3136727, study PRJEB25190) | human gut metagenome | biome: human gut; feature: human-associated habitat; material: faeces | place: Austria | collected 2013 | reverse complement strand
CAAGCTGAGGGTCGCGGGTTCGAATCCCGTTTTCCGCTCGAATTCCTATCTATCTTAACATATAGCGATTCTCACAGATCGCTATATGTTTTTTTTGGTGCATTCCGATCTTCTCGGGTTGGTATATCCTCACAAAAAGGCAGAAAAATGATTGTTTTTGAGCCAAAAAGAATTAACCAATGGCAGCTTTCAAGGTTTGTGCCTTCAGGAATCATTTACGGAAGGATGGAACGTACAATACGAAATTACGGATTACGCATAATTTCCAGACCCGAAAATAAGCACTCCCTTTTACGTCGAGGAAGAAAATCTCTCCCCGGATCTTCAGATCACGGATGATGAGCATGTCGATCTTCGTGAAGATCTCTGTCATGAATGCCGAAGAATCACCCGAGAGTCAGGCTATGAAATCAACGACAATGACTATTGACGAGCTTGTCCATTATCTCATACAGTGGACGATTTATGACATTTATCAAGCAGGGCCGTCACAGCGAAGCTCAAACAGGTTGCGAGCCAAAACAAGCAAGGGCTCACCCAACCTCCGGGCCCTATCGCTATATCTTGCATGCATGTAAAATCAAGTTACCGGAACACGTCGTAGCCAAAATGGTGTACGGAACCGATGTCGCAGATGACGTATAAGTGCTGAATTCATATAAAGCGTAGGGAAAAATCTTTTGAATCATTCTATTCCTTTGATCAGCGGCCAAGTAGCTTCTCCGGTGATGTTTGTGGGGAACATACGGAGCGATAAAACCCAAATATAATTTGGTGTTTTGATCCGGAATATATATCTTTAATTCATAAATACGAGAATGACGTTCTTCTGTTTATCCTAACTCGAAGACCAAATTAAAGTATAACAGGTAAACAGTGGGAACCGGAGCATTATGCACGGTTCTTAACTGCTGTTATAAGGATTGGTCTCCTGAGTTAGGCAAATTAAGATACCGTGCATATTTTTTAGAAACATCAAAATCAGTGCCGGTATGATCGAATTTTTCCTATGTACAATCATTGTTTTATTGGTTGTTCTTGTCGCCGTCTTGGCAAAATCGCTGAATGAGACGAAAAAACTTGCCAGCAACAGACTGCTGCTTATCAAGGACTGGCTCGATCTGTTGTATGTATTCAGCGACGATTCCCAGGCTTTTCACAATCGGTGCAAGAACATTGCGCATATCAGGCAATTGACGAAATACAATATTGTCAGCTGGAACCCTCCCAGCGCAACAATCAAGATGAAATGGCATAAAATGTCCGTTTCCGAAAGACAATTCATCTGTCTGATGAATGCCGGATTCTCGAACAGAGAGCTATGCGCTATTTTTCAGGTGGGGAAAATCAGTTCGATTTATGTAAAGTACCATCGTATCAAGGCCAAATGATCCTGCCCGAAAGGATCTCTTATCTTTTCGGGATTCCGGCCGGGTGTTTCCCGAGACAGCCCTTTTTCGCGTTTCGAAACGAATAACCCGTTAGGTGAGATTGAATTCGCATTTTCAAGACAAGAACCTGCCTACTATTTCTCTCCCTTTCTCCAGCTTATCCCGTGCAATTGGATACATTCGGTTTGATGCCGATATGTTATATGTTTGTAAAGATAGCGAACGGATAAATTCCGAAGAAATATTTCGCCGATAAAACGATGCTGTCATATTAGGATATAATAGAGTGATATTCATCTGATATCACGGATTATTCCCTTTCACGGACCTTTCATTGCGGACTGCAGCGTATGATAAGCTTTTGTATAGTTTTTATAGTATATATATTACTGACATACAAAATATTACTATTTACGATGAAAGGTCTGTAAACGGTGATATATTCTCCCGGTGGATATATCTTTGTTAAGGCTTAATTTCATTCTTTTCCATGATGAACTTTTCTATATCTGTCGTGCGAAGCAAACGGTTGCGCGCTTTCTCGTTACCGGAATTATTGGTCGTACTTGTGATTATCGGTATCCTGGTACTGATCGCGCTTCCGAATCTGATGCCGCTCATCTCGCGTGCGAAAGCAACCGAGGCACAGCAGCAACTGACCTATCTGCACACGTTGCAAAAATCGAATTTCTACACTTGTTCCCGTTATTCGGCGTCACTCGACGAATTGGGATTCGAACAGTCGGAGCTGGTGACCGACGGCGGACAGGCCAATTATCGCATCGAGATCGTCGAGGCCTCGGAGCACGGGTTCCGTGCCACGGCAACGGCCGTGGTGGATTTCGACGGAGACGGAGTGTATAATGTCTGGGAAATTGACCAAGACAGGGAACTGAAAGAAATCATCAAAGATTGATTCGCAGGTATGTTTCCTCCTGAGTGCTATTTGCTATCGGCTGGTGCCGGTTCGTCTTTCGGTGTGTATCTCGGATTAATACCCGTACTTGCGGTCATGCCGTTGGGGCTCAGAGATGTTCGAACGAGACGGGTCGGTATTCGAGAACTGGCAGCATTCGGAGTCTCAGTTGTCGCCACAGGATGGGCTGACTGCGGCTGGCGGGGCATGATGCGGAATGCAGCCGAAAATACAGGTCTGCTGATCCTGTTGGGTATTTTGCTCGCCGGTTATCTGCAATTGCGGAAGTTGCCTTTTATCCGGGCTGTCGGCTGTGGGGATGTTGTTTTTCTGCTGGCTTGCACACCACTTTTTACTCCTATGGGATTTCTGCGTTTCCTGATTGCCGCCTGCCTTGTTTCGCTCGTGTGGTGGTACTGTCTGCTTCGTCGGAGACGGAGTACCGTGCCGTTTGTCGGAACGGCCGGTATCGCACTTGCCGGATCGCAGTTTTTCGAGTTGATACGCTTATGGCTGTCGTAATCCATATTCCGACCGAAATAGTCCGGTTATTGTCGGCTGCGGAAGCGGCGGAATACCGGCTTGTTCCGTTCGAACGGACGGAGGGACGGGTGCGTTGTTATGGTGAGGCCGGCCGTGATTATACGGTGGCGATCGGCGAATTGGAGGCGCTTTGCGGCTGGCAGGCGGAGGTCGTGCCGCTTGACGGGGAAGAGTTTCACCGCCTCATGCTGCAATACTATCGCGGCGACACCGTTCGGCTGTCGGTTACGCAATCTGGCTGTCTGAAGAACATTGCTTCGGGATCGGGGTTTCTGATGTCGCTTATCGGCGAGGCATTCCGCGATTATGCCAGCGATATTCATATCGAATCTTACGAAACGCGTTGCCGTATCCGGATGCGCATCGACGGTAAGCTGACAGAACGTTATGTTGTGGAGCGAGCGCAGTATGCACCGCTGGTGAATCAGATCAAAATTCTGGCCAATCTGGATATCTCTGAAAAACGGCTGCCCCAGGATGGGCGTATTCTCTATGATCGTAATGGGGTTAAGTTCGATGTGCGCGTTTCTACCTTGCCTACCATTTACGGCGAGAAGACGGTACTGCGCCTTTTGACCCGCCATGTGGAATTGTTAGAACTCAGCAATCTCGGTTTTTCGGAACGGCAGTATGGGGATTATTGCCGGTCCGTCGCACACCCTTTCGGCATGGTGCTCATCTGCGGGCCGACAGGTTCAGGCAAGAGTACGACGCTTTACGCCACGTTGCGGAGATTGAATCGGCTGACGGACAATATCCTCACGATCGAGGATCCGATCGAGTACACGCTCGAAGGGGTTAATCAGGTACAGCTCAAGGAAGAGATCGGACTTACGTTCACCGCTGCACTGCGAACCTTCCTGCGGCAGGATCCTGACATTATTATGTTGGGCGAAATCCGCGACAGAGAGACGGCGGAGATGGCCGTGCGGTCGTCGCTCACAGGGCATCTGCTCTTCTCGACGATCCATACCAATACGGCGTGGGGCGCCGTGGCCCGCCTGACGGATATGGGCGTGCATCCCTATCTGGTGGCTGATACATTAGTAATGACCGTGGCGCAGCGGCTCGTGAGGTTGTTGTGCCCTCATTGCAAACGACGGGCTGCGGTAACGGACGAGGTCCGTCGTCTGCTGCCGGACCATGCATTCGGGAATTATTTCGAGGCGGTTGGTTGCGAACGGTGCTTTTTCACGGGTTATGCGGGGCGTCGTGCGGTCTATGAGGTAATTCCGATGGATGAAGAACTTGCGGCGGCAGCCAGGACAGGACGCTCGGATATTACGCCGTTGTTGGCGGAAAGAGACATCGCATCGCTCCGGGATGCAGTCGTTGAACTGTTCCTACGCGGCGAGACTTCGCTCGACGAGTTGATACCGCTGCTCAACTACTGACGCTTATGAAACCTTATTGCCTTTTATTCCTGTTTCTATCCGGCCTGCTCCTTCCGGACGGGCGTAGGTGCATAGCTTCGGAGGCGTTCGGACGGGATTCGCTACCTGCGGAAGTCTTCCGGCTTACATCTTCCGATACGCTTTCTGCGGCCGATCCGGAGGCGTTGCGTCTGGCAGCGCTCGATCGGGCTCTGGAGAAACTTGCGGGAAGGGATTCGACCTTCGCGCGGGAGGTGGATGTGACGGCGGGACGGCTGCCGCTCACGGAACTTCTCCGCAATATCGCTCGGGCCAGCGGAGTGAATCTTTCGGTGCGGAACGTAGAGAACATTCCGGTGTCGTGCAACTTCACCCGGGCCCGGGTGGACGATCTGATACGTTTCCTCTGCCGGGAATACCGCCTCGATGCCACGGTCACAGGAAACATCGTATCCATCTTCCCGGCGGCCGTGCTTCCGGCGCCGCAGCCCGATCCCGATATTGCCTACGATGCACTGGACACGACATTGCGTTACGACCTGCGGGGCGAACGGCTTATCGATGTGGCGAAAAAGATCGGGCGGCTCACGGAGCGCAATATCATAGTTCCCGAACCGCTCTACGACTGTAAAGTTTCGGGTTATGTACGGCGCATGCGTTTCGCCGAGGCGCTGCGGACGCTCGCCGGAATAAATGGCTTGCGGGTAGAACGGAGCGCTCCGGGGACATGGACGCTCTTCCGCGACGAATCCGTATCGGAAGGAGTTCCCCGCGGGCCTTCCTATGTGCGCCGCCGGCAATTCTCTCCCGATGAACTGTCTGTCGATTCACTGGGGCGCATTACGGCTCATGTTGCACGTGGCAATGTGCAGGACATTCTCCTCGACCTTTGCGAAACGCTGGGACTCAACTATCACTTCCTTTCGCCCGTGAACTTCACCGCGGGTATTTGGACGGACAACACGGATTTCGAGACATTGCTCTCGGTGTTGCTGAAAGGGTCGCCGTATTCCTACTACCGCGAGCGAGGTATTTGGATATTCGGTGCGGCACAGACCGACGGTCTTGCTTCAGCGACGGTGATTCCGTTGGCGTTCCGGGCCGTATCGACACTCGAAGAATTCGTTCCTGAGCCGTTGAAACAAGGAGTCGGAATCAAGGTCTTCCCCGATCTGAACGCATTGATCCTTTCGGGAGACCAGCGTGACGTGGCCCGTGTGGAGACTTTCGTCCGGTCGGTGGACAAACCCGTACCGATGATCACGATGGAAATCATCGTTGCCGACGTGACGAAAAGCGACCTGCGTGAAATAGGTCTCGGAGCGGGTGTGGGCAAATCGCCTGCGCAGACTCTTGGAACGCTCGGTCCGGGAGTGAACATGACTTATAATGCCGAGGCCGTAAACAGTTTGCTGCACCGGATCCGCGGGACGGTGAACCTCGGACGCGTCACGCCGAATTTCTACCTGAGTCTGCAGGCGTTGGAGGAAGATGGCACCATCCGGCTGCAGTCCACACCGAAGCTCTCGACACTCAACGGTCATTGCGCGACACTCACCAGCGGTGAAACGCAATACTATAAGGAGATACAAAACAACTATTACGGTACTCAGAATCCGATACAGTCGGAATCCTATACCTGGAAGAGCGTGGATGCGAACCTCTCGATCAAGGTCACTCCCTACATTTCGGAGGACCGGCAGATTACGCTCGAAATCGAATTCGAGCAGACCGAGTTCACCGACCGTGTGGAGGAGAACGCTCCGCCGGGCACGGCGACGCGCGGGTTCAAGTCAATCGTCAAGGTTCGTAACGAGGAGATGGTACTACTAGGCGGCCTGGACCGTAATACGATGGAGAAATCCTCGCGCGGCATTCCTTTTCTTGCGAAGGTTCCCATCATCAAATGGTTCTTCGGCAAAGAGAGGCGCAACAAGGTCGAACGGACGTTGAATATATTCATCAAACCCTCGGTCATCGATTGACCGTCGTCAATATGCGGACCCCATGAAACTATTGTCTCGTATTCTCGGATCGGTCCGGGTACTGGAGGTGACGCTGACCGCTGGCGGATACACTGTGCGGACATGGTCCTGCAAACCCGGCGGCATTCCGCAACAGGTCGATCAGGTGCCGGAATCCGTTGCCCGAAGCATCGTAGCCGTGACGTTCGCCGGTCACGGCGTGATTTCGAAATCATCGGAAGCCACGGGCGTTTCGGCGCGTGTGCGATCCGATGCGGAAACTTTCGTATGGAACGAGCGGGAGGGCGTGTTCTCTTTCGTGCGGCGTGAGAAGCTGCGACCCGTACTCGGAGAGTTAGCCGGAGCCGGCATTTATCCGCAATGTCTTTTGGTTGCTGAGCCGCCGGAAGACGCAGCACGCACAGTGCTCGGCAGATTGCGTTGGCGGATGCTCGTACGGCCTACGGCGGAAGGGTCGGCGCTGGCACAGGCTGTTGTGCGCCGGATGGGGCTTCCGATACTGGGGCTTTTTCTGGTCCTGCTGACGGCGAATACCGTTGTTTCCCCGTCGGTCGGCATCCGTCGGCAGGCTTTGCAGTCTGCGCTTGCAGCCCGGGAGCAGGCGGATTCGGAGACGGCGGAGACCGATGCCCGGAGACGGGAATTGCTGGTTGCCTTTGCTGTGCGGCCCGAAATGTTGCGGACCGTCGTCTGCGACCGTATTGCCGCAGCCGTACCGGAACGGGTGACTCTGACTGCGCTGGAAGTCGAACCGCCCGAAAAACGGAGCGAAATCGGCAAACCCTTACGAAGGCAGGTGCATGTTGTCGTCGTATGCGGCGAGGCGGAGAGCGCCGCAGAGATTTCGGAATTTGTCGGAAAACTGACGGCGGAGGAGGCATTCGGAGAGGTTCGGCTCGTGCAGATGGAACGGAACACTCATGAAGGACAACTAACGTTCAAAATCGGAATAGGACTATGAAGTTGCCATACCGATATCGGGGTGTGACACTGCTGGCGTTACTCGTCGTCGTGCTGCCGTGGGCAACCTGGCGGTTCGCTCTGTACGATACGTTCGCCGCATGGTGCGATTGTCGGCGCTTAATGCGGGAACTGAAGGTGACGACCCCTCGAAACCACGGATTGCAAAGCTTCGACGGCGTGTGTACCGACGCGCCCGAGCTGATCTTCTCGGGAGGACTGCTCGATTCGTTGCGGAGATATGCTGTCGGACGGAGTGTGCAGGTCATTGGTTACGAACCTCAGGTCACCGATCGGCGGGACGGCATTGCGCTTCATGCTGTGTGTGTGACTCTTGCGGGGCGTTTCGGTGATCTGCTGCGGACAACGCACGCCCTCGAACATTGTCTGGCATTTTGTCGTGTGCGGTCGATGGCATGGACCGTACGGACCGACCGCCGGACAAAACGCAAAGATCTGATACTTACCCTTTACGTGGAACAATTGGTGACAGATAGACAATAATATTTTGCTTGCTGAAAACGGACGATTATGAAATTTTTTTGCTGCTTGTTGCTCCTGTCTGCCGTTGCGTGCGGTGTGTTGGAGGAAGATATTTCCGGCGACCGGATATGGATCGTCGGTCCCGCGGAGCGTGCCGAGGTGCCGGCCGGGGCGGTGGAGTTTCGTTGGAAGGCTGTGCCGTATGCCGCGGAGTATGAGCTCACGCTTATGTCGCCTTCGTTCGGCGAAGGGCGGATTGTCGCCGATACGGTGCTTCGGGTCGATACGCTCGGCAGTCGTAGCTACGGTTGTCGGATGGAACTGGGCGGTGGAGAATACGAGTGGCGGGTCGCGGCCTTCAACCCGGGGTACGCGACGTACTCGGAGGTGCGGACTCTCACGGTGCAGTCCGTCGGAACTTCGAGTGACGGACCGGAGCAGACAGGATGGTTCGGACTTCTGCCGGCTGTCGGACCTGCCGGAGCGTTGGAAAACTTGCGGCAATGAAATCCCGCTGGACGATCAGCCTGCTTCTTGCAGCCGTTGTGGCGGTATGGGGGCTCGTGGCATGGAAAATCCTTACGCCGGGTCGGGAGGGCTTGCGAGTTGCAGTTCCGGAACGATCCGTCGGGAAACATCCGGCCGCCGTTGCCGACACGTTGCAGCTCGATTATCCGGATCCGTTCCTGAAAGCCGCGGCCGTCCCGGAGCCAATGTTGCAGCCGCCGGTCCGACAACCTCCGTCCGAGCGGAAACGTCCCCGCCGCGAACGGATACAAGCCGTGCATTTAGGATCAGTATCCGTCGTCGGACGGCAGCTACATATTCTGACTCTCGGAGGCCGTCAGTACGAACTGCAGCGTGGAGATACGGCCGGCGGATTCCGGTTCCGCAGTTACGATGCCGATTCGCTCTACCTCGAAAAAAAAGGATTTATCTACGGTGTGAAACGATGCAAATGAATGATCCGATACTTCCGTCGCTTCTGGATACTTATCCGGTCGCTCTGCTTCTCTCCGGGTTCCGTTTTCTGCGATCGTATGGGGTGGAGACGGGTTGCCATAACGGGACGGGACCGTTTCGGCGGGCCATGAAGGCCGGATTGTACGGTTCGGTGCTTCCGACGGTCGTGGCCGTATCGCTCGTAATGTTGGCGACTCTGTCAGGGCTGCTGATGTTGTGGGAACGGGAGAGGATCGCCTTCCTTCGGGAACAACGGTTCAGGCAGGCCCGGGCCGATGTCGAATCGGCCTATACGCTTTACCGTCTGCATCCGGGCGACGGGAAGCTGACGGCCGTGGAAGGGTATCGCCTTTCCGATTCTCTGCCGCACTCTCGTGTCCGTATCCGCCGGGAGTCATGGGGGCTTTACGAGGCGGTGTATGTCGCAGTGGAGGACTCGCTCGTCGTGGCATGTCGTCTCATAGGGGTCAGGCCGGATCCGGAGCAGACGCTTTATTATGCAGACAACCGGATAGCAGTGACGCTCGCCGGGAGGACCGAGTTGCAGGGCGTGTTGCATTTACCGCAAAACGGTGCGGTGTACGGCCGTATGGGAGCCGATTTCTTCCGCGGCCGAGAGATTCCCCGTGCGGCGTTCCGGCGTTCCGGAGCGGAACTGCCGCATCCGGATGTTGCTGTGATAAACCGGCTCGATTCGCTCTTTACTGCCGGAAAACGTTTACCGCAGACCGGAGTACCCGATAGTCTCGCAGTGCCATTCCATATCGGTGAGACGGTTTCTCTCCGGGTAGGGGATGCCGATGTCGGCGGTTGCATCCTGATGGGGCGTATCGTCCTTCATGCCGGAGAGTTGCGTATTGATTCCACGTGCCGCATGGAACACCTCGTTGTCATTGCGCGGAAAATCGTTGTCGGTCGGGGAACCCGTATCGCAGCTCAGCTCTTCGCCCGCGATACGGTCGTCGTGGAGCCGCGGGCCGTGCTCGAGTATCCTTCGGGAATATGGTGCGGACAGTATACCGAATTGCAAGAACAGTCAGAAGTGAATGGCTATGTCGTGGTCCGCGATACAGTACGGCGGAATCGTCTTCGTCCCTGTTACCGGCAGTCGCGCACCGCCCGCCTGCGGGGATTGCTCCGGACGGACGGAATGGCGCATGTGCAGGGTATTGTCGCGGGATGTGCGGTGTTGCGGCGTGCGGTCTATTTCGCTCCGCAGGGCTATTACAAAGATATGTTTTACGACTGTACGTTGCTCGGAAATCCCGAAACGGCGTTGCCGATCGGGCTCGGAACAGGTACGGAACGCAGAAAGGAGGCTGTATGGGTGGAGTGATGTCGGGAAAGTGTCGTGCGGGACGGCGGATGCTTCGGGGTACATCGTTGCTGGAGGCAGTCGTGGCCTCGGTTGTGTTTCTAACTATTTTTACATTGACAATCAGTATATTACCTCAACTAATCGTACGTGGAGACGATGCGTCGCTCGTCGTGGAGGCGGAGTATCGTGTGGAAGAAGCCTTTGGCAGATACGAAACGGGCGTATGGCCCTGTGGCGAGTATGTCGAGCGGTACGAGTGGGGAGAGGTGACAGTACGGGTGGAGCGCCATCGGGATTTTTCGGATGTACGACATGTGTCGGTCACGGCCCGGATCGAAGGAAGCCGGAAGCGGATCGTGCGGGAGAGAGTAATGGAATGGACGGAATGAAACGATATGTATTCGGCGATGCGCCGACATTTTGTACGGATGGGAACACGTCGGATGTGGATTCCGTCGCGGGCTGGCGGACGGGCCGATTCCGGGGAAAAACGTTTTTGCGCGGATCGACCCTTGCTGAGACGTTGGTGATGATGCTTGTCTCCGGAATAGTATTGCTTGCCGTGACGGAGGGGCTTGCGCTTTTCTTTCGATTGCAGATCCGGCAGGCTGAGACACTGTTCGCCGCTGAATGCGTGCGCGAAGGCTTTTACCGGACAGAATGGCTTGTTACGTTCGCAGACAGCGTAACGAATGACGCCAGAGGTTTCGGTGAAGGCGTTTCGCTGCGGGTATGGCGCAACGACTGTGCGACGAGCCTGCGACTCAGTGATTCCGTGTTGCTTTATACGGACGGCGGATTCCGCGATACGCTGCTGCGGAACGTGTCCGCGCTCCGGCTGATGGAAAACGAAGCGGGAGTGAACTCGGTGGCGATCCGTTTCGGGACCGGACTCACGGCGCGTTTCCAGATCTCGGCGACCGCTCGGGAACGCCACCGGATAAAAATGGAAGAGATCGAAAACGGATATGGTTACAAAGAGGAATAGTTTATCGGATACCCGGCGGGAGTCGTTTTACACCGAGTTGCATGCACTGCTGACAGCGGGGCTCGATTTCTCGCAGGCTTTCCGATTGCTGATCGACGGCGAACGGGATGCACGGATCAAAGCGTTACTAAAACAGCTTTATGGCAACGTGGTGGACGGCGCCGCCTTGTGGCAGGCGATGGAACGTAGCGAAGCGTTCCGCCGTTTGGAGTGCGGCGTGATACGTATCGGAGACGAAACGGGCCGGCTGGCGGAGACACTCGAATTTCTCGGCGACTATTTCCGCAAACGGTCCGTACAGCGGCGAATGATCTCTTCGTCGGCAAGCTATCCGCTCGTTATCCTCTGTACGGCCGTGGCGGTCGTGGCTTTCATGCTCGCGGTCGTTGTTCCCATGTTCGAAGAAGTTTATGCCCGCATGGGCGGCGAACTGCCGGCATTGACTCGCTGGATCATCTCCGTATCGCAGGCATTTCCCGCCTATGCCGCAGGGACGATCGCGGCATTCTGTGGAATCGGTACAATCTACTATGCAAACCGAAACAAGAAGGAGGTACGCCGATGGTTATCGAACATGTTGTTGCACCTGCCTGTGGCGGGCACCATTATCCGTAAGAACCACGAGGCTCAGTTTTGTCGTCTGCTCCATCTGCTCTCTTCGTCCGGCGTACCGCTGCTCACGGGCGTGAAAGTGCTTTCCGATGTCATTGGATTCTATCCTTACCGACAGTCTTTCGAATTGATTGCCCAAGAGCTCGAATGCGGCGGTACTTTCGCGGAAGGAATCTCCCGTTTTCCGGAGCTGTACGACCGCCGGCTCGCGGCGTTGGTTCGTGTGGGAGAGGAGACAGGACGTCTTCCCGAGATGCTCCATCGCCGTGCCGACGCACTCGCCGCCGAACTCGAATATGCCATTCGCCGCGTGGGAACGCTGCTCGAACCCTTGTTGATTCTCCTTGTCGGAATCCTCGTTGCGGTGATCCTTGTCGCCATGTATATGCCCATGTTCTCGCTCGGAGGGATCATGGGATAGAGAGGGCCCATCAACTGCGAAATCCATTTACAACCTAAAAAAATAACCGATTATGAAACCTCTGAACCATTTGTCCGCATTCATGACGACCATTGCAGTCGTCTCGTTTCTGCCGGTTCCATGTCCGCTCGCAGCGCAGGACATCGCCGCAAAGAACGGCTTGTCCGTTCTCCGGGATACCACGGGACATTATCGGATAGCTGCTTCCGACGAAACGAAGGAGGATCCGTTCGCCGTACAGGTCATACCTCCGTCTCCGCAGTCCGCGATCTACCGGAAATACCTGGATCACGCGATCGACGAGAGTACGGGAATTCCGGACATTTCCATCCCGTTGTTCGAAATCCGGTTGAAAGAACTGACGATTCCCGTCACGCTGTCCTATCACGCCTCGGGAGTAAAAGCGTTTCAGTATGACGGAGACGTGGGAGCCGGCTGGAGTATCAACGTGGGAGGTTATAAGGTCATGCGGACGATTTATGGCCTGGAGGATGAGCGTTATCCGCACTACGACGACAACGGGTTGGGAAGATTCGCCTCGGTCGATGCGGCAGCCCCTTCTTCGGAACGTCGGAATCGGGATGACTACCTGCAGCTATTCCAATATACGCACGATTCGGAATACGATCATTTTTCCTATATTCTGCCTACTGCTTCGGGAGAGTTCATTCTTCGGAACGGAGACGATCCGAACCATATCTCGGCATTAATCGCCGGTTCCCGACAGGACAGATTCGCATTCGGAGAAGCAAGTGAATTTTACTCCTTCCGAACCATAACCGTAACGGATGACCGGGGAACCGTCTATGAGCTGGGCGACGACAAAACCCGTGAGGAGACTCACGATGAGCGGTCCAGCGTCATCGGGTGGCCCTTGAACCGAATGACAACCCGGTACCGGGAGAAAGTGACGTTCGAATATGAAAAATATGTGACACCGCTGAATGCCCGAAAAGTCGATTATATTCTCTATACGGAAGCTCCGTATTATATCAATTACATTCCTTACAATCCACCTTACAGTTGGTGGGTGAGGGGATCGGAGCTTCCGTATATCCGGGAGAGCGATTATCAGGGTCATAGTTCCATGTTGGTGACGAAAATAACGGCACCTGGTTACAGAATTGATTTTATCCGCCGGGAAACCTCCCACGGGGACACGGACAACAAAACGAAGCATCTCATTACAGCCGTCGAGATATACGATGATGCCGGTCGATTAGTCCGCAGAATAGGTTTCGATCAGATCCTGGCAACGGGCAACAACAATGACCATAATCTGTTGCAGAAAGTTACGATCGAAGGAGACAGTTCTTCTTCCGAAGCCGATACATATCGGTTTACCTACTACGGAAGAACCTCCGCAGGACCCGATTATTGGGGATACGGCGGCACGGGAAATCGGATGAGCGAAGAGTTCAAACGCATTCCGTTGCTGTATGAGAAAGTTCGAGGGGATGTAGGAGCGAGCGATACATATACCAATATTTATGATAAGACTGGATCTCAGGTTTTGAATTTATATGATATTTCTTTCGGCAACCGATATGTTCTGGATACGCCTGTTACGGATTATTCGCTGAAACGCATCACCTATCCGACCGGGGGCTTTACGGAGTACGAATACGAACCGCATAGCGATGGCCATGGAGGAAGAGTCGGAGGTTTGAGGATTAGGCGCATTTCCTCCCGTCCGGAGGAATCGGCGACGGCAGTCGTCACGGAATATCGGTATGACGATGCCCGGTTCGAAATATATCTCGGAAGCGATGATTTCGTGGATGATCTGCATACGCTCGGATTCAGGAACGGAGTAACTGGATACGAACCCTCTCTGATCTATGATTGCGCGAGAACCGTCCGGTTTTCGACATCTCCGATCAACGAGACCGTGCTCGATTACAAGGCCCGGTACGGGAAAGTCTCGAAGTTGAGATACGATTCAAAAAGCGGAAAATACGGTGGGAAAACGGTGTCGGTATATGGTCATATTCCGGTGGATGAGGCGTCGTCTTTCTCATCCGATGCTCATATTACTCCTTTTTACGACGATGGTTCCATCAATCTGCAGGTCCCCGCCAGCTCGACTTGGAACCGCGCGTTCTGGATTGATGCGAATAAGGGTTATTCCCCGGTATTGACGGGTCGGATCTATTATGATGCTGAAGATAAGGTCACGCGGGAGGAAAAATATACGTACGCGGACATTCGGAAAGGGACTTTCCGACAGCTGCGGCTCAAAGAACGGATACGGGTGAACAATGTGGCCGCCACGGGAAGTGTCTACGACTATATATCGTTCCGATATGAACATGCCGAATACGATCTGAAGTTGGGTTTCTACCGACTGAGCTCCAAATCGGTTACGGATCATACCGACAACGGGGCCGTAACATTCCTCGAAAGTTATTCCTACAACGAAGGGCATCGTATATCCCGAAAGAGCGCCAGTGACTTCTCGGAATCCTATCTCTATCCGGAAGATTTTACGGAACAGGTCTGCCGGGATATGGTCGCGGCAAACATTCTTTATCCGGTGATCGAAAAGACGAAATACGGTCCGGGAGAGTCGTCGTCTGAAATTGTCCGGATAAGGACCGAATACGGGAATTGGAACGGAATCTATTTGCCGGTCTCGGTACGGTCGAGTGTCCCGCCTTCGGAGTATCGGACCGAAATTACCTTCGACCGATACGATAAGTGGGGAAATATCGTTCAAACAACGGCTCTGAACGGAGTCAGTACAGTCTATGTTTGGTCCTACGGAGGACAATACCCGATTGCAAAAATCGAAAATGCCACACTCGCACAACTGACGTCCGTCATTTCGCAGATTACACTCGACGCCATCGCGTCCCGGACGGAGCCCACCGTTTCCGATCTGGCATTGCTGAATGGTTTGCGGGCCGATCCTGTATTTGCCCACGCAGCCGTTTCAACCTATACCTATCGGCCGCTCGTCGGAATGCTCACGGCGACCGATCCGGCGGGTATTCAGACCTCCTATGAATACGATGCGTTGGGACGGTTGATACGCATTCGGGACCACGCCGGTCATGCGACGAAAGAATACGAATATTATTACATGTCTAACTAAACAACGGAAAACGAGCTATGAAAAAGACCTTCGAATACATGTGGATACTGACCGTATTGCTGTTTACAGCGACTGCTGCGGCCTATTCCCAGCAAATATATACTCCTGAATTTCAGATTGAGACATCGGGGATCACTCCGAACTGCCAAACGGCGAATTTTTCTGTGGAACATCCCGAAGTGTGCAATGAAGAGTTTGTCTGTGCAGGAAGAATCACGGTCGAAAATACGGATTTCATACAGACCTTTCTTCCGTATCGGCACGGAGTTTCTCCGATGCATATCAGTTTCAAAACTTCGTACGATGGTTCAGGGTATCCGAGATTCCTACTCATGCTCAACAGTATCATCTATTGGGCGATCGACTTCCAAACGGACTCTGAGGGACATTGCGTTATCGCATTGGACGAGGTCCTGACTGGGGAATATGCGAATTATCTCGGTTATACTCACCAAATGCAGTTCATGTTTTTTGTCGTGGATGAAGAGCATAAAAACACCGTAGTCACGAGTCCGACGCAAGTGTTCGTTCCCAATGAACAAATTCTGGTGCCGATGAACGGAACCTTTTCATTCAGCATGGAAGTGACATACGAAAAGACGGGATATGTTCCCGATCTGGAACCGATAGACCCGGGCCCTGTCTCTTCGGACCAAAGCTATATTCGCACCCGGACGATGACGGCGGCAACCGGAACCTCGTATGTTGACAAATATGCTTATTATGACGGTCTGGGACGTCCGATTCAGACGGTTCAGCAGGGAATTACCCCTTTGGAGAATGATCTCGTGACCCTGCGGCAATACGATGGATTCGGACGCGAATCCCGTACTTGGCTGCCTGCGGTTGTCGCCGGAAATGGCGGGGCTTATGTCCCGCTGGTCCGAATCATGTCGGAGGCCAAAGAAAATTACGGAGACCGCAAGGCCTATTCGTATCCGATATACGAATCTTCGCCTCTGGATCGGGTGACCGAACTATATGGACCGGGCGAAAAATGGCAGATCGCGGATCGGGCGGAGCGAATCCGATATCTTACCAATGACGGAACGGATTCGCTGGAGTGTCTCCGGTTCTCTGCTTCGGATTACGGACCGACCGATACCGTCGTAGTCGTCTCCGGTACGGGTCAATATATTCCAGGTGAAATGTATGTTTCCCGGACAGAAGACGAGGACGGCAATGCCGCTTTCGAATTCCGGGACAAACGGAATCTGGTCGTATTGGTCCGGCAGGTCGTGCCGACCGGCATTGGAAGAGAGTTTCATGATACCTATTATCTTTACGACACGGCCGGGAATCTTCGGGCCGTATTGCCGCCTATGGCGTCTGCTTCCATGCAGGACGGAGGTCCGTGGTCAAGCGACACGTCGGAAGTCTTGCGCCGATATGCCTACCTTTACCGGTACGACGGTCGCAACCGCTGTGTTGCCAAACGGTTGCCGGGTGCCGATTGGATTCGAATCATTTACGACCGGACCGATACACCGGTTTTCACACAGGACGGAGAGTTGCGTCTGCAAGGTGAATGGGCCTTTTCGATTCCCGACGCCTTCGGTCGTACGACGTTGTCCGGAGTTTGTTCCAGTGCACCGGATCCCGCATCGCTTGCCACGGAAACCGTGCGTGCCGTTCCGGCCTACGAAGAGGCGGGGATGCTTGCCGGATACCGTGTCGAAGGCGTGACGCTCTCCTCGCCGCACCATGTGACGGCATATTACTACGATGATTACGGTTTTCTGGCCCTTCCGGAGTTTTCCGGGAAAGGACTGGAATATACCGTCTCCGAGGTCGATGGCTGCTTCCTGACCCGTTACGGCAGTGATGCGGAGGCTTACAAACATACGGGACTGCTGACCGGCGGCCGCACGGCTATCTTTTCGGCGGATCCGGATATGGATTCGTGTCTGTATGCGGCGACCTATTATGACGACCGAAAACGCCCTGTTCAGATACGCTGTTCGGGATACCATGGATTGGACCACGAATACCTCGCATACACGTTTACCGGTCAGCGGTCGATTTCCCGACATGTATATCCGGGTGATTGGACGGTGACGAGCGTGAATGGCTACGATCATGCGGAGCGCTTGCGTATGACGACCGTCGGGGTGAACGGACCGTCCGGAAGTCATGCCGATACGCGAATACGGTACGATTACGACGAGCTGGGCCGGTTATCTTCCAGAACCTATGAAACAGGCGATTCTCCGCTGCGAACGGATTATACGCATAATATACGGGGCTGGCTGACCGGACAGCAGGATGACGGATTCCGAATGGCTCTGGCCTATGAATCTCCGCAATACGTCGCACCATCCTATACGGGCAATATCGCCGAATGGACGTGGCGGCATGCCGGTGGAGAGGAAAACACCTATGCTTTCGCCTATGACGGCCTCTCCCGTCTGACGGATACGAGGCAATATCAGGCCGGGGAACGTACCGACCGGTTCGTGGAACGGTCGCTGACCTACGACCGGAACGGCAATATACTGACCCTGCAACGATCGCAGGGTGATGCGGTGACGACCGATTTCGCATACACCTATGCGGGGAACCGTCTCGTGTCGCTTTCCGATTCCGGGACGGCTTATCCGTATGCCTATGATACGAACGGGAATCTGGTCCATGACGGGGCAAACGGACTCGATATGACGTATAATCGACTGAATCTGATAGAAAAAGTTACGCGAGACGGCAGATTGCTGGCAAATTTTTCTTATCTTTCGAACGGTCGGAAGTATTTGATGTCCAGTGACGACGGCCACGGTTTGTGTTATGTAGGTTCTTTGGTTTACGAACGGCCTTCTTCGGGCCAATCCTTGGAGTTGGAGAGCGTGGAATTCGACGGCGGACGCTTTATAAAGACGTCCGGCGGTCTGGAAGCGCGTTATTTCGTAACGGATCACCTGGGAAGCGTACGGGCCGTGCGGACCTCTTCGGGCGAAGTCGTCGAACAGAACGACTACTATCCTTTCGGCCTACGGTGGGCCGATTCCGGATCTTCCGTATCCGACAACCGCTACCGTTACAACGGCAAGGAAGACTTGTCGTTCCTGAAGATTCCCTACACGGATTTCGGATTCCGCCAATTCGATCCGAAGTTCCGGTTGGGATGGAACGGCGCAGACCCGCTGGCGGAAAAGTATTTTCCCGTCTCACCTTATGCTTTTTGTGCGGGGAATCCGGTTAATCTGATCGACCTTGAAGGGCAGGATATTTGGGAGATCAATTCATATGGAAATATCGTGAGACACCTTAAAACGACCCGAAGCGATGCTTTTTTTATGGTGGATGAGTATGGAAACCGGATGATTGGAGATAATTATTCAATTGAATTCCCATATAAAACGGTTGTGCAACAAAACTCGTATACTTACCTAGATGATGAAAAGGGAATCAATTCATATGATGTTTATCGAGTCCGGGGAGATAAAAACGGAACTGCATTATTTGAATTTTTAGCGGACAATATCACAGGAAGCCCTACGAAAGTCGAAATCGGGCAAATTATGACGGGATTAGAGGGTGATAAAGGCTTAAATTTTATTACGACATCGCATACGGAGAGACGAGAGGCTGGACTTATGAAGCTAATAAGAGGTCAGATTGGATATGGTTATACGATCCGCGAGGTCAATCACAGCCATCCCAAAGATGCTTTTCCTTCAGGGTTGACAGGGTCTGATGAGCAAGGAAACGGAGGAGATATGGAAGCAATAAAATTACTTACAAATAGTATGATATCATGCGGGGCTAAGGTCGCATCATTTCATATATATCATGTGCCGACTAAACGAAAGATACCTTATTCAGTGAAGTCCCGGGCAGCGGACTTTGAAAAATATACAAATTAACTTTATGAAGCTACTGTTTATCACCGTTTTCGCTGTTTTAGGGGTAAGCGTCTGTCCAGGACAGACGCTGGCCGATATTCTGAACAGCCAGTATGATGACAATCCGATCCCCACGGTGCCCGTTGAGTACACCTTGCCCCGGTTGGCAGCGAAAGCGCCGTTCGTACAACTTTTCAATTCGCTTCTGCTGGCGACCGGGCACCGCGTGTTCCATTCTGATGAATATGAGGCGGACGAATACATTCTGATGAGGATAAAGGCCGAGGACCTGGAGATCGAGATGTCCGGCTCCTTGTGTCGTTATCCGCACGAAACGAAATCGCCTATCGGGTGGATGCCTTTTCACGGAAAGACGATCATCTTCAGTGGCGACAATCCCGGGCTCTTCACTTCTACGGAGGAAACGAGATGCTTCCGGTACAAGGATTATCCGGAAAACTCCCTGTATGGTCTTGAGGATGACGACCGGCCTGAATGGTATTTCCTGTATTCCAAGGGCCGGTATTTCGGAGGAACGTGGGAGTTGATAATTTATCCGGATCGATATGATGTCCCATTCCCATCCGAATGAGGCTCGGTTCTTCCCGTCAAGGGTTGCCGGAACGTCCGGAGAGGTTTACGGTCTGTATGTCCCGAGAGCAGCAGCCGTTGTGATCCCGATTTTCCGGTCGTGTTTCAGTATCCGGTGCGTTGGCCGGATATATGGGTGTCGTATCGTGATCCTTGCGTGAGGGACTGTCCCATGCGCGTAGTCTCTGCGGGATGACCTTCGGGTTCTCGGAGATCGTTCAGCCCCCTTCATCCCTTTATGCGGACCGTCCGGACAATTTCTTGTATGAAGTCGGGGCCGGCGGTGTTCCGATCCGGTGTCATGGTATAAAAGCCAAGCGATAACAGGCTGTCTGTTATCGCTTGGCTTGGAAGTTATTCCAGGGGCGCATTCAGGACTTTCCGGATTTCGGGTTCATAAAATCTTGCTATATAAGGAGGAGTGTCGGGAATGTCAATCCGATCCATGATGTATTCGTACAGTTTCCATACGTTTTCATAAGTGAATAGTTCGATCGGCAATTGAATGCGAAGAGCGTGTTTCTCCAATGGTAAATCGTGATCATTATATCCATATTCATATTCTGATATATATTGATTTTTAAATGAGTAACCTGCATATGGTTCGAAATAGGCACCTTCAACCAATTCAAATATGTCTACCGCGTTATTTTTATTCCGCACTGCTTTTTTTAAGATTTTTTTTGCCCAGCGTTTATTCTTCTTGAAAAGATCAGAAGCGACGTCCGCTATTCCATCTTCTTTTAAAACATAGTATTTATGCTTTTTTTTATATATATATTCCTGACCTCCATCTCCGTCGAAGATAACTACATTATTTTCCTGTGCCATTCCCATCATTGTGCCGGACAAAGCGAGGAGTACCGTGCTCCAAAATATAAACCGTTTCATATTATTTGTACAAGTCTTCTAAGATACTGAAAGATACGATTGCTTCTATTTTCTTGTTGTCGAATACGATTATTTCTTTTGTTCTCATTTGAAATAAATATCCGGTTGCAGTTCCTATTGATTTATGATCTTGCCGGCTCGGGAACCGGCTGGACCCTTTTAATGGGCCGAGGTTTTTCGATCCGCTCGGGTGGCTGTGATAGACACTTCTTGCTCCTTTCGGATTGATCGACACCGACGCGTGCTTTCCGGACTCTCTGACTTCGCCTTGAGAAACATTTGCAATCTGTCCTTCATGATTCACGATCCCTCCGTATTCCCTGTTGTTATTGTCCGAATCGCCTCCGGTGCCATCGTCTTTTATGGTGTTTCTCATTTTCTTGAGCGTGGGGACGGACTCTATTTCCATGATATTCTGCATGTGCGGTCCGGACAGATTCCCTTGTCGGATCGCATTTTCCGTGTCGATTGCCGCTTGTTCCGAAATTGAGTTTACCCGAAAGTCATGTTCATACCCAGCAGCTCTGATTACGTAGGTTTTATCGCCTTTTCCGGTATCATACATCAGGTATCCCAACGAATTATAATATTTGTCGTACACGGATCCATCCGGATCAATATTTCCTATCGGATCGTTTCCGCAATATATGTAGGGCGAACTTCCCGAATACTTCTCGCTTTTCGGGTCGGCCGTGTTCCATCCGATTCTGAATTCAGGGTCCATCATCCGGAATCCGAAATCGACGTACGGTATGCCGACGAATACCTGTTCCTCCTTTCCGTTGTATCGGTAGCGATTGTCGGAAATAAGGGCTTCGGCATCTTCCCATCGCAGGCCGAACGGATAGTAGTCGTCGGTTTCCGTCGCTTCTCCCGAAGCGGGATCCACGACGGCGCGCACGCTCCCCAGATGATCCGTCACGAAAAGATGCGTTTGGATACCGTTCGATGTCACGACGAACCGGCCTCCGTTGAACCCCGCGCTTTCGAGCGATAGTTTTCCGTCACGTTTCCCGTATACCAAAGAACCCGAATAATAGAGTCCGTCGCCGCCTGGCTCCGTCGCCGAGAGTTTCGTGCTGTCTGCAAGGTACGAATAATTTGCGGATAAAGTCCCTTTTTTCTCGACTTTTTGTGTCATATTCAGACAATTATATGTAATGTCGAGATCGTTGGCCCCATCGTGCGTCATGTTTCCGTTCGCATCGTAGCCGTAATCGTACACCGCTCCTGCATCGGCTATCGAGGCGATGCGGTTTCCCGTGTAGGAATATTCGAGATCGTTCAATGTCAGTCCGTTCCCGGTCCGCATCAAGGTCCGGAGGTTTCCGTTCGCATCGTATGTCAGTCCCTTTTCCGCGAAACGGTCCGTGAGGGCTCCGGCTTCGTAATGCCTGGTATCCGTCAGACGGGCGAAGCTGTCATAGGCGAATGCGTAGGTGTTTTCGTCCCGGCCGGCGTGTTGCCAAGTCCATTCGGAGACATTTCCCGTATAGGAGGGCGTTGTGGCGCTCATTTCCGGTTGGTAGTAACTCAATCGGGCCGAGAAGAGCGGCTGCTCTCCGAATCGGCTCACCTGTCCGGTTTGCCAGCCCAGCAGGTTGTATAACAGCGATGTGACGAACTTGCCGTCTCCTGTTGTCCTGCCGACGACCCGGCCCAGCCCATCGTAGGCATAGCGTATTTCGACGGGTGTACCATCGTCGAGCGTAGAGTTTTCGGCGAGCAGCCGTCCCCGGCGGTCGTATTCCCTCCGTGTTCTGAGGGTGTGCGTCTGTCCCTGCATTTCGTGCGATTCGACTGCCGCGAGGATATTGCCGGTGAAATCGTATTTACGGCTCGTGCGGCTGATTCCTCCCAGCAGATTTTTTTCTACGGTTTGGACGACCCTCTTTTCGTAGTCGTAGTAATAGGCCCGTTCGACATAGGCGATATCGGTGAAGTCTTCGTTGTTCAGGACGGCGAGGCGGTCGTACGTCTTCAGCCCGCAGGTCCGGCCGTCGATGTCGGTTGCGGGATCCACGGTTTCCGCAACGGCTGCGGGGGCCAGTCCGGCAGGTATGGTGAATCCGTCGCCTCCGTAGCGGCTTTCCGCAAGGATTGCGAGGAGCGTAAAGGATCCGTCGGAGAAGGGAATGGCCGGGTCCGGACTGCCGCCCAGCGTCGGATAGGAATTGTCGAATCCAGCAGCGTCGTAACGGTCTTGAATGGCTTCGCGGGTCAAGGCGGACTGTTGGGTGACGAGGCTTGAGATACGCCGGTTGCCGAAATTGTCGTAGACGTTGTAAACCCAGCGGTTTCGCTCGCGGAGATTTCCGTCCTGTAGCAATACGAGTCGGTTGCCCTTATCATAGACCAGATAAACGGGTTCTGCACCGGGGAGTTTTTTCGAGACCATTCGGTTCCGGGCGTCATACTTATATATGTAGGCGAATTGCGTTACGGCGTCGGCTCCGTCCATTAATTCCGTCGTATTGCCAAGCGATACGGAAAGTGCCGGTGGCAGAACATAACACAGATTCCCCGTATCGTTGTAAATATAGTAGGTGTCGAGTATGGTCGTTCCGTCGGAGCTGCGTGTGAGGATCGTGCGTTTCTGTTTGTCACGGAACGTTTCGGTGATGCCACCGTCCTCGTCGGTTGCCCGCTCCTTGAAAAGTTGACCGGCAGCATAACATCCGTTGATCGTCAGCCCGTTTCGGAGCGTGTTCGGTACGATGCGCCTCACCTCGTCCGCAGCATTCGAGGCATACTCGAATCCGATGTATTTCTCCTGTGTCCGGAATATCTTTCCGGGCGAGTAGCTACGGACGATGCGGTTCAGCGGCGAGGCTTCGAACCGGTTTTCCGAATAGGGAACCTCCAAGGAGCCGTACAGACCGTCGAAATAGGCCTGTTGCTCGGCGAAAGCCGTTGTGACCATTTCACCCGTCTTCGACGGGGAGACGTAGGGCATATAGCTGCGGGCGTTGTCGCGCCGCATTTCGTCGTAGTAATAGGGTGTCACGAGATTCGTGCCTTCGGGGGAGGCTTTGACGCTCACTTCCTGCATCGGAAAGCCGAACCCGTCGAAATAGGTGACGTCGGCGACGGATTCGGCGCGGTTCGGCCGGACGAATCGTTTCGTTCGGATCCGGTTGCCGTCGGAAAGGGTGGATGCCGTGTCGAAGACCTCTGCCGTGCCGTTCATCCGGACGGTCTTTCCGGCGATCACGGCGTATACGTTGTAATTGCCCTGCGTGGTCATATTCCCGAATATCAGGGGATCGCCCGTTCCCGTGGCTTCGCCGCACGTCGTTTCCCCGCGTTTTACGACATAATTCGTGCCGGGTTGCGAACCGCTCAGCGTGATGTTGAAACGGGAGTAGTCGTCCCGCAACAATTCATAGTCCACATCGAAAAGGGTCACGCCGCCGCCTGCAGGCTGCGAGAAGGTGATGTGTGTCAGCATGCCGCCTACCTGTACGGCGAACGCTGTGGTCTGCGACAGTGCCGAACTGTCCGTATTGGGCCCGTAAGAGAGCGAGAATTCGACTTCGGAGGCGTCGTATCGTACCAAAGCGAGGCGGAAGTCGCCTGTCCAGCCGGGACATTCTCCCCGGGTACATTTCCGGACGATCTCCTCCAACTCTTCGATGACGGTCTCGCTGTCGCCGATACGCGGACAGATCAGTCGGAATATACCGCCGTTCCCGTCGAGTTCGATCCGGTCGGTGTGATAACTCAAGGCCGCCGTCGTATTGATATCGTAGGATTTGACCGTGACGTATCCGTTCATTTGCGTACCCGACGAGGTGTGGATCGCGTAGGTTCCAGGCACGGCATCGGTGGTAAATCGTACTCCCGAGTTCCCGGCGAGGATGGTTCCGTTTACCGAAAGCCGCATGCCGTCCCTGTAAAGATAATAGGTCGTCCCGGAAGTGTATCCGTCAAGCGTGATTGTCAGTGTTTCGCCAGGCAGCACCTTGTATGTGCCGGCTTCGTTGATCGAGTGCACGACTTCGCCGGTCGGTTGAATTACGGTCGCCGTATTGCCCGATGCCGTGTAGAAGACCAGCTCCCGGGTCGATCCCGATGTATTTGCCTTGAGTGTGAAGTTCGCCATGAACTTGTTCTGACCCGGATAGACTCCGGATAGCGAGAGCCAGGAGGAATATCCCTGGGAGCTGATCCGGTTCCGGATATTGGTCTGAAGCGTCTGGGCATCCCCGGTCGTGGGAGTAGAAGGGGTATAGAACACGACTTGAATGCTTCCTCCGGAATAGGGCATGTCGTAGGTTTTCGATGCGTCGTGGTAAAACTCCACGGTGGTCGTGTTGAACCATTCGATTTGCAGTGGACACCAAGTATTCCCAGCGGTCGTCGGAATGGTCCAAAGCAATACCAGACAAAAGGATAATATCTTTCCCATGATTTCTGTTTTATTTTCGTGGTATTCCGTCGTCGTATTTCCCGGTGCCGATGAAGCACTCCGGAGCGAACGACCTGGTCCGAATGTATCGAAACCGTCTCGACGAAACGACGGGAACACGATTATCTTTACTTTCTATATTTATAGTCGTAGGCTACAACCGGGTTTCCTGCGTCGTCAGCGATCTCCTTTATCCGCCCTGTTTCGTCGTAGAGATAGGAGGTTCTGACACCTCGCGGATCGGTTCGACTCGTGACGCCGAATATGGGATGATGCGTATAGGTAGTGATCTGCGTATCGCCGAGAGCCGCGGCGGACCGCAACCCCTCGAGGGCAGCTATGTCGCTTTCGGATAGTGTTATACGATCGGTCATGGCATCTATCCGGGCCTGTCCGAGTACGTTTGCGACCTGTTGGTAGGCGGCATTCCGGATTTCTGCGACCAGACGGGTTCCCCCGTATCCCCATAGATAGGTCGTGGAAATGCCATTCGGATCGGTGGATTGCAGCAAATTACCCCGTTCGTCGTAACGGTCCAGAGTGAAAAGAGTTGTCTGAGGGCCCTCTCCGAAAGACCTGCTGACCGATACTGGCCAAATCGTATTACCGGAGTAATGGTATGCCAGGCTTGATGTCTGACCCGTGCCCTTGAAGGTCCGTGTCCTGATCCGATTGAGCAACATGTTCGAAAGGACCAGCCCGTTGGCCAGCGTTGCATCGGGATAGGTGTACTCCTGCGCTATCAGGGTATTGTCGCTGTCCGTCTGCGTCGCACGTACAAGCCGGTTCCGGTCGTCGTATTCGAATGTCCTGGACACGACGACTGAATCCGTCCCGAAATAGGAGATGTCCTGCTGGGAGGAAAGAACCTGAGTCCCCGTGTGGATTGTCGGATAACAACAACTTATCACTCTGTTGAAGGCGTCGTACGCGGAATATCGGTCATGATCTGGTTGTTTCTTTTTCAAATAAACGTCAGGAAAATTTCCGATCTGGGATGCTTTGATCCCTTCGAAAATATGATCGTTGACCATTATATACTCATACCGGCTCTTCCGTAATGGCTTGGACTGAGCATCGTAATAAGTCTGCTCGTATAATACGGGAAACATACCAGGTCTATACATATCTACGGTCCGGGATGCCCATTGGGAATGCAATAGACTTCCGAACATATTCGATCGGATATTGGAAGGCTCGAACGTATAGGTCGTATGAAATTGTTCCGGAACGAGGTAACGAGAAACGACTTTACCGTTTGAAATATCACCGGTTTCTCTGTATCTGTATTTTGCGACTGAATTATATTGTACCTGAAAATGAGAGACCTCCGGCAGAGTTGGTTCTCGATAAAATGTTTTAGTAAATGTATCCACATGCCCGAATTCTACATTGCTAATGAAAAATGTATTGGTATTCGATTCTGCTCCCATGAAAAATGCAGGAGAAATGTCGAGATTGGCTATACCCAATCCAGATTCGTTTTCTCCGTACTTATATTCGGTAGTCAGTCCGGGATCTGCTTCGGATTCTCGGAGTATGATTTTTCGAATGCGTTGTCCTCCGGCTTTTACGTCTCGACTCAGTGCCGATGATCTGTACTCGTTGGGTTCGTAAATGAATTCCGACGAACCTCCTGTCGGGTATGTAATTTTTTTGAGAGAGAATGATTGTGGATATAAGTTGTCTCCTGTACGATCGGCCTGATATTCCGCAAAATTTCTTGCAAAAGAAGCCGTTTCCAAAGCACCGATCCTGCATGGAATCTTTGCCATTGTTCCTTCTGTTACGATATTTTCTTTAGCAAATTCTTCATGAATGAACGGTTTGGTCAGATCCCATGCCGATAGTACGGATTTATAATATCCCCATTGATCTGCAATATTGAGCCCGAATACGTTCCCTTTCGGGGCATAATACTCGAATTTATATTTTTCCTCATCGTAAATACTTTGGGCTATAGTAATCTGTGCAAGTAAATTGTGCCATCGGTTTTTATTTGTTTCATAATATGAAAACTCAATATGTTTGATTGTTTTGCCCGCATAGTCTTTAATCAATATTTTTTGAATGACATTTGAGGGTGATTCCTTTCTGATTATTTCGATAGTCTCGTTTTCTGTTTCTACTTTTTCTAATAACAATTCTCCATAGTCGGGATTTGGAAATGTCACTCCTGAAGTTATATTACCGTGATCTGGGATTGTTACCGTTTCAGGATGAGGCGTATATACATTTCCTCCTGTTACGACGACATAGTTGGATAGAGATTGATTCGGTGCAGTATGATTGCAATAGGAGAAAGTCAGTGTTTCTCCGTATGGAGTCGATATTTGCGTTAGCGGCCAGCCAATCTCAAATGCCGGTGCGGCAGAGCCTATATTTACAGTAGCCATTTCGGCTTGCGATATGCCCGATTCGGGGTGAAAGCCTAAATAGAACGTATTCCCGCCGGTGTCTGTCAATGTAATATTATCTATGCTTCCTTCGAAACTATCTTCAGTAGCCTGAGTTACATCCAAACTTATTCTATCAAGCGATGTCCCGATCTTTATGGGTGAGTAGTTTTCGTCGAGGATGAATCGGCCGTTCGATGTCGGGAGGTTATAGAAGAAGAAATCGTATTCTCCATCGAGGTAGTCGGTTTGATAAAATGGGGATAAAAATCCTCTGTCATGATAAATGCGGGATAAATATTTATCGGTTTCTTCCGCGTCTGTCAATGTTTTGAGATACGATGGCGACGCTTTGGGGCGCATTTCGTCCGCTTTGCCGTTGATCGTCCGCATCATGCGGTAGCCTCCGATCGAAAGCGTCCAGCCTGCACCCAGCTCACCGTCGTGATAGGTATATTCTGGATGCGAGCCGTCGGCTACATAACCGTAGAGATAGTTGTATTTGATCCCCGAGGCTCTGTATGACAGGATGACGGGGATCGTAAATCCTTTGGTTTTGATCTCATAGAGCGGAATCGTGATTTCGGGCAGTCCGTTGTATTCGCATACAGGGTAGTCGATCTGTGCCTGAAACAACTGGGAGTGCGCGGTCGGCAGAATGACTTTGGGTAATTTATTTGTCGGATCTTTGATCTGGCCGTACGATCCGATAACCGGCAGACCGATGAACAATAGTGTGGCTAAACGGTTCATATAATAGTAGAAATGAGGTTAGTAATTCGGGGCTGTTTGGCATATTCCGAGAGATGCCGCTCTCTGTCCGGCGAATTGTCTCACCGTCGATAAATGTCCATGACGCAGGTCTCCTTTCTTGATATAAGATTATTAAACGGTTATCCGGATGCAGGAAACGGAATGGACCGTTATTCCGATTCTTCCTATGCAGTTGTTGTAGACAAATGTAATGTCCGAAATTCTGTTATCCAACGGATTTTAAGATTAAATAAATCTTACATATAATATGCAATACGCTGATAATTAAATATTTACCACATCGCGTTTATATCAAATGCTATCATACACCTTACGCTGATTGATAATACATTAATTATCAATAAATTAAACACAATTATCCCGGACATCCATTGCAAAAAGTCCGGGATAATTCATTCAAGGGTTGATTTTCTTATAATAATATCAAATTTCGTACAGGGTAACTTGAATTGATAAAATCGAAGAAAACGGGATTTGCTGGCTATTGAGAATTGCTGTGCCGTTCGATCGAGGGTCCAAAGAGCGGCAGAAAGGATAAAAATCATCCGGAGAATGTCTTGCGCAATAAAGTGGATGCAAAAAGTATCATTATTTGATGATAATTGCCCGGAATACGTTTTGTATAAAAAATCAACCTTCTTTATATATATTACATCGTTTATCCTTCATCAGCTTCCCAAGCTGAGGGTCGCGGGTTCGAATCCCGTTTTCCGCTCCGAAAGCCGAGGAAAAAAGCGACGATAAAGGGTAAAGTCTTATGTATTATGCAAGGCTTTCCCGTTTTCGGAGCCTGCGGAAAATGCATTCGAAAGCAGGTTCATACACCCCGGTTCCTGCACCGTCCGATTCCGTTCCGATATGTTATGACCAATGCCGACCGGCTGGTACATTCCGCGATTTCTCCGATCGACGCCCGGCGGATATTTGGTCGGGAAAACGGATAAATCGGAAAACTGGAGTCGGAAAGATGGTGCACCGGCCCATACCCTTCGCGGAACGCCGGATAAAACAAACCGTCGGATGAAAAGCCCGAATCAATCCGTCTCGCCTTCGGTCTTTCCGTCCAGCCAGTCTCGGACAATCGAGAGCACCTGCGGACCGTATTTGGCCATGAAAACCTTTCCGATCCCTTTTATGTCGGACAATTCCTTTTCGCTTCGTGGAAGTACCCGGCATACCGTCACGAGAGCGATCTGCTGCATGATCACATAAGCCGGCACGCCATCGCGGGTCGCACATCGCTTGCGCCATGTTCTGAGCCGTTCGAAAAGTTCCGGATTCTCGATGTCTTCCGAAACAGGCTCCGTTGCCGCTTTTTTGTTATTCGACCGTCTGGCCGCAAGGTCTTTTACGGCTGCCTTGGCCCTCGTGTCGAGGTAATTGCGGATCGTGAAGCCCGAAGAATTGTCCATGCCGAGTACGGCCGTCTTTATGGCGAATGCCTCCTGCAATTTTCCGACGGCCTCGGATACTTTCTTTTTAATATCTTTATTGTCAATGACGATGTCGCTCTGATTCATCAGAGGCATGACGATCTCCTCGCACTTCGCAAGAAAATACAACTGGGCTTTCACGATACGGTCCGTCAACTGCCTGTCGGTCTCCGGATCGGACGATGCGGTCAGGAGCGCATCCAGTTGATATTGGAATTTTTCGCTTATGGCGACGATTTCCGAGATGAACCGTTCCGAAGCGGCATTCCACATTCCGGTCGATTTCGGGTAGATTTTCGCAAGGTGTTCGTTGAATGCTTTTCGCACCGTGAATATTTTGATTTTCAAGGATGTGAAATCGAACATGTCGGTCAGAAGAGAGCGGTAGTATATCCGGCGCTGTGCGGCGAAGAGGGTTTCGTCGGGCCGGTCGGTCTCCATGTTCCTGTTGAAATCCGCAACCGCCGAATCGTTGATGATCGCGTTTTTCTGCAGGGGCGTACGGAGTACGAGCCCTTCGAAACTCCGGCAACGGCTCAATGCCACGTACACCTGGCCGTGGGAGAACGAATGCGCAGCGTCGATAATGACCCGATCGAACGTCAGCCCCTGGCTTTTGTGGATGGTTATCGCCCAAGCCGCTCTAAGAGGGTATTGACGGAATATCCCTTCCACGGTTTCGCTGATTTCCCGGGTCTGCGGGTCAACGGTATACTTCACGTTCGTCCATTCCCCGGGTTCGACTTCGACGGGCTCGGCAAGATCGTCGAGTGCAACTTCGATTTTCGACTCGCCGATGCGTGTTATCCGGCCGATCTTGCCGTTAAAATAGCGCTGAAGTCCTGTGGGATCGTTTTTTACGAACATCACCTGGGCTCCCGCCTTGAGCGTAAGTTCGCGGTCTGTGGGAAAAAGATACTCCGGGAAATCGCCCTCTATGTCGCAAGAAAACGTATGCGGCGGAGTGTCGAGACCGGCCATCCTCCGCTCGTTGATCGCACGGGCCGTATCGTTATGCGATGTCAGCGTGATATACCCGTCTTTGTCGTCGGGGACGAATCCGGGAACATATCTTGAATTCAGCCTCTCCAGTATGTCCGGAGTGACGGTGTTTTCCCGTACCCGGTTGAGAATATCTATGAATCCGGTATCGCTCTGCCGATAGACATGTTTCAATTCCAGAGTGATATATTTGGCTTCCCGCAGCGCCGCACTGTCGAAAAAGTAAGGCGACTCGTAATATTTGCCGAGCAGTTCCCATTCCGGTTGTTTTACGACAGGAGCGAGTTGCTGGAGATCCCCGATCATCAGCAACTGTACGCCGCCGAACGGTTTGTCCCGGTCCCTGTATCGCCGCAAGACGTCGTTCATCGCATCCAGCAGGTCGGCACGCACCATGCTTATTTCGTCGATGACCAGCAGGTCGAGGCTTCTGATGACGGCTATTTTTTCCTTGCTGAAATTCATTCGCTTCTCTCCTCCGGTCCGGAGCACGCCAGGCAGGTGAGGTCCGAACGGAAGCTGGAAGAAAGAGTGAATGGTAACTCCTCCGGCATTGATCGCTGCGACGCCTGTCGGCGCTACGACAATCATTCTTTTGGGCGAGCTCTGTCTGAGATCGCGCAGGAAAGTGGTCTTTCCCGTACCGGCTTTTCCCGTGAGAAAGACATTGATTCCGGTTTGCTCGAGAAATTTCCGGGCAAGATCCATTTGAGGGTTGTCAGACATGTTCTGTACTCGTTTTACGACTTAAAGATACCTATTTAATCCGACATTCGAAATTTACGATCCGACACCCGGGGCTTTCCCGTCCGTCAGGTCGCCCTCCCGAAAGTCCGTTTTTCACACGGCAACCGTCGGGGCCGATACCGTTCGGGACGACGCATCGCCGACGAAGCGGCAGCAAGGACCTTCCGACCAGCAGAATGGCATCGAATTTGCCCGAAATGTTTTCATACCTGCCGATTATCCGCTTTCTTGCCGGCCGCCGGAGACAATGTCGTTTCCGGAAAACAAAGAATAATATGATAGTGGCTTATTTAAGGGTCAGTACGGGCAAACAGAATCTGGCCAATCAACAGGACGAAATCAGACGTTTCGCCGAAAGCAGGGAGTTGGTGATAACCAACTGGGTGACCGAGGTAGTCAGCGGCAAGGCGAAAGAGAAGGACCGCAAGCTCGGACGGTTGCTGAAGCGCATGAAGAGGGGAGACACGCTGATCGTGACGGAAATATCCCGCCTGAGCCGGACGCTCACCGACATCATGGGAATCATGGGCAAATGCCTCAAGCGCGGAATCAACCTGTACACCACCAAGGAGAAGTACTCCTTCGACGACACGATCAACAGCAAGGTGCTCTGCTTCGCGTTCGGGCTCGTGGCCGAAATCGAGCGCAACCTGATCTCCATGCGCACCCGCGAGGCGCTGGCGCTGCGTCGGGCCGAAGGCATGGTCCTGGGACGGAAAAAGGGAAGCTACACCAAATTGCAGGTGCTCATCGAGAACCGGACCGCCGTGATCGAAATGCTGAACGAAGACCGCTCCATCGGCGACATCTGCCGCCATTTCGGTCTTTCGCGGGACACCTTCGCCAAATTCAAGGCGAGATATCCCACCGTGCAGAAAGCGGTGGAGGAGAAGGAGGCCCGCCGTACGGGGACATGCCCCGGAACGTAGTCACGTCCCCCGAAAGGAGGGATCCGCAGCCGCGCGGCCGCGACACGGCAGGACTGCGGGAGCGAAACGCCGGAAAGAGGGGAGGACCGGACTGTCGAAGTCCGGTCCTCCCCGGTTTCTTCCGGGAGTGTTCTCCGCATAAGAGACGCCGGATCAGAGCTCTGTCAGGCGGTAGTCGCCGGCCAGCTCGTCCACGGCCCGCTGCAACGTCTCCACGGGGACGGTATCGCCGGCGAAGACGACGGCGGCGACGGGCGGCGAGAGCGTCACCGAAGCCGAAACGCCCGCCACGGAGTTCAATGCCTTCTCGACATGCGCGCGGCAATGGTCGCACATCATGCCCTCCACTCGAAATCGTTTTTCCATAGTATGTCGTTTTTGGGGTTGTCCGATCTTGCGGCGTTTGAGCCGCAGGCTGTTGGCGACGACGCTCACGCTGCTCATCGCCATGGCCGCTCCGGCGATCATCGGGTCCAGTTGGAATCCCCAGAGCGGATAGAAGAGCCCGGCGGCCACCGGTACGCCGATCAGGTTGTAGATGAAGGCCCAGAAGAGATTCTCCCGAACGGTCCGCACGGTCAGCCGCGAGAGACGGATCGCCTCGGGAATCTTCCGCAAATCGGGCGAAAGGACGGTCATGCGCGCCGCCTCGATGGCGATGTCGCTGCCGCTGCCCATCGCTATCCCCAGATCGGCACGGGCCAGCGCCGCACTGTCGTTGATGCCGTCGCCCGCCATCGCCACGACGTGCCCCGCCCGCTGCAACTTCTCCACGAAGGCGGCCTTGCCGCCCGGCAGCACCCCGGCACGGTAACGTTCGATTCCCGCCTCGCGGGCCACGGCGGCGGCCGACGCCTCCTGATCGCCCGTCAGCATCCAGACTCCGATGCCCCGGGCCTGCAACGCCGCGACGGCCTCCCTGGAACCTTCGCGCAGCCGGTCGGCGACGGCCGCGACGGCCAGCGCCCGCCCCGCTTCGGCGAACCAGACAAGGCTCCGCGCCCGGGCGGCCCAACGATCGGCCTGCCGTTCCAGCGCTTCGTCCACCGCCACGCCGCGCTCGGCGAGCAGCCGCCGGCTGCCGGCGAGGCAGAGCGTCTCGCCGAAACGTCCGGCGACACCCCGACCGGGGATGTTCTCGAACCCGTCGGGGGTCCCGGCAGCCGGAACGCCCTGCAACGTGAGAGACTGCACGACGGCCGCGGCCAACGGATGCTCCGAAGCGCGTTCGAGTGCCAGAAAACGCCCGGCAGCCGCCTCGCCTCCGGCGGTCCACGCCAGATCCGTGACCGCAGGCCGCCCCTCGGTCAGCGTACCGGTCTTGTCCAGCACGACCGTATCGACACGGCAGGCGGTCTCCAGCGTCTCGGCGTCCCTGACGAGGATACCCAGTCCGGCGCCTTTGCCTATACCGACCATGATGGCCGTCGGCGTGGCCAGTCCCAGCGCGCAGGGACAGGCGACGACCAGCACGGTGACCAGCGCCAGCAGGCCGCGGACGAACCCCTCGGCGGGGTCGAACACGAGCCAGAGGAGAAACGACGCGACGGCCAGCAGGATGATGACCGGCACGAAGACGGCGGCGATGCGGTCCACGAGCCTCTGCACCGGAGCCTTGCTGCCCTGCGCATCCTGCACGAGGCGGATGATCTGCGCGAGCATCGTACCTTCGCCGACCTCGACGGCCCGGTAACGGAACGTGCCGCGCTGATTGACCGTGCCGGCGAAAACGCGGTCCGATGGGCCCTTGGCCACCGGAACGGGTTCGCCGCTCAGCATGCTCTCGTCCACATAGGACGCACCCTCCGCAACGACCCCGTCCACGGCGATCCGGCCGCCCGGACGCACCGCAAGCAGATCGCCCGGACGCACGTCGCCGACCGGGACCTCGCATTGGGTGCCGTCGGCGCCGATACGCAGCACGGTGACGGGTCGCAGGCCGGCCAGCTTGCGGATGGCCTCCATCGTGCCGCCTTTCGCGCTCTCTTCGAGCAGACGGCCCAGCAGCACGAAGGCCACGACGACGCCCGATGCCTCGAAATAGACATGCGGCGCGATGCCGCGCGCCGTCCAGAAGGAGGGAAAAAAGAGGTTGAAGAGGCTGAACAGATAGGCGATGCCGGTGCTCAGGGCCACCAATGTATCCATGTTCGCGGAACGGTGGCGCAACTGGCGCCATGCCCCGGTGAAAAAACCGCTGCCGAGCCAGAAGACGAGGGGCGTGGCGAGCAGCCACGTCACCCACGGCGACCATGTACGGTGCATGAAGAGCATCCCGACGACGAGCAACGGCACGGCCAGCGCCAATGCGGCCGCGACGCGGCGTTTCAGCGCCCGATAGCGGGCGTCGTGCTCGCTCTCGGCCTTTCCGGCGGCATCCGTCAGATCGACCACCAGATCGTACCCCGCGTCGCGGACCGCCTGCCGCAGCCGTTCGGGAGCGGTCGCAGCCGCGTCGTACTCCACGGCGACGGTCGCTGCGGCGTAGTTCACCGCAGCGCTCCGGACTCCCGGCTGCTCGCCGAGCGTCCGTCCCACACGGGCGGCGCACGAAGCGCAGCTCATGCCGAGCACGGGAAAAATGCGTTTTGTCACGGATTCGTTCGCTGCCATGATTCGGTGTTTTTCGTCGGAACAAAGATAACCCGGCCGCCGGGCGGGCGCGTTACGAAATTCGGGATTTCTTTTACAAGATTCGGACAAAACGGGCTGAACGGACCTCGAAAAATCCGGAGAACGGGCGGGGGGGGCTGCCGCGCCTGCCGGAAAGAAGCGGGGCGGGCCGTCCGCATGAAGCCCGAAACCTTCGGTCACACCCGGTCGAGCGGCCGGCGGCCGGCGGCCCTCTGCTGCCGGAAACGGCTCGGAGTCATACCCGTGACGCTCTTGAACTGCGCGCTCAGATAGGCCGCGCTCGAATAGCCCAGGGAGTCGGCGATCTGGGAAAGCGACAGCTCGTCGTAACGCAGCAGCTCCTTGGCACGCTCGATCTTCTGGGCGATGAAGTACTTCTCGATCGTCGTGCCGCTCACCTCCGAAAAGAGTTTGCTCAATGCGCTGTAATCGTGCCCGAGCTGCCGGGTGAGGTAATCCGAAAGCCGTTCGCGGGGCGGCATACCGTCGTTGTGGTGCACCAGACGGACGACGGCGGTCCGGATTCGCTCCACGAGTTGCAGCCGGCGGTCCTCCAGCAGTTCGAACCCGAGGGCTTCCAGCTCCCGGCGGATCGCGGTGCGGAGGGTTCCGCCGCACGGTTGCGGAAGAAGCGCCTCGCCCAGCGCGACCGACACGGGCTCGACGCCACAGCGGCGGAGCGCGTCGCGCACGGCTGCGATGCAGCGGTCGCACACCATATTCTTTATGTAGAGCGTCTCGGGCACGGCGTCGTTTCTTCGGAACAAAATTAAGAACTTTCCGGCAAAAAGCGGCATTTCGCCGGAACTATTCCCGGACTCAGGCCGACAAGCGGCCCATCCGTCCCGTAACGGCGGCCGCAGGGAACGGGTCCGAGGATCATACGGTCGGCTGTAATGTAAAAAACGCCCTGCCGGAGTACGACGGCAGGGCGTTTCGTTCGGAAGGATTCCGGCGGTCCGGAACGGAATCAGCGGTAGATCTCGTTCAACAGGCGCGCCAGCCGATGGCCCGCGCGGAGAAGCTGACGTTCGATGACCGGGGTGGCCGCGGCGATGTAGTCGTAGGAAATACGGCTCCCCTCCGGCGTCTCGTCATAGACCTTGCGGCAGATTTCCAGCGTCTCGGCCACCCAGTCGGCGGGCGTGCCGGCCGCAACGGCCTCGGCCTCCTGCTTCGTCAGGCGGTCGATCTGACGCTGCCACTCGGTGTAGCTCCATTTGTGGGCCGACTCGACGAGCGAGGTGTCCCACACCGAATGGAGGTTCGTCTCCTTATCGAAGAAGCGCACCGGACGCAGATTGCCTCCCAAGTCGGTGGCGCGGCCCAGGTGCATCGGGCAGTGCATGTCGCCCAAGAGGTGAATCAGCATTTTGAGATTGAAGGCCTCCTCTTCGGGCGAAAGTCCGCCCGCCCTGAGCTTCGCGACGATCTCCGTCACGGCCTTCAGGATGTCGCCCTGCGGATTCGCGGGCATGCCGTCGAGCGTCCGGCCCTCGTCCACGTTCAGGTAGTGCCACGTCTTCGTGTAGGCATATTCGGGAGTGTGGCTGGCGTTGTCGAGCCAGTTGGCGAAATAGACGGGCGAATAACCGCCCAGCACCTTGTCGATCTTCTTCGCCGCGGCGGGCGTCAGGTGACACTCGGCAATGTAGGCCGTCACGTCATGGCCCTTCTGTCCCCACGCAAAGCCGCTGCGGGCTGCGAGAAGACAGAGTCCGAGGAAAAACAGTTTTTTCATCGCTGTCAGGGTTTATCGGGGTCGAACGGAATCAGTGGTTCATCGTGGCGAGGAACTCCTCGTTGGAATTCGTCAGGCTCATCTGCTTCTGGAGGAACTCCATGGCCTCCACGGGCGTCATGTCCGAGAGGTATTTGCGCAGCACCCAGGTGCGGTTCATCACCTCGCGCGGCAGCAGCAGGTCCTCGCGGCGCGTGCCCGAAGCGATGACATCCACGGCAGGATAGACGCGCTTGTTGGCCAACTTGCGGTCGAGTTGCAATTCCATATTGCCCGTGCCCTTGAACTCCTCGAAGATCACCTCGTCCATCTTCGAACCGGTGTCGATGAGCGCCGTGGCGATGATCGTCAGCGACCCCTTCTCCTCCGTGTTGCGCGCGGCTCCGAAGAAGCGCTTGGGCTTGTGCAGCGCATTGGCGTCCACACCGCCCGAAAGAACCTTGCCCGAGGCGGGCTGCACGGAGTTGTAGGCACGCGCCAGACGGGTGATCGAGTCGAGGAAGATCACCACGTCGTGCCCGCACTCGACCATGCGCTTGGCCTTCTCGAGCACCATCTCGGCCACCTTCACATGGCGCGAGGCCTGCTCGTCGAAGGTCGAGGCCACGACCTCGGCCTTCACGTTGCGGGCCATCTCCGTAACCTCCTCGGGACGCTCGTCGATGAGCAGCACGATCATGTAAACCTCCGGGTGGTTGTCCGCGATGGCGTTGGCGATCGACTGCAGGAGCATCGTCTTTCCCGTCTTGGGCTGGGCGACGATCAGCGCGCGCTGGCCCTTGCCGATGGGCGAGAAGAGGTCCACGATGCGCGTCGAGAGGTTGTTGTGGCCGTTGCCCGTCAGACAGAACTTCTCGCTGGGAAACAGCGGCGTCATGTACTCGAACTGCACGCGGTCGCGGATGTAGTCGGGCTTCAGGCCGTTGATCTCGTTCACGCGCACCAGCGGGAAATACTTCTCGCCCTCCTTCGGGGGACGGATCGCGCCGTTCACCGTGTCGCCGGCCTTCAGGCCGAAGAGCTTGATCTGCGACGGCGAGACGTAGATGTCGTCCGGCGAATTGAGGTAGTTGTAGTCGGCCGAACGGAGGAATCCGTAGCCGTCGGGCATGATCTCCAGCACGCCTTCGCCCTCGATCTCGCCGGCGAAGTCGTCCTTCGTGATCACCTCGTTGTCGAGCGGCTGGACGGCGGCCGCAGCCGGGGATTCCCGGTGCACGGGCTCCGTTGCGGCCGGAACCCGCTCCGAGGCAGACTGCTCCACCTGGGACTGTACCTTGGGCTTGCGGCCGCGACGTTTAGGCTCCGGTTCGGCCTGCGGCTCCTGCGCCGTCCCCGCCGCTGCGGGAGCGGACGTTTCGGCAGCGGGAGCGGGCTGCTCCATCGGCAGCTCGGGCTGTTCAACCGCTGCGGGGCGGGGGCCCTGCACCGTGCCCTCGCCCTTGGCCAGCCGCGGCCGGCGGCCGCGCGGTTTGCGCACCTCGGCCGCCGGAGCCGCATCCCCGGCGGCGTTCCCGGCCGTTTCCGGTGCCGGGACATTCGTATCGTTCGCGGCGGAAGCCTCCGTTCCGGCGGTCGCTTCCGCGATCTTTTCCATCAGTTCGCGCTTTTTCAGCATGACGTTTCCGATGCCCAGCACCTTCGCGATTTCACGCAATTCGGCAAGGCTCTTTCCTTTCAGCGCATCCAAATCCTGCATATTATGTCAATTGTCGTTCGTGATTTTCTAACCCGGACGGTCGCCCGGCTCTATGGAATTCGCGTGCAAATATAGTGCATTATTTTGAAATTCAAAACAAAATGCGGCCGAAGGGACGAAAAAAGGGAAGCCGGCCGCCATACCGGGCGCGCGAAATACCTAATTTTAGCGATTGCACGGTCCGGAATTTCGTCCGATCTTTGCAACGGAAACAATGAGAAACAGTATTTCGCCATTGCATTGTTTGTATTGTTAATGTTTGTGTGTGTAAAAAACCCTTTCGGATGTTCCGAAAGGGTTTTTTCATGACGTGCTGCGTCAGCGCTTCAGTTTCAGCTCGTAGAGGTCATGCCGGCGGTCGCGCAGATTGCGCACGCTGCCGTAGGTGTGCAGCTCGTTGAGCAGGTCCAGATCGACGTCCGAGACGAGGATCATCTCCGTATTGGGCGTGGCCTCGGCGCGCTTGCCGTCGGTCGGGAAAGCGAAGTCGCAGGGCGTGAAGACACCCGACTGCGCATACTGGATGTCCATGTTGTGCACGCGGGGCAGATTGCCGACGCTGCCGGCGATGGCCACGAAGCACTCGTTCTCGATGGCCCGCGCCTGCGCGCACACCCTCACGCGCGAATAGCCGTTCTGCGTATCCGTGAGGAAGGGCACGAAGAGGATCTGCATCCCCTGGTCGGCCATGATGCGCGACAGCTCGGGGAACTCCACGTCGTAGCAGATCAGCACGCCGATACGCGCGCAGTCCGTGTCGAAGGTCTGGACCATCCGTCCGCCGCTCAGGCCCCAGCTCTTCACCTCGTCGGGCGTGACGTGGACCTTCTCGTACATGTCGTACGAGCCGTCGCGGCGGCAGAGGAACCCCACGTTGTAAAGCCCGCCGTCGGACTTGATGTAGGGCATGCTGCCCGTGATGATATTGATATTGTAGCTGATGGCCAGCTCGATGAAGCGGTCGCGGATCTCCTCGGTGTACTGCGCCAGTCCGCGGATCGACTGCGCCTCGCCCAGATCGTTGAACCGGGCCATGAGCGGCGCGTTGAAATACTCGGGGAAGAGCACGAAATCGCTCTTGTAATCCGACACGGCGTCCACGAAGAACTCGACCTGCTCGAACACGTCGTCGAGCGTCTTGTAGGTGCGCATCTGCCACTGCACCAGTCCCACGCGCACGGTGGTCTTCTTATCGACGAACTCCTGCGTGGGCGGCTGGTAATAGATGTTGTCCCACTGGAGGAGCGTCGCGCAGTGGCACGACTCCTCGTCGTTGGGCAGGTAGTTGGGCATGACGCGGCGCACATGGAAATCGTTCGAGAGCTGGAAGGTCAGCACCGGATCGTAAATCTCGCGCGAGCGCACCTTTCCGATATACTCCTTCGGGCGCATCCGGTCGGCGTACTTATAGTGGTTGGGGATGCGGCCGCCGAACATGATCGCCTTGAGGTTGAGCTTCTCGCACAGCTCCTTGCGGTAGTCGTACATGCGGCGCGCGAGCCGCAGTCCGCGGTAGTCGGGGTGGATGAAGACCTCGATACCGTAGAGGATGTTGCCGTTCGGGGTGTGGGTGTCGAAGGTCTCGCCGCCCGTCACCTTGGCGTAGGTGTGGTCGCCCTTGACCGTGTCGTAATCGACGATGATCGAAAGGGCGCATCCCACGATCCGGCCGTCCACGACCGTCACGATCTGCCCCTCGGGAAAGATCGTGACCAGCTTGCGTATCTGTTCGCGGGTCCAGAAGACGTCCTTGTCCGCATAGACGCGCGTGAAGGACTGCGCCAGTTGGCCGTAATCCTCCATTTGCAGGTTGCGGACCTCGACCTTGTTGATCTTGTGCATCGTATCTGCCATCGCTGTTTCGCTTTAATCGACGGCGCAAAAATAGGAATTTATCTGGAAAATATTGCGTATTTTTGCATCGGCATGAAAACGACGATTCTCGCCATACTTCTTCCGGCGCTGTTCGCGGCGGGCTGCGCCGGGCACGGCGACAGCCGCCTCGCGGAGGCCGGACGGATCGTGAACGAAGCTCCGGACAGCGCGTTGCGCATCCTGCGGACGGTGGACACCGCCCGTCTCGGACGCGCCGACAGGGCCGCGTGGTATCTCCTCTCGGCCCAGGCCTACAACCGGCTGGACTGTCGGATCGCGGACGACTCGCTGATCCGCCCCGCAGCGGAGTACTTCGCACGGCACGGCGCCCCGGCCGCCCGGATCGCGGCGATGGCACTCGAGGCGCAAACCCTGCAACATGCCGGACGGACCGAAGAGGCGGTGCGGCTCTACACGCAGGCCACGCTCCGGGCCGAGCGTTCGGCCCGGGACAGCACCGTGGCCGGGCAGCTCGGCTCGCTCTATCACACGCTGGGACTGCTCCATCTCGAACAGGGGAACGACGCCGCGGGCGCGGAGGACTTCGCCAAAGCGCTCGCCGCCATGGAGCGGACCGGCAACCGGGAAATGGAACAGTACGCACGGTTCATGCTCTCGTCGGCGCAATACGCCTGCGGGCGCTACGCCGAAGCGGTCGAAACGCTCGCACCGCTGGCCGCCGCGCGGGACTCGCTGCCGTTCCGCCACTTCGCCCAGATCGTCACGCTGCAAAATCTCCTGATTCATATTTTCGCCGAGGACTGGCCGGCCGAACGGCTCCTCGAAGAGCGTGCGCGCATCGACCTGAACGAAATCCGCCATGCGCCGCTGCGGCACGGCCCCGCCGCATCCGGTGATTCCGGCCGCACGCTGTACGACATCACCTCGGCGCTGGTTTTCCACCGGGCAGGACAGGCGGATTCGGCATGGCACTACATCGGACGGTCGCTGGAGCGCACCGAGGGAATCTCGAAGATGAACGTCGGCCTCTACACCATCGCCGCAGCGATCAGCCACCGGCGGGGCGACGACCGCGCGGCATACGGCTATGCGATGCAGTACCTCGAAAAGAGCGATTCGCTCGAAAAGGCCCAGCAGGGAGTGCAGGCCGCCGAGCTGGAACGCAGGGTCCGCGCGGAGAGCGCCGCGGAGCTCCGCGAAACGCGGTTGCGCTACCGTTCGTGGATCGCGGCGCTGGCCGCGCTCCTCATCGCCGGAGCGGCCGCATGGGCCTTGGCGGGGTATCGCCGCAAACTCCGCCGCCGCGAGGAACAACTCGCCGAACAGCTCGCCCTGGTGGACTCCTACCGCGAATCGCACGACAGCCTCACCTCGCGGCTCGACGCCACCGACGCCCGCGAGGCCGCCGTCAAGGAGCTGCTCGAAGGGCGTGTGGCCGCCGTGCGCGACATCGCCGCGACCTGCTACACCTACGGCGAAGGGGAGCGCCTTTCGGCCAAGATGCGGGAGCTGACGCTCAGCCCCGCGATGCTGGCCGACGTGGTGCGCATGGCCGACATCTACAACGACCGCGCCGTGACGCGGCTGCGGGAAGCATTTCCGGGGTGGACCGGGCGCAACTACGACTTCGCGGCGCTCGTCATCGCGGGATTCTCGCCCCAGGAGATCAGCGTGATGCTCGGCATGACGCTCAACGGCGTCTATACCCTCAAGTCGAAACTCAAACGCCGCATCGCCGACGCCCCCGCGGGCGGAGAGTTTCTCCGCTTCTTCGCGTAATGTTCCGGACGGCCGCCGGAGAAGGGACACACGACATGCGGACCGGGCGATCTTCGGGAAAAGACACAGGACATGCAGTCCGGACGCTCCCGTAGAAAAGGGAGCAAGACATGCAAGCCGGGCGGCAAGATATTTCCGGAATCGCACGCTGCAAATCAACTGTTTAATCCGCAGGAAGCAAGATCGGAAACGTACCGGCAAGACGGTTTCGCACTTAACTTCGCACTCGGAGAAACCCGAAAAAGCGAAGTCATGAAACACGTATTAGTCCTACTTCTTTCACTATTTTCACTATGCGCGGCGCCGACCGCCGCAGACGCCGGAGCGCGGACCCTGCCGGATTCCGTCGCGGCGACCGCCCGCACGGAGGAACGGCGTCCCTGCGTGCGCGGCCGCGTCGAGGATACCGAAGGGCGGCCCGTGCTGGGGGTGGCGGTCGTGATGCTCGACGCCGACTCGGCCTACGTCGCGGCCGCAGCGTCCGACGCGGAAGGCCGTTTCGAGATCGTCCCGGCCGTGAAGCCCTACCGTCTGCTGTTCCAGCACATTTCCTACGAACTCGCCGCTCTCTCCGGAGCGAGCGGCGAGGCGGGGACCGTCACCCTGCACGAACGGAGCACCGGAATCGGTGCCGTCGTCGTCGAAGGCGAGCGGCCCGTGGTGCGGATCGAGCAGGGCCGGCTGGCCTACGACCTGCAGGCCGTGGTCCGGGGCAAGGCGGTGAACAACGCCTACGAGGCGCTCACGCAACTGCCGGGCGTCTCCGAACGGCAGGGGACGCTGACGCTCGCGGGCACGGGGAGCGTCACGGTGATCCTGAACGGCCGTCCGACGACGATGGACGCCGCGCAGCTCGAGGCCCTGCTGCGCTCGACACCCGTGGAGCGCATCGAAAAGGCGGAGATCATGTACAGCGCACCGCCGCAGTACCACGTACGAGGCGCGGCGATCAACCTCGTCATGCGCCGCGCCGCCGCAGGGACTCTCACGGGCGAGGTGCACGGCGACTACTCGAACCGCTACTACGGCAACTGGGAGGCGGGCGGCAACCTCGTCTTCGCGGCGCGCGAATGGTCGGCCGACATCACCTATTCGGCGGGACAGACCCGGTCGAAACGGCTCATCGACCTGCTTTCTCGGCATACGCTCGCCGACGGAACGTACGACATCGAGCAGCATCAGGACCTCGTCAGCGAGACGACCGCACACCGGCTGCGCGCCTCGGCGGAGTACGCCCCGGAGAACAAGGGGCGTGTCAGCGCGGCCTACACGGCATCGTTCACGCCACGCAATGCGGGCGATTCGCGGGCGGAGGGCAACTTCGTCCGCTCGTCGAACCGCCCCGACGGCGACGCAGCGATGCACAACCTCGCTCTGCGCTACACGACCGCGTCGGGAACGGACCTCGCGCTCGACTACACGCACTACCGGACGGACGACCGGGCCGCCATGCGCAACGAATACGCCGACGGCACGAAGCGGGATTTCGACGTCGCGTCGGGACAGCGGATCGACCGCCTCAGCTTCAGCCTCGACCAACGGCACGAAGCGGGTAAGGGTTGGGAGGTGACCTACGGCGCACTGCTGGGCTGGACTTCGGACCGCGACTGGCAGCGTTACACGGTGCTGCTGGGCGACTTCGACGCCCCGGAGACCGATTCGCGGCTCGACGAATGGACCGGAAACCTCTATGCCGGCATCGGCCGGCAGTTCGCACGGGGCAGCTTCTCGCTCTCGGCAGCGGGGGAGTACTACCGGCTGGGCGACTACGAGAACTGGTCGGTTTACCCGCAGGCGACATTCGTCTGGATGCCCTCGGCGGAGCATGTGCTGCAACTCTCGCTCGCCTCGGACAAGAGCTACCCCTCCTATTGGGAGATGCAGGGAGCGGTCTCCTACATCGACGGCTATTCGGAGATTCACGGCACGCCGGGACTGCGCCCGATGCGCAGCTACGAAGGGCAGGCCATGTATGTCCTCAAACAGAAATACATCTTCATGCTCTTCTGGAACGAGACGCGGGACCACTTCCAGCAGACGGCCTGGCAGGCTTCGGACCGGCTGGCGCTCGTCTACCAGACGCTCAACTGGGACACGAACCGGCAGTGGGGCGTCAATGCGATCGTCCCGTTCCGCATCGGGCGGTGGCTCGACTCGCGGCTGACCCTCACGGGACTGCGCATGACGCAGCGCTGCGACGCCTTCCACGATCTTTCGTTCGACCGTTCGAAGTGGATCGGCGTCGTCCGGCTGGACAACACCGTGCGCATCAGCCGCAAACCCGACCTGACGCTCAACCTCGCGGCGTTCTGCCAGTCCCCGGCCATCCAGGGAACCTACGACATCGACCCGGCGTGGAGCGTCGATGCGGGGCTCAGATGGAATTTCGACCGGAAACGCGCCTCGCTCACGGTGCGCTGCGACGACCTGTTCGAGAGCGGCGTGCCCTTCGCCCGCGTCCGCTACCGGGGGCAGTGGCTCGACATGGATTCCGGAGCGTACAGCCGCACGTTCACGGTCCATTTCTCCTACCGGTTCGGCAGCTACAAGGAGCGGAAGCACAAGGAGGTGGACACCTCGCGTTTCGGCCACTGACACCCGCGGGGCGTGTCCTGCTGCACCGGAAACGCTGCCGGGACACGCTGCGGAAACAGAGTTCGGTCCGTTCCCCGTCCGCCGCCGGACGGACGCGATAAAGCACCCGGGATTTTGGCGGATCGCAAATTATTTCGTACTTTTGCCGACGTCTTCCGGCGGAAGGCAAGGGCTCGGATGGTGGAACAGGTAGACACGCCGGACTTAAAATCCTGTGGCCAGCAATGGCCGTGCGGGTTCGATTCCCGCTCCGAGTACACGACGACACGGCCGGAGTTCCTTATGTTCGGAACTCCGGCCGCGCATATTTTTCCGCCGGGACGGCGTACCGCCCGCAGAGAGGCGTTCACTCCTCCGACGGCATGCCGTCGCGGCCGATCCAGGCGACGATCTCCTCGTCGGCGTCGGGGGCGAACCAGCGGACGGCAGGATCGCGCCGGAACCACGTGAGCTGCCGCTTGGCATAGCGCCGCGTGTTGCGCTTGATCCGCTCGACGGCCTCCTCGTAGCTCGTGCGGCCGTCGAACCAGTCGAACAACTCCCGGTAACCCACCGTTTGCAGGGCGTTCAGTTCCCGGAAAGGGTAGAGCGCCCGGGCTTCGTCCACCAGCCCGTCGGCGAGCATCCGCTCCACCCGTCGGTCGATCCGTTCGTAAAGCGTCCCGCGCGGAAGGTCCACTCCGACTTTCACGATCCGGAAAGGCCGCTCGCGCCGCTCGCCGCGCCGCAGTTCCGAGTAGGGGCGTCCGCTCTGCAAACAGACCTCCAGCGCCCGGACCACGCGCGCCGGATTGCGGCGGTCCACCGTCTCCCAATAGACCGGATCCAGTTCCCGGAGCTCCCCTGCGAGCCGCTCCAGCCCCTCCTCCCGCAACCGTCGCATCAGTTCCGCGCGCAGCGCTTCGTCGGCCGTCGGAAGGTCGTCCATGCCGTCGCACAACGCCTGCACGTAAAGCCCCGAGCCGCCGACGGCCACGACCCAGTCGTGCGTGGCGAAGAGTTCGCCGAGCCGTGCGAGCGCCAGCGTTTCGTACTCCCCGCAGTTCAGACTCTCGGTTATGTCGTGCGAGGCGATGAAATGATGCTCGGCGGCCTGCAACTGTTCGGCAGAAGGCTGTGCCGTGCCGATCGGCATTCCGCGGTAGAACTGCCGCGAGTCGGTCGAAAGAATCGGTGCACCGAAACGGCGGGCGAGGCGGATGCTCAGATCCGTCTTGCCCGATCCGGTCGGTCCGACGATCACGAGCAACCGTTTAATACTCATCGTCGTAGTTGTCGTCGCCCTCGAAGTCGCTGAAGTCGCCCATCATCTCGTCGAAAGCCGACCCCTCGTCCTCCTCCGGACGGTTTTTCGACGGGTCGTACTGATCCGGAGCCTCGGCCTCGGCGAAAATCTCGCGCGGATAGGAGGCTCCCTTCTCGGCTTCGCAGGCCCCGGTCAACTCGAGGTAATAGGCTCTGTCGCCGAACAGGTCGAACAGGTAGATCAGCCGGTCGCGGTTGTTGTGTATGATCTGCCCCAGCCGCACCCGCTCCATCGTCTCGGGAGCGTCGGCCGAACCGTCGTTCATATCCATCAGGGTGAATTCCCGCTTCTTCTCCCAGCGGTCGTCCGCCGTGAAGAACGAAGCCATGCAGGGTTCGTATTCCAGCGAGGAGAGGATGAAGTTGTGGAAATCGAGCAGCGTCATATCGTACATCACCTCGTAATCGCGCACGAAGCGGTCGTTCTCGTCGCTCAACATGCGAAACCGGAAAACCATTGACATAAGCGTAAGTGTATTTCGTTAGTCGTTCGCCTCCGCAGCGGGGCGGATGCCCTGTTCCTTCAGATAGTCCGTCACTCCGTCGATCAGGTAGTGACTTCCGGCCCGTCCGGCCTCCGGCGCCACGTAGTCGTGGTGGAACTCCCACCAGAAAACGCCCCGGTAGCCGTTGGCCGTGATCCACTCGATCTTCCGGTGCATCGACACGGGATTCTCGATGGTGACGAATTCTCCGCGGTCGGGCGCGAAGTAGTAGGAGACCTCCGCTTCGGGATCGTACTCTTCGGTCCATCCCCCGTGCTCCAGCCTGGGCAGAAACTCCTTATAGGTAATGTAGGAACCGTACTCGCTCAGCGGCCCGTCGGCCGTCTCGCCCGGCAGCAGCCCCTTGTAATAGAAACCGTAGTTGGCCAGCCCGAGACACAGTTGCCGCCTGTCGAATATCTGCCAGTGCGCGAGTTTCGAGCGCAGCACCGCCAGCGAAGTGTTATGCGACGGCGTGCGGCCCCAGACGCCGTCGCACATGTCGTAGGACATGATATTGATCCAATCCACGGCACGGCTCAGCCGCCCGGCCAGCGCCTCGTCGTAAACGTGGTCGATGCTCAGGGCTGTCGTCAGGTAGTAGTACTTTCCGGTCTTCGCCGAGAGGGAGTCGAGCCGCCCGCGCAGGCGTCCCATCATGTCGGCGTGCAGCTCCTTGTCGATGGTGATCTCCCAGTCCATGTCGATTCCGTCGTAGTCGTTCCGCTCGACGAGCCGAACCATATAGGCCTCGAACTTCGTCAGCCGTTCGGGCTTCTCCAGAAAGGGCCGGAACTCCTGCTGCCCGCCGAAGCAGAGCAGGATTTTCCCTCCGGCAGCGTGTACTTCGCCGATCATCCGCGGCACGAGCGGCATGTTGCCCGGCGCCGAAGTGTAGTCGAACGCATCGGCCCGGCGCACGATCTCCGCCTCCGGAAGGTCGAAATCCAACGTCCACCACTTCGCGGGCGCCGCCATCAGATAGACGAAATCGAACGCTTCGTAACCGGGGCCGGAAAGTTCGGCTTCGCTCAGCAGGCTCTCCACCGAGTAGGCGGCATGAATGAATCGGGGCGCTTCGGAGACCGGGCGCGCCGGTTGCGAACAGCCGCAGGCGAGCAGGGCCATCGCGAAAAGGACGTTTTTTTTCATTTCGGATCGTTAATTTTTAAGGGTTTCCGTATTGCAAATATAACGGATTTGCGGCAAAGATCATACTCCCGGTGCCGAGAGCCACGCCAGCACGTCCCGGTTATCGGGATAGTCCGTAAGGGACGGGGACTGCGCACGGCCGAAATCCGCGCGGCGGGCGTGGGGGAGCGTCTCCGTGACGACGCACTGCAACTCCGCGTCGTGCTCCGCGAGCCAGGCGGCGACCTCGTCCGCCGAGCGGTAGCGGGCATAGGCGATCTCGCTCAGCGCCCGCGGGAATTCCCGCTGTTCGACGGCCACGGCGGCTCCCAAATCGACGAACGGACATCCCTGCATCCGAAGGAGCGCGCGCGTTTGAAGGTAGTTGTTGCGGTACTTCGCCTGCACCGCGGGCATCCGGAGCCGCAGCTCCGCGCCTTCGGGCAGAAATACGAGCGAGACATTGCGGCATCCCAGCCCCGAATAGGCCCAGATGTCGTCGGCCAGCCCGGCGAGCTGCGCCTCCGTCTCCCGGCCCGAAAGCACGGCCACCGACTGCCGGTGACCGCGCAGGAGGGCCGGGATCCCGGCATAGCGCGCACGGAAGCAGCGGTTGGCATTGTCGCCGCCCGTGGCGATCACGGCCTCCGCAGGCGCGGTCCCGTCGCAGAACGAGACGGGTACGGCGGGGTCGATCTCCCGGAGCAGTCCGACGACGTATTCCATGAGCACGGTATCCTTCGCCGAAGGCTTCACCAGACAGCGGTGTCCGGCGACCACGACGCACAACAGGTCGAAAAAACCGACCAGCGGGATATTCCCGGCCATCACCACCAGCACGTCGAGCGGCCGGGCCGCGGGCAGGGCGGGGTAGGCGGCCAGCCAGCGCTCCAGTTTCGGCCGTTGCAGCATGTCCCGGCTCAGGGTCCTCACCGCACGGCAGACCTCCGCCGGCGTGAACCAGCCGTTGGCCCGGCAGGCGCGCTCGGCGACCTGCCGCGACGCAGCGTCCCCGCCGAAATCCTTCAGGCGGTCGCCCAAAGCCGAAAAAAGGTCGAGAGTGTCTTTCATAAGGGCAAAGATAACACTTCGGCGACGGATTCCGCACAAAAATCGCGCAGATGAATTAAATTTGCAGAAAAGCAAACCTGAAAATCATGGAAAGAAATCTGAAAGAGGCGCTCGAACAGCGCCGGAGTTACTACTCGCTCAAAGCCGGATCCCCGATTCCCGACGCCGAAATCGAAGGGATCGTGCGCTTCGCCGTAAAACATACGCCGTCGGCTTTCAACTCGCAGTCCTCGCGGCTGGTGCTGCTGTTGCACGACCACCATGCGGCCTTGTGGCGCATCGTCAAACGAACCCTGCAAACCGTCGTCCCGCCGCAGGCCTTCGCCCGCACCGAAGAGAAAATCGACCGGAGCTTCGCCTCCGGATACGGTACGGTGCTCTTCCTCGAGGACACCGCGGTTGTCGAAGGACTGCAACGGCAGTTCCCGCTCTATGCCGACAATTTTCCGACATGGTCCGAGCACACTTCGGCCATGCACCAGCTCGTCGTGTGGACGTTGCTCGAAGAGGCCGGCTTCGGAGCCTCGCTGCAACACTACAATCCGCTTATCGACGCGGCCGTGCGCCAGGAGTGGCAACTGCCCGGAAACTGGCGGCTGATCGCCCAAATGCCGTTCGGGATTCCGGCAGAGGCTCCCAACGAAAAGACATTCAACCCCATAGACGAGCGGATCCGGATATTCGGATAGTTCCCGGAACACCGGGTGCGGCGTGCCGTTGCGAAAAAACAGGGAGATTTCATCCGAAAAATTTGGAGATTCGGAAATTTTACCTACCTTTGCACTCGCAATACGAAACACGCCATGCGGAAATAGCTCAGTTGGTAGAGCGCAACCTTGCCAAGGTTGAGGTCGCGGGTCCGAGTCCCGTTTTCCGCTCTGATAGTCAGCAACTTACAGAAATGAGGTTGCTGATTTTTTTGTTTACACATGGCAAAAAAGAGGGCTGAAACAGCCTTTTCACGGCCCTGACTCTCCATAGACTCTCCATAAAACTCTCCATTGGAAATGCGCTTTCCCTCCTGCATCTAACGATGCAAAGCAATGACATTCAAAGTAATAATCCGAACTGATGTAATCTATAAAGACAATACCAGCCCCTTGTGTCTGCTTTTCTTCCATGACGGACACAAAAAATCGGTCGGTTTGGGTGTTTCCGTAGTCTGTTCCTGCTGGGATGCACAAGCACAAAAGGTAACCGACGATTGCCCCAACAGGGACGATATTCAGTTTCAGATAACAGCCAAAATCAGAGAGTACGAGAAAAAGATTAAGAAATTGGAAGTCCTCGAAATCCCTGTAACCTTTGAAACGCTGTTTGAGACCATTGGTAAGCGTATGGATTGTACGGTAGGCGATTATTTCAGACAGATAATCGACAGATTGGAAAAGGTCGAGAAATATGGTTCTGCCAGCAAACATAAGGTAACACTTGCCCTTATGTCGCAATTCCGCTCGGTCAACATGCGTTTTAATGAATTGGATTTAACCTACCTGCGTGAGTTTGAAAACTTCCTGCGTCAAAGGGGTAATGTAAACAACAGCCTTGCTACCAAGTTCAGCGTACTGAAAGCAGTCTATAATAAGGCTGTTTCAGAGGGTGTATTTGTTCCAAAATCGAATCCTTTCCAGCAGTTCAAAGTGGGCAGTTTGTGGACGAATACCCGCAAACGGGCCATTACAAAGGAGGATATTCACAGGCTAATCGAGTTGGATTTATCGGGCCGGGACTTTTACACCCAGCTTACCAAAGACATCTTTCTGTTCTCGTATTTCATGGCAGGCATCAATTTCAAAGACATCGCCCGGCTGACTTATGGAGACATTGACAATGGACGCATCTACTATGCAAGACGGGTAAGATGATGAACTGCTGTCTGACGGAACAGGCACAGGAAATCATTGACAAGTACCACACCGACCAAGTGGAGGAAGATTATCTGTTTCCTATTCTCAACCGCCAAATTCACACGACCAAGAAACAAATCTTGGAACGCGTTAAGAAAACGTTGAAACACGTAAATAAACGCCTGCACGAATTGAGTGAGGAAATAGGACTGCATACGCCCTTAACGACCTATGTAGCGAGGCATACATACGCAACGGTCTTAAAACGGTCAGGTGTAAGCGTAGCCTTGATTTCCGAATCGCTGGGACATTCTGACTTATCGACTACACAAATCTACCTCGATTCATTTGAAAACAGCCAAATCGACGCGGCAATGCAACACTTATTGTAGGAATCGGGAGGTCGGCGGCCTTGATGGCATCCGACCTCCTTTTTCTTTCCGACCATCCTATCCGAGGTATTGTTCCAGCAGTTCAACGACTACCTGCTCACGGGATTTTAACCCTATCTTGCGGGCTTCCATGATTTCCGTCGCTTGTGCAGGTGTGAGTTTCTTCAAAGCCTGCTCTATCTGATGGCAGTAGGCCACGGGGTCTGCGGCGTTGTTATACTGCATGATGATATAGGTAATCAGATACTTTTTCGACAGGAACGAATCCGAGAACTTCCCCTGTGCGGCCTCATACCATCTGATACTCCGCTGATACCATGTTTCGGATTGCAGAATTTTAGGCAGTTCCCCGCTTTTCACGCAGTTCACCAAGTCTTTGGGTTTGAGTGAATTTGTTCCCGTGCACCATTGGGATATGGTTGCCAGCGGGAACCCCTTGCTGCGGAGTTGTACGGCAAACTCAAAGACATCATTCGTCTTGGATAGCGTCATGGCAGGTGCGGCCATATAGTCCGTTCCTTTCCACGTGGTCGTGCAGATATTCATTTCGGCAATCAACGCCGCAATCGACATATCCACATTCAGCGGCTCGGTAATCACGAGATCGTTCAGATTCAGACCTAATTTAATATAGGCAATCAATCGGTGCTGACCGTCCAGCACGGCGTAATAGTTCACCGACTGGCTGTCGGGAATGTCCTTGCCGTTCAGGTCTACCAAATGCCCGCCCGACGTGATTACCTGCTCACCGTCCACAACCGTAATCGGCGATAACAGCCCGTACTCCTCGATGGATTTCATTTTTGCCGTCACCGCTTTGGAGTTGGTTGGGCGGTTGCCTTTTACAAAGGCGAAATTACGGTTTACAATTACTGAAATTGCATTCATCTTTTTCATATTAACTTGTGCGGGTTTACCTCATACCACCCGCGAGGTTTTAATTAAACGAATATTATTAAATAGGTATTTATCTCATTTTCTCGGCGTTAGGTCTTACTGGTGAGCTCTTGCCAGCTCTGGCGGCGGTCGGATGATGGCTTGGGCAAACTCCCGTCATCGTCCTGCCGTGCGATTCGACCTGCGGCCTTTCGGTTCGGATTCTCTCTCCCTACCGAGAAGCGAAGTGTATGTCAAAGAACCTGCGTTTGCGTTTTCAATGTTGAATACTACGAAAATCATACATAACTCATTATGGCAGAAATAGTTGACGGATAGCAGAAAAGTGCATGATTTTTACTACCCCTTATCGGCAGAATAAAAAAAGGACGGCTTATGCCGTCCCTTATCATCCGATATGTAATTGGATTTATCTAAAATTCGCGCCTACCGTCGTCCACTCTTTATCCTTGTAAGATGTCCAGATTCCCGATATACTCTCGTCATTATCAAGGAATTTCGGATTGTCCGTATAGCCGAAGAAATAGACGATGCGCGAAATCAACAGCATTCTGTTATAGGAAACCTTATTGGGATTCGTACTGCGGCTATCTTCCTCTTTGAACTTTTCCAAAAGCGGCAAAAAACATTTGACGGCAAGCGTAATCTTGTAACAACTTTTGAGATTCACCGAAAATCCGTCCAATCCGAAAGAACGGGTATTTGACAACTTGGCATAGAGTTCTGCCACGTTGTCAGCGAGCAACTTGCCCAACATCCGCTTTGCAAGGTCGGATTCAAGGGTCGCGCCGTGTTCGCGCCCTCGCCATGCACGGATTTTGGCATCGGGATTTTCTTGCAGGTACTTGGCGAAAGCCCGAAATTCCTCGAATACCGAGGCAGGAACCTGCTGCACATTTTCGGTTTGCTCCCGTACCACATCATAGACAAAGAGCATCGCCATCCAAAATTTCTCGGTGTCGATACCCATGGCCCGCAGGGAGCGGATAATCGGAGCGTTCTCCAAATACTGCTCTTTCGTAAAGGGGCTTTTCAACCGCCCGTCCTCCAACTGATGCACGAAATCCCATCCGCGGAAAGAATCGGTTTGAAAATACTCTCCACAACTATCGTCGAACTCCCATGTAGGATACATTCGGTTGGCAATCTCGGAAATATAATCGTAAAGCGGGTCCATAGCAGTAACGTTCGGTTAAACAAAGATAGAAAATTCGCCTGAAATTCCGCAGAACAACCAGCCCTTAAACTTGCATTTATTAAAGATTTTTATTATATTTGTAATAGCAAATCCGAGAAAAGGAAAATTCTGCTTCCATAGAAAATAGGCTTACAAATGGATAAGGACGGCATTATTTGCTGTCCTTGTCTTTGCTTCCTATTTCCACATTTTTTGAGTACGAAATGAAGATTTCCTTTATAAGTATAGTTTCAAGATTAAAAAATATGGAAGATTTAGCGACAGAAGATTTCAGATAAAGAGATACTATTATCAATAACACATTTATAAATATGAATACAAATCAAAATTGAATTATCGTCGCTCCAGCTGGGGCAACTTACTTGTCAGACTTTCTGACTGAGATTCCCGCAAACTGCTTATTTAACAAGAAACAGACAGGATGCGGTGCTACCGAGTTGGCTATCCGCAACTCCATTCCGACCATTATCGCCATGCCTTACGTGGCATTGGTAAAGAACAAGACCATCTACCGCAAGGATGATATTTCCGTGCTGGGTGTTTACGAGGGCATCCAAGAGCAGGACATCATCGACTATGCAAAGAGCCATTCTCCATTAAAGATTGCCGTTACTTATGATTCCCTGCCGCGAACGATTCGGGCTTTGGAAAGTGCGGGTTTTAATCCTTATAAAGACCTATTCCTTTTAGTGGATGAATGACACGTACTGTTCAACTCCTATTCGTTTCGCCATACTGCTATTAAAAACCTGCTGGCAGAAGCCGCTAAATTCGATAGGGCAACTTACATGACGGCTACCCCTATTGAGCAGGAGTATGTTTTAGAGGAATTGAAACACCTGCCCATCTGCGAAATCAACTGACCGCATCTAATCGAAGTCAATATCCGTTCCCGTCAGACATCCAAACCTGCCCACTATATCGTCAAAGAGTGCCGCAAGGTGTTAGACAGCCGATTGGAACACAACCTGCATATCTTCGTCAACAGCGTGGAGTTTATCGCAAAGGTAATCGACCTTGCGAAACTCACTCCCGACAAGGTTAAGGTGGTTTGCTCTACCAGCGGAGAGAACAGCGAGAATAACCAGCGCAAGTTAGGCAAAGATTATCCCATCGGCCAGCCGTCAGACCCCGTAAGGAAGATAAACTTTTACACCTCGACCTGCTTTGAGGGTTGCGACCTTTACGACAAGAACGGCGTTACATTTATCGTCAGCGACGGCAACAAATCCCACACGCTGTTGGATATTTCGACTTTGTTTACACAGATTTGCGGACGCTTGCGGGATTCCAAATACAAGGGCGAGATTATCCATGTCTATTCCACGACCAAGTACAGCCGAGATGTTACCCTCGACGAATTTGTTGCGGCCACCAAGAAAACCTTGCAGGAAGCCGTGCAATATGCCGACGAAATAAATTCATTGAGCGATACGGCACGGGAAAAGACCTTATCGAAAATCAAATATATCAACGAGCAGTATGTACGCATAGAGGACAATCGGTTAGTGGTGGATAGGAACTTTGCCAACATGGATATAGTCAATTTCAAAATCTGCCGTCATATTTACAGAACTTATGTAAACCTTACGAATGAACTGCAACGAAACGGCTACACGATAACCCGCCACACGTTCAGCGAGATTATGGAGAAGATAGAGAACAAGGCCAATGCGCGGGTTACGTTCAAAGAGTTGTTCGATGAATACCACCGTCTGAAAACGACCCGACCGTTTTTCTCGCTGGATAATCACGAGGAACTTTGTACCCGAATAGCCCTTAAATATCCGTTGGTGAAGCAGGCATACGACGAGTTAGGAACAGCCAAGGTGCAGGCGTTGAAATACCATGTCGGAAATATCCGCCGAGAATTGACAAAGCAGGTACGGCTGCCGAGTGAATACAAAATCGTAAAGATGATAGATACAGTGTTTCCTAAACAAATGTTCATTTCCAAGGGCAAGGCCAAATCGGAACTGCAACGAATATACGATGATTTGGGGATTCAAAAGACGGCAAAGGCCGCAGACCTTGCCAAGTGATACGAGATAAAGGAAACAGCACCCAAAATCAACGGCAAAACAACGGCCTGCATAACCATTATTAGAGATAGGATGATTGCAAAATAATTATTGAATTGCCTAATATAAATTAGAGCAAATTCCCTATTTTTGTAAAAAATTAATGAGATGGCAAAAAAAGAAAATACAGAAGACTATCTTATCCAAAATGGGGATATTTTAGAATATTTACGAAAAGAAAAAACACGAAAGTTCGACTTAATCATTACATCTCCGCCCTATAATATAGGAAAGGCATATGAGACTAAAACTTCGATAAAGAATTATCTGAGCACACAGAAACAGATAATAAAGGGACTTGTCAAAGTTCTTTCAGATCAAGGTAGCATTTGTTGGCAAGTTGGCAATTACGTAGATAATGGAGAGGTTTTTCCGTTGGATATTTATTATTATGAGATATTTAGTAAATTAGGTTTAAAATTACGGAATCGAATTGTTTGGCATTTTGGTCATGGGCTCCATGCTTCTAGCCGATTTTCAGGAAGATATGAAACTATACTATGGTTTACAAAATCTGATGATTATATCTTTAATTTAGACAATGTACGAGTTCCTTCAAAATATCCTGGAAAGTTGCATTATAAAGGCCCCAATAAAGGTAAACCTTCAGGAAACCCACTGGGAAAAAATCCATCTGATGTCTGGGAAATACTCAAACAAGATTGGGATAGTTGTTTTTGGGAAATTCCAAATGTAAAATCGAATCATCCTGAAAAGACAGATCATCCATGCCAATTCCCGATAGAATTAGTTGAACGTTGTGTGTTAGCTCTAACAAATGAAGAAAGTTGGATACTTGACCCTTTTGGAGGAGTGGGAACGACAGTTATTGCATCTCTTAAAAATAATCGACGGTGTGTAAGTGTCGATAAAGAAAAAAACTATTGTGATATTGCAGAAGAGCGAATCAATCAATTCAAAAAAGGAACCCTAAAAATACGCCCTATAGGACAACCGATTCACCAACCCTCTGCGAATGATAAAGTAGCACAAGTCCCCCAAGAATGGCAATCTAACACCTAATTATATGAAAATCGCGCAAAAGTATTCTCATCTGAATGGAGAAGAATATCTAATAGTTCATCATAAACCTATATATGATGAAATAATTAACATAATTCAATCCATAGATGCAGAATCTTGTAAAACAAAACGAAGTGAAGAATATAGAAAAATTGGAGAGATTCTATATTCGCCTGTCGATTTAAATGCAGCTTTTAAAAATTCTTTTGGCTCAAATCAATGGAACGAAAGTAGATACAATTATTATATTACATTGAATAGAGAGCTATTGGAAGCCTCTGTCAAAATGTCCACACACGAGCAAAAGGAATTTTTAGAAGCCCAAGGCGAACATCCTATTTACAGTTATAACCAGACTGATTTTGTTAAAAATAAGATTGCAATCGAAGTGCAATTTGGAAAATATGCCTTTGTCGCATATGACCTATTTGTAAAACACATGCTATTTTATTCTGGTGGGGTTATCAATGTTGGAATAGAGATTCTACCAACCAAATTAATGCAATCGCAAATGAGTAGCGGAATTGCCTATTTTGAAGGAGAGGTTTATAATGTTATGCGACAGGGACGTACCTCACCACCTGTCCCTTTATTAATTTTGGGTGTAGAACCATAGGTCTTAAACTCCGACAGATTGTATTAAGTCGGAGTTTTTTACTGCCTGCGAACAGATACCTGAATCAAAGCCCCCTCCCCATTGTCAAATGTAAAACCGTTTTATATATGAAAACACTTGACAGAAAGGCGGCGGAGATTTTCCGCGCATTGTTGGCTCTGCAAACAACCAAAATCGACAACTCGGACGGTACTTATATGCCCGTCTACATTGAACTGATTGGCCGCATCGACAACTACAACTTTTTCTCGCTGGCTCATTACGGCCAACAGAACGGAGATGCCATGCGCGACCCCGAAATGCTCTTTGCCCTGCACAAAGAAACACAGCAATTCATCCCGTACTATTACCGCAATGACTACTGCGGTATGGAGCAGTACAGCGTTAGATGGACGGAAGAAGGTGTTTTGCTGAACCGTCGTTTGCAGGCAGACCACACCGTATTTGCTAATCAATGGTTACGCAACATAGCCACACAACAGCACCTATTATGACTGCACGGCGATTAGTGGAGAACTGCGTACTGACGAATCAAACCGCAGTCGTGGATGAAATGCTGAATAAGAATTTGCTACCAGAAGAATATATCTATCCATTCGTGGGTGATGTGATGGAATGGTGGTTGATTGATTCATGGTTGGCAGAACGTCTGAAACGATAGAACCAAGTAATCATTGAGGAATACGGTTGCTGTTGGTGGGGCAGATTGGCCAGTGGACAGGCAATTTGCATGGATGACGTGATACAGAAGATTGCAGGAGAGTAAAACTCGGCTTGCATATCGACATAGCACAACTGCAAATTACAGAGATTAGGGGCTTTGCAATTCAGTAAAGAATCTGCAACCTCTAATTTCTGTTTTTATGCTGGCGTAAGGTCGAGAAATGCAGAATCAAACGACCTGCAAACCACGATTAAAGAGTTTATACAGGCGTAACAACAAAATCTTCTACTCCAATTTATAAAGAACAAAGTTTTGAATCCATAAGGCGAACTATTGCATGGGAACTTTGTTTTAGAGAACTTTGCACAATAAAAGTGCGGCAAATTTTCATAGAGTGTTCTGTCTTTCAGAAACATTTTCTATCTTTGTGTCGTTACCGAACAGGTAGCAGACATATTAGTAACGTGAAAGTGTTTCGCGTTTACTCTCACATAGAAATCTGACAGTTTCAAAAGGTACGGGAGTAAGCAAGGCAGACACTCTTCATTTGTGTAGCTATATATCATTCCCGATATATACTGCCAAGTGTGGGGATTTGCTTATTTGTACCAAGGTTTTGTCAGAACCTCTATGTGGATAAGCGAACAACTCCACACTTTCTTTTTTGTATTAATCCACCGCAGTAGGAGTTGACACGGTACAAAATATCGTAGCTCTATGGAGTATCTGAATATTCCGCTACCTAATAATCGTATTCTAACATTAGGTTACAACCATGCTGACTCGACATATGTATTTGAGCGGGATATTGAATTTAATGGGTGGATTATATCCAAAATCATAAAAGTCGGGGGACCCCAAATAAGTCATTATAAATATAATTACGACAATTACTTTGAGTTGGCGATTACTGATTCCAAGAACTTTCAGCGAATAGAAAAATATTTTTACAACTGTAAAGATATTGAACTGTTAAGAGCACGGCAAAACCCTATTGATGATTTATCTGATTTTATTCAATCGTCTTTGATTTTTCAGTGTAAAGATTGGGCAGACTATGATATCTGCAAAACTTTAGCAGATATAAATGAAGTCATAAATACGGATATTTCCCAACAAGAGCAGTTAGAACGGATAAAACAGATATTAAACAATTTATAACTTATTACCTATATGAAGAAACTACTATCTCTATTGGTGTGTGGCTTATTGCTATTCGGTTGTGGCAAGGATGCGGAATCTGATGAACAGCAATTCAAAGAACCTGAATTTCTTGTAACACCGACAATGTTCAATTTCGAGAAACAGGGCGGAAACGCACTATTCTCTTGTCAATGTACAGAGGGCAAATTTGAACGATGCTATGTTGATGCCAGTTTAGCTAAATTTCAGTTTATGCCGAAGGAATGGACTGGGCGAAATCAAACTCTGTCTGTAAGTTGTTCAGCCTTACTTTTTCAAGTTTCCTCAAGAGGTATTTGCGGAACAATATATGCAGACTATAAACGCCCTGATGGACGAATAGTAACTAAACACGTATGTGATCTCTATTTTCACCAAGAATAAACTAACCCTTTAACAAAAATAAACTATTATGAAAAAGCTGTTTTTTATTGTGGCCGCTATGTTTGTGGCAGTTTCTTTCTCGGCTTGCTCCGATGATGATGACAATGGCGGGAAAGCGCCTACTCCCGAAAAATGGGTTAAACAGATCGTCTTTCGTGCTGAATGGGACGAATCATGGACAACCTCTATAACCTATGATTCCGAGAATCGTGTTAAAAAAGTAGACGGTTTGAGAAATGATATGAATTTACCTACAATGGAAATTCGTTAACTGTAAAAGGTAGCGACATAAATTATACATGCAAATTGAATTCATATGGTTATGTAACAGAAGTTACAGAGGATAATGATGAAAAGGATGGAGCAATTTATTATAAACTTGAATATGATAAAAACGGTTATTTGCAACATGTTGAAAAACGTTATAGTTATAATGAATCTCGGATACGTGTGAGCGAATGTACATGGAGAGACGGAAACCTTGTAGAATATACTGCAAAGGATTACAATGAAGATGATACCGAAATAGAGACGGCCAAAATCTCTTATTCTAAAACAGCTACACCCATTAATATTGACCTACTTTATTTTTCGGGCTATGTTCCTGTTGATATTTATCCACTTGATTTGCTCGGATTCTGTGGCAGGCAAAGTGCTAAATTACCTGATAAGGTTGATGTCGTTTGGGGATCAGAATCGGATAGCGATGATCTTGGCGTCTACACATTAAATAACGATGGTACTGTTGCAAGAATAGACGGTGGTGCTTGGTCTTATGAATTGATTTACTAAACAAAATAGTCAGAGGGACAGACTTGTGCAAAAGGGTTAACATTTAGACCCTCCACACAAGTTTGTCCTTTTTATATTACTTGCATATTT
>OLNQ01000257.1_pt1 | contig 60394 bp, 52 predicted proteins | sample 1672821 | NCBI WGS metagenome assembly OLNQ01 (sample SAMEA3136727, study PRJEB25190) | human gut metagenome | biome: human gut; feature: human-associated habitat; material: faeces | place: Austria | collected 2013 | reverse complement strand
GGACATAGTATACACTTTTATATAATTTGCAACATCCCCACAAACCCTAATTTATTTAACTAACCAATCTAAACGCAGAAACAGAATTGAAAAAACCCAATTTATCGAGTTAATCTTTTTATATTGACAAAATTGAAAATACTAATTAATCAATTTTTTATTAACCCACAAAGACAATTAAAATAAAAATTTGAAAGGTTTATATTTTAAAGGAATGTATATTAAAATTTTAGTGATATTATCTATATAATTAGGTGTATAAATGTGCAAATTTACTGTTGACTATTTAGAATTCTTTTGATATAATAGCCAAGGTTAAAAAAGATTATATAAGTTCGAGATACGGTCGAATGTTTCTACTAACTGCCTCAAACAGTTAACTATAATCCCCATTGGGGCATAGTATTATCTGTTTATGGTGGTTTTTTTATGCCCTATTTTTACAAAGGAGAAATTTGTATGAAAATGTATGATGTTATTATTGTTGGTGCAGGTCCTGGTGGTATTTTTTCTGCTTATGAGTTGGTTACTAACAATCCAAATATTAGGGTTGCTGTTTTTGAAGAAGGTCACATTCTTAACAAGAGAAAATGCCCTATTGACGGTGACAAGATTAAGAAATGTATCAACTGCAAAAGTTGTTCAATTATGAGTGGCTTTGGTGGTGCAGGTGCATTTTCTGATGGTAAGTACAACATTACAAATGACTTTGGTGGTACACTTTACGAATATATCGGTAAGAAAAAAGCTATTGAACTAATGGAATATGTTGACAAAATCAATATGGATTTTGGTGGTGAGGGTACAAAGCTATACTCTACTGCCGGTACAGGCTTTAAGAAAATTTGTCTACAAAATAAGCTGAACCTACTCGATGCATCAGTTCGTCACCTAGGTACAGATATTAACTATATTGTGCTAAACAACCTATATCACTTCTTAAAAGAAAAGGTTGACTTTTACTTTGACACACCTGTTACTACTGTTGAACTTCTTAATGAAAATGATGAGGGCTATATTGTAGATACTGAGAATGAAACATATCAGTGTAAAAAGTGCATTATTTCTGTTGGTCGTAGTGGTAGTAAGTGGATGGAAAAGGTTTGTCACGAACTAAAGATTCCTACAAAGTCAAATCGTGTTGATATTGGTGTAAGAGTTGAACTACCGGCTGCAATTTTCTCTCATCTAACAGATGAACTATATGAAAGCAAAATTGTTTATCGTACAGAACAGTTTGAAGATAATGTAAGAACATTCTGTATGAACCCTAAGGGTAGTGTTGTTACAGAAAACACTAACGGTATCATTACAGTAAACGGTCATAGCTATGAAGATAAAGAAAAGCAGACTAACAACACAAACTTTGCTTTACTTGTCAGCAAGCATTTTTCTGAACCATTTAAGGACAGTAACGGCTATGGTGAAAGTATCGCAAGACTAAGCAATATGCTTGGTGGTGGTGTTATTGTTCAGCGTTTTGGTGACCTTATCAGAGGTAGAAGAAGTAACCCTAAAAGAATTGAAGAAGGTCTTGTTGAACCTACACTTTCAGCAACACCCGGCGACCTTAGTCTTGTACTACCTAAGAGAATTATGGATGGCATTATCGAAATGATTTATGCACTTGACAAAATTGCTCCCGGTACTGCAAATGATGATACTCTGCTTTATGGTGTTGAGGTTAAGTTCTACAATATGGAAGTTGAAGTGGATAATCACCTAGAGTCACTTCATAAAGGTTTGTATATTATCGGTGACGGTAGTGGTGTTACTCATTCACTATCCCATGCAAGTGCAAGTGGTGTATTTGTTGCAAGAGAAATTCTTGAACAGTAATCACATTTATTAAGTTTATAAGAGTATTTTTACTTCTATTATAAAAACATAGAAAATACAAAAAGAGCCAAAGTAAAGTTTTTCTTTACCTTGGCTTTTGTTTTGCAGTAAATTTATTTTTCTGTATTAGAATTATTAACTAAGTTCTTAACCCTTTCATATTCAACTTTCATCATATTATTAAAGGTTTCTTCGTTAATTTCAATAGTATCTTTAGCTGAAGATTTATCGGCAAATTCATTGAAAATATTTTGCTTTTTGTTTAGCATTTTCATCATCTGCTCATCAATAGAGTCCTCACAAAGCAGTCTATACACAAGAACATTTCTTGTTTGTCCCATTCGATATGCTCTGGAAATAGCTTGATTTTCTATTGATGGTTTAAACTGTGGTTCACAAATAATTACAACACTGGCTGACTGGATATTCAGACCTGTACCACCTGCTTGAATTTGTGCCGGTAAAACTGCACCTGCTTTTGCATTGTTAAATTCATCAATAATTTCTTGCCTACGCTGAGGAGAAACTGCACCGTTAATATGGTCAACACATTTATCACCAAGAACTAATTTAACCTTTTTTATTGTATCTAGAAAATATGAGAATACAATAACTTTTCTTCCGTCATCAGTAGCTTCATCAACAATTTCTTTTAGTCGTTTTGCCTTTGAAGAGTCGGCAATATTGGCAACATTCCATGATACTCTCCTCGGTGCTTGCATATTATCTGACATAACTGCATTGTAGTATGCTTCCTTTTCCACTGCATTCATATCAAGCCATTCTTTGTTTTCGATAAGTTGAGGAAGTTCTGTCAGCACTTCTTCTCTTTTTCTTCTGTTGTAAACCGGTGCGACTTTCTCACGAAATTCCGGTGCTGAACTTAAGTATTCCATACCGTCAACTTCATTTGCAATTTGTGGTTGTAAAATAGAGATAAGCTCTATCATTTCATTTACTCTGTTTTCTAGGGCAGTACCTGTCATAAACAAAACTCTCTTGGCATAGTCTGCAATATTTCTAACATTTCTTGACCGTCTAGCCTCAGGATTTTTAATATAATGGGCTTCATCCACAATTAAATTTTCAAATCTAAAACTGTCATCAAGGTCAATATAACTAGTGGTTTCATATGTAGTAACTGCAACACCACCGTTTTTTACCCAATTTTCTAAGGCAACCGATTTATCTTGACCATGAATTTTCACAACTATTAAGTCACTTTTCTCGGTAATCTCTCTACACCAATTGGCAATAACACTAGCCGGACATATAACCATAAAGTGAGTAGCACCAATATTTCTAAGTGCAACCATTAGTGCAATAGCCTGAATAGTTTACCTAAACCCATCTCATCACCAAGCAAAACTCTTTGTTGTAAGAATGCATACTTAACACCTGTTAACTGATACTTTCTAAGCTCACAAGATAGACCGGTAAGGTCAAGTTCCTGACTTTCAACTTGTTTTGCTAATTCATCAGGTAAACCTAAAGCATTGTTATTGCCCAAAGCATTAGGAACGATTTCTTCCAAAATATTATAGAACTGAATTGAATATTTTTCAAAGTCACTCCAACATTCTTCATCAGTTATTTTTTCAACATCAATTGCAGATTTTGAACTTTCATCAGCAAAAGTACCATATTCACTTTTAGCCAAGTAGGTTAGAAATTCATAAGCTGTTTCTGCTTTATCTTTATTTTCTTTAGAAGAAAATAACCACTTAACACCATTCTTAGCAGTTGCAACATTCTCAATTTCTGTATTGACTTTTTCAGAATATGTATTTAACAGTTGAGTACATCTATTGGCACAAGGAAAAATCTTTCTGTAAATATCAACACATCTGACTATAGCAGTAGTTTCAGGTGTTTTGTTGTCAACAGATAGTGCAAGTTTCGTAACATCTACAACTTGATTAACCATTTTATCAACAGTTTCACGAATAGCATAAGCACTTTCAAGGCTGATACCGTTAATTTCTTTAAGTTCCAAAACTGTCTTATAAGCAATATGGGAAATATTATTGTAACCACTGTCATGAAGTGACTTTACCCTTATTCCTTGTTTGTTGCGATTAAGTTCATCAACAGGAATACTGCTTAATGTTTCATTAATTTTATTGGAAATATAGTTATTTACATTATCTTTAATTGCATTTTTATAATTCTCTGAAAGATTTATAACATAATTAAGCTGACTTGAAATTTTTGTATGTGTCTTAATAATTCTTCTAGTATCTTTAGTCTTAAATGACCTTGCCATAAAATGTAGCTCCTTTTACTGTCAGTTACCTATTAATTATACTTCAAAAATGGTTATATGGCAAATTTTATGTAGGTAAATTACCCTCTGATTTCTCGGCATTACATATTATGTTAAAAATACAATTGTAATAAATAGTTAAGATTATTTAAAAATTATTCATAGTTTTATAGCAAATCGTACAAATATAAGGTGTAAACTTTGGGTGTAAGGTTAATTGAGAGGTAACTTCTTATATGTTATAATTATGTTACGAGATATATTATGAAAACTTGAATGTTAGCACCGACTTTTAGTGCAAAGACTGTTGATAAAGCTGTTGTTAAGACTAGTGAAAGTGCTACTTCAAAAGATAATTTTACTTGGGATAATGCTTCGGTTTATTTCCTTTTAACTGACCGTTTCAATTACGGTAATACAAGTAATGACCACAGTTACGGTAGAGGACTTGAAAAGGATGGTACTGTTACTGTAACAACAAGAGATGGCAGAAAAACTGCCAGATGTACAATTATTGTTAAATAAATTTCTTTAAATTAATTTTTAAACATATTACTACAATCTCTTAAAAAGATTAAGTTGAAGAAATTATATTTTATGCAACTCACCTTATCCTTTCTTTATACACTGTTGCATTAAATAAGCGTCTTACTACTACAATTTAATAAGAAACTTCTTACTACTACATTTTACTAATTAGCGTCCTACTATTACATTCCACTTTGAAAGGCATACTTCGGTATGCCTTTTTACTTTTGTTTTTATTTTTCAATTTTTCTTAACCCACAATCAAAATTAAAAAGACAAACCTTAATTTATCAATCTCACCTTTACCTACAATCAAAATTGAAAAAATTTAAAAAATAAAAGAAAATAGAGGCGAATTAACGCCTCTATGTGAATCAATATTTGATTTTAATTATATATTACTTTATAAAATAGGGGATAAGTAAAAACAAAATTAAGTAGTTGAAAGGTTCTTGCTGATTGCAGGAACTCTGTTAAGTGCCTTAACAACAACTGCAACTAAGATACCTTCAATAATAGCCCATGGAATAAGTGTTGCAGCTCTTAGACCAAGTAGCTGTAAATATGTTAAACCGTAGAACATATAAATGAAGTATGTGTTAATTGCAAGGTCACCGATTAAAGTGCCAAGAACTTCACAGATAATTGTTCTTGGTAGAGAAATCTTTTCTTTGTATAGGATGATACCCAGTAGACAAGCCTGAATAATGTAACCGGCAGTAATACCCGGTGTAAATGATGCTCCTGCAGGTGCAAATACATATGAAAGTACATCACCTAAACAAGCAGTAATCATTGAGCAAACAGGACCAAAATAATAAGCAACAAGTGCCATAGGTAAGAAAGTGAAACCAATCTTAACATATGGGTTGAATGCAAGTCCAATGTTTGCAAACATACCTAGTACAACTCTTAGTGCAAGTAGCATTGCAATAATTGCAATTCCCTGTACTTTACCAAGTTCCTTTGCTGATAAAGCAAATTTATTTGGTATCTTCTTAAAAAAATTCACAAAACTATCCATTATTTAAACCTCCTTATTATAAGTTACAGAGGTGGCAAATAAAAAGACGGAAACTTCAGAAAAGTTCCCGTCCATAGTTTGTCGTCTGTAACAGCGGGATGCGAAACTGTAACCGCAGGTAATCCTTTCGTTTCTTTGACAACTCCCCGTTCAAAGAACACTTCACGAAACAGTTTCTACTCTGTGAACATTTACTATTATATCACTCTCAGTAAGTTTGTCAACTTATTTTTTCATAAACATTTTATCAATGCTACGAATCAAGTTGGAAAGTGGCTTGTAAATGAAGAATACAATCAATGAAATAATAAGTCCCTTTACAATGTTAAATGGACCAACACAGAAAATACAGAAAGTAAATGTATCTGAGATAAATGGTACAATCTCTTTACCTAGGCTGATAATAGCTTCAATAGGCATAAAGTTTGAATATAGTGGAACAAGTACAAATGTGTTAAATAGAATACCTACAACTGCCATTGTAATAGTACCGGTTAGCATACCGATTAAAGCACTTTTTCTTGACTTTTTGTGCTTATAGATTAAACCGGCAGGTAGGATAAATGAACAACCAATAACGAAGTTTGCCAGTTCACCAACACCACCGGTTGATGTACCCTTAATTAAGAATTTAACTAGGATTTTTACAAGTTCAATAATTACACCGGCAACAGGTCCCATACTGTATGTGCCAACAAGTACAGGTACTTCTGAAAAGTCAAATTCATAGAAAGATGGTGCGATAAATGGCAGTGGAAATTCAATAAACATTAGTCCTGCTGCCAAAGCTGCAAGCATAGAAGTTACAGCAAGGAAAGTTGTGTGGTTTATGCCACTTTTTTGTTTTACGATTGTCATATATAATGACCTCCCAATAAATAATATTACAGTTAGTCGCCATATAATAAGAAAACCCCACAATAAAAATTGTGGGGCAAAGAGCACATTAACAACACGCACCAAGGGTACGCAAAAAAATTCATCCTCTTTCATCCGGACTATAACCGTCGGTATTGGAATTTCACCAATTCAACCATAATGGCTCGTGGACTTTACCACCGGTGGGGAATTACACCCCGCCCCGAAGACAACTATTCTGTTTAACTCTATTATAGCACTATGTTACAGTTTGTCAAGACTAACTTTTTTAAATTCCTTAATGTCTTCTTTATCCTTATCAGATACTCTTCTGCTATCTCTGATTTTGGAACAAGTCATTAAGAAGGTTTCTTTGTCATAATAATTCTTTTTAAGAAAATTAAAAACTTCATCTTTATGAAAAGCAAAAAGCTCAGCAGTAAGCCATGCTTTAGCCATTTTCACATAGTAGTGGTCATAATTAATATTCTTTAAACGAACTAAAATATCATCTAAATACTTCTTATCTTCCTTGTATTCAAACATTGTAATAATGCCATAGCGAATTTCCCAAGGGTTATCACTGTTTAAGTATTTTTCTATATAAGAAAAATATTCTTCCTTATATTTCTTTAATTCAGTAAATTTACAACTGTCACATAAAGCCCAGTTGTTCATTCTTTTCACAAAAGATTCCATCAATGAGGAAAAGTCAGAGAAATTTTCTGTTTTAATACTACAAGTCACAATGCCATAAAGCATACTTTCCTCGTAATATTTATTTCCACAAACCTTGAGAAAACTTCTAGGGTTGCCTTTACAAATAGCTTTACCCAGCTTTCTCATTACAGGTACTCTTATACCGATGAAATACTCTTTGTCACAATTAGGTATCAGCTTACTGTGGAAATCTCTGTATTTTAAGTCAGCCTGACTCTTTAGATAAAGAATCAGGCTGTTATAATCCTCTTGTGTCCAGTTATCAATTATAAATCTGTCCATAATAATTTATACTTTCCATTCAAAAACTGTTTTAAAAGGTGTATTTAAGTCAGCAGCAAAGGCTCTGTGCATATCGTCAAAGTTTCTAACAGGTGCATCCTCATAAATAATTGAAGATAGTCTTCTCTTAATTCTCTGAGTTTCCATTAGTGAAATAGCCTTTTCAAAATCCACTCTACCACTTCTTGAACAACCAACCATAGTAAAGCCTTTTTCAAGTACCATTCTTGTGTTGATAGCCACCATATTTTCTGATACACCCATAAGCAGTAGTGTACCTTGTGGGGAAGTGTAGTCAATCATATCGTTAATAGCATCCAAAGCACCTTCACCACCAACACATTCAAATGCATGGTCAATGTGTAAATCCTTAGGAATGTTGTATGTTAAAAATGTTTTTGTTACGAAAGAAAATCTGCTTAACTTTCTTTGGTTTTTACCGATAACATAAATTTTAGCCTTAGGGTATTCTGCTCTAAGTACTGTTGCAATAACATAAGATAAAGCACCGTCACCCCATACACCAAAGGCATCTTGTCTTTCATGAGCAACCTTTTTCATTCTTGCAACTGCATGACAAGCAACAGAAACAAATTCTGTAATTGCAGCAGTAGAAAGTGGAATATTGTTAAAAGGTATAACTCTGTCAGGGTCAATATCAACAAATTCTCTCATAAAACCATCAGCACCTGAACTTAGGAACTTGCTGTCAGGTCTGTAGTTTTCGTATATAAAGGAATTGTCTGCATTGTCAGTATTAGCCGGTTGATTAGGAATCATAACAACCTGCTGACCTGGCTTAAAGTGACCGGTTTTATCTATAATAACTTCACCACAACATTCGTGAATAAGTGCCATAGGAAGTTTCTCATTTAATACTTTAATATCACGATTACCTTGATAATATCTTTGGTCTGCACGACAAATTGACATATATCTAGGTCGGATAATTACTTTCTTGTTTATGTCAATATCTTCATACTTAACAGAAAAGAACTGTGGAGAAGTAAGCTGATAAATATAGTTAATCACCTGTCGTTTTCCTCCAACTCAACAACATTGCCACCAACAAGGAACTGAGCGATTTTGTAGTCGCTGATTGTTGTAATCTTAATGTTAGATGAGTTACCCTTTACTAGCTTAACAGGTGCACCCTTCATAACACAAATCTTACAAGCATCAGTTAGAATGTTCTTTTCAGATGGTTTAAGCTGACTGTATAGTTCCTTAAGAATATTAATCTTAAATGTCTGTGGTGTTTGACCTTGATACATCATTGATCTGTCAGGAATAGAGTCAATCTGCTGAGCATCCTGAGAAACAACAATAGTGTCAACTGCAGGAACAACAGTATCACAAGCACCGTAAGTCATAGCATTTTCAATATTTTCATCAAGAATTCTTAGTGTAACGAAAGGTCTTACTGCATCATGAGTGACAATAATGTTGTCCTCACTTTCACCGTAAGTCTTTTCAATATCGTTAATAATGTTAAAAATAGTATCGTTTCTATTTTTACCACCGAGTACTAGCTTGATTTTGTCTTCAAAGTCAAGTTCATATTTTTCCAGTAGGTCAGACATATATCCTAACCAAGCTGGATTTACACCAATATATATAACATCAATTTTGGTACACATTAATAATTTTTCAAGTGTATGAATAATAATTGGCTTTTCGTCTAGTGGCAAAAACTGCTTTGGCATATTGCTAATATGCATTCTTGTACCACTGCCACCGGCGAGAATTGCTCCGAATACCATAGTAAAACCTCTTTCAATAAAAAATCGAATGTGTTATTAACTACGATATTATAACACATCCGATAAAAAATTTCAATTATTTAGGCATATTTAGGCAAGATTTATTTAAATCCAGTGCAACTAGGTCGTGATGAGGCACTTGCTTATCCTCAGGAGGTAGCTCCATATAGTCACCAAAAGCTATTTTTAAGTAGGTGTCATATCCAACAGGAATAGGGAAAAGTTCACCTTCAAATGGTTCAAAAATTGCACTTTCAAAACATTCTTTAGGGTACTTATTCATCATATAATGTGGACCGGCACACAGTTCTGTAATATATGTACATTCTTCAATAGGGTAGGCAGTCATCTTTTTCTCACAATGTTTCCAAATCTTTGTGCGAATTTTTCTGCCTCTAAAGATACCAAGAAGAATTTTACTAAAGAATGCAACTGCACCACCATGCTTTTCCGGTACAACTTCACTCATAAATAGGGAGTAGAGTAAGCAGTGGAACAACTGCATATATCTTTTAAACTTACCGTCAGGACAACCGTCCAGTGGCATAATATCCATAACCAAACCATGGGGTACATCAATATTTTCTTGATTTTCCTTAACACAAGTGTATTTTGTATCAACAAATGTAGCAAAAATATTTCCTGTAAATGTTGAATTTACATCGGTTTTCAGTAGTCTGTATCTACCGGTATTGCCAACCTGCTTTGGCCATTCTTTTAAGAGAATTTCATAATCTTGTCTTGGCATAAATACATCAACATCATCATCCCAAGGGATAAAGCCTTGATGCCTAAGTGTTCCGATACAACAACCACCACAAAAATAAAACAGTAGGTTGTTTTTCTGACAAAATTCTTTAAATACTCTCAAGGACTCAAGTTCCTTTAGTTGAAGTTCCCTTATTGTTTCCTTTGAAAGTTTTATTGGCTGTGACATATCCTTATCCACCTATCATCTTTTAGTGTTGCTAATAATCTTTTCTTTTACTTCTTCAATCTGTTTCTTAGAGCTGTCATTTAAACTTTTTTTCCAGAATGGAAGTTTTATAAGTCCTACAATTGTACCTATACCGTAGGTTATGTGAAGTAAAGGAAAAATTAGTGGCAAAAGTACAAACTGAGGATAAAATTTCCTTACAATACAACAGGATACTGTATTTACAAGGTCAAACATACCATAAGCTATACCTAGAAGTATTAGGAAAATATGAATTCCAAAGCAAGAGAAAATAATACTTCCCAGCAAAGCCATAACAAATACAAACGGTACAAAGTGAAAGTAGCTTAAACATTTCTTACATACACCAAGTGTTAAGCCAATCCAGTAACCGTTACCATACTTTTGCTTAATCATATTAGGCAGAGTGTTTCTTGTCATTTGATAAGAAATAATATCAGGACAACAACATAACTTGTAACCGGCTTTTCTAATGCGATAGTGCATTTCGTTATCCTCAGTTCTGCCTAAGTCCTCGTTAAATCCACCAACTTTGGCAAAAACCTCTCTCTTATAAGCAGCATGAAACATACTGTCAACATATTCTTTCTGAACAGGTCTTCTTCTGTATGAAGCAATAGATGAACCGAAAAGTGATTCTTCTGCTGCAAGAAGTGTTTGTTTCCAAGGTGACTCACCAAGTACAATGTTAGGTCTGCCACCACCGGTAACACTTTCACCTTCTTCAAGGTGCATAACATTCTTAGTAATAAAGTTCCTAGGAATACTTGCATGGGCATCTACTCTGATAATAATATCACCGGTAGCTACCTTTAAAGCCTCATTCCAGCCGGAAGCCTGATTGCCTCTATTGTTCTGAACAATCTTAACATCCATAAAGCCGTAATGGGAATTCTTAAAATCATTCATCATTTCAAGTGTGTTGTCCTTAGAAAAAGAATCAACAAGTACAACTTCAATTTGATTATGTGGATAATCTTGATTTGATATATCCCTAAAAAGACCATTAAGAACTGCACCTTCGTTAAGTGCAATCATACAAATTGATACAGTCATAATCCTACCCTTTCAATAAACCCTTATTCTTGAATATACAAACTTGTAATCCACTTTCCGTTATTCATAAATGCAACTGTAATATAAGGTACAACGAAAACAAGTGGTACAATAAAAAAGCAAAGTAAAATATATGGTAGAAAAGAAAGTAAAATCTTTCTACAATCATTTAATTTATCGGAAATAAAGTTTAATCCCAATTTTATAATCTCTTCATTACTTATGCTTTCATCTTCAAAATAAACACAAGGTACTATTGTATATTTAATACACACAAAAATTGTTGCAACAAAAGCCATTACCGTTAATGTAATAGCAAATGCAAGAAGTGCAACATATGATGTTATAGCAAAAAATACGAAAAAAATCAAGGCTGGAACAATAAAAATCATAAAATAACCTAAAATTCTTACCATAATATTTAGGTTTAAGCTAAGACACTTGTTGTAATTTTCTTTATTAAAGTAGTAAAAAATATCCTTTAATGAGTAGTCTTGATTTTTAGAAATTAGGTAACACATCCTAAAATATCCTGTAAATATAGGTGTGGAAAATAACCACACAACTACCAGTACAAGAGAAATAAATGACAGTACCCCTTGATAAAACAGAGTGTTTGTATTTACAAATAAGTTTATTATGTTGTAGATAACTTCATCAAGTATCATTAGCAGAACAGTAGGGAGGACAGCTATCAGAAAACCTCCGATAGCATTACCCCAATTATCCTTAGCAAGTAAGGCCAGTGACTGTTTCTTAATTGTTTGTTCAATGTTCATAATTTCCTCAGTCAAAGTTGCCTGTATAAAGTCTGTACATAGCCTCTAAGCAAATTTCTGCATGTTTAAAGAACTTTTCTTCATCCAGACTTTCATTAGCATTGTGCATATTGCTTGTGTCATCCTTAAATACAGGACCAAAGGCAACACCCTTGTTGTCTAACATTCTTGCATATGTGCCACCACCTGTAGAATATAGATCAGGTTCTTCACCCATAACTTCACTGTAAGCTGACTTTAGCAGTGAGATAATAGGAGCATTCTCATCCATATTTAGTGGCTTTAGGTGGCTAAGTACCTTAACATGAAGATTGTCTTTACTTGCAATTTTCTTGATTCTATACATAATAACATTGCCATCCATTGTAACAGGATAACGAACATCAATCTTAGCTTTAGCTGATTTATCATCAATTTGAATTGAACCAACATTTACTGTTAATTCACCGGATATGCTGTCTCTCATTTTGATACCGAGGGAATTACCGTTAGTTTCAAGACCGATTGATGAATTGATGAATGAACATAGTGAACCTAGCTGAACATAGTTAAAGTTAGATGCAAGTAGTTCCACAAGTGCAGTAGCAGCATTTTTACCTTTGTTAGGTACACAAGCATGACTTGCTCTACCGTGAGAAATAATCATAACACCGTCAATTGTGTAGTGGAAGTCAAAGTCACAGTCCATAGCATCTGCAAATCTTACTAGGTTGTGATCGTCATATTCGCTACAGTCAACCATAGCATAAGCAGTATCAGGAACAATGTTTACTGCTTTACCTGCGTGAAATTCATTAAGTGTTGTACCGTCATTAGTTTCAGCAGTAATCTCAAGTTGTAAGATACCCTTTTCACATTGACAAATACCGTAGTCACTGTCAGGTGTAAAGCTATATTCAGGCATTTTCTCATTTTCAAAATATGTTTCCATATCCTTCATACCTTTTTCTTCATCTGTACCGTAAATAGCTCTCAAAGTGTTTTTACCTTCAACACCGGCATCTTTAAGTGCCTTTAAGCAGTAAAGAGTAATAAGTGCAGCACCTTTATCATCAGCAACACCTCTGCCGTAAAGTCTGCCGTCTTTTCTTGTTAATTCAAATGGCAGTGAGTCCCAGTTGTTACCTGCAGGTACAACATCAAGGTGAGTAAGTACACCACATAAGTCACCACTGTTGCCAAGCTGTGCATGACCTGCAATATTTTCAATATTCTTAGAGTCAAGACCAAATTCCTTAGCTTTATCAAGAATAAAGTTAAGTGCCTGTTCACAATCTCCCTGATTTTCACCTGAAATAGATTGGAAAGAAATTAAAGTCTTTAAGTCCTTTAGAATGTCCTCTTTATATTTTAAAATGTTTTTACCAAAATACATACTATTACCTCCAAATTATTTTTTTACTTTTCTCTTTCTATAATATAAGAAACCTATATATCCTATGTAAATAACACCGGAAATTAATGTAATAGCAAAACCGGCTGATAGCCCAGGAGTTTTGTAGGTAAACTTAATTTCACTGGTGGAATTTCCATCAACTTTAACAGCCATAAAGCTAACATTTATCTTTTCAATATTAACTTCTTTACCGTTAACATAAGCACTCCAACCATCTTCATATGGTACAGAGAAAAATACTAAATTGTCTTTGCCTTTATTATCTATTGTAGCAGTAAAACCGTTGTTAATGTACTTAAAGTTTTTACAACTTTGATTTTTTCTGTTTTCACAATCTTTCTTGTATGAATTTTCATTATAAGTAAAACTGTAAGCTTTGCTACTTGTGTAAGAAGAGTCATCATTACTTTCCTTATAACCTGTAATGGATGAATATTTCTTCATTTGTTTTTCGGAAAGTACCATAGCTTTCATAAGTGCTTTATCTCTGTTATTTGTAGGAATATCCTTAAATTCCTTACTTGAAATAAAGTCATTGTACATAAAGCCCATAGGTACATAATATTGATTTTCATAAATGTTAACACCGTTTCTGGTGTTTAGATATTTAAATCCCGGCATTTTAGTGTTGCCGTCTTCATCAATAAAGTTTTCATCATCACTAGGATTGTCAAATAAATACTTAACAGACAGTAAACCTCTTAAACCATAAAGCTCTGTATCAGGTCTTGACGCAACATCTCTTGCACTGTCAAAGGTAGGGTAGAAGTCCATAATTGAACCGGGTACTATACTTTGGAATGCTTGAATGTTAGGTATCTGCCAGTACATTCCCAGGTTGTCTGTACATTCATAAAAGTCACTTCTCACATTCTTAATGTCATCAATATTTAGGTCTTTACCACCATTTAGTGAGTAGTCAATGATAAAGCTTTTGTTAGATTGTAGCACACCTAAATATACTAAGTAGTTGCCATATACTGCAACTACTAATGCTAAAGCTAAGGTCAACATTCTCATCATCTTTTTTCTATTGTGAGCAAATGCTTTTAGGATAAATACAAATCCACACATAGAAATAAGTGCAATGCTACCGTAAATCCATAACCATTCAGGATAACTCTCCAGTCCTAAAGTTGTTTTCTTGTCATCTTCACTTGTAGTAGGCATTAAGCCAACAAGCAGAAGAATTACAACAGTTACACCGGCAGAAATTCTTGTAGCCTTTAGCCAGTCAACCTCGGTATTTTCCATAGACATTACTGTTGCAAGAACTAGGATAAGGTCAAACATATAGAACCATCTTGCGTAGTAATACATATTAAAGCCTTGGAAAGCTGCATTAAAGATTGGTACAAGTGCAATTACAATCAGTAGTGGAATTAACTTCTTTAACCAATGCTTTTCTTTAGTTTGTAAGAAACCTATAACACCTGTCATACCAACAAGAGGTAACCAACCTGCAATACTTGCCCAATTACCACCACTGTCAGGTGTAAAGTTAGGTCTTGCTGCAATATCAGGTGGGAAGAAGAATGATTCAATAATGTGTACATACTTCTGTGGTGTATCATATACAACTGCATTCCAACCGTTAGGCCATTCTGACAGTCTGTTGTTCTGAATAACAGATAGAATAGATGGCAGAAGAATTACAGCAGTCATAAAGAAACCTATAATAACTTCAAATGCTAATATCAGTAATTCTTTAAATTTAATTTTAGGGTAAGTCTTTGTACAAATTCTAAGTACCCAATAAATAATAACAAATACAACCTGACCTACAAAGAAATAGTAGTTCATTGTACAAGCTAAAAATACACTTAAAGCAACAATGCCTTTTCTCTTCTTGTACATATATTCATCAATAGAATACAGTAAAAGTGGGAAAATCAGTATTGCCTCATGAAAGTGATTGAAAAATACATTGTAAACACTAAATCCACTAAATGCATATAGCAAAGCACCAAATACAGCAGTAGATTTGTTCTTTACATATCTTTGTAAGAAAAGATATGATGTAAGTGAGGCACAAGCAATTTTTAAAATTAGCAAAGGCCCCATAAGGTAAGGTACTGCACCTGAAGGGAACAGCAGTGTTATCCAAAAGAAAGGACTGCCAAGTAGATAGAAACTATAACTACCTACAAGGTTAGCACCAAGGTCTGTGGTGTTGCTCCACATTGTGTCACCATTCAAAATAGAATCGTGAACCATCTGATAAAATGGAATTTGTTGAGCATTAAAGTCACCGTAAAATACAAAGTAACCATTACCGGCTATCATATTTGGAATGAAAAACAAACTTGCAAATAAGATACCTAGAAGAAAGGACATTAGTGCATAGTTCTTTTCTTTTCTGTATAAAGATTTTCTTAAATTCATAATTATCCATTATTCTCCTAATTTGTTAAAAATTATTTACTATAAATCTAAAATAGGATATAATATAACAACAGTATAACATATTATAAAGATTTTTGCATTATATATTTATAATTTTTTGGAGATGAAGTAAAAATGAGTAATAGCCACTTTTTCGCTATGATTAGCAGAATGAAATACATTAACCGTTGGGGTTTAATGAACAATACTTTTAATGAAAATATCAGTGAACATTCTTTGCAAGTTGCAATGTTTACCCATTGTCTGATTTTAATGCACAATGATAAATTCGGTGAAAATCTAAATGCAGACAGAGGTGCAGTACTTGGAATGTATCACGATTCCAGCGAGATTATTACAGGTGACTTGCCAACACCTATAAAGTACTTTAATCCTGAAATTTGTGATGCATATAAAAAGGTAGAAAATTTGGCAGAAGAAAGGTTACTTTCTCTTTTGCCACAGTCACTAAGACATTATTATGATGATATTTTACATTATAATGAAAAGGATGAACTTCTCCGGAAATATGTAAAAGCCGGTGATAAGATTTCAGCACTTACAAAATGTATGGAAGAAATTAAGGTGGGAAATAGGGAATTTACCGATGCCTTTGAAACAACTAAGAAGTCATTAGAAAATATGAATATGCCTGTAGTTGATGAATTTATAAAAGAATTTATCCCATCATTTCAGCTAACCTTAGATAAGTTAGAATAAGTGTATATAGTTTATATATAAATATACCTAATATTATATTTCTTTATTGGAATAAAAACCTTTTACTTTTGGTGTATAATTGTAGAAAATACGAAAGATAAGAGATTTTTACAGAAAGGAATAGTATTATGGCTTATCAGGGAAAAAGAGCAATTACTCCGGAGAAAAAGAAAAAAGAAAAAGTTATTAAGCAACCTACCAATGAACAGTCTATCGTAATGGATAATGATGTAGTTGATATTTCTTCTAAGTCAACAAAGGCAGTTCATAAGAAGAGAAATACAATTATCCAAGTTGTTGCAATAGTAATGGCAGTAATTTTTGTTGCTTGTGGTGGTGCTTTGGTATATGCATCCTCAATTATCGGTTCAATTACTGATGACAGTGCAGATAAAGACACAAAGAATTATACAGTTAAGGACGACAGAGGTAACGATGTTATCGCTGACAACAAACTTCTTGCTAATAAAGATGTGTTAAATGTTATGTTGTTTGGTCAAGATAATAAGGAGTCAAAGTATGATGCAGGTCGTTCAGATACAATGATTCTTCTTTCTGTTGATGTTACAAATAAGCAAATTAAATTAACCTCATTCTTAAGAGATACTTATGTTTATATTCCGTCAGGTGATGATTTTGAAGGCTGGTATAAACTTAATGCAGCATATTCTCATGGTGGAGCAAAGCTAACAGTAAAGACTATTGAAAGTAACTTTGGTATTAAAATTGATAGATATGCTATTGTTGATTTTAGTGGATTTAAAGATATTATTGATGCCTTAGGTGGTTTAACAATTCCTATTACAGGTAATGAAGCGAGATATATTAATGCACAGATTGAACATAACAATCAGAAATGTCCTAAGGTAGCAAAGAAGTATTGTAAATCAGTTTACAAGAAAGATAAGAACGGTAAGTATAGCTATGACAGAAACGGTGATAAAGTAGAAATCACAAGAAAGGTTAAGCTAACCGGTAAACAAGCCCTTTGGTATGCTCGTAACAGAGGTAGTACAGAACTTGGTGGAGAAAACTTTAGTGGTAATGACTGGGATAGAACAGATAGACAGAGGAAGGTTATTAAAGCCTTAATTGATGAATTCAAGGGTGCATCCTTTACAAGTTTAGTTTCAGCAGTACAGAAAGTCGGTCCTATGGTTCAAACCAACTTTAAGTCAAATGAAATCACTTCTCTGTTTACATGTGCATTCAAAATTATGAAGTACCCAATGTATCAGTTTAATGTGCCAATCGGTGAAGAAAGTGACCAAAACAAACTTTGGTTCTATAATACATACTATCCAAATGGACAGAAATATGATGTTGTAGAAATTAACGATTGGGAGAAAACAAGAAGTAAAGTTGCCAACTTTGTATTTAATAAAGTAACTGACAAAAAGAGTAAGTTAACATATTAATTAAATACTACTAAAGTAGATAAAATGCCGATTTTACCTGTATTTTACAGTATTCTTCAATACAAATAAAAAATCAGGTGAAAACTATGTGAATATTGTCCAAAATTGCATTATAATTCTTTAAAAGAATTATATATTAAAGAACCTCTTGTATAATCTATTAGATAAAATATATTTAGAAAGGGGCAATATAGTGGCAGCATATCGTGGTACTCGTGGAGTTGAACCTCCAAAACCTAAAAAAGAAAAAGTAAGTAAAGCTACTAATAGCGACTTTATAGATATTTCTTCAAAATCTACAAAGGCAGTTCATAAGAAAAGAAATACAGTTATTCAGATTGTGTCAATTGTAATGGCAGTTCTGTTTGTTGTTTCAGGAGGTGCTTTAGTGTATGCCTCATCAATTATGAATTCCTTAGGTGATGAAGAAGGAACACTAACTAAAAATACGAAGAAATATACAGTTAAAGACGATAGAGGTAACGGTGTTATCTCTGATAATAAGCTACTTGCCAACAAAGATGTTCTTAATGTTATGCTTTTTGGTCAAGACAGTAAAGAGTCTGAGGGTGACAATGGCCGTTCAGACTCAATGATTCTTGTGTCAGTTGATGTTGTTCATAAACAGATTAAGATGACTTCATTCTTAAGAGATACTTATGTTTATATCCCTTCCGGTGACAGTAACGAAGGTTGGAACAAACTGAACGCATCATATTCTTTTGGTGGTGCTAAGTTAGCAGTTAAGACTATTGAAAGTAACTTTGGTATAAAGGTTGACCGTTATGGTATTGTTGACTTTAGTGGATTTAAAGATGTTATCAATGCACTTGGTGGTGTAACAATTCCAATCACAGGTGTTGAAGCAAGATACATTAATGCACAGATTGATTATAACCATCAGAAGTGCAAGAAAATTCCTGAAAAGTATTGTAAATCAATATACAAGAAAGATAAAAACGGTGACTATGTTTACGATAGCAACGGAAACCAAGTTGAAAAGACCAGAAATGTAAAGCTAAATGGTCAACAGGCACTTTGGTATGCTCGTAACAGAGGTAGTGACGAAATCAGTACAACAGAGATTTTTCCAGGTAGTGACTGGGATAGAACAGAAAGACAGAGAAAGCTGATTAATGCAGTAGTTAAGAAGTTTAAGAATGCATCATTTGCAGAACTACTTGCAGTTGTAAATAAAGTCGGTCCTATGATTCAGACTAACTTTAAGCAGAACGATATTACTTCTCTAATGTCAAGTGCTTTAACACTTCTAAAGTATCCTATGTATCAGTTCCATATTCCAATCGGTGATGAAAGTGACCCTAATAAGCTATGGACTTATGATAGACCTATTATCAATGGTTATAAAGCATCAGTTGTTAAAATTACTGATTGGGACAAGACAAGAAGCAAGTTAGCTAACTATATATTTAATAAAGCTAGTAAAAAATATCTATCAAGTGGTAGTAATTCAAAGAAAAGTAGTTCTAAGTCTAGTTCAAAAAGTAGTTCAAACTAATTAAAAATGTGGGCGAAATATCGTCCACATTTATTTTATGAACAAAGGAGTATTTATATGGCGAAGAAAAAGAGTACAACCAACAAAATCAGACTCACTGTTTGTGGCTTATATGTAGCACAAATATTTTTCCTAACTTGTGGATTTTATCAATTTACTGTAGAAGGTAAAGGTACTGATTTTTATAGTTGTTTTACCGGTATTTTTTACTCAATAAGTTCCGGTAATGTGCAAGTTGCAATTCAAGCAATCATTGTAGCATTAATTCCTATGTTAGGTTTTTTAATCTTTAGCTTTGATAAGAAAAGAAATATAAAAAATATCTATGGTGTCCTTTCCTCAGTACTTGCAGTTTTCCTTATTATAGGACTTACAGAAATGCATTTAGGATGGGGTTCTGTGCTTTCAGTTATTTTTTACTTCCCAATAGTATTCCTTTCATCAATGGGTATTTTTTCAAATATTGTTGATGCTAAAAATAAAGCTACTTATTCAAATAGATAAATTTAATGTTATATAACAAAATGGACGACTGTTTAGGTCGTCCATTTCGCATTTTATAAGGAAGCTTTATATGATTGAATTAACCAGTAATCCATCAAATCCATCAATTTTTATTACATCACCTTTTTCGTCAAATATGTGACCGTAAAAGTTTCCGTAAATAATTTTTCTTTTGTCAATTTCTGTGTGTAAAGCGCCACCGTTTTTGTTAGATGGTAAGAATTCAATGTAAATGTTTCTTTCTTCATCCTCAAAGGTCCATGTAGAATGGACATCACTAAATCTACCTTTGCCTTTAACTTTGCTTAGCTTTCTCATTTTACCATCAATAAATAAGCAGTTTTCAATACCTGCCGAGTCATCAGAAATACCGTCACATAACTGTAATGTAATTAGCTTTTTGTTGTAGTAACCTTCAGCAACTAACTGATGGTAGTTTTCTTTATTAGGTGTAGAAGATCTTTCCCAAATAAGTGTTGCAGAAGTTTTTTCATTATCAAGGTCATATTCACTACCACCAAAACGAACTAAACCGGTAGCTTTCATTTGTGGTAAAAACCTCTTTACGAAAAAGCTTGTTTTGTTACTTTCAAATGGGATAGCAACATTCATACTTTCAACGCTGTTTTCATCAATTTCAATATTAAAGTAAAGATTCTTACTGTCGTAAAAATCCAAAAAATCACACTTTAAAAATCTCTTAGAACCTGCTTTAGAGAATTTTACACCAATTTGATTGTCATTATAAGCAACATCACCGGAATGAGAACTTTCAGGCATTCTAAACTTAACAAATGGTAGCATTTTCTTAACAACCTTTTTGCCCATCTTAAAAACATCAAGGTCAATCAAAAAGCCACTAATAAAACCATAAGCACCTAAATTTGCAAGTGTAACCGTAAGTATAAGATGATTGTTGTGAACAATGTAAGTGTCGGATTCTTTTCTTTTAAAAACAGAACCAGAGGAGTTGATTTTGTTGTAGAAAAATATTGGTTCTTTACTCCAACCAAAAGGTTTCACTTCTCCATTAGTTTCGAAAACACTAACTGTATCTAAATATTCTTTGTACATAAATACTCCTCCTTGGATTTATTATACACATTATTTATCTATATTGCAAGATTTTTATTGTGCAAAAGTTATAATTATTTTTTTCTCTCATAAGTAGTACTATGGAGGCTGATGTTTACTTATGAAAATCAAGATTGCCATAGTTTATTTACTGGCTTTTTTAGTGTTATTTTTAACTTCTTGCAGTGAAATTATTGATACAAATGCTAAGGAGTTAAAGGCTAATGTGTGGGTAGAAAAGGATGATGATAACTTAAACTGTAAATTGCAGTTTATTGATGACAAAGGTAAATTTACTTTGCAAGATAAAAAGGACAATAAAAGTTACATAATAACAGGTGTAACGGTAGTGACAGAAAATGATTTTACCATAAACCATAGAGAAACTTTGTCAAAATATATTTTCAAGTACAAAATAAATAATGACTCAGTAAAAATCACATATGAAAGCAAAAGTATTACACTTAAAAAACTACATAAAAATAAATGAAAAAATCCCTATATTAATTAGAAAAATAGTGTTCTTGATTGTTGCGTAAGAACGCTCTCTATGATATAATAATCTAAATATGGTTACTATCGCTAGAAAGGAATGTTGTTATGGTTGTTTTGGGTATTGACCCGGGATATGCTATTGTTGGCTATGGTGCAATAAACTACGAAAATAACTCATTTACACCAATTTCTTTCGGCTCAATTATTACTAAGGCTGATACTGATTTTAACCGAAGACTAGAGATTATTTATGATGATTTGGTTGAAGTTATTAAGCGTACAAAGCCTGACGCTATGTCTATTGAAAGACTGTATTTCCAGACTAATGCAAAGACTGCAATTATGGTTGCTGAGGCAAGAGGTGTTATTCTTTTAGCAGCACAGAAGATGGGAGTGCCTGTCTTTGAATACACTCCACTTCAAGTGAAAACTGCAGTTACCGGTTACGGTAAAGCCAAGAAACCTCAGGTTATGGAAATGACAAGAAGATTACTTAGACTAAAAGAAACTCCAAAACCGGATGATACTGCCGATGCATTGGCTATTGCAATAACTCATACACAGTCAGCCGGTTCAGGACTTAGACAATATATGATGAAAAGGGGAATATAAAAAGTGATTTATTCTCTAAAGGGTACACTGGTACATACTGAACAGAATTTAGCTGTTGTGGAATGTGGTGGTGTAGGTTATGGTTGCAGAACAACCTTAAACACTCTAAAAGATTTAAAACTAAACACAGAAGTTAAACTTTATACTTATATGTCAGTTAGGGAAGATGCAGTAGAACTTTTTGGTTTTTCTACAGTCAGCGAACTTAACACATATAAGTTACTGATAAATGTAAATGGTGTAGGACCAAAGGCAGGTATTTCAATCTTGTCTATTCTTTCACCGGAACAAGTTGCAGTTGCAGTTTCTTCTGGTGACTTTAAGACTATTACCCAAGCTAATGGTATTGGACCTAAGATGGCACAGAGAATTGTCCTTGAACTAAAGGATAAGTTCAAGAGTATTGAGTTTGAGGGTAATGCTGAAACAAGTGACGGTATTGCAGTAAAAGCACCTACAGGTAACATTCCGGCAGCAGTTCAAGCACTTGCAGTACTTGGATTTAGTTCAGCAGAAGTTACACCAATACTCACAAAGCTAGACCCATCACTTTCTGTTGAACAGATGATTGGTGCTACACTTAAGAAGTTAGGAAGATAATATGGATTTTCAAAATGATTTTGAAATGGATTATGAAAATAGAATAGTAGATACTCACGAAATTCCTGAAGATAACCTTACTATGGATAATGATAATCCTTTAAGACCAAAAACTTTAGGTGATTACATTGGACAAGATAAGGTTAAGGAAAACTTAAAGATATATATTGATGCAGCAATGCAGAGAGGAGAGTCCCTTGACCATGTACTGTTATATGGACCACCGGGACTTGGTAAAACAACACTTTCTCAGATTATTGCAAATGAACTTGGTGTTAATATTAGAATTACATCAGGCCCTGCAATTGAAAAGCCCGGTGACTTAGCAGCACTTTTAACTAACCTAAATGAAGGTGATGTACTGTTTATTGATGAAATTCACCGTCTAAATAGAAGTGTTGAAGAAATCCTTTATCCGGCTATGGAGGACTTTGCAATTGATATTATTACAGGTAAAGGTCAGATGGCAGCCTCTTACCATTTACCACTACCAAGGTTCACTTTAGTTGGTGCAACAACAAGAGCCGGTCAGCTTACAGCTCCACTTAGAGATAGATTCGGTGTTACATTGAGACTTGAACTTTATTCTCCTGAAGAATTATCAACTATCATTACAAGGTCAGCCGGTATTCTTAATGTGGATATTGACCATGACGGTGCATTAGAACTTGCATCTCGTTCAAGAGGTACACCTCGTATTGCCAACAGACTGCTAAAGCGTGTTCGTGACTTTGCTCAAGTGTTAAACAACGGTAAGGTTACTTGCGATATAGCTAGGACAGCCCTTGATAAGATGGAAATTGATGAACTTGGTCTTGACCAAAACGATAGAAGAATGCTCGAATCAATGATTAAGTTTTACAATGGTGGGCCTGTAGGTCTGGAAACTTTGGCTGCTGCCATTGGTGAAGAAGCAGTTACTATTGAAGATGTTTATGAACCTTACTTAATGCAAATCGGTTTCTTACAGAGAACCCCAAGAGGCAGATGTGTTACTGCTGAGGGCTATAGACATTTAGGTTATGACTTTGGCAAGTCGAATAACCAACCAACCTTGTTTGGTAATTAAAATTTTTTAGAACAAACCCATTAGCCTCCCTTGTGTAAAGGGAGGTGATTACAAAGTAATCGGAGGAATTGTCACGGTACAATCTTAAGATTATCAAAGACTAATCCGATAGATAAAACAATGTGGTAACAAACATATTCAACCACAAAATTTTAGTTTACAGTTGTAGGGGCGAACATTGTTCGCCTGTAAGGAAAGTTTATTTTATATGACACTTTGTCTTATGTATAAACTTGTACTTAGAACAAACCCATTAGCCTCCCTTGTGTAAAGGGAGGTGATTACGAAGTAATCGGAGGGATTGTCTTGGTACAATCTATAGATTATCAAAGACTAATCCGATAGATAAAACAATTTAGGTGCGAACAGTGTTCGCCGTAAAATAAATAACAAACAACATATAGAAAATATAAAACTAATTAGATTAAAAGGAGTATTTTATGGGAAGAATTTTCGGCACAGATGGTGCTAGAGGTATTGCAAACAAAGAATTAACAGTTGATTTAGCACTATCAATCGGTAGAGCAGCAGCTGTAGTATTAACAAATGAAGATGTAAAGCATCCAACATTTTTAATCGGTAAAGATACAAGAGTTTCAGGTGATATGCTGGAGGGTGCATTAGTAGCAGGTCTAACTTCTGTTGGTGCAAATGTAATTATTCTTGGAGTAGTTCCAACACCTGCAGTTGCTTACTTAGTAAAAAAATTTAATGCTGATGCAGGTATTATGATTTCAGCATCACATAACCCATTTGAATTTAACGGCATTAAGCTATTTAATGAAGAAGGTTTCAAGCTACCTGACGAAATTGAAGAAAAAATTGAAGATATTATCCTAGATAAAGAACACACACCTGACCTTTCATTTGGTGGCGATATTGGTAAGGTTAGCTATAACAAGAATGCAACCGATATGTATATTGAACATATTAAGTCAACAATTGAAGGTGACCTTTCAGGTCTTGAAATTGCTATTGACTGTTCTAATGGTTCTTCTTCTGTTACTGCAGAAAAGCTATTTACTAGCCTAGGCGCAAAGGTACATATTCTTTCAGCAGAACCTGACGGTACAAATATCAACCAAGATTGTGGTTCAACTCATATGGAAAATCTTATGGATTATGTTCGCAAGAATGGACTACAAGCAGGTCTTGCTTTTGACGGTGATGCAGACAGATGTCTTGCAGTTGACGAAAAAGGCAATATGGTTGACGGTGACTTCCTAATTGCTATTTGTGCTGATGATATGCACAGAAGAGGTGTCCTAAAGGGCAATGCAGTTGTTGGTACAGTTATGACAAATATGGGCTTCCAAAAGTTCTGTGAAGAAAAGGGACTTAGATTTGAGGCTACTAAAGTTGGGGACAGATATGTTCTTGAAGAAATGCAGTTAAGTGGCTACAACATCGGTGGCGAACAGAGTGGTCACATTATCTTTAGTGACTATGCTACAACAGGTGACGGTCAGCTAACGGGTGTTCAGCTAATGTCAATTATGAAGAGAAGAAACGAAACTCTGTCAGAAATGGCAAAGGTTATGAAGAGATACCCTCAGGTACTTATCAATGTTAAGATTTCTAACGAAATGAAGCCTAAGTTCTATACAGACAAGGCTATTAAGGCAGAGGTTAAGCAGGTAACAGATATTCTAGGTAGCAGAGGCAGAATTCTTGTTAGGGTATCAGGCACAGAACCACTTGTAAGAGTTATGCTTGAAGGTGAAGATTATCAGGAAATTTCTGTTCTTGCAGAAGAAGCAGCCGGTGTTGTAAGGGAAAGATTAAGTTAATGAGAATAGCAGATAATTGGAAAGATTATGAACTGATTGATTGTTCAGATGGAGAGAAATTAGAGCGTTGGGGAGATGTGATTCTTATCAGACCCGACCCACAAATTATTTGGCATACAAAGAGAACTCACCCACTATGGAGAAAAGCTCATGCAAGATATATCCGTAGTAATAAGGGTGGTGGTGAGTGGCAGATTTTCAGAAAGATACCTAAGCAGTGGTCAGTTAACTATAACGACCTAAAGTTCAATGTAAAGACAATGGGCTTTAAGCACACAGGCATTTTCCCTGAACAAGCCACAAACTGGGACTTTGCCAGAAATAAAATCAAAAATGAAAACAGAGAACTAAATATTCTTAATTTGTTTGGATATACAGGTTGTGCTACTCTTTCTTGTATGAAAGAGGGTGCAAGGGTATGTCATGTTGATGCCTCAAAGGGTATGGTACTTTGGGCAAAAGAAAATGCAGTAGCGAGTGGTATTGCCGATAAACCGGTAAGATGGCTTGTTGATGATTGCATTAAGTTTGTTGAAAGAGAAATCCGTAGAGGTCATCACTATGACGGTATTATTATGGACCCACCATCATATGGCAGAGGTCCAAATGGAGAAGTTTGGAAGTTAGAAGATAACCTTTATTCTTTAATAGAATTATGTGAAAAGGTGCTATCCGATGACCCTGTATTCTTCATTCTAAATTCCTATAGTACAGGCCTTTCAGCCGGTGTTATGGAATATATGCTTGGAGCAATTCTAAAGCCTAAGTTTGGTGGCAAGGTTAGTTCTGATGAAATCGGACTAAGAGCATCAGGTTCAGGATTAGTGTTACCATGTGGTTCAACTGCTATTTGGGAGAAGTAGCAAAAGGAAGAAGAGAAATGAGGTAAGAGATGAATTTCATTTCAGTGGAGAATTTGTCCTATCATTATGAAAGTAATGATGAAAATAATTTAACCAAAGTTGATGTTATCAAGAACCTAAATATGGAAGTAAAAAAGGGAGAATTCCTATGTGTTCTTGGTCACAACGGAAGTGGAAAGAGTACACTTGCAAAGCATTTTAACGCAATACTTTTGCCATGTGGTGGCAAAGTGTATGTTGACAAAATGGATACTGCTGATGAAGAAAAGTGTTTTGAAATTAGGAGCAATGTTGGTCTTGTACTGCAAAACCCTGACAACCAACTTGTTGCATCGGTAGTTGAAGAGGATGTTGCCTTTGGCCCTGAGAACTTAGGTGTTCCACCAAAGGAAATCCGTAAAAGAGTTGACAATGCCTTAAAAGCTGTTGATATGTATGAATATAGAAAGAATGCACCTTATAAACTTAGTGGTGGTCAAAAGCAAAGAGTAGCCATTGCCGGCATTATAGCAATGGAACCTAGTTGTATTGTCCTTGATGAACCTACTGCAATGCTTGACCCAAGAGGTAGGCAAGAGGTTATGGATACTATCACTAAGCTAAATCGTGAAAGAGGTATTACTATTGTCCTTATTACTCACTATATGGATGAAGCAGTAAAAGCTGACAGAGTAATTGTAATGGATGACGGTAAAATCTTAACAGAGGGTACACCAAAAGAGGTTTTCTCTCAAGTTGATTTAATCAAAGAACATTCACTTGATGTACCTCAGGCAACAGAAATTTGTTATGAATTACAAAAAGCCGGTGTTAATATAAAAGAATTGCCACTTGATGAAGAGTCTTGTGTTGATGTTCTTATGGAGGTGCTAAAATGAGTAGTATTATTCGTACAGACCATTTAACAATGACTTATGGTGTCAATACACCATTTGAAAAGGTTGCAGTTAATGACCTTAATATTGAAATTATGGAAGGTGAATTTCTAGGTATTATCGGTCATACAGGCAGTGGCAAGAGTACACTTGTACAAATGCTCAACGGACTTATTACACCAACAACCGGTAAAGTCCTATTGAGAGATAAAGACATTAACGAAAATAAAAAGAAACTTAGGGAAGTTCGTTTTCAGGTTGGAATGGTTTTTCAGTATCCTGAATACCAACTTTTTGAAGAAACTGTATATAGAGATATTGCTTTTGGCCCAACAAATATGGGACTGACAGGTGATGAACTTGATAAGCGAGTTAGAGAGTCAGCAAGATTTACAGGTCTAAAGGATAAACTTCTTGATAAGTCACCATTTGACTTATCAGGTGGTGAAAAGCGTAGAGCAGCAATTGCAGGTGTAATTGCAATGGACCCTGATGTACTGATTCTTGATGAACCTACAGCAGGTCTTGACCCTCAAGGCAGAGATAAACTGCTTAATCAAATTCTCTCATATCATAAGGAAAGAAAAAACACAGTTATCCTTGTATCTCACTCAATGGAAGATATTGCAAGGGTTGCAGACAGAATTTTAGTAATGAACAAAGGTAATGCTGAAATTCTTGCGCCAAAGAGGGAAGTTTTTGCTCAAGGTGAAAGACTTGAAAAAATGGGACTTAGAGTTCCGCAAATTACAAAGATAACTCAATTGTTACAGAAAAAAGGCATTGATTTGCCGGATGGTATTTTAACTGTAGAAGAAGCATTTGACAGTATTATGACTCTTCTTAAAAAGGAGGGTAAAGTATGAGAGATGTAGTATTTGGTCAGTATATCCCGGGCAAAAGTATTGTGCATAAACTTGACCCAAGAACAAAGCTGATTTTATTGGTATGCTATATAGTACTGATATTTTGTACATTTAATTTTTATGCTTTAGGTGTTACAATAGCTTTAGCAATTGCCTTTATGTTACTTTCAAGAGTACCTGTTAAGCAGTATTTAAAAAGTATGAAAATGATGATTGTGATTATTATTATCACTTCGGTTTTCAACTTGTTTTATGGTGGAGGCAAAACTTACCTAACTATAGGACCACTTTCTATTACCGAAGGTGGTATAAACAATTCTATATTCATTGTTACAAGAATTGTTTGTTTGCTTATTGCCTCTGCTTCACTTACATTTACAACTTCACCGACTGACTTAACAGCCGGTATTGAAATGTTGATGAAACCACTAAAAGTCCTTCATGTAAAGACTCATGAAATCGCTATGATGATGTCAATAGCTTTAAGGTTTGTACCAACATTGCTTGAAGAAACAGACAAGATTATGCTTGCTCAAAAGTCCAGAGGTGCAAATATGGATGAGGGTAATATTATCAAAAGGGCAAAGGCTCTTATTCCTGTATTTATCCCACTGTTTGTATCAGCTTTCAGAAGAGCATTTGACCTTGCAATGGCTATGGAATGTCGTTGCTACAACGGTGGCAATGGCAGAACAAAGCTAAATACATTGAAGTTAAGTAAGAGAGATTATTTTTCTTACATTACATTTTTACTTTTAATCGGTGTAATTGTAGTGTGCAATATTTTCTTAGGTAGTGTAGTAAGATGAGAAATTTTCTAATTACAATTACATATGACGGAAGTTGTTTTCACGGTTGGCAAATTCAAAAGAATGCCTTAACTGTTCAAGAGGTTTTTCAAGATGCACTTTTTAAGGTGATTTCCGAAAGACCTGACATAAAGGCTTGTTCAAGAACAGACAGTGGTGTTCATGCAAATATGTTTTGTCTAAGTATGAAAACAGAACATAAAATTCCACCTGAAAGATTAAAGGGTGCATTAAATAGATTTTTGCCACAGTCGATAGCAGTTCTCGATTGTAAAGAAGTACCTATTGATTTTCACGCAAGGTATAATTGCAAAGGCAAAAGATATGTGTATAAAATCTGGAATAATCCTGTCAGAAACCCATTTTTAAGGGATTATGCACTTCATTATAGGTGGAAAATTGATGAAGAATTACTGAACAAATCTGCTCAAGATTTTGTCGGTAAACACGACTTTACTTCTTTTTGTACAGATGATGGTCGTGAAATGGACAATATGGAAAGAACCATTACTCATTTTAGTGTAAAAAGAGATGGAGATATGGTGCTGATGACAGTTGAGGCTGACGGTTTCCTATATAATATGGTTAGAATTATGGTAGGCACTTTGCTGAAAATTCAACAAGGCAAAATACCTGCTGACGGAATACCTGCTTTATTTGCTCAGAAAAGCAGAAACCATAAAGGAATAACTGCACCACCACAGGGACTATATCTTCAACAGGTTAATTATTAAGGAAATTAGTTATGGGAAAACATGGAGAAAAAGTCACTTCTAGTGATAAACAAAATATTATAAAAGAAGATTCAAAGAAAAAGGCAGAAAAAGCTGAAAAAATCGAATCTAAAGAACTAAAACAAAATAAAAAGAGAAAGAAAAGAAAAATTCTCAGTTACGAGAATGTACCTATTGAGGAGTACAGTGAGGAAACTGTAAAGTTTAACAAGAGAATTCTTAAGAAAACTATTATAGTTTTTGTTATAATAATTGTACTTTTTGCCGGTGTATTTCTAATTGCCAACAGAAGTAAATTTACTTGGGATAACTTTTCAACATGGGTTAGTGTAAATGTACTTGGCTCAAATAAAGGTGAAGATTTCCCTGTAGATACTTTAGGTACTACTGTTAGTAAAGGTAACTTTACTATGATAGGTGGTCATGTAAGTTATGCCAGTGATACTTCTTATGTTGAACTTAGCGACTCAGCCGGTAGAATTATCAATAGTCAGTTAAGTTACAGCGACCCAATTCTAAGAGGTACAAGAAACTACTCAATAGTTTACGGTGCAGGTGGTAACGGCTTTATGGTTAGTGATGCTAAAGAAACTAAGCACAAAGGCACAACTAAGGAAGGTATCTTTACTGCTGATGTAAACGATAACGGTTATTATTGTGTTGTAACTCAGGGTAGTGGTTATCTTTCTCAGTTAACTGCTTATAATAACGAAAATCAAAAGTTATATGAATATTATTTTTCTGATTATTACATCACTTGTGTTTCTATTAACCCATCAGGTGACGGTGCAGTTTGTACAGGTATCACCTCAAAAGATGGTGGGGAAGAAACTAAGATTTATCAGCTAAACTTTACAGAGAAAAAACCGGTTAGAGAATATACATTATCTGACTCTATGGTTTACGATACAAGATATATTTCTTCAAACAAGGTTTGTGCAGTAGCTAATAATGCAGTATATACACTTGACTTAACAAGTGATAAACCAAAGGTTACTGAGTATAACTCAAGAACCCTTACAACATATGATTTTAATGCAGATACAAATGTTCTTTCAGTAGTATTATCAAAGAGTGGTGATGGCAGAAACTGTGACATTCTGATTTTTAGTTCTACAGGAGAAATTGAAAAAACTCTGAAATGGACTGATAGAGTTGACTCTATCAGCACATATAAAGGCAATGTAGGTATTCTTTCATCAGGTACAGCATATATTCTAGATGACCAAAGCAAGGTTATCTCTAAGGCTGATGCCGGTAATGATGCAAAGGCTTTGTTACTTTACAGTTCTAACGATGCCTATGTTTTAGGTATTAGTGAAATTCGTGATATTAGTATAGACAAGTAGGTGAAATATGAACTTAACAGTATGGTTGGATATTGGGGTATCAATCCTCTTTATCTTAACAATAATTGTTTGTTACCGTAGAGGTTTTGCAAAGACAATCCTAGGACTTTTAAGTTCTGTAATTTCCTTAGCAGGTGCTTATTTTATCGGTTCTTGGTTATCCAAGCTGATTTACGACAATGCTATAAAGGATAAGATTGTTTCTAATGTAAGCAACTCTATGGAAAGCAGTGTTTCTTCCACAACCTCAAAGGTAGAAACTGCTACCAATGATTTACCTGAGTTTGTTGACAAAATTCTGGGTTACTTTGGATATAACAGTAGTAATATTAATAAGGGTATTGATTCTACTGTACATAATCAAAGTCAAAATGTAGCAAATGGTATTGAAAGTGTAGTAGGTCCTATTGTTACTGCACTGATTGCTTTTTTACTTGTATTTTTGTTATTTATTATTTTAAGGTTTATAACCGGCAAAATCTCAAAGATGATTTGTCATGGCTTTAATTTACCGGTTATCTCAACAGTAAATCATATTGTTGGTGGTGTAGTTGGTATATTTAATGCACTAATCTTAATTTACTTTTTAAGTGGTATCGTAACATATGCTATTCCACTATTTTCCGGAGGTAAAATCTCCTATGAAGATTTTAATTTAGCAGTAGAAAGCAGCAAAATCTTTAAGATTTTTTATGAACACAACTTCCTGGCTGATACATTAAAGTCAGTTTTATCAGTATTTAATTAAGGAGAATTGCTTAAATGAATAGTGAAGAGAAGAAAGAGATAAACAATGATTCATCTGATGAAATTTTAACTATCCCTAATATACTTTCATTTTTTAGAATTTTACTTATTACACCATTTATGATATTATTCTTAAATGGACAGTATATTTGGGCAACAGTAATGATTATTATTTCCGGCCTTACTGACTGTGTTGATGGGTTTGTTGCTCGTCACTTTAACCAAGTGTCTGATTTCGGCAAAATTCTTGACCCTGTAGCTGATAAACTTACACTTTTAGCAGTAGGTATTGGAATTTGCATCTTGACACCGGAGGTAATAACTGTTATGGTTATCCTTATAATAAAAGATTTGCTTATGCTAATTGGTGGTATTGCTTTAATAAAAAATGATATTCAACCACCACAAGCAAGATGGTACGGAAAGGTTGGAACAATTTTGTTCTATATTTCTGTATGTACTATTGTAGTATTAAAGGTATTTGGCATTGAAGTACCTTACCTTTCAGTAATTCTGCTAAGTATTACTGCTGCTACAATGATATTTGCTTTGGTTAAATATTTTCTATTATTTTTAGATTTAATAACAAATGGTAGTAACCAGAAGAAAGGAGAATAAAATATGCTTTGCTCTAAATGTAATAAGCGTCCTGCAGTTGTCTTTGTATCAAACAGTGCTGATGGACAGTCAAAGGGCTATTGCCTTACTTGTGCCAAAGAACTTGGTATAAAGCCGGTTGAGGACTTAATAAATAAGATGGGCATTACAGATGATGACCTTGAGGCAGTTCAGGATCAGATGACATCTATAATGGACAACCTAGGTGAAAATGGAGATTTACAGTCAATGGTTGAGTCTATGGGTATTGACCCTGAGGCTTTACAGGGTGAACTTGTAAACCTAAATGACGATAACAATGACGATGACGAAGATGGGGACAAGGACTTTACACCGGGAGGTGCTCCTACATTCCCTGCATTTTTCAACAGTATGTTTAGTGGTAATAACCCTAACAGTAACAGTGATAATTCTGATAATAAGAAAAAGGACAAGAAAGATAAGTCCAAGAAAAACAGAAAGTTTATTAACTTATATTGTGAGGACTTAACTAAAAAAGCTAAGAATGGCCTTGTTGACAGAGTTATCGGCAGAGATAAAGAAATTGAAAGAATTATTCAGATTCTTTCTCGTAGAACAAAGAACAACCCTTGCTTAATCGGTGAACCCGGTGTAGGTAAAACTGCAATTGCCGAAGGTTTAGCAGGTAGAATTGTTGAGGGTAATGTTCCTCTAAGACTTAGAAATAAGGAAATTCACCTATTAGACCTAACTTCTCTTGTAGCCGGTACTCAGTTTAGAGGTCAGTTTGAAAGCCGTATTAAGGGCTTAATAAAGGAAGTAAAAGAAGCCGGTAACATCATCCTATTTATTGATGAAGTACATAGCCTTGTTGGTACAGGTGACAGTGAAGGTACAATGAATGCAGCAAACATCTTGAAACCTGCTCTTTCTCGTGGAGAAATTCAGGTTATCGGTGCTACAACATTTACCGAATACAGAAAGTATATTGAAAAAGACTCAGCTTTAGAAAGAAGATTTCAGCCTGTAAAGGTTGGTGAACCTTCTATTGCAGAAACTATTGATGTTTTAACTGGTGTTAAGTCATATTATGAAATTCACCACAGAGTAGCAGTATCTGACGATATAGTAAGAAAGGCAGTTATCTTCTCAGAAAGATATATTACAGACCGTTTCTTACCTGATAAGGCTATTGACCTTCTTGATGAATCATGTGCTTGTTGTGCTTTAAGAAGTAAAGCTATAGAAGAGTATGATAAGCTATCTGTTGAAAAGAAAGAATTAGCAATTAAGAGAGATAACCTTTCTTCTGCTGATGATGTAAACTTTGAAGAAATTGCAAAAATCAAAACTCAGCTACTTAACATTGATGAAAAGATGAAAGAACTTGAACCTGAAGCAGTTAATGTTCAGGTTACAGAGGAAGACCTAGCTAAGGTTATTGAACTATGGACAGGTATTCCATCATCAAGAATCAGAGAAAATGAACTAGCAAAACTTCACGACCTAGAAGAAAAGCTAAACAAAAAGATTATCGGTCAGGAAGAAGCTGTAAAGGCTCTATCCTCTGCTATTAAGCGTTCAAGACTACAGATTTCACCTCGTAGAAGACCTGCATCATTTATTTTTGTTGGACCTACAGGTGTTGGTAAAACCGAACTTGTAAAGGTTCTTTCTAAGGAGTTATTTGACTCACCTGAAACACTAATCAGACTTGATATGTCTGAATTTATGGAAAAGCACAGTGTGTCAAAGATTATCGGTTCACCTCCGGGATATGTTGGCTATGATGAAGCAGGACAAGTTACAGAAAAAGTTAGAAGAAGACCATATTCTGTACTACTGTTTGATGAAATAGAAAAGGCTCATCCTGATGTTATGAATATACTTCTACAGATTCTTGATGAAGGTAAAGTAACAGATGCCCACGGTAGAGAAGTTAACTTTGAAAATACAGTTATCGTTATGACAAGTAATGCCGGTTCTGATAAGAGAGAAAATGCACTGGGCTTTGGTAAAACTCAGGCTGATGCTCATAAGGAAAAGGCAATGAAAGCACTTTCAGAGTTCTTAAGACCTGAATTCTTAGCTAGAGTTGACGAAATTCTTGTATTTAGAGATTTAGACGAAAATGACTTTAAGAAGATTTCAGCACTACTACTTGATGAATATGTGCCTACTCTAAAGGAAAAGGGCATTACATTTAAGTATGATGATAAGGCTTGTACTGCATTAGCTGAAAAGGCTAAGGGTGGCAAGTCAGGTGCTAGAGATTTAAGAAATATTATCCGTAAGGAAGTAGAAGATAAAATCGCAGAAGAAATTATTGATGCCGGTAATACTTCACTTTCAGGTATTGCAGTTACTGCTGAGGATAATAAGATTAAACTTGAAGTAATGTAATTGAATATCTAATGGAATTTAATATCCATAAAAATAGGGAGTACCAAAAGGTGCTCCCTTATGTATAACCGGAAGAAGGTATTTTATGAACGGTATTTTTTATTTCTCATCAACAGGAAATAGCCTGTATTTAGCTAAGAAGATACAAAGTGAATTAAATGGAAATGTAATCTACATACCTAATTATAAAGGCAATGGAAGTGAATATGATAGGATTATAATAGTATCTCCTGTATATTCCTTTGGTTTACCTGTGCATACATATGATTTTTTGCTTAATATAAATGAAAAGTCAAAAATCTATGTTGTGCTAAATTATGGTGGTATGGCCGGTGGAGCTGATGTTCTAACTTATAATTTAGCTACAGAACATAATAAGAATATTTGTGGTGTGTATAAATTGAAAATGCCGGAAAATTATACTTTAACTTTTACACCACCTAGCATATACAGTAAATTAGTTCTTAAAAACTCACATAAGAAAATAAATAAAATTATTGCAGAGTTAAAACAAGACAAAGTGTCAATCCCTAAAAATTCAAAAACTTATGAAAATACATATTATAAAAATAAGTCAAATTGGCATTTAATAGGGAATAGATTTTCTGTTAGTGATAAGTGTGTTAAATGCAAAAAATGTATAAATATTTGCCCTGTTAATAATATCACTATGGTGAATAATAAAATTCAATTCGGTGATAATTGTGTTTCTTGTTTAGGATGTTATCATAGATGCCCTGAAAAAGCTATTAAATATAAAAATAGAAATAAAAAATCCAGATACCTAAACCCATATGTAACAGATAAAGAAATAGGCTCAGACTTTTAATTTTTCAGTTTTGATTGTGGGTATAGGTTAGTTAGATAAATTAGGGTTTGTCTTTTTTATTTTGATTGTGGGTTAAGGTAAATTTGTTTTAAATTTAGTTAAGTATAAAGGAAAATTTGCAAAATTATCATATCTATTATTATAACAATAGTGTGGCTAACAGGTGTAGGGTCCACCATTGGTGGACCGAGCAAATCAGCCTTTTTATTGGCAAATTGTCCTGTGTAGTAAGTTTTAATTTCAAGTTTCTATATAGGACAAAATTTCATAAAATATTTTACTATTAAACGGGCGAACAATGTTCGCCCCTACGACTGTAAGCCATAATATGATATAAAAATGGCATTGCTTTTGCTACAAAATATTGTTGTATTATTAATTGTGCAATAACTTGGTATACAAGAGAGAAAAGACATAGTATACACTTTTTTATAATTTGCAACATCCCCACAAACCCAAATTTGTAGTGTAATATACCTAAATAAAGTGAAGAATTAAAAAAAAAAGAAAAAAGACAGTAACCAAAGTTACTGTCTTAGTGGAGCGGATGATGGGAATCGAACCCACACGATCAGCTTGGAAGGCTGAAGTTCTACCACTAAACTACATCCGCATTTCTCAACTGCAAGTAATATTATATCATAGGGAAGAAAATTTGTCAATGATAAATTTATTAACAACTATAATAATTATACTACTAAAAGTGAATAATTATTCTATATTAGAATATAAAAAATAAATTTAAAAAACTTTAAAAAATTTGAAAAAAAGTGTTGACAAATCTATAATGATTGGATATAATATAGAGGCTGAATGAACGAGGTAAAAGCTTAAAATAGTTCATTCTAAATGATATGCGCCAGTAGCTCAGCTGGATAGAGCAACTGCCTTCTAAGCAGTAGGTCAGGGGTTCGAGTCCCTTCTGGCGCGCCATTCATTTATGGTGGGTATAGCTTAGTTGGTTAAAGCGCCAGTTTGTGGCACTGGAGACCGTCGGTTCGAATCCGACTATCCACCCCATTTGATCCATTAGCTCAGTTGGCAGAGCACTTGACTTTTAATCAAGGTGTCCGGAGTTCGAATCTCCGATGGGTCACCATATAAAAACCGTATTTGAATTACTAAATACGGTTTTTATTTTTTATAATGAGCTGTCGCCAAGCGGTAAGGCAACGGACTTTGACTCCGTCATCCCGTGGGTTCGAATCCCGCCAGCTCAGCCAAAATTGACCTAGGCAATAGCTTAGGTCTTTTTCTTTTGTAAAAATTTTTATTTTTAAATAGATTATAGAGGTGATATTATGAAACTTAAATACATAGGTGAGAGCTTTGGTGTTGACTCACTTACTAATGGAAAAATTTATGACGCTACAGTTGAAGATAATGATTATTACAGAGTCGTAGATGATAGTGGTGAAGATTATCTATATCCCAAAATTAATCCTGCACCACTTTACGGAAGTTCAGTAGGTGGCAGATGGGAGATTGTTGAGGAATAAAACAAAGCACTAAGCCTTGATGGTTTAGTGCTTTTACTATGTATAATGTATAAATGAAATTTACCTCATTAAATTTCAGAACTTGTAAAATAACTGAGAATTATATTTATTTCTGTTGAATAATCATCCTATTTTTGTTATTATAGTATGGTACGCAAATTTTAATGTAATAATTTAGAATTAGATAATATATAAAGATTCTTATTTTTAAAATAGGGTGTTAAAATGGGTAGGTTAAAATTTTTAAAGTCAAAGAGAAAGGTTCTTACTGAGGGCTTTCGTGATGGTATTCCTATTGGTTTAGGTTACTTGGCAGTTTCTTTTTCCTTAGGTATAGCTGCTAAGAATGCCGGACTGACTGCTTTTCAAAGTTTCTTAGCAAGTTTATTTTGCAATGCTTCAGCCGGTGAGTATTCCGGCTTTACAGTTATTGCAGCCAATGCAACATATGTTGAAATGTTCATAGTTACCTTGGTAGCAAATGCAAGGTATCTGTTAATGAGTTGTGCTTTAAGTCAGAGAATGGCTGAGGGTACAAAGTTGATACATAGAATTGTTTTAGGGTTCTATATTACAGATGAACTTTTTGGCATAACAATTTCCAGAAAAGGGTTTATTGACCCATATTATACTTATGGTGCAATTTTATTTGCAGGGCCATGTTGGGCAGTAGGTACTGCTCTTGGTACAATAGCCGGTAATCTGTTGCCATTAAGGATAGTCAGTGCATTAAGTGTTGCACTTTATGGAATGTTCCTTGCAATTGTTGTACCACCATCAAGACAGAATAAAAAACTACTTGGCATTGTGGTGTGTAGCTTTGTTCTAAGCCTAGCTTGTGCTTATTTGCCACTTGTTTCAACTTTAACTGAGGGTACAAGAATTATCATTCTTACTGTTGTTATCTCAACAGTAGCAGCAATTCTTTTCCCTGTAAAGGATAAGGAGGTAGCAGAGGATGAGTCATAATGTTTATATTTACCTTATTATAATGGCTACAGTTACCTTAGCAATAAGAATTTTACCACTAACACTAGTGCAAAAGCAGTTCAAAAGTCAGTTCGTAAAGTCATTCCTATATTATGTGCCATATGTAACACTTTCAGTAATGACTTTTCCGGCAATTTTCCAAGCAACACAAAGTCCCGTTGTAGGCATCATAGCTTTCATAATCGGTATAATAGCAGCATGGTTTAATGCAGGACTTTTCAAAGTTTCTGTAATCTGTTGCAGTGTTGTATTTATATTAGAATTATTTTTCTGTTGAGCATTGTAAAAGATAAGTACAAGAATTATTTGTATTTAGATGTAATGCTTGACCAAAAAAAGAATGTGCCATTATACATAAAACAAGGGTTCAATGTTATGGAAGATGGTACTGCAATGAATATTGTAAATGAGAATAATAAATATTAAAATTACATAGAAAAACACCTATAAAATATAACTAATTTTATGGGTGTATTTTTATATGTTTTTTGTAGAAAAAAAGGTTTGACTATTTACATATCATAATATATAATTGTGCTTGGAATAATCAAAAGTAGTTAAATTCTTTCAATATTAAGCAAATAATGTTTAAGGAGAGATGAGTATGAGTGGTACAAAAACCGTTGCAGTTAAATTAACTGAGGGTAATATTTTAAAGAAAATGTTGATTTTTGCAGTGCCTATTATAATAGGTAACTTACTACAAGAACTATACTATATTTTTGATACGCTTATTGTTGGTCAAACTTTAGGTGATATAAAGTTGGCAGCAGTTGGAGCTACAAGTTCACTGGTATTTTTGGCTACAGGTTTTATTATCGGTATAACAAGTGGTTGTGCAGTTCTTACTTCTCAATTCTTTGGTGCCGGTGATGATAACAGAATGAAAAAGTCAGTAGCATCACATATTGTTATCGCTTTAATTTCAACTGTAGTTTTAACAGTGGGATTTGTACTTTTAGCGAAACCACTTTTAATTTTACTAAATACAACAAGTGATACCTTTGCTTATTCAAAAACCTATCTAACAATTATATACGGTGGACTTCCTGCTACAATGCTTTATAATGTGACATCAGCACTTTTAAGATCAGTAGGGGATAGCAAAACACCTTTAATGTTACTTTTGCTTTCATCAGTACTAAACATTGGTCTTGACCTATTATTTATTTTAGTATTTGGTTGGGATGTTGCCGGTGCTGCAATTGCAACAGTAATTTCACAAGGTATCTCAGCCTTGCTTTGTGTTGTGTATATTAAGTTTAAAGTGCCTTTCATTATTCCTAACAAAGAAAGTTTCAAAGGGATAAAATCAATGCTTGGTGATGAATTCAAGATTGGTTTCCCTATGGGTTTCCAGTATTCAGTAATTTCAATTGGTATGATGGTACTACAGTTTTTTGTAAATGGTTTTGGTTCAAGTGCCGTTGCTGCTTATACAATAGGCAACAGAGTTCAACTATTCCTACAAAATCCACTAAGTTCAATGAGCATTGTAATGGCTACTTTTGCCGGACAAAATGCCGGTGCTAAAAGATATGACAGAATAAAGTCAGGTACAAAGAAAGGTCTTTTACTTTGCCTTGCATATTCAGTAGTTATCGGTGTATTAGCCTTTATATTTGCTGAATTTTTAACATCAATTTTCCTATCAAATTCCGACCCTGTTACAATGAAGTATTCTATTGAATTTATCAGATGGAACTGTATTTTTGAATGGTCACTTGGTATGCTATTTATTTATCGTGGTGTAATTCAAGGTTTAAAAGATGGTGTAGTGCCTATGATAGGTTCAGTACTTGAAGTTATGATGAGAGTTCTTTCACCATTAATTTTCAGTACAACACTAGGTTTTGCATCAGTTTCATTTGCAGGTCCTGCTGCTTGGAGTGCCAGTGCAATTCTTATGATTATTGTTTACTTCCATAAATTTAGAAAACTTAAAAGAACAGGAACTTTATAAAAGAAGATAAAAAGAAAATCGCATTTCCAATGGGAAGTGCGATTTTTTCTGCTTAAATTAAAATATTAAATTAATCTTCATTTTGAATTACTAGTTTGTACCAGTCACGACCGTTCCTAGGTTCAAGAACAATTCTTTCATTGTCGGTTTTCTTAACTTCAAGCATTTTGCCTACATCCTCATTGTTTAGTGAGAATGGAACAATCTCATCAAAATCAGACCTTACAATGCCTAACTTAAAGAATTGTAAATTAAACTGTTCACTGATAAGTACAGAGAATGAAAGACCACATAAATATATTTAGAAAATCAATTAAATTTGATATACTATAGCCATAATAAAAATATAGAAAACACCTAAATTTTAATTACCTATTAGCAACAGTTTTTACCCCCTTTATTGTTGCTAAAAGAAAACTAAGTCGGTTGTTACTTTCCTTTCTTCAACCGATTTTATATATAATTACAAGACACTACAGAATTGTAGAATCCTCATATAAATTTCATAATCTCCCTAAAAAACTAGTCCTTATGGATTAGTTTTTTACTTTTGTGTGATAATACTTATTATCTGATTTATGAATGAATATTTTTCTGTTAGGGAATAGGTATCTGTTTTATCTAAAAAGTAATAAAAAAACAGCTACCCAAATTAATGAGTAGCTGTAATTATAAAGGTTATAGATTAGCCAAGTTTGTCAATTTTCTCAGCAGCATATTTCTGGATCATTGTTGTATCCTTAATACTAATCTGACCGTCTTTGTTAACATCAGCAAGTTTTACGTTGATTGTTACTGCCATTTCAGATACATACTTTTGAATTAGTGTAGCATCTATAACACTAACAACACCATCACCGTTTACATCACCAAGAAGTTCTGTTGGAGTTGTAGAAGTAGTAGCTGTTGTAGCTGTTGTTGGCTTTGTAGCTGTTGTAGCTGTTGTAGCTGTTGTTGGCTTTGTAGTTGTAGTAGCTGTTGTAGGAACTACATATGGGCTGCTTGACCACTTACCGTTTGAATATAGATAACCGTCACCAGGAATGCTTAGGTCACCTGTCTGTGAACCACCATTGTTGTTAAAGATACACATATCGTTATCCTTAGGTAATGAAGCACACCAAATGTTATCCTTATACTTTGTCATTGCAACGCCAGGCCACTGAACTGAAGAAGAGTCACTTGACTTTTTCCAGTAGTAAATGTAAGGTGTAGCATAATTATTTGTGTTTTCATAATATACTGTAACATTGCTTGATGGGTCCGGAGTTGTTGGAATAGTAGCAGATGGCTTTTGACCTGTATATGCTTTCCACTGGTTACCTGTAGTAAAGATCATATCAGTTGAATTAATCTTTAGACCAGGCTGACTTGCATCTGGATATCTGTTTGAACCACCAGTGAAGATAACCTGTCCATCTCTTAATTCTTCAGAAACTTCAATTAAATATAGACCGGTTGAAGGATCAAGTGTCATCTTCTGACCAGGCCATTTTTCATTTTCAACTACTGATGAACCACTTTCATTATAAATGTAAGCGTAGATTGTTGAACCCCAATTTAGTGATGGGTCAAAGTATACTCTTGTAATTGCATCTGGGTCTTTCTTCTTAAATGAGAATGACTTAGATGCTGTTTCTTCTGAATTTGTAGCTGTCATTTTAACTTTAAATGTTGTGCCAACCGGAATATCTTCACCAATTGTGAACTTCTGACCGTCAACAACCTTGAATTCTTCACCACCGTTAATTGAAACCATAGCGTAGTCAGCACCCTTTAGAGATACTGTAACTTCTTCTGAACCATAGAATGATGAAGCACCCTTTAGTGACATATTGATTGTAGATGTAGGACCTTCAATTAGAATTGTACCATGCTCACCTGAGTTAAATGTAGCAGTACCATCTGTAACCATAGCCTTTGTACCATCATAAGCATTTGTTACTTCTGTACCGTCTGACCATAGTGAAGATACATCTACTGCAATGTCCTTGTTATTAGGAGCACCGATTGTTGCAATAATATTATCTGATACATTGCCATCGTCATATGTTCTAGCAAATGTATAACCTGTTGAACCATTGTAAGCAGTAATTTGCTGATGTTGACCGGCACCGACTGCTACGTGGTTTTTACGGAAAGTACCAACCTTCTGCCAGTGAGTTAGTTCGTCCTGATCTATTGAATCCCAGTTCATATCACTTCTTAGTGAGTGACCACTGCCACCGTGACCGTCAAAGCTCATACCTGGAACAGTCTTACGGTTTGTTTCATCACCATAGAAAACTTGTACAGCACCAGGAAGTAGCATTAGAGCAGAACCCTGATATGCCATGTCTGATGTACGAGCAAGATTTGAGTCATGAGAAGAGATATATGTTAACTGATTAAACTTATCGTTTGAGTTGATAGAATCTGCATAGTGTTGGAACTTACCATTGATTGAACTTGCTGCAGGAAGTGGACTACCTGATGAATCAAAGTTAATCATTGAGTCAAATCCACCTTCTGTGAAGTATGAATCATATCCAGAACCAATGTTGTGATCCCAACATTCACCTGTCATCCAGAAGTCTTCATCCCAATTAGCACCGGCCTTAGTTGGGTTGTTCTCTCTCCAAGTCTTAAGAGCAGATACACATTTATCTTTTAGCTTTTTCCATGAAGCCATTTCAACGTGCTTAGCAGTATCGCAACGGAAACCGTCAACACCATACTGAGAAACCCATTCAGAAAGCCATGTTGTTAGGTAATCACTAACGCTACCTGAGTTGTCGCCGTATTTAGCAACCTTCTGGTCATATGTACCTTCCTGAGTCCATTTTGTTTTTAAAATAGGAGGGATAGATACTGTCTTTGTCTGTTCTGTTCTAAAGTCAGGAAGACCTTCTAGGCTTCTTGTTAGGTCGCTGCCGCCGCCCTCGGTATATCCAGGAAGACCTGAACGAATCCAGTCATTGCCCCACCATTTGCCCCAGTCAGAAGCAGATGTTTCGTAGTCAATGTTACTGTTTACATCACTAACATTGTCTAGTTTATACTTGAAATCAGATGCACCTGGAAGAAGTGTACCAAAACCAAATTCTTCCATATCGGCAACTGAATTGTAGCCTGAGTGGTTCATAACAATATCAAGTACAACACGGATACCATGCTTATGAGCTGTATCAACCAGTGTTTGGAATTCTTCTTTTGTACCAAAGTTAGCATCTGTTTCTGTGTAGTCAAGAACATAGTAACCATGGTATGAATAGTGGGCAAAACCCTTACCTGAATCGACATAGCCGTGAATCTGTTCGTAAGGAGCAGAAATCCAAATTGCGTTTACACCTAAGTTATCAAAGTAACCATCTTCGATTTCCTGTGTAACACCGGCAAAGTCACCACCATGGAATGTACCAGGAGCTGTATCCCAGCCTGATAGTGGAGAGCCATCTTTGTCTGTTGCACGACCATATGAGTGGTCATTACTTGTGTTACCGTTTTTAAAACGGTCAGTTAGTAGAAAATAGACATTTGCATTGTCCCAAGTGAAGTCATTTGCACTTGTGATTTTTGAAACGCCAGTTTTTTTGTCTGTTGTACTTGCTTTTGATTCATTCTTATTGACTGTAGTTGCGTTAACTGTTAGGTTAATTGCAAAGATAGACAATAACATTGATAAGCATAGAACAACAGATAAGATCTGTTTTTTCATAATTTCTTACCTTTCTGTATTTTATATTTGTAAGGAAATCACTACATATTTCCTTACATTAATATACGCCTATATTATATCAAAAATCAAGTTATTTTACTACTATCATTTTTAACAATTTATAGTGCAAGTTTATAGTTAATAAACACAATATATGTGAATATAATATTAACAATTTTAAATAATTTGTATTATATTTTTTTAAAAGAAAAAAGCCTTGTTACTTCTATTTAGCAACAAGACTTTTATAAAAATTATGCATTTTGAAGAATATTAGCCGATAATTCCGTTACCGAATAATGGAGCAAATACAAGGCTAACAATTGTCATAAGTTTAATAAGAATATTAATTGATGGACCTGATGTATCCTTAAATGGGTCACCAACAGTATCACCGACTACAGCAGCCTTGTGGCTAGGTGAACCTTTGCCGCCATGATGACCACCTTCAATGTATTTCTTAGCATTATCCCAAGCACCACCGGAGTTACTCATAAAGATTGCAAGTAATACACCGGTAGTTAGTGAACCACCCAGCATACCACCAAGAGCCTCAGCACCAAGTAATACACCTATAATAATAGGGGATACAATAGCCAAAACACCAGGTAGAATCATCTGTCTTAGTGCTGCGTGAGTAGAGATAGCAACACAGTTTTTGTAGTCAGGTTTTCCTTTGCCTTCAAGAATACCCGGAATTGTTCTAAACTGTCTTCTGACTTCTTCAATCATACTTTGTGCAGCTTTACTTACACTGTCCATTGTAAGTGAAGAAAATAGGAAAGGTAGCATACCACCAACCAATAAACCGATAACTACCTTGTAGTTCATAATGTCAATAGTAGCTAGGTTAACCTTTTGTGCAAATGTAAAGAATAGTGCAAGTGCAGTTAAAGCAGCAGAACCGATAGCAAAGCCTTTACCGATAGCAGCAGTTGTGTTACCTACAGAGTCAAGAGAATCAGTAATTTCTCTAACTTCATTCGGTAGGTCACTCATTTCAGCAATACCACCTGCATTATCGGCAATAGGACCATAAGCATCAACTGCAACTGTAATACCTGTTGTAGAAAGCATACCTACAGCAGCAAGTGCTATACCATAAATACCGGAAGTACCGTCAGCACCTGTACCGTTAGTTACAAAGTAAGCAACAAAAATGCCAACACCAATAAGAATAATAGGGATAAGTGTACTTTGCATACCTACTGCGATACCACTGATAATTGTTGTAGCAGAACCTGTTTCACTTTGTTTAGCAATTTTCTTTACAAATGGAAATTTATCGGAAGTGTACATTTCCGTAATTGTGCCGATTAGCAGTCCAACCAATAAACCTGCAATAATTGCAATAGCAAATCTAAATGTTCCCAGCATAAAGTAGCTTAGTAAAACTGAAGAAATTACTACTAAAGCAGATGCTACATAAGTACCTGTGTTAAGTGCTTTCTGAGGATTTTTTCCTTCTTTGCCCCTAACAAATAATGTACCGATAATAGAAGAAATAAGACCGATAGCAGAAAGTAAACAAGGGAATACTGCATATTTCCAAGAAGAACTGCCACTAAATGCAAGTACACCAAGTGAAATAGCAGAGATAAGAGAACCGGCATAGCTTTCAAATAGGTCAGCACCCATACCGGCAACATCACCAACATTGTCACCAACATTATCGGCAATAGTAGCAGGGTTTCTTGGGTCATCTTCAGGAATACCTGCTTCAACCTTACCGACAAGGTCAGCACCTACATCGGCAGCTTTTGTATAGATACCACCACCTACTCTGGCAAATAGAGCAATTGATGATGCACCCAGTGAAAAACCAAATAGAATGTTGTCATCCCCGGTAAGTGCATAAATTAGGCAAACACCCAGCAGTCCAAGACCACTAACGCACATACCCATAACTGCACCACCACTAAAAGCAGTAGATAATGCACTGTTCATACCTTTTTCTTTAGCAGCATTAGCAGTTCTGACATTAGCCTTAGTAGCTACACTCATACCACAGTAACCGGCTAAAGTAGAAAGTATTGCACCAATTAAAAACGCAAGTGCAGTTCTGTAGTTTAGCACATCACTTTTTGTAATAATTCCACAAACTGAAATAACAACAAATACAGTTGCAACAAAAATTACAAGAATTTTATATTCCGAAAACAAAAATGCCTTTGCACCTTCGTTTATAGATTGTGCGATTTCTTTCATCTTTTTAGTACCGGAATCCATTTTGTTAATTCTTACAGCCAATATAACTGCATAAATCAGAGCAACTACACCCCCGATGGCTGATAAATAGGTTAAAGTTGTTAACATATTCGAAATAACCTCCTTATTAATATTTTATTCATACATTCTAGCATACATAATAATAAATTTCAAGCGTTATTAATATTTCTGTTAAAATTATACAATTACACTTACTTGAATTTGGAAGTATAATCAAATTGTAAATTTTTTTATTTTTTCTAAAATATTATTGCCTATAAGTAAGAAAAAATGATATAATGAACTTGTAATATGTAGGAGGTAATGCTATGAGCAAAAAATTAATTTCAATTTTACTTTCTTTAGCTATGGTAGCCGGTGCTTCTGCAACTATCTCAGTAAATGCAGATGAAAATGAAACAACTACTACCAAAACAAAAGAAACTACATCTACTGTAGATGTAAACAAATTCGGTGATGCTGATGGCAATAATAAAATCAATGTAAAGGATACAACTGCTATTCAGAAGTATCTTAACAAGAGCATTGATTCTATTGACGAAACTTATGCCGATGTAAATGAAGATGGCAAAATAGATGTTAAGGATGCAACAATTATCCAAAAGTACATAACTAAGAAGATTAACACTTTCTCTGCAAAAGCAGATAATGATTGGAGAACTTCTTCTGTAGGTTATGAAATTTTTGTTCGTTCATTTTACGATAGCAATGGGGATGGTTGTGGCGACTTCCGTGGTGTAGCTGAAAAGGTTGATTACCTAAAGTCACTAGGCGTTAATGTTGTATGGCTAATGCCATTTAACAAGACAGATTCTTATCATGGTTATGATGTAACAGACTATAATGATGTTTGTAAAGATTATGGTACAATGGATGACTTTAACTATATGATGAATACTCTTCACGATAATGGCATTAAGGTTGTTATGGACCTGGTTGTAAACCATACTTCAAAGAATCATCAGTGGTTTAAGGACTCTAATAAGAAGTCTGGTTCCGGTAAGTATAAAGATTATTATGTATGGAATGATGGTACACAGGCTATTCCATCAGTACAGACAAAGTTATGGACTTGGTCATTTAATAGGGGTGCGAGATATTATTCTTGCTTTAACGGTAATATGCCGGACCTAAACTATCAGAATAAAGATGTTTGGAACGAAGTTGACTCTGTTGCAGACTTCTGGCTGGATAAGGGCATTGATGGTTTTAGATTAGATGGTGCAATGCATATTGATGATACTATCAATTCCGGTAAACTTCATGTTGATGATAAAGAAGGTTCTGTAACACATGAATGGTGGCAACACTTTGAAAACCATGTAAAAGAAAAGAATCCTAATGCTTTCTGTATCGGTGAAGTATGGCCGGAAACTGCTATGGAAGAAACACAGTCAAAGTTCTTTGCTGACCTAGACTCTAACTTTGACTTCTATAATATGAGTGAAGTAAAGTCAATGGTAAATGGCACTAAGAAGAATATTGCAAAGAGTAGTCAATCATATAACGAGAGAATTCAAGAAAGTGCAAGACAAACACCTAATGTTTCTAAGACTACTATTAATTCCGTAATGCTTAGTAACCATGATGTAAACAGAGTTGCTTATGAAATTAATCAGAAAAATCCTGATAAAGAAATTGCAATTGCAAGAATTAAACTTGCCGGTAGTGTTCAGATGACTATGAAGGGTATGCCTTGGATTTACTATGGTGATGAACTAGGTCAGTCCGGTGGTGGTACAGGTGGTTCATCTGACCCTAACAGAAGAGAGGCAATGGACTGGTACACTGCTCGTGACGGTAAGGGTGCAACAAAGATGAATTCAATTCGTTCATGGAGTGCGTCAGAAAGATTTACTAAGGCTAATGACGGTATCTCAGTTGAGGAACAAGAAAATGTTGACGGTAGTGTTCTTGAACATTACAAGAAACTAATTAGCATTAGAAATAAATACAAGATTTTCTATACAGGCGACTATAGTACATCTATTGTAAATGATGGTATCTACGGTTACTCAGTAACTGATGATAGCAGAGATTATTCAATGTTTGTTATCCATAATAACAAAACTGATGATGTAACTTTCAAGGCTAATTATGACTTTACAGATGAACTTTCCGGTGAATCTTATAAAACAGGTGACACAGTAACTGTAAAAGCACTTACTTCAATGATTGTTAAATATACAGGCGAAACAATCCCACTTTCAGCAGATTAATTAAAGACATAAGAAAACTCCTTAACCAAACGGCTAAGGAGTTTTTTGATTGCTTAGAATAATATACATCATATAATGTATATTATTCTGAACCGTATTTAATTTTAAGTTGTTCTTCATAGATGTTTTTAAAGATTACTTTTCTTGTAACAATACCAACAAAAACATCTCTGTCATCAGTAACAGGAACAAAGTTTTGGTCAAGACATTTAATAAGTAGCTTATCTATACTTGCAGTGATTTTTACTGCCTCATAAAAGTCTTCCCTAAGAATGTTTCTAACCTTAACTTTCTTTAGGTCTGCATCCGGATTGTCCATTATGTAGTACAAGAAATCACCTTCTGTGATTGTACCTCGGTAAATGCCATCAGAATTGATAACAGGTACAGCAGAGTATGAATTTCTTCTAAATATATCTAGTGCAAATTCAATAGAGTCCTTTGTTCTTAGATACTCAACATTAGCTTTTGGTATTAAAAGTGATGGAATGTTCATAGCAACCTCCTTCATTCGTACATATTATACCATATACATATTCCGAAATAAATAGATTTTAGTAATTTATTTCCAAATTCTGCTCTTTCATTATTCTGTCATTGATTTTAAGTATTTAAGGTGATATAATTGTGAAGATGGGGTGAATTTTACTTAAAATCTATTTTAGTAAAGTTTATTTGAGCAAATGTTTTTAGTTTAACTATTTTTCAGGAGAAAGTTATGGTAAAATTATATTTAGCAGTTCCTTGCTATAATGAAGAAGAAGTACTTTATGATACAACAGAAAAATTAACTAAGAAATATGACCAGATGATTAATGATGGTCTTATTACAAGTGACAGTAAGATTTATTACATTGATGATGGTAGTAAGGACAAAACTTGGACTATTATTGATGAATTACATAACAAGAATAAATATGTAAACGGTATTAAAATGAGCAGAAACAGAGGTCACCAAAATGCACTTCTAGGTGGTCTTATGACAATTAAGGATGACTGTGATTGTGTAATTTCTATTGATGCCGATTTACAGGACGATATTAACACATTTGATGAAATGATTAAGGACTTTGAAAACGGTTCTGAAATTGTTTATGGTGTTCGTAGCAAGAGAGCAACAGATACTGCTTTCAAGAGAATGACTGCACAAGGTTTCTATAAAGTTCTTTCAATGCTAGGTGCTGAAGTAGTTTATAACCATGCTGACTTTAGATTAATGAGCAAGAGAGCATTAAATGCTTTAGCAGAATTTAAGGAAGTTAACCTATTCCTAAGAGGTCTTGTACCACTTGTTGGCTTTAAGTCAAGTGTTGTTGAGTATGAGAGAAGTGAAAGACTTGCCGGTGAAAGTAAGTACCCACTTAAGAAAATGTTAGGTCTTGCATGGGATGGTGTTACCAGCCTATCAATGAAACCTATCAGAATGATTACTTCTTTAGGTGCTATTGTATTTTGCATTAGCTTAATTATGTTAATCTATAGTTTTATTATGTGGATTATCGGCAATACTGTTTCAGGTTGGTCATCACTTATTGTTTCAATTTGGGCATTGGGTGGTCTTCAGCTACTTGCAATCGGTGTTGTTGGTGAGTACATAGGAAAAATTTATATGGAAAGTAAGCACAGACCAAGATTTATAGTTGAAGAACAATTAAAATAGTGTTATAATAATAAATATTGATAGTTATTTTAAATAATTATTCAGTAAAAGAAAAATAAATACCATTCAAACCGATGATGTGGGAGTAAAACGGCAAAAGACCTTTAGCGAGTAGATGATGGTGGAAGTTCTACGGAAACTATGCTGACAAATGGGCCACAGAGGGAAAGGTGAATTTTAGTAGCTAATCCGTAAGTCTGCGTTAAAGACTAGAGTGATAATTCTTTTACGGAATTATCAGAACTTGGGTGGTACCACGATAATTCGTCCCATACGCTTTATGCGTATGGGATTTTTTGTTAGGTGATATTATGGAAAATTATAGTATAAACTTGCCTTCATATTCTGTTGGAGATAATGTTTATGAAAAAATTGAAAAAATCTGTAGCCCATATGGTAGCAAAGCAGTTGTTATCGGTGGACACAAAGCAATTAATTCTGCAAAAGAATTATTAATCTCAGCCACAAAAGATACTAAAGTAAGTATCATTGACTTTGTGTGGTATGGTGGAGAGTCTTGTTTTGAAAATGTAGATGAATTAGCTGAGAATGAAAGTGTAAAGAAAGCCGATTATCTTTTTGCAGTTGGTGGTGGTAAAGCACTTGATACTACAAAGTGTCTTGCAGTAAAGATAAATAAACCGGTTTTCACATTTCCTACAATTGCAAGTAACTGTTCACCGGTAACTTGTGTTTCAATTATGTATACTAAGGAAGGTGTTTTCAAACAACCATTCTTCTTTGAAAAGCCACCTAAACATGCATTTATAAATACAAGCTTGTTGTGTAAGTCACCATCAAAATATTTATGGGCAGGTATGGGTGACACATATGCAAAGTATTTTGAAAGTTCTGTTTCTTCTAGGGGAGAAGATACTTTAGTTCATTACCACAGACTTGGTGTTGTAATCAGTCAAATGTGTCTTGAACCAATTTTGAAGTATGGTAAGAAGGCTTTGGAAGATAATAAGAATAAGGTTAATTCCTATGAGTTTGAACAAACTGTACTTTCAATTGCTATTACAACAGGTATTGCATCAATTTTATTAACAGCAGAACATATTATAGATTACAATACCGGTCTTGCACATGGTATTTTCTATGGACTGACTTCATTTCCACATATTGAAGAAAATCATATTCACGGTGAAGTTGTCGGTTTTGGTGTACTGATTCTTTTGTTAGTAGATAAGCAGTACGATATGTTTAAGAAAATGTATGATTTTAATGAGAGTGTGGGACTTCCAACTTCTATTGCTGATGTAGAAATTGAAGAAAAAGATTTACCGGCAGTAATCAAGAAAACTCTTGAAATGCCTGATGCTGACCACAACCCGTATGTAGTAACAGAAGAAATGTTAGTGGATGCTTTTGACAAGTTGTCAAATTATAATAAAACAAAAACTTTATTGGAGGGTTAAAAAATGAAAAAGATTTTTGCAGTAATCTTAACTGTAGTAATGATGGCTACACTATTTGTTGGTTGTAACGGTAGTGACGGTTCATCAAGCAAAACAAAGAAAGTTGCTATTATTCAGCAAGTAGAAAACGGTGCTTTTAATGATATGCGTGAAGGTATCATTAAAGGTCTAAAGGCTAAGGGTTATATCTCTGGCGACAAGGATGTTGATTATCAATGTGCCGATGGTGACGAAACAAACCTAAACACAATTACTCAGTCAGTAGCTAACGGTGACTATGATGCAGTATTTACTGTTGCAACACCTGCAACTCAGAGTATGGTAAACCAAGAATCCGACATTCCTGTATTTTTCTGTGCAGTTTCTGCTCCTGTAGCAGCCGGTGTTATTAAGGATATGGATAAGCCTGATATGAATGCAACAGGTACATCAAATGCAATTCCTGTAGAAGAAATTTTTGGTCTTGCAAAACAGATGACACCAAAAGCAAAGAACTTCGGTCTACTATATTCTTCAAAGACAGATGCAGCCGTTAACACAGTTGAACAGGCAAAGAATTACCTAGAAAGTAAGAACATTAAATATACAGAAGGTGCAGTTGTAGAAGATAGCGAAATCGCTACAACAGTTGAAAGCTTATGTAAAAAGTGTGACGCAATCTTTATTCCTAATGATGCAGTTATGCAAGGTGCTATGAGTACAATTACCGAAATTGCAAGAGAAAACAAAATAGCAGTTTACGGTTCTTCAGCAACAATGGTTGATTCAGGTTGTCTGGGTACAAAGGCTATTGATGATATTGGTATTGGTGAAAAGACAGCCGATTTAGCATCAAAGTATTTTGAAGGTGAAAAGGTAGAAAATATTCCATCAATCGTTGTACCTTATGACTACGTCACAGTTAATAAGGACGATGCGAAAGCTATTGGTATTAACCTAGATAGTATTGACTTTGGTAAAGATACAGTTAATCAGGTTAATGACGCGAAGAACTAATTTAATTAGTAAAGAATTATAGTTTAGAATTTAGTACAGACTTATAGTTTTAGAATGTAGGGGCGAATATCATTCGCCCGTAAAAAAACAGACTATTAATCTATTACAATCTTCCCTTTGTTAGCGAAACTTAAATTAAGTACAAACTAACAAAGCCTCCCTCAGACGAGGGAGGTGGGAAATTAGTTTCATCTAAATGAAACTAATTTGTCGGAAGGAGGGAAAATAGGATAAATTAAAACTTTGTCCTATGTGAATTCCTAAGATTAGAACAAACTTACCAGCCTCCCTTGTGTAAAGGGAGGTGTCACCAAAGGTGACGGAGGGATTGTTTTGGTACAATCTTTAGTTTATCTAAGACTAATCTGATAGATAAAACAATGTAGGGGCGAAATTTATATTCGTCCTAAAAATAAAAACACAAAAGAAATTTAGAAGTACAAGGGGTTATTTATGAGCCTTAATGTTATTTTGGGAGGACTTGAGCTGGGTTTCATTTACGGAATTATGGCTCTTGGACTTTACATATCCTTTAGAATAATGAATGTTCCTGACCTTACAACAGAGGGTAGCTTTACTTTAGGTCTGGCAGTATCAGCAGTTGTAGCAAATGAGAACCACTCTTGGCTAGGCATTTTACTTGCTTTCCTAGCCGGTTGTTGTGCAGGTTTTGTAACAGGATTTTTACAGACAAAGATGAGAATACACCCTATCTTAGCCGGTATTATTTCAATGTGTGGACTATATAGCGTAAACCTTATGATACTTGGTTCACCAAATGTAAATATTCCAAAGGACTCAAGAGTATTCACATCAGTTGATAATTTATTTGATAATATTGGTCTTGATATTTTTGGCAGACATAATGCAAAGATGATTCTTTCATTTGTTGCAGTAGTTGTTTGTGTACTTGTTGTGATTTGGTTCTTTAGAACACACTTTGGTCTATGCCTAAGAGCAACAGGTAATAATGAAGATATGGTTAGAGCTTCTTCTATTAATGTTGATGTTAGCAAGATTGTTGCACTAATGTTAGCTAACGGACTAATTGCACTTAGTGGTAGCTTTATTGCTCAGTACCAAGGCTATGCAGATATTTCTTCCGGTAACGGTATCCTTGTTGTTGGTTTGGCATCAGTAATTATCGGTGAAGCTATTATGGGTAAGCGTGGCGTTACTCTTGGTCTTATCTCTGCAATTGTAGGTTCAGTTATCTACAGATTTATCATTACTTGGGTAATTAATTCCGGTATCTTTACTGCTCAGGTTATCAGACTAATTACTGCTATTATTGTTGCAGTAGCACTTTCTATTCCGGCATTTAAGTATTATATTGCCAGATTTAAGATTAAACACGGAGGTGGAAGAAATGCTTGATGTAAATAATGTTACTAAAGTTTTTTCTAAGGGTACAGTAAATGAACATACTGCCCTTACCAACCTTTCACTTCATTTAGATAAGGGTGACTTTGTTACAATCGTAGGTAGTAACGGCGCCGGTAAAAGTACACTTTTTAATGCTGTTTGTGGTTCTTTCCTATGTGACAGTGGCAAGATTATTCTTGACAATGAAGATATTACTTATAAGAAAGAACATAAGAGAGCAAGAGTAATCGGCAGAGTGTTTCAGGATACTATGAAGGGTACTGCACCTGATATGACTATCGAAGAAAACCTAGCCCTTGCATATAGCAAAGGCAGAAGAAGAATTTTTCAGTCAGCAGTAAATGACAAAATGAGAAAGTTCTTTAAAGAACAACTTGCAAGATACAATATGGGCCTTGAAGATAGACTAAAGAATAAAGTAGGACTTCTTTCAGGTGGTCAAAGACAAGTTGTAACACTACTAATGTGTACACTTGCAGTTCCAAAACTTCTGTTACTTGATGAACATACTGCTGCCTTAGATCCGGCAACTGCTGAGAAAGTTATGGAAATCACTAAGCAAATTGTTGCAGAAAATAACATTACAACAATGATGATTACCCATAACCTAAATCAAGCACTTACCACAGGTAATCGTACAATTATGATGGACAGTGGTGAGATTATTCTTGATATTCCATATAACGAAAGAAAGAATATGAATAGGGATGACCTTCTTCAAATGTATAGTATGAAGAAAAGAGAAGCCCTTGATAACGATAGAATTCTGTTCTCATAACTTTCAATTTTTAATTAAATAGCAAAAAGCTCTGTCTAACTTTAATAGTTAGTACAGAGCTTTTTTACTATGATAAATATATAAACTTTGATTTATGAATAGGTAATAACAATCAAAATTTAAACATCCTCAATATTAACCTTATTTGCCTCTTTAAGAAACAACTTAGTACCGGGATTACGCATAGCTTTATTCCAAGTCATAATGTAGGAAATTGAAGTGTCAATACCCTTAATTCTATGAATTTCAAATTGACTGTTGAACATTGCTCTACATAGTGAAGTAGGCAAAATAGAAATACCGATTCCGGCTGATACTGCAGTAACTACTGAACGAACATCATCATATCTGTTTACTATGTTAGGAATAATGTTGTATGTTCTGAATAAGTCCAAAATTTCCATATAAAGAATAGGACTGATGACCTCGGAAAGCAAAACAATATTTTGTTGATGAAGTTGGTCAAAGTCAATTCCACCACCGGCTAGTAATCCTTTTTTGCTAATAACAGAAAGTGTGTCGTCATAAGCATCAAGATGGTCAATATCCGGAGAATCAGGCATCATATCTCTAAGCATAAATACAATGTCATATTCATTGTTATCAAGTGCCAAAATTTCCTCACTAACTTGAATTTTCTTAATGTCAACTGTTATGTCCGGATATTTAGCCACAAACCCTTGTAGGTATTTACTAATATAAGGTCCACTTGTTTCGTCATAACCTACAGTAAGTTTACCGTCAATACCCTTCTGTAGCTTATCTATTATAAATGTTGCAGAGTTAAGGTTTTCAATAATTTCCATTGCATAGGGGAGAAGTGCTTTTCCTTCAGGAGTAAGTACAACATTTCTCTTTGTTCGAGAAAATAGAGATGCACCAAGTTCCTTTTCCATTTCTTTGATACCTCTTGAAACTGTACTTTGAGAAACAAAGTTCTGCCTTGCAGTCTCTGAGAAATTTAAATTCTGTGCAACAGAAACAAAATATTTAATTAAATTTATATCCATAAAGCTCACCACCTATTATTTATTAAAGAATATCATTAGAAAAGTATATTATAATTCTTAATAAGAAATATAATTATTATTTATGCAATATATGCATAAACTGATGTTGATTATAGATATTCAGCATTATATAGCTTATTGCTAAATTTTTCTTACTTTGATATAATTCTTATTGTAAGTTAAAAGAACATTAATGGTTTTATTTATTCTTGCTTTAGTGTGGACGCACACTAAAATATATACGCGTATTGAAAGGACTTTCACAAAATGAAGAAAATTGTAATTACAGGTATGGGTGCAGTTACACCAATAGGCATTGGTGTAGATGAATATTGGAAAAATTTGCTAGATGGCAAAAGTGGTATTGATAGAATCACTTCTTTTGACCCATCAGAACTAGCAGTTCAGTTTGCCGGAGAAATCAAGAATCTTAATCCAGCAGATTATATTCCTAAGCAAATTCTAAGACAAACAGACCCATTTATGCAGTATGCTTATATTGCAGCAGAAGAAGCTCTAAAAATGAGTGAAGTAAAGATTGAACCAACAAGAACAGGTATCGTTATGGGTACTGCTCTAAACGGTATTGCAACAACTGCTTATACTCAAGAAGCACTGACAGGTGCTTCTCATAAAAAGGTCGGTCCTAGATTTATTCCGAAAATTCTAGGTAATGTTGCTGCTACACATATTGCAATTATGCACAATATTCAAGGCCCATCATTTACTATAAATACTGCTTGTTCATCAGGCGGTGATTCAATTTATACTGCTGCAATGTTAATGCAAGCCGGTAAGGCTGATACAATGATAGCAGTAGGTGCAGAAAGTGCACTATGTCCAATCGTTATCTACTCATTAGCTAACGCAAAGGCACTTTCTAAGAATAACGAAAATCCACAAACTGCTTCTCGTCCATTTGATGTTACCAGAGATGGTTTCGTAATTGGCGAAGGTGGCGGTGCACTTGTGCTGGAAACAGAAGAACATGCTCTTGCTCGTGGTGCAAATATTATCTGCGAACTAAAAGGCTGTGGCAACACAAGTGACGCTTATCATATTACTGCTCCTCATCCGGAAGGTGACGGTGCAATTAGAGCAATGAAACTGGCTATTGAAGAAGCCGGTATTAATTCTGACCAAATCGGTTACATTAACGCACATGGTACTGCAACACACAAAGGTGATGTTGTTGAAGGTATAGCAATCAACTCAGTATTCGGTGACTATAAACCTTATGTTTCTTCAACAAAGGGTGCAACGGGTCATATGATGGGTGCAGGTGGTATTACTGAATGTATCACTTGTATCAAGGCAGTGACTGAGGGTGTTATTCCTCATACTCTTAACCTACATGAAGTTGATGAAGAAATCGACCTTAACCTTGTTAAGGAGGAACCACTAAAGAAAGATATTGATTTTGCAATGAGCAACTCTCTTGGTTTTGGTGGTCAGAATAGTAGTGTAATTGTTGGTAAATATAATAAATAAAGTGGACTAACCCTAAAGGTTTGTTCCATAATAAAAAGATAGAGGTTATTTTATGAGTTATACTTATGATATTACAATGTTTAAGGACACATTTGAACATGAATTTACATGGCTAAATGGCTTTATGCGAAATGTTCGCCGTTTTGGTTACAAAACTGCAATGGTAGATCCTCAAAAGGAACAAACCTGGACTTATGAAGAACTTAACAGGGATGCAAACCGTCTTGCAAATGCACTAAAAGCAAGTGGTGTGAAGAAGAACGATACTATACTTTATCTACTTCCAAATTCACCACAGTTTGCACTTTCATATATTGCACCACAGAAGATTGGTGCTATTAACTGTCCTGCTAACTTTAACTTAGCAGCAGGTGAAACTTCATTGCTTATCAATCACAATAAGCCTAAGGTGTTTATTTATGATTATGAGTATATGCACGAAATGGAACAAGCATTGGCACTTTGCGTTGAAAAGCCTGAAGTTGTGCTAATGGTTGACTACGATAATAAGTGTGAAACTTTACCAAAGGGACATATCCGTTTTGAAGACTTTATGAAGGATGCACCTGATACTGACCCTGAAGTTGACTTTCAGCCTCATATTTATGATGAAGTTACAAGACTGTTTACTTCCGGTACAACATCTTTGCCAAAGGGTGTACCACTAAATAACATTAACGAAGTACTTTCTGCTCATGATGTTATTATGCATTTCCCACTAAATCCAACAGATGTTACTATGAATATGACACCTTGGTTCCATAGAGGTGGACTACATTCAGGTGGACTTACACCAACATTTTATGCCGGTGGTTCAGTTGTAATTTTGCGTAATTATAACCCTAGAGTTTGTCTAACTTATGCTGAAAAGTATGGTGTAACTTTCCTTGTTGGTGTACCGGCAGTTCTAACTTCTCTTGCAACTCGTCAAGAAAAGCACCCTGTAGATTTATCAAAAATCAAGGGTATTGTTACAATGGGCTCACCACTTGAAAAGGCTCAGTGTATCCGTTTCCAAGAAACTTTAACACCAAATATTTTCAACGGTTACGGTACAACAGAAACATTCTGGAATACATTCCTTAGACCATATGATTTACCTGAAATGTCAGGTTCGGCCGGTCGTTCATGTACTGATGATGATGTTAGAGTTGTTAAGGCTTATGAAGACAAAAAAGCTGAACCTAATGAATTTGTAGCTAAAGACGGTAAAGAGGTTGGTGAAGTTATCATCAAGTCACCATCAAAGTCAACTATGTGCTACTTTGATAACCCTAAAGTTACAAAAGAAAAGTACTATAAGGGCTATCTATATACAGGTGACCTTGCTACTTGGGATGACAAAGAATTTGTAACTATTGCAGGTCGTAAGGATGATATGATTATCTGTAGTGGTGAAAATATTTATCCACCACAGATTGAAGAAGTGCTAAATATGCACCCTAAGGTTCAGGAAAGTATTGTCACTTCTGTACCTGACAAAACAAGAGGCGAAGTGCTTGTTGCTTATATTATCCCTGAGGATAAGTCAATTACAGTCAAGGAAATGATTGATTATTGTGATAAACACCCAAATCTATCAAAGTACAAATGTCCAAGATATTATCGCTTTGTTGATGAACTACCACATACTGCTACAGGTAAGAAACAACATTATAAGGTTAAAGAACAAGCTAAGAAAGACTTTGAAGCAGGATTATTATTAAGGAAGTGATTTTGTGAAATTTAAACCATATATTCGCAAAGTTAATTATTATGAAACTGACAGAATGTCTATTGTCCATCATTCTAATTATATTCGTTATTTTGAAGAGGCCAGAATATATGCAATGGAGCAAATCGGTTGTGACTTAATTGAAATGGAACGACAAAATATGATTATTCCTGTTGTTGATGTTTATGCTAAGTACCATAAGTCACTGGGTTGTTCAGATGAATTTGCAGTTTATATTAAGATGACTTATTTTAATGGTGTAAAGCAGAAGTTTGATTATGAAATTCGTTTTACTTCTGATAATTCATTGGCTTGTACAGGTCACTCAACCCACTGTTTTGTAAACGAAAATCATAAACCGATTTCTATTAAGAGAATTAACCCGGAAATTTATAACAAATTTATGAGTGCAGTTGAAGAATAATAATTCATTTCTTTAAATAAAATTTCATATGAATATATAAAAGGAAGATATTTACTAAAGTGTTTACAAATATCTTCCTTTATTGTATTATAGAGAGCAGAGTTCAAAGAAAAGAGAATTATTATGAGTTTAGTTGAAGTTATCTTATTGGCAGTAGGGCTTTCAATGGACGCATTTGCAGTTTCTGTATGTAAGGGCTTGGCAATCCCTAAGATTAATTTTAAGACAATGGCAGTATGTGGTCTGTGGTTTGGGGGCTTTCAGTTTTTGATGCCTATGATTGGTTACCTTTTAGGTGCCGGATTTACAGGCTACATTACAAGTATCACACCTTGGATAGCGTTTGTTTTGCTTTCTTTAATCGGTGGTAATATGATTAAGGAGTCACTTTCTAAGGAAGAAAAAAAGGCTAACGATAGCTTATGTGTAAAGATTATGTTTACAATGGCTATTGCTACCAGCATTGATGCTTTAGCAGTAGGTGTTACCTTTGCTTGCGTTGATGTTAATATTTCTTCAATGCTTGGAGATTTCTTAAATACAACTATAGCATCAATTATTATTGGTATTACAACATTTATAATTTCATGTATTGGTGTGAAAATTGGCAATATCTTCGGTCTAAAATATAAGAACAAAGCAGAACTCGCCGGTGGTATTATCCTTATTTGTCTTGGTATCAAGATTTTACTAGAACATTTTAATATTATTTAAAAGAATTAAAATAAGCCTTTCATAGGGCTTATTTTTCTTTTGCAGAAATATATTGATTACAAAATTCTATATCATTTTATGGCTTACAGTCGTAGGGGCGAACAGTGTTCGCCCGTTAAAAAGTGTGATATCTATGAGATTTTGTTTTGTTTATAAATTTGTAAAATAATTATTTTAATATGTGTTGTAATTGTCGTTTATATAGATATAATACTTTACAAAATAAACTGCAAAAATCCCCATAATTCTCTTATGTAAAATTAAAAGAAACAGTATGTAAAATAATAGGAAAAATAGGGAGCATAATATCTAACTTTAGACTTTTAAAAACAAGTTCTATTGTGTAAAATAGGGAAAATAAAATATAGTATTTACAACCGACAAAATATTTGTTAAAATTTTAACAGAACTTAAAAAAGGAGTTATAATCTATGGCTAACAATATTGTAGATTCAGTAGAAGCACTAGAAGCAAAACTAGCACAGGTTAGAGAA